>Ga0081540_1003340_pt1 | contig 12722 bp, 10 predicted proteins | sample TabmetS2T1R1_FD_71024 | JGI IMG/M metagenome (GOLD analysis project Ga0081540, IMG submission 71024) | Tabebuia heterophylla rhizosphere microbial communities from the University of Puerto Rico - S2T1R1 | ecosystem: Host-associated > Plants > Roots > Rhizosphere ...
AGGTCGAGCTGCCGCGCTGGTCGTCGGGGCGGATCGTGCTGATCGGCGACGCGGCGCACTGCCCGTCGCCGGCCTCCGGCCAGGGCACCAGCCTGGCGCTGGTCGGCGCGCACGTGCTCGCCCAGCACCTCGGCACGCCCGGCGGCCTGGCCGAATACGAGCGGATCATCCGGCCGTACGTCGAGAAGAACATGACCATCGGCAAGAAGATGGCCAAGGACATGGTGCCGGGCGGCCGCCTCGCGATCGCCATCCGCAGCTACGGCATGCGGACCTTGAAGTACCACCCGCGCAAGGAGCAGGTGATCGACAAGATCCTCGCGCCGATGCACGAGGCGGCCAACGCCATCACGCTGTGAAGCCCGTGCTGCCTATTTGGTGTGCTCCTTCTTCACCGCGTCCGCCAGGTGCGACGGCATCGGCTCGTGGCGGATGTAGGTGCGGCTGAACGTGCCGGCGCCCGACGACAGGGCGCGCAGCTCCACCGCGTACCGGATCAGCTCGGTCGCCGGCACCTCGGCCCGCACCACGCTGTGCACGCCGTCCGGCTCCGACTCCGAGCCCAGCGGCCGGCCGCGGCGGCCGGAGAGGTCGCTCATCACGGCGCCGACATACATCTCCGGGACCCGTACGGCGATCTCGTCGATCGGCTCGAGCAGCGTGACCTGAGCGGCCGCGGCCGCCTCGCGCAGCGCGAGCGCCCCGGCCGTCTGGAACGCGGCGTCCGACGAGTCGACGCTGTGCGCCTTGCCGTCGTAGAGCGTCACCCGCAGGTCGACCACCGGGTAACCGGCGACCAGGCCGCGTTCGAGCTGGCTACGCACACCCTTCTCGACCGACGGGATGTAGTTGTGCGGAACCGCGCCGCCCACCACCTTGTCGACGAACTCGAAGCCCGAGCCCCGGGGCAGCGGCTCGACCGTGATGTCGCAGACCGCGTACTGACCGTGACCGCCGGACTGCTTCACGTGCCGGCCGTGCCCGTTGGCCGTCGACGTCAAGGTCTCGCGCAGCGGCACCTTGACCGGCTCGGTGTCGAGCTCGACGCCGCCCGAGCGCAGCCGGTCGAGCACCACGTCGGCGTGCGACTCGCCCATCGTCCAGAGCACCAGCTGATGGGTCTCGGGGTTGCGGTCGAGCCGCAGGGTCGGGTCGCCGGCCACCAGGCGGGCCAGGTTCTTCGCGAGGGCGTCCTCGTCGGAGCGGGTCTTGGCGACGATCGCGATCGGCAGCAGCGGCTCCGGCATCGTCCACGGCGCCATCAGCATCGGGTCGTCCTTGCTGGAGAGCGTGTCGCCGGTCTCGGCGCTGCCCGACTTCGTGATCGCGCAGATGTCGCCGGCCACGGCGAACGGCACCTCGCGCAGCGTCGCGCCCAGCGGGGAGTAGACGTGCGCCACCCGCTCGTCGGCGTCGTGGTCGGGGTGGCCCCGCTCGGCCAGGCCGTGGCCCGAGACGTGCAGCGTCTGCTCGGGGCGCAGGGTGCCCGAGAAGACCCGGACCAACGAGACCCGGCCCACGTGCCGGTCGATCGTGGTCTTCACGACCTCGGCGACCAGCGGGCCTTCCGGGTCGCAGACCAGCGGCGGGCGTGGCGACCCGTCCACCCCGGTGACCACCGGCAGGTCGTGCTCCAGCGGCGACGGCGCGCCGTTGACCAGGCCGTCGAGCAGCGCGTCGAGTCCGACGCCGGTCGCCGAGCAGACCGGGATGACCGGGTAGAAGTTGCCCTTGGCGACCGCCTTCTCCAGGTCGGCCACCAGCGTGTCGGCCGAGACCTCCTCGCCGCCCAGGTAGCGGTCCATGAGGGTCTCGTCCTCGCTCTCCGCGATGATCCCCTCGATCAGCGTGTTCCGGTCGTCGGCGATCGGCGCCAGGTGCTCGGGCTCGGCCTCGCCCTCCTGCGGCGGGTAGCCCTGCGAGTAGTCCAGCACCCGCAGCGTGACCAGGCCGATCAGGCCGGCCACCGACTGGCCGTCGTCGCCCAGCATCGGCTGGTAGATCGGCATGACGTTCTCGCCGAACGCCTGCTGGCAGGCCTCCAGGGTGCCGTCGTAGTCGGCGCGCGGGTGGTCGAGCCGGGTGATCGCCACCGCCCGGGGCATGCCGACCGCGGCGCACTCCTCCCACAGCGCGGCGGTCGCGTCGTCGACGCCGCCCTCGGCCGACACCACGAACAACGCGGCGTCGGCGGCGCGCAGGCCGGCCCGCAGCTCGCCCACGAAGTCGGCGTAGCCCGGCGTGTCCAGCAGGTTGATCTTGACGTCCTGGTGCACGAGCGGGGCGCAGGCCAGCGACACCGACCGCTGCTGGCGCACCGCCGCGGGATCGTTGTCCGACACCGTGGTGCCGTCGGTCACCGTGCCCGCCCGCGGAATCGTCCCGGTGGCGGCGAGCAGGGCCTCGACCAGCGTGGTCTTGCCCGAGCTCGAGTGGCCGACCAGCACCACGTTGCGTACTCTGCCGGGCTCGGTCACCACCGGCGCCGCCGCGCCGTTGAGCCCCTTCTCCGAGGTCTTCTGCGCCATGCGGCCGCTCCCTGCTGTCGGTGGCTGAGCGTTTCGTGACTGTTACGACGCTGTTCCTGAATCCCACACCCGCCGCTAGCGCGGCCGCAACCCTTTGTAGTCGGCAAACGTCGCGCAGATGACGATACGGCCACTGACCGGCGGGCACGTGCGGACTCTCGCGCAGCGCCGATATGGTGGGACCGCCATGGCAAAGATCGTCCAAGTTCCCCTCCGTGCCGTCGTGTCGCACGGCGTCAACCCGACCGCGCGCTTCCTGCTGCGGATCGGGATCTCGCCCAACGCCGTGACCATCGGCGGCACCGTCGGCGTGCTCGCCGGCGCCTGGCTCGGCGCGACCGGCCACCTCTTCTGGGGCACGTGGGTGGTCACCGCGTGCGCGCTCACCGACGTCCTCGACGGGACGATGGCCCGCATGCGGGGCGGCACCGGCAAGTTCGGCGCCCTGCTCGACTCGTCGATGGACCGCATCGCCGACGGCGCGGTCTTCGGCGCGGTCGTCTACTACATGGCGAGCCAGGGCAACCCGTATGGCGGGACGGTCGCCGCGCTGATCAGCCTGGTCGCCGGCCAGGTGGTGTCGTATGTGAAGGCGCGCGCCCAGAGCCTGGGCCTGGACGCCGACGTCGGCATCGCCGAACGCCTGGAGCGGCTGCTCATCCTGGGTGTCGGCGGGCTGCTCGGCTCGGCGGGCCTGCACTGGGGGCTGCCGGCCGCGCTGTGGGTGCTGGCGGTCGTCTCGGTCATCACCGTCTTCCAGCGCCTGATCCACGCCGCCCGCACCGAGCCGCCGCCCCCGCCCGCCTCGAGTCCGAGCAGCGCGACGTCGGCGTCGTCGAGGAAGGCCGAGAAGATGCCGATGGCGTTGGACCCGCCGCCGACGCACGCGGACACGACGTCGGGCAGCCGGCCGGTGAGCTCCAGGACCTGTGCCTTGGCCTCCGCACCGATGACCTTCTGGAAGTCGCGCACCATGGTCGGGAACGGATGAGGCCCGGCGACGGTGCCGAGCAGGTAGTGCGTCGTCTCGACGTTCGTGACCCAGTCGCGCATGGCCTCGTTGATCGCGTCCTTGAGGGTGCGGGAACCGGCCGTGACGGGCACGACCTCGGCACCGAGCAGACGCATCCGGGCGACGTTGAGGGCCTGCCGGCGGGTGTCCTCCTCGCCCATGTACACCACGCAGTCCAGCCCGAGCAGCGCCGCCGCCGTGGCGGTGGCGACGCCGTGCTGGCCGGCTCCCGTCTCGGCGATGACGCGTGGCTTGCCCATGCGCTCGGTGAGCAGGGCCTGGCCGAGGACGTTGTTGATCTTGTGGGAGCCGGTGTGGTTGAGGTCCTCGCGCTTGAGCAGGATGCGCGCGCCGCCCGCGTGCTCGGCGAACCGAGGGACCTCGGTGAGGATGCTGGGTCGGCCGGTGTAGCTGCGATGGAGCTCGGACAGACGGCCGGTGAACTCCGGATCCGTGATGGCCGCGGTGTACGCGGCCTCGAGCTCCTCGAGCGCGGCGACGAGTGCCTCGGGGACGAACCGGCCGCCGAAGCGGCCGAAGTAGGGGCCGCGAGCGGAGGCGAAGGAGCGGGCCGGGGCGGCGCGTGGGGCGGCTGGTGCAGTCACTTGCGGACCGCCCGCAGCGCCGGATGCGCGCCTGCGGCGACGAGATCGGCCACGGCCGCCCGCGGGTTCTTGCCCGTCACCAGGCTCTCGCCGACGAGGACGGCGTCGGCACCGGCACGGGCGAACTCCAGGACGTCGTGCGGGCCGCGGACGCCGGATTCGGCGATGGTCACGACGCCGGACGGGACGAACGGGGCGACCCGCGCGAACACCGTCCGGTCGACGTCCAGGGTGCGCAGGTCCCGGCAGTTGACTCCGATGACGTGCGCGCCCGCGTCGACGGCGCGGTCGACCTCCTCGACGTCGTGCACCTCGACCAGCGCCGTCATCCCGAGCGAGTGGACGCGCTCCACCAGCGACACCAGAGCCGTCTGCTCGAGAGCGGCGACGATCAGCAGGACGGCGTCCGCGCCGAAGGCCCGGGCCTCCCAGACCTGGTAGCTGGAGACGACGAAGTCCTTGCGCAGCACCGGCACGTCGACCGCGGCCCGGACGGCGGCCAGGTCGGCCAGGCTGCCGCCGAACCGGCGCTGCTCGGTGAGCACGCTGATGATGCATGCGCCGCCGGACTCGTAGTCCGCCGCGAGGCCGGCCGGGTCGGCGATCGCGGCCAGGGCACCCTTGCTCGGGCTCGAGCGCTTGACCTCGGCGAGCACCTTGACCGTCTCGCCGTCACGGAGCGCGGACTCGGCTGCCAGAGCCGACCGCCGCCGCTCGGCCATCGCCTGCAGCTCCGCCAGGTCCGTGCGGGCCTGGCGTTCGACGAGGTCCTCCCGGACGCCGGCGAGGATGTCGTCGAGGACGGTCACGGATCTCCCCTGTCGGCGGCGATGACAACGTGCCGATGGTACCCAGCGGGTCGGCGCACTCTGAAACTCGTGTCGCTGCCGGGCGCTGCTTGCCGGCGACGCGGCGCGGTGTGATTGTCAGTGGCCGGGGTGGCCGGAGACGCCGAATCCCATCGCCGACAGGACCTTCCCGCTGATCGCCCCGAGGACGACGACGACCGCGCCCACCACGAAGAGCCAAACAGTCGTGATCACGATGGCGACAGCCATGATCAGGGCACCCAGCATGATCAACGACACGGCCGTCCACGAGGCGACGCTCTGGCCGTGCGCATCGTGCTGACTCAGCACCTGCTCCGGGCGTCCGCCGGACGCCGTTCGCCCCGGCGCCTCGCGGTCCTCGCCTCGCTGGTCCGGGACGTCGGCGGCGCGGCCGTCCGTGGAACCGGACGCGGTCTGGCGGCCGCGGACCTGCTGGCTCTCGGTCATGGCGCTCCTTTCGCGTCGACGCATTGTGTCAGTTTCCCGGGCTTCAGGCGGTCGGGTCCTCTCCGCGGCTGAGAGCGTCCCATGCCGTCACGGCGTCGGCGGGAGTCCCTGGGCTGCCTGAACTGGCAGGAGCGCGGGACGCCGACTCGACGCCGGGACCGGAGGGGGCGCCGGATGAGCCGGTCGCCGGCTCGAACCGGCGGCCGGCCCCGGGCCAGCTGCCCGAGCGCAGCACGGCCACCGCGCCGCACGCGACCAGGACGAGCGCCGCGACCAGGGTCAGCCAGGCCCACGGCGAGGTCGCCGCCGGGTCGGGCAGGGGGCCGGTGCGGCCGGTGGCCGCGGGCACGGCGGCCGCTGCGGCCGATCGTGGATCGGTGATCACGCCGACGGCGGCGGCGAGCACGCCCAGCCCCGCGAGGCCGATGGCGAGCCCGGCGGGTCGCCGCCCGATGCGGCCGGCGACGAGCAGGGCCACGCCGCCGGCTCCGGCGACCAGCGCGAGCGCCGGGACGGCGGGCGCCGCCTCGTCGCCCGATGCGGTCACGACCCGGACACCGGGGACGTCGCTGACGTCCTGCGTCACCCACGGCCGGCCGGCGGCAAGGAGCGCCAGCCCGGCCGCGGTCAGCACGACCAGGACGACGATCAGCCGCTCCCGCGTCCTCATCTCGGCGTCGACCTCGTACCCGGGTTCACGGCGCCCGGAGCGTCGACGCGGTGGCGATCGCCCGCAGCACGGCCGCGGCCTTGTTGCGACACTCCTCGTCCTCGCGGGCGGGATCGGAGTCCGCCACGATCCCGGCGCCCGCCTGCACGTAGGCCGTTCCGCCGCGAAGCAGCGCCGTCCGGATGGCGATCGCCATGTCGAGGTCGCCGGCGACGTCGACGTACCCGACAACCCCTCCGTAGACGCCTCGCCGGGTCGGCTCCAGCTTGTCGATGATCTCCATGGCGCGTGGCTTGGGAGCGCCCGACAGGGTCCCCGCCGGGAAGGTCGCCTGCAGCACGTCGAAGGCGCCACGGCCGGGCGCCAGGTCCCCCTCCACCGTCGAGACCAGGTGCATCACGTGGCTGTACCGCTCGACGCTCATGAAGTCGACCACCTCGACCGAACCGGCCACGCAGACCCGGCCGAGGTCGTTGCGCGCCAGGTCGACGAGCATCAGATGCTCCGCGCGCTCCTTGGCGTCCGCCAGCAGATCCTCGGCGAGCGCCGCGTCCTCCGCGGCCGTGACGCCGCGGGGACGGGTGCCGGCGATCGGGTGCGTGATGACCCGGCCGGAGCTGACCTTCACCAGGGCCTCGGGGCTCGACCCGACGACGTCGAACCGCTCGCCGGAGGCGTCTACGGCGCGGTAGAGGTACATGTACGGGCTCGGGTTCGAGGCCCGCAGCACGCGGTACACGTCCAGGGCGTCGGCCGGGCAGTCCACCTCGAACCGCTGCGACAGCACGACTTGGAACACCTCGCCGTCGCGGATCGCGGCCTTACCCTCCCGGACCGCGGACATGTACTCCTCGCGCTCGGTGCGCTGCCGGGCGGGTGCGGACGGCGGGCCGCCGTGGACGGCGACCGTGGCGGGAGCGGGCGCGCCGAGCTCGGCGGTCATCCGGTCCAGCCGACCGACGGCGTCCTCCCAGGCCTCGTCGACCCGCTCGTCGCTTCCGTCGTAGTTCACCGCGTTCGCCACGAGCAGCAGGGTGCCGTCGCTGTGATCGAGGACGGCGAGGTCGGTGGCCAGGCTCATCGACAGCTCGGGGACGGCCAGGTCGTCAACGGTGGTGTCGGGTAGCCGCTCCCAGCGGCGGACGACGTCCCAGGAGAGGTAGCCCACCAGGCCGCCGGTCAACGGGGGCAGGCCGGGGAGGCGGGGAGTCTGCAGGGCTGCGACGGTGTCGCGCAGCACCAGCAGCGGATCGCCGGAAGCCGGCACCCAGGCGGGTGGCTCCCCGAGCCACCGTGCCTCGCCCGAGCGAGCGGTGAGCGTGGCGGAGCTGCGGGCACCGACGATGCTGTACCGCGACCACAGTCCCTGCTCCGCAGATTCCAGGAGGAACGTGCCGGGCTCGTCAGCGGCGAGCTTGCGGTAGAGCCCGATCGGTGTCTCGCCGTCCGCGAGGAACCGGCGGACGACGGGGATGACCCGCCGGTCGACGGCCAGGGCCCGGAAGGTGGCGAGGTCGGGCCAGGTCGTCCCCAGGCTCACGTCCGGGGAGACGAGGGCGTGCTCCGCGGCGCTGGTCGTCGTACTGGTCATTCGGCACCCTCCAGAACGAGCGCGGGGAGCTCACGCCCGGTGAAGCAGGTCGGGGCGCCGGTGTGGCACGAGGCGCCGACCTGGTCGACGTGCACGAGGACGGCGTCACCGTCGCAGTCGAGCGCGACCCCGCGCACCCACTGGACGTTCCCCGACGTGTCGCCCTTGCGCCAGTACTCCTGCCGGGATCGGCTCCAGAACGTCACCCTGCCCGTCGTCAGGGTACGGTGCAGCGCCTCGTCGTCCATCCAGCCGACCATCAGCACCTGCCCCGTGTCGTGCTGCTGGACGACGGCGCACACCAGCCCGTCGGCGTCCCGCGTGAGCCGGGCGGCGATCCGTGGGTCCAATCCGCTGCCGGTGCCCGGCGGAGGAGGGGTCACGCGTCGATCCTCCCATCCGTGCTCGCGGCCACGGGGCCGCCGGAGCGCTGCTGGGCCGCCCAGCTGGCGTGCAGGCGTTGGTACACCGGTGATCGCCCCAGCAGTTCGGGGTGCCGACCGACGTCGACCACCTCACCGGCCTCGACCACGACCACGAGATCGGCCGCCTCGGCCGTGGCGAGGCGGTGGGCGATGGCCACTGAGGTACGTCCCCGGCTCAGCCCCTCGAGCGCGCGGCCCAGCCGGACCTCCGTGGCGGGATCGACGGCTGACGTCGCCTCGTCGAGGACCAGAAGGTCGGGATCGGCGAGGTAGGCGCGGGCCAGGGCGACGAGTTGCCGCTCACCGGCCGAGAGGGCTTCGCCGCGCTGCCCGACCTGGGTGTCGAGGCCGTGCGGCAGCTGCTCCACCCACTCCAGCAGGCCGAGCTCGGTGAGGGCGGCGACCGCCTCGTCGCGCCCTCCTCGACCACGACGGCGGTGCTCTCGGTGGTCGCTGCCCCAGGTGATGTTCGCGCGCAGTGTGGCGTCGACGAGGAAGCCCTCCTGCGGGACCAGGACGATCCGCTCGCGCAGCGACGAGAAGCGCACGTTCCGCAGGTCGACACCGTCGGCGAGGACGCGGCCGCCGGTCGGGTCCATCAACCGGGTCAGCAGCTTGGCCAGGGTGGTCTTGCCCGAGCCCGTCTCCCCGACGACCGCGATCCGGGCGCGCGGCGGAAGGTCGAGGTCGACGTCCCGCAGCACCGGGGGGCCACCGGGGTAGGCGAACCAGACGTGCTCGAAGCGGACCGAGATAGGGCCGCGAGGCAGCACGGCGCCGAGCTCCCCGGGGTCGGCGACGTCGGCCGGGGTGTCGAGGACGGCGAGCACGCGTCGCCAGCCCGCCGCGGCGTTCTGCAGCTCGTTGAGCACCTCGGTGCCGATCTGGACGGGCCCGGTGAACAGCTGCACGAGGAAGAGGAACGCGACGAGCTCGCCCAGCGTGAGGTCCCCGGCGACCCCGAGGACCGTGCCCACCCCGACCACGGCGGCCACGACGAGCCCGGAGACGAGCACACCGCCGCTGAAGACGACGGCCACCGTGATCTGCGCCCGGATCGCCGCCCGGGCGTGACCGGCGACCGTGGCGTCGACCCGACCCTGGGTCCGCTCCTCGACGGCGTACGCCCGGATCGTGTCGGCGCCGACCACGGACTCCGAGATCGCGGCGAGCATCTCCCCGATGCGCTCCCGGACCAGCGCGTACGCCGCGGACACGCGCGGCTGCACGATGCGGAAGCCGAGGAACAGCGGCAGGAAGCAGGCCCACACGAGGAGCGCGAGCGGCCACGAGTAGATCGCCATGAGGACGGTCGCGACGAGAAGCTGCCCGGACGACGTGACCAGGAGCAGCCCACCCCACTGGACGAAGGTCGAGATCGTGTCGACGTCCGTGGTGACCCGGGCGACGAGCGTCCCGCGACGTTCGCTGTTCTGGGTCAGCGTCGACAGGTCGTGGATGTGCCGGAACGCCAACGTGCGCAGGGTGGCGAGACCGGCCTCGGTCGACCGGAAGATCCGCCGGTTGGCGACGTACGCCGACACCGCCGTCACCACGAGCCCGGCCGCGGCGACGCCGCAGAGCGCGAGGACGAGGCTCGGTCGTGGCCCGTCCGGCCCCCGGATCCCGCGGTCGATCGTCTGCTGGACGGCGATCGGCACGAGGACGCGCCCGGCGGTGGACACCAGCGCGACGAGCAAGGTGACGGTGAGGCCATTGGTGATCTCGGGGCTGAGCTGGATGCCGCGGCGGAGCACGCCCCACGCGCCGGAACGCCCGCGGCGTCGGGCGGTTCCGATCGTGGAGGAACTGCTCACGCGGCCCCCTCCTCGGCGGGTGCGGCCTCGCGCTCCCTGCGGCGCGCCCGCTCCGCCGCGTCGCGCTCGTACGCGGTGACCAGGCGGCGATACCCGTCGCTGACGCGGATCAGCTCCTCATGCGGGCCACGCCCGGCGACGCGCCCGCGTTCGAGGTACACGACGTCGTCGGCGAGGGCGATCGTGGCCATCCGGGACGCCACGACGAGGACGGTGGTCTCGCCGCCGGCTGCCCGCAGGCCGGCGAGGATGCGCGCCTCGACGTGCGGGTCCACCGCGGACGTCGCGTCGTCGAGGACGAGCAGCCGCGGATGCCGGATCAACGCACGCGCCAGCGCCAGGCGCTGCCGCTGACCGCCGCTCAGCGAGGTGCCGCGCTCCCCGACCCGGGTGTCCAGCGCCTCGGGCAGCGCGGCCACGAAGCCTTCGGCGCGGGCCAGCGCCAGGGCCTGCCACACCTGGTCGTCCTCGACGTCGGCGCCGAGCGTGACGTTCCCCCGCACGGTGTCGTCGAAGACGAACGTGGCCTGCGGCACGAGGGCGGCGGCCGCGGCTACCTCGCCCTTGCGGAGGGAGCGCAGGTCGACGTCGTCGAGGAGCAGTCGGCCTCCGGCGGGGTCCACGAGGCGTACGACCAGCCCGGCGAGGGTCGACTTCCCTGCCCCGGTCGGGCCGACGAGGGCGACCGTCGAGCCGGCCCGCAGGTCGAGGCTGACGCCGTGCACCACGGGGAAACGCTCGCCGTCCGATGCCTCGTAGGCGTAGTCGACACCCTGCAGGTCGAGCCTCGCCGGCCCGCGCCCGGGTAGCGCGCGCTCCCCATACGGCATCTCACCTCGGGCGGACAGCACCGCCGACACGCGCTCCCACCCGACGACGCACCGTGGGAGCTCGCCGAGCACCCACCCGAGCGCGCGGACCGGGAAGGAGACCAGCGCCAGCAGGTACGCGACCTGGACGACGTCGCCTGTCGTCGCGGCGCCGACCGAGATCCGCCAGGCGCCGACGGCGAGCACGACGAGCGTGCCGAGCACGGGCAGCCCTTCCTGGACGGGGTCGAAGAGGCCGCGCGTCGTCCCGACTGCGACGTTCGCGTCGCGCAGCTCGCCGGCGACGGCGGCGAACCGCTGCGTCTCCGCCGTCTCGCGCCCGAGCGTCTTCACGACGACAGCGCCCTCGAAGCTCTCGTGCGCCACGCCCGAGACGCCGGCCCGCAGCTGCTGAGCGCGCACCATGCGCGGCGCCATCAGCCGTTGGAACAGGACGTTCACGCCGAACACCGCGGGCAGGACGAGCAACCCGACGGCGCCGAGCACGAGGTCGGCGGCGAGCATCGCCGCCGCGGCGACGATCAGCATGACCACGACGCCGATCGCCATGGGCAGGGGCGCCATCACCTGCCACGTCGCCTCGACGTCGGCGTTCGCGTTCGACAGCAGCTGGCCGGCCGGGTGCCTGTGGTGCCAGGCCAGCGGCAGGCGCAGGTACTGCCTGGTCACGGCGCGGCGATACCGCGCCTGCAGCCGGTACATGACCGTGCCGCCGGCAGCACGGCGCGCGACGACGCCGATGGACGTGAGCACCGCGACGGCGGCCAGACTGCCGACCGCCAGGGCCAGCTGCGTGCGCGTGACCCGGCCGGCGGCGAACGCGGGAGCCAGCACGCCCTGGGTCAGCCGGCCGAGCAGCCACCCCGTCGCCGCCGTCCCCGCGCCGTACACCGCGCTGCCGGCGACGGCCACGGCGAACATCCGGGGCTCGTCGCGGATGCCACGGGCGAGGACGCGCAACCCGCGACGCAGCGTGTCCGCGCCGGTCGCGGGCAGGTCGTCGTCGGGCATGCCTGCACCATCTCACGAAGCGCCGACACGGCCCCGACGTGCCACGATCGCCGCATGACGAGCTACTCGGCGCTCGAACGCGCCAGGCTCGCGGATGCCCTGGAGGCGGCCGGTCCCACGGCGGCGACCCTGTGCGAGGGCTGGATCGCCCGCGACCTCGCCGCGCACGTCGTCGTCCGGGAGCGACGCCCCGACACGACGCCGGGGTTGATGCTGGCCCCCTTCCGCGGCTGGACGGATCGCGTCCGGCGCAGCTACGCCGCCCGCCCCTACCCGGAGCTGATCGGGCTCATCCGCACCGGACCACCGCGGACGAGCCCGTTCGCGCTGCCGGGGGCCGACGAGGCCGCCAACCTCACCGAGTTCTTCGTGCACTGCGAGGACGTGCGCCGTGGCGGGGGCCGGGCGGAGCCTGCGGAGCTCGCCCCCGGGGAGCAGGACGAGCTGTGGCGACGGCTGCTGCGGCAGGCCAGGCTCATCTTTCGGCGGGTGGGTGCCGGCGTGGTGCTGGCGACGCCCGACGGGCGCGAGCGGGTCGCGACCCGGGGACATCCCGCGGTCCGGATCATCGGCGAGCCTGGTGAGCTCCTCCTGGTCGCCTTCGGCCGGGGTCGGGCCGCCGTCGTCCGGCGCGAAGGACCCCCCGAGGCGCTTGCGGCGTTGGCCTCCGCCCGGCTCGCGGTGTGAGACCTCGGCTCGGCCCCGACGACCTCGCGCGACGCGTCCAGGGATGGGCGGCGGCGGACGGCGTCCCGGTCGGCCCGGCCGTGGTGGCGCTGGACGGCCCGAGCGGAGCCGGCAAGACCTGGCTCGCCGACGCGGTCGGCGCGCGGCTGCCGGACGCCGCGGTCGTGCACCTGGACGACCTGTCCCCCGGCTGGGACGGACTGGACGCCGTCGTACCCCTGCTCGTCGACCACGTGCTGCGCCCGCTCGCCGCCGACCGGCCGGTCGCG
>Ga0081540_1003341_pt1 | contig 12720 bp, 16 predicted proteins | sample TabmetS2T1R1_FD_71024 | JGI IMG/M metagenome (GOLD analysis project Ga0081540, IMG submission 71024) | Tabebuia heterophylla rhizosphere microbial communities from the University of Puerto Rico - S2T1R1 | ecosystem: Host-associated > Plants > Roots > Rhizosphere ...
GGGGTCAACAACGTGGCCTGGCTAGCGATCTTCCGCGATGTCGCCGACCAGCTCGAGCGCGCACGCTGACTGCCGTGGTGCGGGCCGGAGACTGTGGCGCAGCAAGCGAAGGGCCGGAAGCGGAGAGGTCAGGCGACGTTTTCTTGCAGTCGCCACCACGCGGCGTAGCGTCTTGACGTCGTCACTGCTGAGGCACGTTCGTAGCCGCTGGTTGAAGGCGATCACGCTCTAAGCCAAGCGGCTGTGGAGAGCGTGGCCAGCGCGGCTCAACGGAGCCCGAACACACCTCCGCTACCGGTTCGCTCGGTAACGAGCTACTGGTCCGCCGACAGGCGGTGTTTGCGCTCGTCCTCCATGCGCTGGATTCGCATTCCCTCTCGCCCTGTGCGCGTGAAGAAGTAGACGCCCAGGGCGAAGCAGAGCCAGGCGATGCCCGCGCCGACGAGCAGCACCGCGATTCCGATCATCGTTTCCATCCTGCACCTCCGAGCTTGAGTAGGGTCTTGCCTGGCGTCAGATCGAGCGCTGGTAGCTGCTGAAGGCCCGGGTCGCGAACGCGGAACTGACCAGCAGGAGCGCTGCGAGAAAGCCGGTCCTGCTCGCGATCGGGCCCCAGTCGGCATTCGGTGCCCCGGCGGAGCGCCCGGCCTCGGCCGCCCAGTTGACCGGGTTGAACTTCGCGACTCCCTGGATCCACCCGGGGAGCAAGCTCTGCTGCATCAGCGCCGAGGAAAGGAAGGTCAGCGGCAGGGTGACCATGGTCACGATCCCAATGAGGGTCTCCCGCTGTCGCGTCAGGACGGCGACGCCGTTGGAGAGCGACGCGAAGACCGCCCCGAGCAACCCCGCGACGACGACGAGCGCCGCCACGCCCGCGAGGCCGTTGTGGAAATGAGCGCCGACGGCCAGCGAGAGGCAGATCACGATCATGCTCTGGACGACGATGCTGAGCACCGACTGGGCGACGCTGCCGAGGTTCAGGGCCCCGCGCCAGATCGGCGTAACGAGTAGCCGGTCCATCGTGCCGCGGTCGATGTCCTCGATGAAGCCCATCCCCACCCAGCCTGCCGTGGAAACGGCCAGCATCACCACGACCCCGGGCGTGAGGAAGTCGATGTACGAGCTGCTCGTGAAGCCTGGGATGTCGGCGGTGCGCCTGAACAGCGCGCCGAACAGGAGCAGCCAGATCACGGGCTGGACAAGCGAGATGCCGATCCAGGCCGGCTGACGCAGAAGCGCCCTGATGTAACGCAGTGCGACTTGCCAGGTGTGTCGCAACGGGGTCACGCCGCCACGTCAGTTCCTTCATCGTCTTCGCTCTCTGCCTGCTGAAACGGGCGGCCGGCGTGCCGGAGGTAGACGTCGTCCAGCGAAGGGCGCGCGATCGTCGCCGAGGCGACCGTAAGGCCGCTGCCTTCGAGCGCCGTGATGATCGACGGGATGGCCGCGGCGCCGTTGGCCGCCCGCGCGCGCACCAGCCGCCCGTCGATGGCGAGCTCGCTCAGGCCAGAGACCCGCGAGACCGCCTCGGCGGCATTGCCGTCGGCCGACTCGGCGAGCTCGACCTGCACGGTGTCGCCGCGCAACTCGTTCTTGAGCTCGTCCGGGCTCCCCTGTGCGACCGTGCGACCGCGGTCGACGATCACCAGCTCGGAGGCGAGCCGGTCGGCTTCCTCGAGGTAGTGCGTCGTGAGCAGGATCGTCATCTCCTCGTCACCGGCGAGGCGCTCGATCTCGCGCCACAGGTCGGCGCGCACCTCGGGATCAAGGCCGGTCGTCGGCTCGTCGAGGAACAAGACCTGCGGCTCGTGGACGAGCCCGAGTGCGATGTCGAGCCGCCGCTGCATCCCGCCGGAGTAGGTCTTCGCGAGCCGGTCGGCGGCCTCGGCGAGCCCGAGACGTTCCAGCAGCTCGTCGACCCGTTCCCGACGCGCCGCCCCGACGAGGCCGTAGAGCTCGGCCTGCATCGCCAGGTTCTCGCGGCCCGTGGCCTCGGCGTCGAGCCCGGGCTTCTGCCCGACTACACCGATCGAGCGGCGCACGCGTTCCGGGTCGCGCGCCACGTCGATCCCGACGACGCGCGCCTCGCCGCTGTCTGCCCGCGAGAGGGTGGTCAGGATCTTCACCGTGGTCGACTTTCCGGCGCCGTTGGGGCCGAGGAGCCAGCCCGGCCGCGATGACCGCCCTGCTCGATCGCCTCGAAGACAAGGGGCTGGCGCGCCGCGTCCGGGACACCGAAGACCGCCGCCGAGTGCTGGCGGAGGTGACCCCGGAGCTGCGGAAGCGGGCGAAGCAGTTGTACGGGACCGAGGAGGAGGGGGCGCAGGGCCTGGCGGGCTACTCGGACGAGGAGCTCGAGTTTCTGACCGCCTTCCTTCGCGGCAGCGTCGCCTACCAGGAGGAGCGCCTGCGCCGACTGGAGGCGCTGAAGCAGCGCGGCGCCGGCCGGTAGCGGTCGGGCGTTCCGGCCATCGCCGGCCGGTGTCAGCGTTCGGCCTCTTGCACCAGAAGCGCGATCTGTACGCGGTTCTCGGCGCCGAGCTTCGTCAGCAGTCGTGAGACGTACGCCTTGACCGTCGCGACGCTCATGTAGAGCTCCGAGGCGATGTCGGAGTTGGCGAGGCCGCGGCCGACCGCGAGCGCGACCTCGCGCTCCCGCTCGCTGAGTGCGGCCATCCGTTCGCGTGCCTGTTCGTGCCGGCGGTCCGCGTCGGCGTCTCCGGCGACGAGCTCGACCAGCGTCCGGGTGACCGTCGGGGACAGGACGCTGTCGCCGGAGTGGACCGCCTCGATCGCCCGCACGAGCTCGGTCGGGGGCGTGTCCTTGAGCAGGAAGCCTGCCGCGCCGGCCCGGAGGGCGCTGAGCACGAGCTCGTCCGCCTGGAAAGTCGTGAGCACGAGGACGGCCGGCGCCGCAGGCTGCCCGCGCAGGAGGCGCGTGGCGGCGATGCCGTCGAGCTGGGGCATGCGGATGTCCATCAGGACGACGTCCGGGTGGTGGCTGTCGACCGCGGCGAGGACGCCGCGGCCGTCGTCGACCTCGCCCACGACGTCAATCCCCTCCGCGCCCCCTAGCATCATCTTCAGGCCAGAGCGCACAAGCGGGTCGTCGTCGACGAGCAGGACGCGGACGGAGTCGCTCACTCGGGCCACCGAAGCGTCGCACGCAGCACGAAGTCGCCGGCGGCATCCGGGCCGTAGGTCAGCTCCCCGCCGGTCAGTGCCACGCGCTCGGCGAGGCCGATCAACCCGGTGCCGGTCCCGGCCTCCGCGAGCGGGTCTGAGGCCGCGGCCCGGACAGCGGGTCGATTCACGACCTCGACCGCGAGGACGTTTGAGCCTGCCGAGAACCTCACTTCGACGGCCGCGCCGGGTGCGTGCTTGCGCGCGTTGGTAAGCCCTTCCTGGACGACGCGGTAGGCCGTTCGCCCGACCGCGACGGGCACCTCCGCGGCGGGCGTTTCGACATCGAGCTGCACGTTCATCCCTGCCGCGCGAGATTCCTCGACGAGCATCGGGATCTCGGCGAAGGTCGGCTGCGGCGGCTGCGGAACGCCCTCGTCGCCCTCGTCCCGCAACAGGCCGATCACCTCGCGCAGCTCCTGCAACGCCGCGCGTGCGGACGCGCGGATCACTTCCGCGGCCTCGGCAAGCTCCTCGCGGGAGGCGTCGGGTCGAAACTCGAGCGCCCCCGCATGCACGGTGAGGAGCGAGAGCCGATGGGCCAGGACGTCGTGCATCTCGCGTGCGATCCGCCGCCGCTCCGCCTCGCGGGCCTGCTCGACGCGCAGCCGCTGCTCGGCCTCGAGGCGCTCCGTACGTTCGCGCAGCGACAGGACGAGCTCACGGCGGACGCGCGCAAACAGCCCGAGGCTGATCGCGATCAGCAGGACGAGCCAGGCGAGGAGCGTCTGGGTGCCGAAGTCGCCGATGCTCGGGTAGAGGAGGTTGAACGTCACGATCGCGAGGGCGGCGAGAGCCGCGATCCCGATCAGCGCACGCCGCGACGCACGGAGGGCGACGCCGAACACCGCGAACAGCGCCGCCACACCCGCGAGTGCCGAGAACGCGCCCGCGACCACGGCAAGTGTCCCGACCGCGACCGGACGCGATCGCCGCAGCCAGAGTGCGAGGCAGGCGGCGGACCCCGCCGCGATGTCAAGGGCGACCAGGAGCACATAGTGGTCGTCCCAGGTCTGCACCAGCGTGACCACGCCCAGGATGACGGCCAGCGCGAAGAGGGCGGAGTCGACGAACCAGTCCCGGGCCGAGCGCGCCCCCGGCGCCTCGCTCAGCTCGCCGGGGAGCAACCGGCGCTGCCAGCGCTGGATGCTGGACCGCTCGGTTGCGATGTCGGCCATCGCCGAAGGCGTACGTCCGAGGCGCCCGTGCGGCCCTCGACCAAAGTCGATCTCGCCATCGACCGCGGGCGCCGGAATCGTCGACGCCCGGCCCTACCCGAGCGCCCCGCCGGCGCGAGACTCGAGACATGATCGAGACACAGAACATCACCAAGCGGCTCGGCGGACGAACGGTCGTCGATGACGTCTCGTTCCGCGTCGAGCCGGGCACCATTACGGGCTTCCTCGGCCCGAACGGCGCGGGGAAGACCACCACACTCCGGATGCTGACCGGGTTGTCGGCTCCGGACCGCGGACGGGCGCTCGTGCTGGGCGGCCCCTACTGCGAACTTTCGAATCCTGGGCGACGCGTCGGGGTTCTGCTCGACGCGTCCGCCCAGCACGACGGCCGGCGTGGGCACGAGGCGCTCGCGGTCTCGGCCCAGCTCATGGGGGTCGACCCGGGTCGGATCGACAGCCTGCTCGACCTCGTCGGGCTCGACCGCTCGGCCGCGCGAAAGCGCGTCCGAGCGTACTCGCTGGGCATGCGCCAGCGGCTCGGCATCGCGCACGCGCTGCTCGGCGACCCCGAGGTGCTCATCCTCGACGAGCCCGCCAACGGCCTCGACCCGCCCGGCATGCGCTGGATGCGCGAGCTTCTGCGCCACTTCGCAGACCGGGGCGGGACGGTGCTCCTGTCCACGCACCTCCTGCACGAGGTCGATGCGCTCGCCGACAGGCTGGTGATCATCGACTTGGGGCGCGTGGTCGCCCAGGGCACGCGAGACGAGCTGCTCTCGGGCAAGGGAACCCGTGTCCGCGCCGACGACGAGGCCGCCCTCCGGGCCGCGCTGACCGCGGCTAGCCTGAGCCTCCGTCCGGCGGACGAAGGCGGGTTCGTCGTCGACGCCGAGCCCAACGACGTAGGCCGGGCGGCGCTCGCAGGTGGCGTCGTCCTCAATCAGCTCGGGCCTTCCGATGGCCTCGAGGAGCTGTTCTTCCACCTGACTGCCAAGGAGGCCGCGTGATGTCCGCTTCGACGATCGCCCTTGACGCACCGCTCTCCCGCGAGCGGAACGGCCGACCCGGCCCGACGCGACTCGCCGGCGTCGAGCTTCGCAAGACGGTCGACACCCGGGCTGGCTTCTGGGTCCAGCTCGGCGTGCTCGGCCTCATGGTCACCTTCGCGATCCTGGCCGCGGTGATCGGGGCGACGGAGGACCACACCCTGCACGGGATTCTCGTGGCCGCGGTGTGGCCCGCGTACGCGCTGCTGCCGGTCATCGGGATCCTGCTCGTGAGCTCGGAGTGGTCGCAGCGCACGACCCTGATCACGTTCACGCTCGTTCCGCGGCGTTCGCGCGTCCTGCTGGCCAAGCTCGCTGCCGCGGTCGTGCTTGCCTGCGCGTCGTTTCTGGTCGCACTCGGGCTCGCGGCTCTCGTCACGGCGATCGGCACGCCCGGTATCCCGGGCACCTGGTCGCTGTCCGGGGTCGTGATCGGACAGACGCTCGTGCTCCTCGTCGCGGCCATGATCATGGGCCTCGGCTACGGAGCGATGCTGCTCTCGTCGGCGCCCGCGATTGTCCTTTCCTTCGTCCTGCCGCTGGGGTGGAGCGCACTCGGGTCGATTCATGCACTCAACGGGCCTGCCCGCTGGCTCGACAGCTCGAAGTCGTTCGCGCCGCTGGTCGACCACGCCATGAACGGGACCGAATGGGCCCGCGTCGGAACGACCCTCGCCGTCTGGCTCCTCGTCCCGCTGACGATCGGCCTCTGGCGGATCAGCCGCAGCGAGGTCGGCTAACCGCATGTCACCGCTGATCCCGAAAGGCGCCTGGCTCGTCTCCCACACGGAAGCTCTTTCAATAGATTCCTTCTTGGTCCGGCAGGATCTCCGGCTCGAGTGTCGCGGAGGGAGCGCAAGCCCTATCGGGTCGCTCTACTGGCGTTACCAAGGCCGCGCGCCTCCAGCCCGTCGCGTTAGGGACTCGGGAAGTCTGCCGTCGAGGCCTGGGCAGCACTCAAATGCGCACTCGAACTCCTCCACTTGGACGCCGTGCGGCGCTTCCTCGAACAGCGACTGGCCGTGTTCGAACGTTGACGCGTGTAGAGCTGACAGGATGGGAGGGAGCGGACATGAAGTTTCGAGCCCACGTCGAGCCTCCCGAGCCCATGAGAGGGCTGGAAGTCCCCTCGGAGGTTGTTGAGGCACTCGGTGGAGGCAAGCGCCCGCCAGTGATCATCACGATCAACGGGCATTCGTGGAAGAGCAGGGTGGCCATCATGCGCGGCCGTTCCCTGCTCGGCCTCAGCAACGCCAACAGGCAAGCCGCCGGTGTCGTCACCGGCGACGAGGTCGAGGTCGAGGTCGAGTTTGATGCCGAGCCCCGAGTCGTCGTCGAGCCGGCGGACTTCCGCCTCGCCCTCGACGCCGACCCGGTCGCCCGTGCCGCCTACGACCGCTTGGCCGACAGCTACAAGCGCCAGCACGTGCACGCCATCGAGAGCGCGAAGAGGCCCGAGACGCGCAGACGGCGGATCGAAAAGGCGCTGGCAATGCTGCGGGAGCAGGAATCGGCAACGGGCCGCCCGACCCGCGCCAAGACCCGGCCAACGAAGCCGCCTCGGTCACACAATTAGGTTGCTCGACCCATGCACTTGCAGCCCTGCCCAGTAGTGGAGCGGCCCGATGAGAAGCTCGTCTGCGACCCGGACCTCGGTGTCTGGTCGGAAGTCGCCGCGGGGATCTCGCGATCGATGACCGTCTTCAGCTCTGAGCGGCGCACGTCGACGATCCGCTCGCGATAGGTCCGACCAAGATGAGTCTGAATCGCGATGTCCCAGGCGAGTCCCTGGGCGACGCCGCCTGGCCTGATGACCTGCTTCGCCGTCTTGAGAAACGTGAGCAACTCCTTCCGCGTGTCGGCAACATCAGTCGGCGGGGAGCCTCGCGGCTCTCTCGACCCAGCACGCCGCCATCGGCTGTGTGATCTGCTACTGCGCTCCCGCCTCAAGATGGCCAAGCCGCTCTCGGTATTCGTCATACGTGATCTCTCCGCGCGCGTAACGCTCGGCGAGGATTGCCCGTGCATCAGGCCCCTGGTGGCCGTAGTAGCCCCACGGCCCGCGTCGGCCGCGCCAGAAGAACAAACGCAGTACCAAGAAGAAAAGGAGGAACCAGAACAGTGGCACGAGGGGCCAGAGCCAGAACCAGCCGTGGTCGTGCCAGTCGGAGTTTGACGCCACCAATGCGAGCAGGGTCATCTCTTCACCTGTTTCGTCGAGGGTAACTTCGTGTTGATCAAAATAAGTTAGCATACGAATCGTTCGTCGGCGAATGGCCGTCTATCCGATCCCCGTCCTACGGTGACCCCGATGCGACCCAACGGACCGCCGCTCGGGCTTCTGCTCGCCACCACCTCGAAGGCAGTGGGCCGCGCGTTCAGCGCCGCGCTCGCCGAAAGCGGCGGCTCAATCCCGATCTGGCTGATCCTGAACGCGCTAAAAAGCGAGCCGAGGCGCACCCAGGCTGAGCTCGCCCGAGCCGTCGGGATCGAGGGCCCAACCCTGACTCGTCACCTCGACGGGATGGAGGAGGCCGGACTCGTCGAGCGACAACGGGGGACGCTCGATCGCCGCGCAGTCCAGGTCGAGCTGACCCGCTCCGGCCATGTGCTGCACGGTCGCCTCTTGAAGGCGGTGATCAGCTTCAACCAAAGACTACGAACCGGCCTCAGCGGTGAAGATGTCGAGACGCTGCGCAACCTGCTCGGGCAACTCCAGGACAATGTGGGCGAACAAGCCTAAAGGTTCGGCACTCCCACGGCCCAGGCTGGCCGCAGAGCTTTAGGTGCGCGGCATATGAGGGCCGAATGCGGTCAACCGGCCGGCGGGATGTTTTGGTTGCGGCGCAGGACGTTTTCCGGGTCGTAGCGGGACTTGAGAGCCTGGAGGCGCGCGAAGGAGTTCGGGCCGAAGGCAGCGCGGACGCGGTCGAGGGGCTCGTCGGCCTGCATGTAGTTGGCGTAGCCACCGCTGACCGACCAGGGCTCGATCGCGGCCGCCGTCGAGCGCGCCCACTCGATGCTTTCCTCGTCGTGGGCCGGATCGGTCCAGCTCGCCATCACGCTGACGTTGAAGGCGGCATCGCGGAAGCCGAGGGCCGCGCTTTCAGGCTTGACGTCCTTGGGCGCGCCGTGGAGCGACTCGATCAGGATTCCACTGGGGGCGGCCGAGCACGGTGATGCGGTGAAGCAGATCGTCTATCAGCTCGTCCAGCAGCTCCGCGACGAAGTGGCCCTTCCAGTGGTTACGGTCGACGCCGTAGCCGGGATCGAAGATCCGCTGCTGCTCGAGGAAGCCCTGCCGCCGGAGGCCGTCTTCGACGAGACCTGGCCCCGCCCGCAGCGGCCCGAGGGCTTCCGGGCTCTGCTCCTCCCCCGTGTAGCACGGGACGACGAGGAGCTGCGCCTCGAGCGACGTGTCCATTGTGATCTGGGCCTGGATGCTGAGCTCGCGCGGACCGCCGACCGCGAGCTCGCGGAAGCGTCGAAGCGCCTCGGCAACGCCCTCTCCCTGGTACGCGAGACGTCCGCCGACGACCTGCTCGAGCGGGTGAAGTCGGAACTCGGCCCGGGTGACGACGCCGAAGTTGCCGCCTCCTCCGCGAAGCCCCCAGAGCAGCTCGGGGTTCTCGTCCGCGGCCGCGCGGACGATCTCGCCGATCGGGCTGACCACCTCCGCGCCGACCAGGTTGTCGCAGGTGAGCCCGTACTGGGCGGTCAGGTGTCCGATTCCGCCGCCGAGCGTGAGACCCGTGACGCCGGTCGACCCGACGACGCCGCCGGGTGTGACCAGGCCGTGTGCTTGCGCCGCTGTGTCGAAGTCGAGCCACGTGGCGCCGCCCTGGCACGTGGCGATCCCGTTCTCGGGATCGACCAGGACGTCCTTCATGCGCGAGAGGTCGATCACCAGGCCGTCGTCGACCGCGCAGTGTCCGGCGGGGTTGTGGCCGCCGCCCCGGACCGCGATCTCGAGACCCCGGTCCCGGCAGAAGGCAAGGGCAGCCGCAACGTCGTCCGCGTCGACGCAGCGGGCGATCGCCGCCGGGTGCCGGTCGATCAGCAGGTTGAAGCAGAGGCGCGCCCGCTCGTAGTCGCGGTCGCCTTCGACCAGCACGTCGCCCTTCAGCGAAGCACGGAGCTCGTCCAGAGGCTCGGCCATCGAGGTGAAGACTCTGCCGGCGACAGAAAGTGATCGGGGAGGCGGCCCGAAGACCGCCTCCCCGAAAGCGCCTAGCTCACCTGGAAGCCCTCGCTCTGCGGCCCGCCATCTTGACGGCTGCGGCTGAGCGCTGGGCGCGCTCGGCCGGCGCGGTTGATGCCGGGTCGGCGGCCGAATATCCACTGACCTCGATTTGCCAACGGCGGGGCCGCGTCGCGCATACTGGTTGCGTGGGGGTAACGGAACGCCTGGGGCGGGCGACGAGCCGCCATCCGTGGCGGACGATCCTCGCCTGGGTGGGGGCGATCGTCGTCGCGCTGGGGCTCGCCGCCACGCTGCTGCCGGGAAACCTGACCACGAACGGGCACGTCACGGGGAGTCCCGAGTCGACGCGCGCGGAGCGGCTGTTCTTCTCGCGCTTCCCGCCGGACAAGAACGGCGTCGACGAGCTGGTCGTCGTGCGCTCGGCGACCCTGACCGCGCGCGAGCCGGCCTTCAGGCAGTTCGGGGCGCGGCTGCTCGCGGAGGCCCGCGCCACCGGCGTCGTCTCCCGCGCGCGGGTGCTCGCCGTCTCGAAGGACGACCACGCGGTGCTGATCGGGATCCAGCGGAAGGCGGACGTCGACAACCTGCTACCCGTCATCGAGCGCGCCGACGGGCAGGACGGCTTTCAGGTCTCGATGACCGGCGAGGGGACGCTCGACCACGACTTCAACGAGGTGTCGCAGCACGACCTCGAGTCGGGCGAGCTGAAGTTCGGGTTACCGGCCGCGCTGATCATCCTGCTGCTGGTCTTCGGCGCGGTCGTCGCCGGGGTGATCCCGCTCGGGATGGCCTTTGTCGCGATCATCGTGGCGCTCGGGCTCTGCGCTCCCATCGCGGCCGCCTTCTCGCTCTCGGTCTTCTTCGTGAACATGCTCACGGGGATGGGGCTCGCCCTCGGGATCGACTACTCGCTGTTCGTCGTCTCCCGCTACCGGGAGGAGCGCGCCGGCGGCCAGCCCGAGCTCGATGCGATCGCCGCCGCCAGCGCGACGGCGAGCCGCGCCGTGCTCTTCAGCGGGTCGGTGTTCGTGATCGCGCTGACCGGGATGCTGCTCGTGCCCTCGAACATCATGAAGAGCCTCGCCGTCGCGGCGATCGCGGTCGGGATCGTCTCCGTGGCCGCGGCGCTGACGCTGTTGCCCGCGCTGCTCGGGCTGCTCGGCGACCGCGTGAACGCGCTGCGGCTGCCGTACGTGGGCCGGAGCATCGGCAGCAGCGGCGAGGGTCGCTTCTGGGGCCGGGTCGTGCGCGGAGTGATGCGGCGGCCGGTGCTCTACCTCGTGGTCTTCTCGGCACTGCTGCTCGCGCTCGCGATCCCGGCGGTCGGCCTGAAGCTCGGTGCGAGCGGCGTGAGCACGCTCCCTGACCGGCTCATGGCGAAGCAGGGCTACGAGGCGCTCGCGCGGGACTTCCCGCAGGCCAGCTCGAGCCCGGCGCTGATCACCGTCAGCGGTGACATGCACTCACCGCAGGTGCGGACGGCGATCGCGCGATTACGGGCGAGCCTCGGGCGCGACCCCGCCTTCGGACGCAGCGACCTTCGCTTCGGGAACGGTGTCGCGGCGATCGGCGTCGAGGTCGGCGGCGACAAGACGGGCGAGGAGGCGCTCGACGCGATCCGCCACCTGCGCTCGACGACCATCCCGCAGGCCTTCCACGGGACGGACGCGCAGGTGCTCGTCGGCGGCGACACGGCCGACAACGTCGACTACATCGACGCGATGAACTCCTGGCTGCCGCCGGTGTTCGCGTTCGTGCTCGGCCTCAGCTTCATCCTGCTGACGATCGCGTTCCGGTCGATCGTGGTGGCGGGGACGTCGATGGCGCTCAACCTGCTCTCGGTCGGCGCCGCGTACGGCCTCGTCGTGCTCGTCTTCCTCCACGGGGTCGGCAGCGGCCTGCTCGGCTTCCAGCGCGTGGACGCGATCGACGCCTGGGTGCCGCTCTTCTTGTTCTCCGTGCTGTTCGGGTTGTCGATGGACTACCAGGTCTTCCTGCTCAGCCGGATCAAGGAGCGCTACGACGTGAGCGGCTCGACGCGCGAGGCCGTCGAGTGGGGCGTCTCCTCGACTGCGCGGCTCATCACCGGCGCGGCGCTGATCATCGTCGCCGTCTTCGGCGGCTTCGCGATGGGCGACCTCGTGATGTTCCAGCAGATGGGCTTCGGGATCGCGGTCGCGCTCCTGATCGACGCGACGATCATCCGCTCGGTGCTGCTGCCGGCCGCCATGGTTCTGCTCGGCAAGTGGAACTGGTACCTCCCGACCTGGCTCGAGTGGCTGCCGCACATCCAGATCGAGGCCGAGCGGCGCGAGAAGCCGGCCGTCGCGCTTCCGAGCCCGGGCGCCTGATCGCCGACCGGTTCGAGATCCGGCCCGCGGTGGAGGAGGACCGCCGTCCACTCGCGCAGCTGTTCGCAGCGGTCGCCGAGGAGCGTGACGGCATCGCGACCGAGCCGCCGGTCGACATCGAGGTGTGGGCGGCGAAGTGGTGGCTGGAGGGAGCGCTGGTCGCGGTCGCGGACGGTGCGATCGTCGGGTCGATCGACGTCCAGGTCAGCCGGTTCGGGTTCGGGGAGATCGGCATGGCGGTCGCGCGTGAGTGGCGGGGGCGCGGCGTCGGGTCGGCGCTCCTCGCAGCGGCGATCGAGTGGTCGCGCGAGCGCGGCCTGCACAAGCTGAGCCTGAGCGTCTTCCCGCACAACGACGCGGGGATCGCCCTCTACCGAAAGTTCGGGTTCGTCGACGAGGGCCGCCGCGTCAAGCACTACCGGCGGGCGAGCGGCGAGCTCTGGGACGCGCTCGAGATGGGACTGCTGCTATGAGCCGCGAGGCCCTTCTGCTGTCAGGTAGTGGGCTCCGGCGCCCTTAGCGGCGGCCTCGTCGTCCGGGTTCAGCAGGTCGCAGCGGTCGATCGAGAGGCAGCCGCAGCCGATGCACGTCGTCAGGCGCCCGCGCAGGGCTTGGAGAGTCGCGATGCGCGCGTCGAGGTCGTCGCGCCAGCGGTTGGAGAGGCGCTCCCAGTCCCGGCGGCTCGGGGTGCGGTTGCGCGGCAGCGTCCGGAGCGCGCCGCCGATCCGCTCGAGTGAGATCCCCGCCGCACGGCCCGC
>Ga0081540_1003342_pt1 | contig 12716 bp, 12 predicted proteins | sample TabmetS2T1R1_FD_71024 | JGI IMG/M metagenome (GOLD analysis project Ga0081540, IMG submission 71024) | Tabebuia heterophylla rhizosphere microbial communities from the University of Puerto Rico - S2T1R1 | ecosystem: Host-associated > Plants > Roots > Rhizosphere ...
GCCCGTCCCAGGCCTGGACCGATGACCTGTGGTTCATCGACCAAGACAACCGGACCGTGCACCCCAATCGGGGCTGGTGGCCGCTCAGCCCCGGTCAGGCGACCGGCCGCATCATCGGCGGGAATCTGTGCACACTCAACCTCCTGCAGGGCACCGAGTACATGCCCTCGCTCGGCGGGGCGCTGCTCATGATCGAGGACGACGCCACCAGCGACGCCGACGCGTTCGCCCGGAACCTGACCTCTTTGCTGCAGCTACCCGATGCGGTCAGGGTGCAGGGCGTGGTGATCGGCCGCTTCCAGGAAGCAAGCGGCATGACCCGCTCCCTGCTGGAGCAGATCATCGCCCGTCAAGGTCGCCTCGCTGGCCTGCCCGTACTCGGCAACGTCGACTTCGGCCACACCAACCCGCTGGTCACCTTCCCGATCGGCGGCCGGGCGACCCTGACCACCGGCGCCACCAATTCCCTCCGCATCGCTGACTCGTGAGGTTCATGTCGCCGACCCGTAACGGCCGCGGACACAATGGCCGGCGCGGACGCGCGGTCATCTCGGGCCGGATCCCGGCGAAGCGGACGCGCCGCCCGGGCACTCCGCCCATTCCCGCGGATCTGAGGGCTGGGTTCCAGTTCAGCCGGTCCTGTACGGCCTGGAATAATGGGATCCTCGCGGTGGAGGGGCAGGGTCCACCAGCGGGGTTCAAGACCTGGGGGCAGGTAAATGTCGGCATCACAACCCATCGACGTGCGCGACATGGCGATCGTCCACCGCACGTTCCGCAAGGCATACAACGAATCCGCACAGCTGGTGCGCGCCGCACCGACGCCGTCGCCAGGGAGGGTCACGTTCCTGGCCGACCACATCGATTTCGCCATCAAGGCGCTGCACATCCATCACGAGGGCGAGGACGAGCTGCTCTACCCCAAGCTCATCGAGCGGGTGCCCGAGCAGGCCCCGATGACCGAGGAAGTGGAGCACGAGCACGAGCTCATCAAGACCGCGCTGGATGACACGTCGGCCGCGTGTGCGACCTGGCGTCAGCGGCCCTCGGCGGAGACCGGCGAGGCGCTGGCGGCATCGCTCGACAAGCTCAACGAGGTAGCCCAGCGCCACCTCGACGACGAGGAGCAGAAGATCGTCCCGCTCGCTGCGGTGACGCTCACTCAGCAGGAGTGGGACGCCATGGGCAAGCATGGGGTCGGCGAGATCCCCCGGAACAAGCGGGGTATCGCCTTCGGGTTCATGCTCGACCCGCTCAACGAGGCCGACCGGGCGCATATGATGCGCGCCCTGCCAGCACCGATACGGATGCTCTCCCCGTTCCTGATCGAACGGCCCTGGAAGAAGTACGCGTACACACTGCGCAACGGGACCTGACCTGAGCGGTCAACCTTCAGTCCCTTGGGCAACCTCGCGCCACGTGACGCGCGTCTCCGGCTCCCCCCGCTAGGCAGGATGAAAGATCCTGCCGTAGGCCCCAAACCCCTCGGGCACGACCGAGAGCACGTTTTTGGCGAACCCGCGCAAGCCAGCGACAACCCAGGACGCCGCTGCCGCATCAGGCGCGGCCTCGTGGCCGCCGATCCTGACCACGTACGCATCATGCCGGGAACCGCGCTGGCGTCGCATCTGAATAGACGCGCGATCACGGGACCCAAGGTGTGGTCTGTCCTCACCGTCCTCAAGGTGACTCGCGATCACAGGCGGGCGGATTAGCGCGCGCAAACGCCGATTGATTCGGCACGAGATGGCTGTCCATCCCGGGCGTTCCCGTTCGTCGTGGTGGTGACCGGCTCAGGTGGCCGCGCAAGAACAAGGTCACCGCGGCCCCGACCAAGGAGAAAGCCATGCATCCAGTGATGATCGAGATGGTCGCCGCCGAGCGGGGAAGAGACCTGCAGGCGCGCGCCGTCGCCGTGCGGCGTACGCGGGAGATCCGCTCCCGGCCGGCCAGGCGCACGCGGCCGCGCCTTCGCATCCCGCGCGTCTGGCGCGGCCCAAAGGCCCAGCCGGCACCGTCGCCGCTGCGTGGCCCGAGGCCAGCCTGAAACACGCGCCCGGGCAGGATTGTCTATTCGGAGGAGGAGCCTCATGAGGTACATGCTGCTGATCTGCAAGGACGAGAACATCCAGCTCAGCCCGGCAGAGAGCGCGGCCATGCGGAGCGGGGCCGAGTCCTGGGCCACCGAGATGAACGACCGCGGCGTACGGCTGCAAGGAGAGCCGCTCCGGTCGGTCAGCGAAGCTTCTACCGTGCGGGTGCGAGGCGGCGAGGTGCTGGTCACCGACGGCCCGTTCGCGGAGACCAAGGAGCAGATCGCCGGATTTGACGTGCTCGAGTGCGCCGACCTGGACCAGGCGATCGAGGTCGCGTCCAAGCACCCCATCGCCACGATCGGCACGGTCGAGGTGCGGCCGTTCTGGCAGGAGTGAGGACCCGTGATGCCCTACGACACCTACCGGCTTTACCAGGCGGAACGCGGAAAAAGTCCCGCCGAGGCCCGGCGCGCCGATGAGCGGATCGGCCGGCTTGCATCGGCTGTGTCACGGCTGATCCGCGCCATCAGCCGACCCGCGGGAGCCGCGCCGGGTCCATGCCCGGCCGCTGGCAGCGGCGTACCCCGCCGGAGAGAACGGATCGGCCTGCCGGGCAGCATGGTCGAGACGCTGGAGGGGCCATGAGGTACCTGCTGATCCACTGCCTCGACGAGGCCCCCGACCTGAGCCCGGCCGACGACTCTGATGTGGAGGGTTCGCCGGCCGCGCGGGCGCTGCAGGCCTGGGTCAGTGAGATGGAGGCCAGCGGCGTGAAGCTGTACGGAGGGCGGCTCCGGCCCGTCAGCGATGCCACGACGGTGCGGGTGCGCGGCGGCGAGGTCCTGATCACCGACGGCCCGTTCGCGGAGACCAAGGAGCAGATCGCCGGGTTTGACGTCCTCGAGTGCGCCGACATTGACGAGGCGATCGAGGTCGCGTCCCGGCACCCCACCGCCAAGATCGGGACCTTCGAGCTGAGGCCGTTCCGGCAGCCCTGACGCCGGGCCTCCCTAAGAGCCCTGACGCCGGGCGTCCCTAAGAGCCCTGACGCCGGGCGTCCCTAAGAGCCCTGACGCCGGGCGTCCCTAAGAGCCCTGACGCCGGGCGTCCCTAAGAGCCCTGACGCCGAGCCTCCCTAAGAGCTGGGCGCTTCCGGGACGGTCGCAGCGTCGCGGGTGGCGTCGGCGAGCCGCCGGGCGAGATAACGGCGTTCGGCGTCGGTGGTCGCCAGCTGGAGGGCCTGCCGGTACCTTGAGGCTGCTTCAGCGTGGCGCCCGAGCCGCCGGAGCAGGTCGGCACGGGTGGCCGCCAGCAGGTGGTAGCTGGCCAGGTCGCCAGCGGCCTCCAGCGCATCGAGGAGTTCCAGGCCTGCGGCCGGGCCGTCGGCCATCCCGACCGCGACCGCCCGGTTCAGTTCCACCACCGGAGACGGGGTCAGCTGGGCCAGCTCTCCGTAGAGTTCGGTGATCTGTGCCCAATCTGTGGCTGCCGCGTGGCGGGCGGTTGCGTGGCAGGCAGCGATCATCGCCTGTATCTGGTACGGCCCGGGCCTTGTGCGCCGGCCCGCGGCCTGAATGATCATGGCTGCCTCGTCGATCTGGCGCCGGTCCCAACTGGAACGATCCTGGTCCTCCAGGGTCACCAGGTCGCCGGCCTCATCGACCCGGCTGCTGCGCCGGGCGTCGTGGAAGAGCATGAGCGCCAGCAGGCCCAGGATCTCGGGATCGTCGGGCATCAGCCGGGCGAGGACATGTGCCAGGCGGATGGCCTCCGCGCACAGGCCCTGGCGGATCATGTCGGCACCGGCGGTGGCGGAATAGCCCTCGTTGAACAGCAGGTACAAGACGGCCAGCACCCCGCTCGTCCGTTCGGGCAGCAGGTGCGCGGGCGGGACCCGGTACGGGATCCCCGCGTGACGGATCTTGTGTTTGGCGCGGACCAGCCGCTTGGCCATGGTGGGCTCACCGACCAGGAACGCCCGGGCGATCTCCGCCGTGGTCAGGCCCGCGAGGGTGCGCAACGTGAGCGCCACCCGGGCCTCCAGCGGCAGCGCCGGGTGGCAGCAGGTGAACATCAGCCGCAGCCGGTCGTCCCGGATGCCACTGTCATCGGCTGTGCCGTGCCCCGCATCCCCCTCGGGCCAGAGCACGGCGGCCTCCCTGACCTTGGCCGCCTCGGTGGTTGTCCGCCGGAGCCGGTCCAGGGCGCGATTGCGCGCGACGGTGGTCAGCCAGGCACCGGGCCGGCGTGGCACGCCGTCACGCGGCCAGCTTTTCAGCGCCTGCGCGAACGCCTCCTGTGAGCATTCCTCGGCCAGATCCCAGTCGCCGGTCATCCCGATCAGGGCCGCGACAATCCGCCCCCACTCCTGGCGGAACGCCTCGGCGACCGCCGTGCGCGCCTCGTGGGTCATGGCTGCGTGAGCGGTCTGGCCCTGGCTGTCCCGGCTCCCGCGGTTGGGTGCGCGGATGCCACCGGGACCGCATCGTCCCGGTCCGCGCGCTCGCTCACATCACGGCCAGCGGCGGACTCGTCGACACAGTGGGTCAGCATGTACCTCCCGCCGCTCGATCGACCTGCGTCCTTCGCGACCCTATACAGCGTCGTCCGCCGCCTGGCGCCGAGCCCGGGCGGGTCAGCGAGGCGCGGGCGGGTCAGCGAGGCGTGGGCGGGTCAGCGAGGCGTGGTCCGCGGTATCACTCATCGGTCATGCCCACGACGAACGGCCACGCCCGCGATGGACGGGCGCCACCACGGCGGATGGCGGGGCCCCGGGCGGGGTCTGCCGGCTCCGGCCGCAGGGACCGTGTCACGCTGTATCCGCGCCGCTGCGTTCGGCTGGGCGCAAGCGTTGCGCATACCATGGTCCGGTGATTGGTCATCGCGACTGCGAGCAGTGCGGGACGGTGTTCGTGCCGCGGCGCGAACACGCCCGGTTCTGCTCCGTTGGCTGCCGTGCCACGTGGAACCGGGAGCACATGGGCGATCCGGCGGCCGAGGCTAGCGCGCTCCAGTGGTCGATCACCGCGATGAGCGAGACAGCAGAACGACTTCCCGTGGTGGCCGCCTGGAACCGGCCGCGAGCATTTGCCGCGATCTGTGAGGCGGTATGGTGGGTCACCATCGTCGACGCCACGCTCGTGCGCCATCATCCCGCGGTCTACGACGGCGTGATGGCGGGACAGGCTCGGGAACAGCGCCAGCAGATCGAGGCCACCTTCACGGGGCTGCGCTTCATCCGGAACCGGATCCCCCACGAAGTCGATCTTGCCGAGTTCGTCGAAACCGCTGCGCCCGATCCGGGTGCAGGCAATGGACGCATCACGGGTTGGACATGGAAGCCGGTGCCGCTGCCGGCGCTCGGTTGGCTTCCACCGCGCGCGCAGGCGTGGGAGATGGCCCGGTACCGCGCGTACCAGGCTCAGCTCGCGGGCCGCACCGTCGGAGAGATCTTCGGGCGGGCCGTCGCGTTCCTCACGCTGGCGGCTGCGAACGCAACCTCACTCACGGATACCAGCCTCCACGCCGTACGCTGATCGCGCCGTCCTCAGGTCAGCATCCAAGACGTGAGATGGCGCCGCCGCTGGCTGCTCGTATGAGGTCTACCGAGGCCCCGGGGTCAGCGCGCGCCAGGTCCGGTCCGCCAGTAACGCCATTTCGTAGGCGACCAGGCCCGTGTCGCAGTCGGCGGCGGCGAGCACCGCGAGGGTCGAGCCTCCGGTGACAGACATGACGATCAGCAGGCCCTGCCGCATCTCCACCACGGTCTGGTTGACCGCACCTCCCCCGAAGATCCGGGCCGCGCCCTCGACGAGGCTGGTCAAGCCGGAGGCGACGGCGGCCAGTTGATCTACGCGTTCGGGCGGCAGGCCCTGTGAGAACGCGAGCGGAAGGCCGTCGGAGGAGACGACCAGCGCGTGCGCAACCGAAGGCACGCGATCGGTGAAAGCCGTGACTAACCAGTTCAGGTCCTGCCCTGGGCGCACTGCTACTCCTTACGATCCGACGAGCGCCTGCGCGGCACCCGTCCTCCTGCTCCTCCCTAGAGGCCGCCCCGCGTGGCCCTGCCGGCCGCGTCACCGGTGGGGGCGTCCGGATATGCGGGGGGGCCGGATATGCCTGCTCGAAGCCGACGGTACCGGCCGGGATCCGGCCTGTCCGGCAACCAGGGTCAGCGTCCAATCGCCGCTCGGCCCGGGCCGGGCTCATGTGGGCTGCGGAGCCGCCGCGGTCGCCGGCCTCGGGGCCGGCGTCAGGACACCGCCCGCCTGCTCAGCCAGGACGGTCATCTCATATGCGACTTGGTCGAGGTCGGCGTCGACCAGGGCGAGCGCCGCCAGGCTCGATCCGTCGCTGATCGCCAGGATCACGAGCACTCCCCGTCGCATGGCCACCAGCGTCTGGGTGACCTCGCCGCCGTTGACTACCTGTGCCGTCCCGTTCGCCAGGCTGTTGAGGCCGGTGGTGATCGCGGCGAGGTGCTCGAGGCGACGGGGCTGTATCCCGTCGGACACCGCCAGAGGCACGCCATCCGCGGAAACCACGACGGCATGTTCCACACCGGGCACACGCTCGGTGAAATCGGTGATAAGCCAGCTGAGATCCTGGACCTCGCTGTTGGACTGACCCAACGCGTGCTCCTCTCCGATGTGATCTTGCATCCTCGTCGCTAACGCGGGCGCGGTCCCGGGCCGACCGTGCTCCGCGCATGGGTCGTTCATCCGGGGGCCACGTCCGGGGGCCGTGTGTTTGTGGGCCGTGCTTCGACGGGTCCTGTGCCCGGAAGTGCTTCCGGGGGGCGTGCTTCTGGGGGCCGTACGTTCGGGGGCCGTGCGTTCGGGGCAGCGGTGCGAGCTCGGCGCGAGCCCCGTTGGAAGTCGGCTAGGCGGCTGTTCCCGGCTTCCGCCGGCTTCGCGGGCCTCTCCGGGGCGTCCCTCCGGTTGCCCGCGGTTCCCGGCACGTGATTGGCCCGGGGGGTGCGTCGCGGCAGCCCAGCGGCGGTGACCCCGCTGACCGTGGGTGCGAGGACCGTTTCCGCCGCGCACGGGCCATCATCTCCGGGTGGTGTCAGTGCCGACGGGGCGCGGTGCGGGATCGCCGCCGGGGGAAAGACAGGTCGGGGTTGCTGGCGGCGAAGGCGGAACCAGTCGGCCTCCACCGACTCGAAGATCGGCAACCGGACCTCTGAGGCCAGCCGTGGGGCTTCCGGCACAACGATGGGCGGCACATCCGCTGGGGGTGCGGCCGCGGGCGCTGCCTCCGCCAGCGGCGCGTCGGACGGCTCGTCCTCCGGAGGTCTCACGGCGGGCGGCTCTTCATCCGCCGGTACCCTCGTGTATTCCTCCGTCAGCGGTGCAGCGGTGGGCGCTTCCGCCGGTACCGCAGCGAACTCCTCCGCTAGTGGGGCGGCGTCGAACCCCCGCGCCGGCGGTACGGCGGTGAGCTCCTCCGTCAGCGGTACTCCAGTGAACTCCTGTGTCGGTGGTACCGCGGCGAACTCCTCCGTCGGCCGCAACGCGGTGAACTCCCCGGCGGGCAGTTCGGGTGTGTGCTCCTCTGTCGGAGGTACCGCGACCAACTCTTCGGTGGGCGGTACCGCTACGGGCTCCTCCGTCAGCGGCTCGGCGATGGGCTCCTCCGTCGGCGAGGTGGCAGCGGCGGGGTCCCGGGGCAGCTTGGCGGCCAGCGCTACGGCCTGGACTACCGCGGACGCCCGCGTGGTGCGGATGCCGTCCACGAGGCCCGCGCTTGCGCCCCGTGAGATCACGCTGCCGGGGAGCCACACGTGCGCGCTGAGGCCGCCGCTGGCGCCCCGCCGCAGACGCACACGGATGCCATGCCGTGCCGCCAGGTGTGCCACCGCGAACAGGCCCATGTGCCGGGAGACCTCGACATCGGCCGCGGGCGGGTTTTCCAGGCGCCAGTTCACCTGCCTGAGCTGTTCCTCCGGCATCCCCATTCCGCTGTCAACGACGTTGATCAGCACCCCGCCCGTCCTGAGCGAATGGCCCGACACGGTCACAAGAGTGTCCTTGGCGGAGAACATGGTGGCGTTCTCGATCACCTCGGCCAGCAGATGCACGACGTCAGCGACCGCGTTCCCGGTGACGCCGATGCCGGGCTGCACGTCCAGGACGACCCTGTCGTAATGCTCGATCTCCGACACCGACGCACGGGCCACGTCCGCAAGCGACACCGGCTCGGCCCATCGGCGTGGCGGCTCCTGACCCGCCAGCACGAGCAGGTTCTCCGAGTTACGGCGCATGCGCGTGGCCAGGTGATCCATCCGGAACAAGTCAGCGAGCCGCTCAGAGTCCTGCTCGCCGAGCTCCAGGCTGTCTATCAGCCCCAGCAACCGTTCCAGGAGCGACTGGCTGCGCCTGGAGAGGCTGACAAACATCGCGCTGATGCTGCCGCGTAATCGCGCCTCATCCGTGGCCAGCCGCACCGCCTCGTGATGCACGTGGTCGAACGCGCGCGCGACCTGGCCGATCTCATCGGTGGAGTGCACGCCAATCGGCTCGACCTCAACATCACGACCGGCGTGCCCGGCCGTGGTCAGTTCGCGGACCTCGGCTGGAAGGCGCACCTCGGCTACGTCGAGCGCGTCGGCTTTGAGCCGCCGCAGCGGTCCCACCATCGATCTGGCGATGGCCAGTGTCGCCAGCAGGACGAGGATCACGGCAGCTCCCGCTGTGGCCGCGGTGAGCAGGGCCGACCGTGTTGCGGCCTGGTGGAGGGCCTTGGCCTGCGAGGCGATCCCATTGGCGAGCTGCCGCTCAGCCAGGCGCATCCTGTCGAGCGTGTAGGAGATATCCGGGTACCACTGCCGGTCGCCGGCTGGCCCGAGGCTCAGCGCGGCGCCATTGTCACCGAGCACAATCGCGCGCTGTTCCAGCGTCCGCGCCTGATCGACAAGCGGTCCGGCGACGGTGTCGTCCAGGAATTGCGCTTCACCAAGCGTGGCAGACGTCTCGAACGAAACGAGGTCAGCGGCCTGCTGGGCCTGCGCGGCGATCAGCGCTTGCAGGGTGCCGGGCTCGAACTGCCGCTTGAGGAGCGCCGCCTGGAGGATCGCACGCTGCTGGGACGCCTGGTCCTTCATCCGCGACAGAGAACCGAGTGCGCGCACGCTGCCCACCAGGGCAGCGCTCCCGGCCTGCTGTGCCATGTCGTTGTCGAAGGCGAGCACGTCGCTGGTGGCCAGCGCGTATCCGGTGACCACTGGGAGGGCGGGCGCATCGCTCCCCGTCGCGTAGCCGCGAAGATCGGGCAGGTCGGTGATCCTGGCAGTGACGGCAGCGGCGTCGATCCGGGTTTGAGCAGGGAAGTCGTGGCCGATTCCGCGTATCTGGGCGCTGACCCTGTGCGCCCAGGCGTCGGTCACCACGTACTGCTTCCGCAGGGCTGCCAGGCCATCGGGCGGCCGCCCAGCCGCGATGAACGCGGCTGTGCGGTCGCGCTCGTCTTCCATCGCCTGCGCCAGGCCCGTGATCTGCTGGCCGAGCATCGCGAGCAGCGCGGAACGCCCGAAGATGGCGGCGCTGCCCGCTGCGGCAGCGACCCGCAGGCCGGCGAAGCCCATCGCCACCACCGTCGGGATGGCGATCAGGGCGATCAGACGCCACGCCACCCGCCAGTTCCGCAGTGCCAGTGCCGGGCCTTCCCGGTCGTGGCGATCCGCCGCCTGACCAGCGGGCGGGACGGCAGGCTGGGGAATGGCATCCGCAGGGCTGCGCCCGCTCATCTGATCAGCCCTCCTCTGCCCGGTAGGCGGTCACGAACGTCATGCGCGCGCGGCGCAGCAGACTGCCGTCGGGCTCGCACAACTTTCCGGCCAGCGCGATGGCCTCGGATCGCGCTGCGGCCAGCTGCCGGGCGGGGATGTGCCGCCAGGTGAGCCAGGGTCCTTCGGATGCGGCGGTCTCCCACCACTGCTGTGGGCCGTCATAGCGGAAGGTGATCGTCTCGATGGTGCTGGTGACGCCCGCGAACCCGCAGCCATCAAGCAGCTCCGTGGTCGCCTGCGGAGGGCCGGGACGATGGGCATGCGTATCGAAACCGTGAGCATCACTTGCGTGGGCGTCCATCGCGGCTATGACCGGGAACCATCGCGGGTCCGTCGCCACCAGCCGCGCGAAGGCCAGCGTCCCGCCAGGCACCAGCAACTCGCGCCATCGTGCCGCAGCGGTGCCCGGGTCCGGCAGCAGGCAGAACACCACGGAGGCGAGGATCGCGTCGAAGCTGGCCGGGCCGAACGCAGGCGCTGCCGCATCGCCACGGCTCAGCACGACGCGGTCACGCACGCCCGCACGTTCAGCCTCGCGTTCCGCGCGAGCGAGCATCCCGCTGGCCAGGTCAACGCCAAACACCTGGCCGCCGGGAGCCACAGCCCGCGCGGCGCGGATGAGGACGGCGCCAGCGCCGCAGCCCGCGTCCAGTACCCGCCATCCCGGCAGGAGCCGCGCGCGCTCGACCAGGTGGGACGCGATCGCCCCGGCGCCCCCCGCGCCGTTGCGGTCGTTGGCACCGGCTGCCTCGCCGAACGCGGCCGCCACCTTCGCGGTGAGCTCAGTCCTTGCCGCCTTCACGTCATCCTCCTACGAGCGGCTTGACGTTGAACGGCTGCTTGAGCTGCCCGTACTGCCGCATCAAGTCGGCAACCCGCTGAATTTGCACAGGGTTGGCGCTGGTCGGGAAGGTTCCGGTGGCCATGACACCGGTGATGCTGGGGCTCAGGTGCAGTGCCCCAGCGAGGACCCGCTGAAGGGCGGCCAGATTCGTGCTGGCGATCGCATTTCCCTGCGCGACGGCCTTGGTGAACGCTGCCGCGGTGCGTGGGTACTTCGCCGTCCAGGAGGCGAGCACGCCGTAACCGGTGAGGGGAAAGCCTGCGGTAGCCCCGCTGTCCATGTCGGCTAACGCCTGGACGCCGTACCGCTTCACCGCCTCGGTGACGTATGGCTCGGTCTCATACGCCGCACTGATCTTCCCGGCGGCCAGCGCTGCGGGCATGGCCGGAAAGGGCATCTCCAGGAGATGCACCTGGGCTGGTCTGATCCCATAGGAGGCCAGCGCGGTGTACACCAGGTCGCTGCTGATGCCGCTTCGCTGGTTGACAGCGATGGTCTTGCTCTTTAGGTCGGCCAGGGTCCGGATGTGTGCGCTGGCCGGGGCTATGATCTCGTTCGAATGCGGGCCGAGGGCGAATCCGGCGGCCAGGATGCGCATCTTCGCGAGTCCTTTCGCCTGCTCGGCGATGTACGACACGTACTGGCCGCCCGTCACGTCCACGCTGCCGTGCACCATCGCGGGGATCACGGTCTGTGCGCTGAGGACCGTCTTGATCGTCACATGCAGACCTACCCTGGCGAACAGGCCGTTCGCCTGCGCGATATACAGGCCCGCCTGGGCCTCGGAGGGGACCACCGCCACCACCAGATGCGGCTTCTCCGGGCCAGCCCGGCCAGCCAGACCACCATGGCCGGCGCAAGCGGCCGCGGCGGCCGCGATCCCGGCGACGGTGATGGCCGCCACGGCACGGCGCGATGTCCGGCGACCGCGGCCGGTTAACGTGGCCGCCGAGCGCTGGGCGGGCGTAGCCCCGCCCACGCGGGCCGCAACTGCTCCGGCCACGCGGGCGGCAACTGCCCTGCCTACGCGGGCCGCTCTGCCCACGCGGGCGGCGGCAACTGCCCTGCTCACGTGAGTGGCAGCGGCCCAGCGGACGTGCGTGCCAGCTGCTCCGCGGACAGGGGCGGCAGCTCTGCGGACACGGGCGGCAGCCGTGCGGACAGGGGCGGCAGCTCTGTGGACACGGGCGGCAGCCGTGCGGACAGGGGCGGCAGCTCTGTGGACACGGGCGGCAGCCCTGCGGATACAGACGGTGGCCTGCCTGAGGCGCACGGCGGCGCCAGGCCTGCGGAGACGGGCAGCGGCCCGGTCTACGTTGGGGGATTCCCGGCCGGTGTTCAAGGATTCCCTGCCGGGCCCGAGTCCCGGCCGAGTTGCTTTGCTAGCTGTATCAGGCATGTGGGCATCATGCGGTGACGGCGATGACGGCCGCAGGCGCCGTCATCAGCTCCGTCGCCTTTCCCCGGCCACCCTCGGGGTGCAAGCGCGGTCGCCGGCCCCGGCGGCTTCCCCGCACCAGGCCGTGCCGATGATCTGGCCATACCAAGCATCTGGTCATCCGGCCACCTAGCCGTCCCGCTGGCCGGGCCAGACCGCTCACCTGCGCGTACCGCTCATCTGGCCGTCGCCGCGGGAGGGCCCCGCAGGGTGCGCCGAGGAGCGGCGTAGGTGCCGGGACTCGCACGCGTCCGACGCGCTTGCCGCCGGCAGCACGGAGATGCCGCCCGGGAAGGTCAGCAGGTGACGCCGGTGCCGGGTCAGCGCGGTGGCCTTGGCAAGCAGGTCGAGCAGCACGATGGGGTTGGCGAGCCGCAGCCGGCCGGGCGGCGGGTACGCCCACGCCACCCGCTGCCCGTAGTCGTCCAGCGACGGCGGGGCCAGAATCCTGCTGCCGTCGGCATGCCAGCGCACGGCGCCCTCCGGCAGGCTGTCCTCCGGCGGGCTTCCCTCCGGCCGCCCGCTCTCCCGCGGGCGGGGCCCCGGCGAGGCCCCCCCCCCCCCGGCCCGCCCCCCCCCGCCCCCCCCCCCCCCCCCCCCCCCCCCCCC
>Ga0081540_1003343_pt1 | contig 12715 bp, 10 predicted proteins | sample TabmetS2T1R1_FD_71024 | JGI IMG/M metagenome (GOLD analysis project Ga0081540, IMG submission 71024) | Tabebuia heterophylla rhizosphere microbial communities from the University of Puerto Rico - S2T1R1 | ecosystem: Host-associated > Plants > Roots > Rhizosphere ...
CGGTCCCGATCAGGCCGAGGCCGGCGCCGGGGATATGATGCAGCTTGAGCCGTTCGTTGGGGAGCAGCGCCGACAGCAGCACGATGAGCAGTGGCCACAGATAGTTGAGGAGCCCGGCTTCGGCCGGCGGTGCCAGCCGCAGCGCTGAAAAATACAATGCGTGGTAGCCGAAGAGGCCGCCGACGCCGAGCCCCCACACCTCCGCCGGCTGCCGCAGGGCCGCCGCGGCGCCCGGCCGCAGCAGCCAGCTCGCAGCGCCGAGGCTGCCGCCGATCGCGAAGGTGAGGGCCGCCAGTTGGAATGGCGGCATGCGCCCGGACGCGACCGTCAGCAGCGACAGGAAGGACCACATCAGAATGGCGGAGAAGCCGATCAGGGTAGCGCGAAGGCGAGCGGACATCGTAGGGAGTGCGGCGTGCAGGCTATTACTCGAACAGCACGGGGATCGTATGCTTCGCGCGCGGGCGCAAGCGCAGCAGGGCGGGCAGCAGGATCAATCCCATGCTCAGGTTCTGAAGAAGGGCCGTGGCGGTGGTTGTCAGCTCAGAGAAAATTCCGGGGATGTCCGGAATGATCAACAACCAGCACGCGCCCGCCAGCGCCGAACAGGCGATCCATGTTCCGGCACCATAGGCGACCTTGCGCAGGATCAGAGCCTGAACGGAACCTTCCATGGCATTCACGATGGCGCCAATGACGACATACTGTGCCGCGAGAGACGCCTTGGTCCATGGACTAGGGTCCGGGTCCGTCGAGGTCGTGAGACCTAAGCCGAGCAGCGGTCCGTAGATCAGCCCCAGCAAGGCATTGACGGCAATCCAGCTCCGCAGCGGAAAGGCCGGAAGCTTGCGCTCCAGCACTTGGCCAATGAGGAACCCATAGATGCCATGGGCCAGCGCCGTGATCACAGCAGCCAGTAGCAGAAAGATCGCGACGACCTCCCGAGAATCGGTCTCGGCGACCGACAGCATCCGGCCGATAATGATGGTGAGCGTGTTTCCGGCGGTCTGGACGGCCGCGCTGAGAATGATCGCGTCGATCCACCGGCGGGCGAGTTGATGCGACGCGGCGTTCACCCCTCACACCATGACCTGCCCGCCATTGGCCGACAGCGTCGATCCGGTGATCAGCCCGGCATCGTCGGAAGCGAGGAACACCACGCAGCGCGCGATCTCCTCCGGCTCGCCCAGGCGGCCGATCGGGATCTGCGGAATGATGTTCTTCTCCAGCACGTCCTTCGGCACGGCCTGCACCATCTCGGTATTGATGTAGCCCGGGCAGATGGCGTTGACCGTGATGCCGCTGCGCGCGCACTCCTGCGCCAGCGCCTTGGTGAAGCCGAGCTCGCCGGCCTTGGCGGCGGAGTAGTTCGACTGGCCCATCTGGCCCTTCTGGCCGTTGATCGAGGAGATGTTGACGATGCGGCCGAACTTGCGCTCGCGCATGCCCTCGATCACCGGGCGGCACATGTTGAACAGCGAGCTGAGATTGGTGTTGATGACGGCGTTCCACTGCTCCGGCTTCATGCGGTGAAACATGGTGTCGCGCGTGATCCCGGCATTGTTGACCACGATGTCGACAGGACCGACCTCGGTCTCAACCTGCTTCAATCCGGCGGCGCAGGAATCGAAGGACGACACATCCCACTTGTAGACCGGGATGCCGGTTTCCGCCTTGAACTTCTGAGCCGCTTCGTCATTGCCACCGTAGTTGGCGGCGACCTTGTAGCCGGCTTCCTTTAGTGCCTTGGAAATGGCCGCGCCGATACCGCGCGTCCCGCCGGTGACTACTGCAACGCGGGCCATGGAGTGTCCTCCCTTGTGTTGTTCGAGCGTACCCAGACGATCGGCGGCCGACAACGGTGAATTGCCGGCCCGGCCACCGCAAGTGAAATCAACGCGCTGCCGCGCGTCGGGTTCAGGGAAGATATCCGGGTCCGCCCGACCGCGACCCACTCTCTGCGGGGAGGCTGGTCGTCAAGCGGCCCTCTCCCGCACGGAAGAAGGGCCGCGCGTTCGTGCGGCTGAGCTATGGTCGTGACCGGCGGTCAGCGCTCCACGCACATGGCAATGCCCATGCCGCCGCCGATGCACAGCGTGGCGAGGCCTTTCTTGGCATTACGCCGCTGCATCTCGTGCAGCAGCGTGATCAGCACCCGCGCGCCGGAGGCGCCGATGGGGTGGCCGATGGCGATGGCGCCACCGTTGACGTTGACCTTGCTGGTGTCCCAGCCGAGGTCCTTGTTGACCGCGCAGGCCTGGGCGGCAAACGCTTCGTTGGCCTCGACGAGGTCGAGGTCGTCGGTCTTCCAGCCGGCTTTCTTCAAGGCCGCACGCGACGCCGGGATCGGCCCCGTGCCCATGATCGCCGGATCAACACCGGCATGCGCCCAGGACACGATGCGGGCGAGCGGGGTCTTGCCGAGCCGCGCCGCCTCGCTCGCCTTCATCAGCACCACGGCGGCAGCGCCGTCGTTGATGCCCGACGCGTTGCCGGCGGTCACGGTACCTTCCTTATCGAACGCCGGGCGCAGCTTGCCGACGATCTCGGCCGTCGTCCCGTGCTTGGGATACTCGTCGGCGTCCACCACGAGGTCGCCCTTGCGCGTCTTCAGGGTGACCGGCGCGATTTCGTCCTTGAACTTGCCGGCCTTCTGGGCGGCCTCGGCCTTGTTCTGCGACGCGACGGCGAACTCGTCCTGCTGCGCGCGGGTGATCTGCCACTGCTTGGCAACGTTCTCGGCGGTCGTTCCCATGTGGTAGCCGTTGAAGGCGTCCCACAGGCCGTCCTTGATCATCGTGTCGATCATTTCATAGTTGCCCATCTTCACGCCGTTGCGCAGATGGGCGCAGTGTGGGGCCATGCTCATCGATTCCTGGCCGCCGGCGACGACGATGTCGCAATCGCCCTGCAGGATCTGCTGATATCCGAGCGCCACCGCGCGCAGGCCGGAGCCGCACAGCTGGTTGACGCCCCAGGCCGGGGCCTCCACCGGGATGCCGGCGGCGATCGAGGCCTGGCGCGCCGGGTTCTGCCCCTGTCCGGCGGTCAGGATCTGACCCATGATGACTTCGTTGACGCGGCCGGCTTCCACGCCGGCCCGCTGAAGCGCCGCCTGGATCGCCACCTTGCCGAGGTCGTGCGCCGGGAGATTGGCAAAGGCCCCGTTGAAGCTTCCGACCGGCGTGCGTGCGGCACTGACAATGACGATGTCGTCCTTCATCTGAAAACTCCTCTGTCCCAGGCCGGAGCCTATCAAGTGCGTTACCGTCTAGGTAACTCGCAGGAGCAGCCGACGCTAGTGGCTTGGGGGCCAGTCACGCCCTGGTCACAAAACGGTAGCTCAAGGGCAGGGAAAGTGCTTATTCTGGCGGCAGGATCTCGAAGCGACGCGATCGACATGGCCAAACCCGCAGAACCGGTCACCATCAAGAAATACGCCAATCGGAGGCTCTATAACACCGGCACCAGCAGCTATGTGACCCTCGAAGACCTCGCCGCCATGGTCAAGAAGGGCGAGGATTTCGTGGTGTACGACGCCAAGACCGGCGAGGACATCACCCGCTCGGTGTTGACCCAGATCATTTTCGAGCAGGAGAACAAGGAAGGCGGCCAGAACCTGCTGCCGATCACCTTTCTGCGCCAGCTCATCCGCTTCTACGGCGACAGCATGCAGATGCTCGTGCCGCGCTATCTCGAAGTCTCGCTCGACTCGCTCACCCGCGAGCAGGAGAAGTTTCGCAAGCAGATGGCGCAGGCGTTCGGTGTGGGGGGCTTCGGCTCACTCGAGGACCAGGTCCGCCGCAACATGGAGATCTTCGAGCGCACCTTCGCAATGTTCGCGCCGTTCGGGCGCCGCGAGGGCAATGCCGGCGAAACGGAAAAGCCCCATTCGGAAATCGACGACCTCAAGCGCCGCCTCGACGATATGCAGAAGCGGCTCGAAAGCCTCACGGCGGCGGGCAAGTCCGAATCCAAGGGCGAGATCGAGGAGCTCAACCGCCAGCTCAGCGAGATGCAGCGCCGGCTGGAGCAGCTCACCGGCCCCAAGGACTAGCTCTGTGCGCGCGTAGGGTCGACAAAGGCGCGCCGGCACGGAGTCCCCTCACGGAAAAATTCGCGTACGCGCCGTCCCTCGCTGCCTTAAGCGGCTCGCGCACCCTACGAATTGACGGTGGCGGCCGCGGTGCCGCCACAGGGCTGAACCGTCGATGCGGTGCCGACCAGCGCTCCCTGCAGGAAATCGCAGCCCCACTCGGTGAGCATCCCGGCCGCGGTCTCGTCCTGCACCCATTCGGCCACGGTGAGAATGCCGAGACCCTTGGCCAGGTCGATCATGGTGCGTACGAACAGCCGGTCCTCGGCCGACCGCGCCAGGTTCTGCACGAACGAGCCGTCGAGCTTCACGATGTCGACGCCGAGCTTGCGCAGGTTGCGGAACGAGGTGTTGCCAGCGCCGAAGTCGTCAATGGCGATGGAGCAGCCGAGCTCCTTGGCGCGGGCGACGAAACCGCGCGCTTCGTCCGCGTTCTGAAACGCCGCCGTCTCGGTGATCTCGATGACCATCCGCTGCGCGACGCCGGGATGGCGATGCATCTGCGCCGAGAAGCTGTCCCACCAGTCCGGGTCCATGGTGGAGGCGGGCGAGACGTTGAGGCTGACCTTGAGCTCGGGCGATGCCATCAGCTCGGCCACCACCAGTTCCGCCACGCGATGATCGATCAGGCGGATCAGCCCCAGTTGCTCGGCAACCTGGATGATGTTGCCGGACCCGAGCATGGTCCCGTCGGCGCGGCGCACGCGCATGAGGCATTCGTAGAACTGCGGCTGGCGTGAACGGACATCGACCACCGGCTCGTAGGCAAGCGTGATGAGGCGATCGTTGAGGGCGGTGACGATCTCGTCGGTCGCGCGCACGTTTTCCCGCCGCAGCGCCTCACGTTCGACACTCGGCAGGTATGCGAAGAACGACCCACGGCGCTTCGCCTTGGCGGCGTCGAGGGACTCCTGCGCACGCGCCAGCACCTCCTGCACCGTGCGGGCATGGCGCGGCGCCGCCACGCCGCCGATGGTCGCCGTCACCGCCACCGGACCGGTCGCGGTTTGCACCACCTCGTCGCGCACCTCGGCCAGGAAGCGGTCGGCCGCAATGGCGATGTCCTCCGGCGTGCATTCCTTCAGCACGACGCCGAACTTGTTGCCCGAAAAGCGTCCGAGCGAGTCGCCGCCGCGCATCTTGGCGCGGATGCGCTTTGACACCGCCGCGATCACCTCGTCGGCGACATCGAACCCGTAGGCTTCGTTGATCCGCGCCAGGTTGTCGATGGCGATCAGGAGAAAACCACACGACGCGCGAAAGCGGATCGAATCCTGCAGCGCTTCGCCGAGCACGTCAGTGAGGTGCCATCGGTTCATCTCGCCGGTCAGCGCGTCATAACGGGACAGGAACGCGAGCCGCTCCTGCTGCGCATGGCGCTCGTTGATCACGCGGACGACGCCATGGGCGCGCAGCGGACGCCCGTCGCCACCGCCGAACCAGCGGCCGGTGTCCTCGAACCATATGCGCGACGGCTCGCTGCCGACGCGCATGCAATACTCCACCTGATATGGAACCCCGCGTCCTTCATCGCGCTGGACGGAATGCATCACCGCATCGAAGCGCGTCTGGATGTTGTCGCCGTCGAGCAGCCGGGCAAAGAGGCGGCCGGAGGAAATCTCGGCAAGGTCGGCAACCGGCACGACGTTCGCGACATTGTGGCTCCAGGCGAGCACGTCGGTGGCGATGTCCCACGCGTAACAGGCTTCGCCGATCGAGGCCAAGATCCGCGCCAGCTCGGCGGCCGCGATCGTCGGTTGGTCGCCGGCGGCAGCAGCCGGTGGAACCGTTTGCTGCGAGGGGGCCTCCGCATCCGCCGCCTGGAACATGGGGGTCGTGTCATGGTCGCCGTTCACGCGAAGCCTCCAGGCACGGGGTTTGATCGCTACGGAAGCGAGACACTAAGGGTGACATTTAAAGACTTTGGAAACCGATTCCTTCAAGGCCCAAGTTAGGCTACCCGGCGGAAACAAAATGGCCCGGCACGTCGTTTGCCACGTGATGCGTGCAACGACGTGATGTGTGTCGAAACGGCACAGGAGGCGGGCATGCAGGCGCAGGTCAGGACTCTGGAACAGGAGGCGTCCGGCTCGGCAGCGGGCGACGCGCCGCGTGAGAGCGGCTGCCGCGCCCTGGTGCCGCTGCGGCCGGCCGATGCCGATCGGCCCCGCGCCGCCGGCCGCTATCCGGCCGCGCCCTTTCTGGCACACCTGATCGCGGTGGATCGGCGGGTGCCGCAGATGCGCCTCCGCGGCCGCGCCGCGCCGCAGGATGCCGCTGCCGTCTATTCGGCTGTCCGGAGCGAGCCGCCAGCCCGCACCGGCTGCATGCTCAAGCGGGCGGTGTGAGGCCGGCGAGCCGTTCGTCTGGAAGCTTAGTATCCCAGCGCGCAGCCGTCCTTGCGCGGGTCGGAGCCGCCGATCAGCACCCCGCGGTCGTGGTCGATGTGGATCGCCTGTGCGCCGCCCCATGGCTTCGGCGCGACCACGATCTCGTGTCCCCGCTGCTCGAGCCCGGCGATCGCCGCTGGCGGAACGCTCGACTCCACCACGCTGGCGCCGCCGACGCAAAACACGCGCGGATGATCGATGGCCGCCTGCACGTCCATGCCGTAATCGACGATGTTGGTCACCACCTGCGCGTGGCCCATCGGCTGGTAGTGCGCCCCCATGACGCCGAACGGCATCTCGCAGCGGCCGTCGCGCATCGCCATAGCGGGAATGATGGTGTGCATCGGGCGCTTGTTGGGACCGATGCAGTTGGGATGCCCGGGATCGACTACGAAGCAGGCGCCGCGGTTGTGCATCATGATGCCGGTCTTCTCCGTGCAGATGCCGGAGCCGAAGGCGGAGAAGAGCGAGTTGATCAGCGACACCGCCATGCGGTCGCGGTCGACGACCGTGAGATAGACGGTATCGCTGGCGAGCTCCGGCACGCGACGGTCGGCGCGTGACCGCGTACGGTCGATACGGTCGGCGAGCTTGCGCGCAAAGCCCTTGTCGAGGAGGTCCGGAACCGAAGCCCGCATGTAGTCCGGATCCGCGATGGCGTTGTCGCGCAGCGCAAAGGCCAGCCGCGCGGCTTCGAGTGCGAGGTGGAAACGCTCGGCGCTGAGCGGATCGAGCGCGGCGAGGTCGAAATTCTCCAGGATGTTGAGCAGCACCAGGGCGGTGAGGCCCTGGCCGCTCGGCGGCAGCTCCAGGATGTCGAGGCCGCGATAGTTCGTGGCGATCGGGGTCACAAGGTCGCCGCGGTGGCGGGCCAGATCGTCGGTCGTGAGGAACGAGCCGCGCGCCTTGACGGTGGCGACGATGTCCTTGGCAATGGGGCCTTCGTAGAAGGCGCGCGGTCCCTGCGCGGCGATCGCCCGCAAGGTGGCGGCGAGCGCCGGCAGGCGCATGATATCACCGAGAGCAGGCGCCTCGCCGTCGGCGAGATAGTGGCGGGCGGCGCCCGGATCGGCACGCAGGCGAGGGGTTTCCTGCGCCCAGTCGGAGGCGACGCGCTGGGCGGCCGGAAAGCCCTGTTCGGCGTAATGAATGGCTGGCTGCAGCGCGCGCTCGAGGCTGAAGCGGCCGTGCGCCTCGAGGATCGCCGCCCACGCCTCGATCGAGCCCGGTACGGTGACGCTGTGCACGGAATTTCCGGCGATGTAGCCCGGAGCATGGTCGGCGAAGGCCTCGACGCGCAGCGCCGCCGGGGCGCGTCCCGCACCGTTGTAGCCCCACACCGGCGCATCCGGCTTGGCGACCATGCAGAAGCAGTCGCCGCCGATGCCGGTCATGTGCGGCTCGACCACGCACAGGACGGCAACGGCCGTCACCGCTGCGTCAGCAGCGGTGCCGCCAGCCCGTAGCGTCTCGATGGCTGCCTGGGTGGCCAGAGGATGCGAGGTTGCCGCCATCCCGTCGCAGGCGAGAACCGGCGAGCGGCCGGGCCGGTGAAAATCGCGCGTCATGGAAGGGATGCGCTCCTAACCCCGGTCGGCCACGGCTTCTTCGACCGCGATGTCGCGGCGCGCGGCCCGTGCCGTGATGGCGAAGCCGCCGATCACGTCGACGAAGGCGATCATCATGAGCAGGAAGAACGTGGACTCAGCGGCCTGCGGAACCAGCAGGAACTCGATCAGCATGACGATGAACAGGAACATCGACAGCATGTGGTCGACGATGCCGCGGCTGCTGCTCGACCGCGCGGCTTTGAAGATCTCCACGAACAGAAGCAGGATCGCCAGCGTCAGCAGCGCGTCTTCGGGGGTAATCTCCCACGTCTTGCCCGACATCATCGGAATTCCGGCAATCCTGTCCGTCCATTTAACTCCCGGCATGAGGAATGCGATCATGTTGTAGATCGCGAACGGGATGATCAGCAGGGGAATGCCGATGAGGGACACGGGCTCGCCTCCGTTCATGCAGCGGTCGAGCGCAGAATGAGAGCGTCTCGGATTGCGGCAGGGCGAATGTAGCCGGAGTGCGACCGCCACTCCAGAGCACGAACGCGACCGGCGTTTACCGGTTCCGTCAGACTTCGGAGCGAGCCTTGAGCACTTGCCGGCCTTTGTACATGCCGGTCTTGAGGTCGATGTGGTGGGGCCGGCGCAATTCGCCTGAATCCTTGTCCTCGATATAGGTCGGCCGCTTCAGCGCGTCCGCCGAGCGCCGCATGCCGCGCTTGGACGGCGACGTCTTTCGTTTCGGGACAGCCATGGCGTTCTCCTCGATCCTTCGGCGCCGGGCGCCCGGACAATGATGGGAAGGCGGGCTTTATAGAGGATCGCTGGCGTCAAAACCAGTGCCGCCGATTTGCAGTTCCTACACCGCCAGCCGCGAACTCGGATAGGAACTTCAAATCGAAAGCGGCACTGGGATCATAAACCTTGCTGGTGCCCCTTGCTTCCGAAGTTCGTGCCAGGGCCGTGCTGCGATGTATCACGAACTTCGGAAGCGGGGCACCAGTGCCGCCGATTTGCAGTTCCTACACCGCCCGCCGCAAGCTCATTCTAGGAACTTCAAATCGAAAGCGGCACTGGGATCATAAACCTTGCTGGTGCCCCTTGCTTCCGAAGTTCGTACCAGGGCCGTGCTGCGATGTATCACGAACTTCGGAAGCGGGGCACCAGTGGTGATAAGGCTTAAGGCGATTTCCCGCGCACGCACTGACCGAGCTGGGGCAGGCGCGCTGCCCGCGCCGTATAGACGCCGGCGAGCCGCCGCACGGCGGTGCTGGGTAGGCGCGCGCTGCGCGACTTCGGATTGGGCAGGATCGAAGCCAGCAGCGCCGCTTCGTGCGCGTTCAGGTCGCGCACGCTCTTGTTGAAGGCGTAGCGGGCGCCGGCCTCGGCTCCGAACTGCCCGTTCGGGCCCCATGTGGCGATGTTGAGATAGATCTCCATGATCCGGCGCTTGGGCATCACCAGGTCCATCCACAATGCGAGCGGGAACTCCAGCGCCTTGCGCACGAAGCTGCGTCCGGACCACAGGAACAGGTTCTTGACCGTCTGCTGGGTGATGGTCGAGCCCCCGCGGGCTTCCGACAGGCTCTCGGCCTCCTGAATGGCCTCTCGCAACGCGTGCAGGTCGACCCCGCGGTGGCGGCAGAACTGGCCGTCTTCCGCGACGATCACCGAGAGCGGCAGCAGCGGCGCCATCTCGCCGATCGGCACCCATTCACGCGTGACCGGCGCGCCGGTGATCCAGCGCCAGATCATCGGCGTCGATACCGGCCGCACCACCAGGTAGACAAACACCAGGACGTAAGGCACCGCCAGCAGGACCAGCAGGGCGGCGACCACGACGACGATCACCGGGGCGGCCCGCTGGACGAGCCGCGACAGCCGGAAGAACAGCCCGCGCTCGGCGGCGCCCCCTGACCCCCGGCCGGGGCGGATCCGCCGCCCCCACAGCCCGAGCAGGGCCGGGACCAGGGTGAGGGCGGCCACCATGGCGACCAGCACGACCCCGATCCCGCCCCAGGCCAGCGAGCGCAGGAACGGCTCGGCGAAGGCCAGCAGCCCGCACAGGGAGGCGGCCACGGTCAGCCCGGAGAAGGCGACCGTGCGCCCGGCCGTGGCCAGGGTCCGCTCGATCGCCGCCGGGAGGTCCAGGCCGCCCGCCCGTTCCTCGCGGAAGCGGCTGAGGACCAGCAGCGAGTAGTCGACGGCCAGCCCCAGCCCGAGCATGGTGACGACGTTGACCGAGTAGACGGAGATGTCGGCCAGCTGGCTGACCCCGAGCAGGATCAGCAGGGCCCCGGCGACGGCCACGACCGCCACCACCAGGGGCGTGACGGCGGCCACCAGCCCCCGGAACACCAGGAACAGCAGCACCAGCATGACCGGCAGGGCCAGGGTCTCGCCCCGCTCCAGGTCCCGCTGGGCCTGGGTCTGGAACTCGTCGCGGGCCAGCTCGTCCCCGCCCACCAGGACCCCGGGGGCGTCCCCGGCCCGCAGCCGCGCGCCGACCCGCTCGACCACCTGGTCGTAGCCGCCGCGGAGGTCCGGCTCGAGCTCGACCCGGACCAGCACCGCGCGCCGGTCGTCGGCGACCAGCCCCGGCACCGCCCGGCCCTGGACGAACGGCCCGGTGACCTTCGCGACCCCGGGAACGGCCTCCAGGTCCCGGACGGCCCGGTCGACCTCGGCCCGGAACGCCGGGTCGTCGGCCGACCGCCCGTCGAGCAGCCCGGTCATGGCCGACCCGCCGCCCGCGACCCGGCTCAGCAGGTCGCCGACCACCACCGACTCGGCGTCGTCGCGCAGCCCGCTGCCGGTGCCGAGCCGCCCGAAGACCTGCCCGCCGGCGCCCAGCCCGACCGCCAGCAGCAGCACCCAGGCCAGGACGACCGGCACCCGGCGCCGGTAGGCGAAGCGGCCAAGGGAAGCGAACACGTCGCCCAGCATAGGACGCCCGGCCCGGCCGCGGGACCAGGGCCGCCGGGGTTGTGGACAACCCGGGCGGGAGGCTGGGGCGCTGCGCGATACTGGGTGGGCAAGGGGAGCGCCGAGCCAGAGGGGGACGGGTGCCAGTTTCGGCCGAGGAGGCTGCCAGGCGGGTCGACGAGCTGCGGGCCCGGCTGCGGGACGCGCTGTACCGGTACCACGTGCTCAGCGACCCCGACATCTCCGACGCCGAGTACGACGAGCTGTTCCGCGAGCTCGAGCGGCTGGAGGCCGACTACCCGGACCTGCGCACCGACGACTCGCCCACCCAGACCGTCGGCGCCCACCAGGCGGGGGCGTTCGCGCCCGTGCGCCACCGGGTGCCGATGCTGTCGCTCGACAACGCCTTCTCGACCGAGGAGCTGCAGGCGTGGGGGCGGCGAGCCGAGCGGATCGTCGGCGACGTCCCCGCCTACGTGTGCGAGCTCAAGATCGACGGGGTGGCCGTCTCCCTCCAGTACGAGCGGGGCCGGCTGGTGCGGGCCGCGACCCGGGGCGACGGCCTGGTCGGCGACGACATCACCCCCAACGTCCGCACGGTCACCAACGTCCCCCAGCGCCTGACCCTGGACGACCCGCCGCCCGCCTTCGAGGTCCGGGGGGAGATCTTCTTCCCGGCCTCGGGGTTCGAGGCCCTCAACCGGCAGATGACCGACGAGGGCAGGCAGGTCTACGCCAACCCCCGCAACGCCGCCTCGGGCTCCCTGCGCCAGAAGGACCCCAAGGTGACGGGGTCGCGGCAGCTGGCCATGCTCTGCCACTCCTTCGGGCTGGCCGAGGGGATCAGGTTCGCCTCCCACTCCGAGTTCCTCGCCTTCTGCGAGCGGGCCGGCCTGCCGGTGGCCGACCAGACCAGGATCGTCGGCTCACTGGAAGAGGTGGAGGCGTTCGTCGCCCACTGGGCCGAGCACCGCCACGACCTCGAGTACGAGATCGACGGGGTGGTGGTCAAGGTCGACGCCAGCGGCCTCCAGAACGAGCTGGGCCGCACCTCCAAGGCGCCGCGCTGGGCGATCGCCTACAAGTACCCTCCCGAGGAACGGACCACCCAGCTCAAGGACATCATGGTCTCGATCGGGCGGACCGGGGTGGCGACCCCGTTCGCGGTCCTGGAGCCGGTGCTGGTCGCCGGGTCGACGGTCGGGCTGGCCACCCTCCACAACCAGGACGAGGTCGCCCGCCGCGACGTCCGCCCGGGCGACACCGTGTTCGTCCGCAAGGCCGGCGACGTCATCCCCGAGGTGGTCGGCCCGGTCCTGACCAAGCGGCCCAAGGGGCTGCGGCGCTGGAAGTTCCCGGCCAGGTGCCCCGAGTGCGGCACCCCGCTGGTCCGGCCCGAGGGCGAGTCGGCCACCCGCTGCCCCAACACCACCGGCTGCCCGGCCCAGCGGTGGGGGACCCTGGTCCACTTCGCCAGCCGCGGGGCCATGGACATCGAGCACCTCGGCGAGAAGACGGTGGCCGCCCTGATCGAGGCGGGCAGGCTCCGGGACGCCGCCGACATCTACCGGATCACCGCCGAGGACCTGGCCGCCCTCGACGGGTTCAAGGACCGCTCGATCGCCAACCTGCTCGAGGCGATCGAGGCGTCCAAGCAGCGGCCCCTTGACCGGCTGCTGGTCGGCCTGAGCATCCGCCACGTTGGCGGCACCCTGGCGACCCTGCTGGCCCACCGGCTCCAC
>Ga0081540_1003344_pt1 | contig 12715 bp, 14 predicted proteins | sample TabmetS2T1R1_FD_71024 | JGI IMG/M metagenome (GOLD analysis project Ga0081540, IMG submission 71024) | Tabebuia heterophylla rhizosphere microbial communities from the University of Puerto Rico - S2T1R1 | ecosystem: Host-associated > Plants > Roots > Rhizosphere ...
GTCAGCGATTTGAAGGAAGCGCTGAAGGGCGACGATGCCGAGGCCATCAAGGCCAAGAGCAACACCTTGGCGCAGGCTTCGATGAAGCTGGGCGAGGCCATGTACAAGCAACAGGCCGAGGGCGAAGCCGCGGCCAAGAGCGCTGCCAAGGATGACGTCGTCGACGCGGAGTTCACCGAGGTCGACGACGACAAGAACAACAAGAAATCCGCTTAACGAGCAGGATTGCGATCATGACCCCCACGCCCGAGAGTGCGCGTCGCGTCTCAGAGGGTGGGGGTCATTTTTCGTTAAGCCGGACGCTGCATCTTTTGAATCGCGTTCCCTGAGGGGAAGGCGCGCGAATTCGGAACTGACCGATGTCTGCCAAGCGCTGCTATTACGAGACCCTGGAAGTCGAACGCACTGCCGACGATGGCAGGCTGAAGGCGGCCTTCCGCAAGCTCGCGATGAAATGGCATCCGGACAAGAATCCCGGTGATGCCCAAAGCGAAATCCGGTTCAAGGAAATCAACGAGGCTTATGAAGTCCTCAAGGACGGACAGAAGCGCGCCGCCTATGATCGCTTCGGGCATGCTGCCTTTGAGCAGGGCGCGGGCGGCGGCGGTCCCGGCTTCGGCGCTGGCTTTGCGTCCTCCTTCTCCGACATCTTCGAAGATCTGTTCGGCATGGCGGCCCAGCGCGGCCGCGGCGGCCGCGAACGCGGCGCGGATCTGCGCTACAACATGGAGATCACGCTCGAGGAAGCTTTCCAGGGCAAGACCGCGCAGATCGAGATTCCCGTTTCGGTCACCTGCGAATCCTGCTCGGGCACCGGCGCCAAGGCCGGCACCAAGCCAAAGACCTGTTCGCATTGCGGCGGGCAGGGGCGCCTTCGCCAGGCGCAGGGCTTCTTCACGCTGGAGCGCACCTGTCCGGGCTGTCAGGGCCGCGGCCAGATGATCGAGGATGCCTGTCCGTCCTGCTCCGGCCAGGGCCGCGTCTCCCGCGAGCGCACGCTCTCGGTCAACATTCCGCAAGGCGTGGAAGACGGCACGCGCATCCGGCTCGCCGGCGAAGGCGAGGCTGGCGTCCGCGGCGGTCCGCCCGGCGATCTCTACATCTTCCTCTCGCTCGCCTCGCACGAGTTCTTCCAGCGCGATGGCGCCGACCTGCATTGCCGCGTGCCGATCTCGATGGTGACGGCCGCGCTTGGTGGCGAGTTCGAAGTTCCCACCATCGACAAGGGCAAGACACGGGTGAAAATCCCGGCCGGCACGCAGTCCAACCGCCGTTTCCGCATTGCATCAAAGGGCATGCCGGTGCTGCGCTCGCGCCAGACCGGCGACATGTATGTGCAGGTCGTGGTCGAAACGCCGCAGAATCTCACCAGGAAACAGCAGGAATTGCTGTCGGAGTTCGAAAAATTGTCGTCCGGCGCGACGCAGCCGGAATCCGTCGGATTCTTCGCAAAGGTCAAGGACTTCTTTGGCAACCGTGCCAATCCGTGACGTTTCCGCGCGCTTGACCGGGAACGATCGGGCCTATACGTCTTTATGACCGTTTTCTGACATCCACCGCTTAATTGCGGTCCCGCCTGGTAGCGAAATGCCACTGCAGTCCGCGCGTGCGTTGAAAAAGCCTCTCCGTCTCGACGACGAGGTGCGTTTTCTTCGGTCATGGATTGAAAAGCCGCTGCACGTCGGCGCGGTCATGCCGTCCGGCAAGCTGCTCGCCCGCACCATGGCGCAATATGTCGACGTCGACTCGGATGGACCGGTGGTCGAACTCGGCCCCGGCACCGGCGCTATCACCAGCGCGCTGATCGATCAGGGCATCGACCAGAAGCGCCTCGTGCTGGTCGAATACAATCCCTCCTTCTGTTCGTTGCTGCGTGACCGCTACCCGCAGGCAACCGTCGTGCAGGGCGACGCTTACGCGCTGCGCGCCTCGCTGAAGGATGTGCTCAAAGCGCCGGCCTCCGCCGTGGTGTCGGGGCTGCCGCTTGTCACAAAACCGATGATGATCCGGCTGAAACTGATCCGCGACGCCTTCGCTGCCCTGTCGCCGGGCGCCCCCTTCGTGCAGTTCACCTATTCCGTGGTTCCGCCAATCCCGAAATCGCTGCCCGGCGTGTCCACAGAAGCCTCCGAGCGGATCTGGATGAACCTTCCGCCCGCCCGGGTCTGGGTGTATCGCAAGCGTTAATCCGCCCGGCGCTGCTCGCGACGGGCTTCGTCCCGATCGTGATTTCAAGAGATGGCCGCGCTGAAAATCCTTGTGATTCCGGGATCGCTGCGAACCGGCTCGCTCAATGCGAAGCTGGCCGCGACCATCGCGCTTGAGTTGGTGACTGCTGGCGCCGAGGTCACGCGCATCTCGCTGTCGGACTTTCCGCTGCCGATCTATGACGGCGATCTGCAGGCCAAGTCCGGCGTGCCGAAGAACGCCGTCAATCTCAAGCGCATGATGGGCTCGCACCATGGCGTCCTGATCGTGACGCCCGAATACAATTCCTCGGTGCCGGCGCTGGTCAAGAACACCATCGACTGGGTCAGCCGCGTGCAGGATCCGCAGGAGACGCGGGGCCAGGTGTTCCGCGACCGCGCCTTTGCAATTGCCGCCGCCTCCGGCGGGCGCCTGGGCGGCACCCGGGCGCTCTCGGCGCTGCGGCTGATCCTGACGGCCTGCCACGCGATGGTTGTGCCCAACCAGTTGGCGCTGCCGTTTGCAGAAGACGCCTATGACGACAAGGATCGGTTGAAGCGCGATGCTGATATCGAGGCACTGGGCGCCATGGTGCGGCAGTTGATCCAATTCTCCCAACACATGATGTGAGGTGACATGCAGCCAGCCAAGATCGCTCCCCGGGATCGCCTGATCGTGGCGCTCGACCTGCCCAGCGTCGAGGCGGCGGAAACCATGATCGGCAAGCTCGGAGATAGCGTCACCTTCTACAAGATCGGCTACCAGCTCGCTTACGCCGGCGGGCTGCCGCTGGTCTCGAGGCTCGCCGGCTCCGGAAAGAAGGTCTTTCTCGATCTGAAAATGCACGACATCGGCAACACGGTCGCGCGCGGCGTGGAGAGCGTCGCCAAACTGGGTGCGACGTTCCTTACCGTGCACGCCTATCCGCAGACCATGAAGGCGGCGGTCGAGGCGCGCGGGCCGAACCTGAAGATCCTCGCAGTCACCGTGTTGACCTCCTATGACGATGGCGACCTGCATGCCGCGGGCTATCGCCTCAACGTCTCCGACCTGGTGGAAGCGCGCGCGCAGCAGGCGCAGGTGCTCGGTGTCGACGGCATCGTCTCCTCGGCCGAGGAAGTCGGCCGTCTGCACAAGATCGTCGGCCATCAGATGAGTCTGGTCACCCCGGGCATCCGCCCTGCGGGTGCTGCGAGCGGCGACCAGAAGCGCATCATGACGCCGGGCCGCGCGATTGCCGCCGGCGCCGATTATCTCGTGGTCGGCCGGCCGATCGTGGAGGCGGCCGATCCCAGGGGGGCGGCCGAGGCGGTTCACCAAGAGATCGGGCAAGCACTGGTTTGAACAGGGAAGGAAAAACAAAGATGGCAAAGGGCTACTGGATCGGGCGCGTCGACGTTCACAACGACGAGGGCTACAAGGCCTATGCGGCGGCGAACCCGGCGATCTTCAACAAATTCGGCGGACGCTATGTCATACGCGGTGGCAAATTCACCGGCGTCGAGGGACAAAGCCGCTCGCGCAACGTTGTCATCGAGTTCAAGGACTATGACACGGCGCTCGCCTGCTACAATTCGCCGGAGTATCAGGCCAACATCAAGGTGCGGCAGCCGCATTCGATTGCCGATCTCATCGTCATCGAGGGCTATGACGGCCCGCAGCCCTAGGGCGCACATCAAATGGTTCCGTCATGCCCGGGTCGAGCCCGGGCATGACGGCGGAGGGTTCCGTCGGTTGCCGGAACAGCCTGCGCCCGCTATAGGGCGGGGAGAGGTATTGCCATGGCCGATATGCGTTTGATCGTTGCGGGGGCCGGCGGCCGGATGGGCCGTGCACTGACGCGCGTGATTTCGGAAACACCGGGGGCGGTGCTGACAGGCGCGCTGGAAGCGCCGGGCTCGCCGCTGCTCGGCAAGGACGCCGGCGTGCTCGCCGGCCTTCCCGAAAACGGCGTCAAACTCTCCGCCGACCTGTGGTCGCTGTCGGCCAATGCCGACGGCATCCTTGATTTCACCATTCCCGGCGCGACCATCGCCAATGTCGCGATCGCCGCCCAGCGCGGCATTGTCCATGTCATCGGCACCACCGGCCTGTCGGCGTCGGACGATGCCGTGATCAAGAGCGTGACCCAGCGCGCCATCGTGGTGAAGTCGGGCAATATGAGCCTCGGCGTCAACCTGCTCGCCGCGCTGGTCAAGCGCGTCGCGAAGTCGCTCGACCAGAGCTTTGACATCGAGATCGTCGAAATGCATCACGGCGCCAAGATCGATGCCCCCTCTGGTACCGCCCTCATGCTCGGCGAAGCCGCAGCCGAAGGGCGTGGCATCAAGCTTGCCGAGCATTCCGCGCGCGGCCGCGATGGCCATACCGGGGCGCGGCGGCCCGGCGACATCGGCTTTGCGTCGCTGCGCGGCGGCACGGCGGCAGGCGATCACAGCGTGATCTTCGCCGGTCCCTCCGAGCGTCTCATTTTGTCGCATCACGCCGAGGACCGCATGATCTTCGCGCATGGCGCCGTGAAGGCGGCGCTGTGGGCGCATGGCAAGAAGCCCGGCTTCTACACCGTGGCCGACATGCTGGGGCTCAACGACTAATTCAAACTCTTCGAAACGGACAACAGAATGAGCGACCGACTTCTTGTGCTCGTGCGCCACGGCCAGAGCGACTGGAACCTGAAGAACCTCTTCACCGGCTGGAAAGACCCTGATCTCACCGAGCAGGGCATTGCGGAAGCAAAGTCCGCCGGCCGCAAGCTGAAGGAGCAGGGGCTGCAGTTCGACCTTGCTTTCACTTCCGTCCTGACGCGCGCCCAGCACACGCTGAAGCTGATGCTCGCCGAGATCGGCCAGACCGGGCTTCCGACGCAGAAGAATCTTGCGCTGAACGAGCGCGACTATGGCGATCTCTCGGGGCTCAACAAGGACGACGCCCGCAGGAAATGGGGCGAGGACCAGGTGCTGATCTGGCGCCGCTCTTACGACGTGCCGCCGCCCGGCGGCGAGAGCCTGAAGGACACGCTCGCCCGCGCGCTGCCTTATTACGTGCAGGAGATATTGCCCTGCGTGCTGCGCGGCCAGCGCACGCTGGTCGCCGCCCACGGCAACTCGCTGCGCGCGCTGATCATGGTGCTGGAGAAGCTGACGCCGGAGCAGATCCTGAAGCGCGAGCTCGCGACGGGCGTGCCGGTGATCTACCGCCTCAATGCGGATTCGACGGTTGCCACGAAACTGGATCTTGCGGCCTGAACGTCGCTCCCTGCGACGCAAGGCCCAAACGATCGAGTTCAATTCCACGTTGCGGATGGCATTTTCCGCTGGCGGCTATGGCCGGCGTTTGGCAGAATTTCACCGGGCGCTCCAAGGAAATGGAGAAACGCATGGCGATATCCTGCAAGCTCGAACGCAGCCTGGTGAACCATGAAGAACAGGGTGTGATTCTGAATTCTCACCATCCTGAAATCTATGCCCTTGATCTCGCCGGCCTGAAGGCGCTGCAAGGCCAACTCCGGCAAATGCGCGACAAGGAACGCTCTCTGGTGCGGCATAAGCAACGCGAACAGCGCGGTAAGGCTGAACCGCGTGGCGGCAGCTTTCCAGGAACGGTCGAGCAGCCGCAAAAGCGCAAGCAGATATTCGCGAGCGCTCTCAAGCGAGTTAACAAGGAAGTCCAGCGAGCGCATAACCTGGAAGCACGCGCAGCCAATGTCGATGCCGCCCGGCGCGCGCTCGAGTTGCGGCGTGCCGCGAACTTCAGAACCCATCCGTCGTCAGGCGACACGCCGAATCCCGGGATGATTTCGCGGCCTAGCCGGCGCCGCATGACCAGGGTGTCGGGCAAGCGCATCGGCAGCGTCTCGCAGGCGACCAAGGTGGCGCAGGCGCGGCGCGATTCCAGATAACAATTGTGGCCAGCTTGGTCGGGCGGGGCGCGAACTCTACGATTTCAGTGCAGCCCCACCTGACCCGCTTCCCAGCCGAGGATCGCTTGCTTGCGGGTGATGCCCCAGTGATAGCCGGTCAGCTTGCCGCTCTTGCCGAGCGCGCGATGGCAGGGCACCACGAACGACACCGGGTTGCGTCCGATCGCTGCGCCGACGGCGCGTGAGGCTTTCGGGTTTTGGATCTTGCAGGCGATGTCGGAGTAGGACACCGCACGGCCCATCGGAATCCTCAGCAGCGTCTCCCACACCCGCACCTCGAAGTCGGTGCCGATCAGCACCACGCGCAGCGGCTGGTCCGGCCGCCACAGCTTGGTGTTGAAGACGCGTGCGGCAAGGCCCACGGTGCCGTCGGTGTCTTCCACATAGGTCGCATTGGGCCAGCGCCGCGTCATGTCGGCGAATGCCAACTGCTCCTCGCCGGGATCGGCGAAGGCAAGACCCGACAGGCCGCGGTCCGTTGCGATCACGATCGCGGTGCCGAACGGCGAGGGATGGAAGCCATAGCGCAAGGTCAGCCCCGCGCCGCCATTCTTCCATTCGCCCGGCGACATCGCCTCGTGGGTGACGAAGAGGTCGTGCAGCCGGCCCGGACCCGAGAGGCCGGAGTCGAGCGCGGCATCGAGCACGCTCGCGGAATCGCGCAGCAGGCCCTTGGCGTGGTCAAGCGTCAGCGCCTGCATGAAAGCCTTGGGCGTCAGCCCGGCCCAGCGGCGGAACAGATGGTGCAGTTCGTCCGGCGTGACCGCGGCGGCATCCGCCATCGCCTCGATGGTCGGCTGCGCGCGCCAGTTCTCGCTGATGAACGCAATCGTGCGGCGCACGGAATCGTAGTCGCGCAGCGCGGCGGTGTTTTGCGGGCCCGGCTTGGCCAGGCGCTGGTCATGTATGGCGAGTGTCATCATGCTCTCTGATTTAGTGGGCATGCGACGTTCCAACCACCCGATTCCTGACAAGCGGGAGCATGATCCCGAAAAGTGGGTACCGGTTTTCGGACAAGATCATGCTCAAACAAATCACGAGATCGGATTGTAGGTCGGGCCGCGCTTGGCGGCGTTTAGGGCGGCTAGTAAGGCTTTGGCAAAGCTTGCCTTTTCGTCCGGTCCCAGGAAGCTGCCGATCGACACATGCCGGCCGCGGGAGACCAGCCAAAGCCGCTCGATGCCGAACTCGGGATCCGCGGTCTGCTCGAGCCGCACCCAGAGCGGATTGAGCACCCATTCCACCACATGGCCGCGGTGGCTGGTCCGGCGCAGCCGCAATTCCGACGGCGTCACCCTGATCTCCTCGCTGGCCTTTGCCGTGCGGTTATTGATCCGGAACGCCCACCAGATCGCGAGCGCGTCGAGGCCGAAGAAGCCGAGCACCGGCCAGGCGCCCATCATCAGGAACGCCATGCCTGCAACGAAGCTGACGGAGCAGAGAAAGCCCATCAGCACCAGAAAACCGGTGCGGTTCAGCGAGCGGTGCGGCGTCAGCAGCGCGGAAAACAGTTCCGGCTGTGGAGCGTCATGCTCAAATGCGTTGCTGCCGTCGGTCATGGCCTGCCAGTATACGCCGATCATGGCCAAAATCATCCGCAAGGCGAAGGCGAAGCCGGCAAAGTCCGCAGCGAAGAAGGCGGTCAAGGCCGCCAAATCAAAGCCTGCGAAAAAGGCACCAAAACCGAAACCATGGACTGCGGCCGAGGTCTACGAAGCCTTCAGCCGGTTCCGCATAGCGAACCCGGAGCCGAAGGGCGAGCTCGAGCATCTCAATCCCTACACGCTGCTGGTTGCGGTGGTGCTGTCGGCGCAGGCGACCGACGCCGGCGTCAACAAGGCAACCCGCGCGCTGTTTGCCGTCGCCGACACGCCGCAAAAAATGCTTGAACTCGGCGAGGAAAAGTTGCGCGACTACATCAAGACCATCGGCCTCTATCGCAACAAGGCCCGGAACGTCATCGCGCTGTCGGAGAAGCTGCTCGCCGAATTCGGCGGCGAGGTGCCGCGCACCCGCGCCGAGATCGAGTCACTGCCGGGCGCCGGCCGCAAGACGGCGAATGTCGTGCTCAACATGGCCTTTGGCGAGCACACCATGGCGGTCGACACGCACGTGTTCCGCGTCGGCAACCGCACCGGGCTTGCGCCCGGCAAGACGCCGCTGGAAGTCGAACTCGGGCTCGAGAAGGTGATCCCGTCGGAATTCATGCTGCACGCGCATCATTGGCTGATCCTGCACGGCCGCTACACGTGCCTGGCCCGTGGCCCGCGCTGTGAGGTATGCCTGATCAACGATCTTTGCCGGTGGCCGGAGAAGGCGATCTAAAATGTGATTGGCCGCGATCTCCGGCCTCAGCCAGATTTGACCCCGTTTCAGTTTTTTCACATGCGGCATTGTTCGGGGAAGCACGTTGAGCCAGCAGGATCAGATTGCGCCGCAACCCGCACGGACCGCGCCGGTACCGGCGTCCACCCCTGCCGCCGAACCGCCGCCCAAGCCGATCCCCGTTGCCCCGAGCTTCTGGAGCCGCTTCGCGATCCCGCTGTTTGCCGTGCTCGTCGCGCTCGGCTTCGTTACGCTGGCGACGTTCCGCTGGAATGCCTGGGTCGGCGGCGCCACCATCCAGACCACCAACGACGCCTATATCCGCGCCGAGCTGACGCGCCTGAGTAGCCGCGTTTCAGGCGAGGTCCTGAAGGTCGCCGTCGTCGATTTCCAGCACGTCAAGGCCGGCGATCTCCTGATCCAGATCGATCCCGCCGATTATCAGGTGCAGGTCGCGCAGGCCGAAGCCGGCGTAGCCGCGGCGCAGGCCGCGCTCGACAATTTGAACAACCAGGTCGAGCTGCAATATGCGACGATCGCCCAGGCCGAGGCTGCCCAAGTCTCTGCGGCGGCGCAGGAGGTCGAGGCGCGCCAGGAGCAGGAGCGCCAGCAGTCGCTGTCGCAAACCGAATCCGGCACGCGCCAGCGGTTCGAACAGGCGACCGCCGCCTATGCCAAGGCGCAGGCCGACGTACGCGCCAGCCGTGCGGTCATTGCCGCGCAACGTCATCAGCTCGAAGTGTTGCAAGGGACCAAGAAGCAGCGCGCCGCCGATGTCGAGGCCGCCAAGGCCGCATTGTCGGCGGCAAAGCTCAGGCTCGGCTACACGCGGATCGCGGCGCCCTTCGACGGTGTGGTTGGGGAGCGGCAGGTGCAGCCGGGCGACTATGTCAACGTTGGTACCAACCTGATCAATGTGGTGCCGCTGCCGCGGGTCTATGTGATCGCCAACTACAAGGAGACGCAGCTCACCCACGTCAGGCCGGGACAGCCGGTCGAGATTACCGTCGACACCTTCCCGAACGATACGCTGCGCGGCCGCGTCGAACGGGTCGCGCCCGCCAGCGGATCGCAATTCGCGTTGCTGCCGCCTGACAATGCGACCGGCAATTTCACCAAGGTGGTCCAGCGCATCCCGGTCCGTATCCAGCTCGACGACAACCAGCCGCTGCTGTCCCGCCTGTTGCCGGGCATGTCGGTCGTGACCAGCATCAACACACGCGATGTTGGGCCGAATGGCGGGAAGTAACGATCCCGGCCACGGACCGATCTCGCTCGGCGGCATCGCGCCGCGGCCGATCTTCGCCGTCGCCGCCGTCCTGCTCGGCGCATTCCTCACCAATTTCGACAGCCGCCTGACTACCGTCGGCCTGCCCGACCTCCGCGGCGCATTCTCCCTCGGCTTCGACGAAGGCGCATGGCTTTCGACCGCCGGCATCGGCTCGCAGATCTTCATTGCACCGGCGGTGCCCTGGCTTGCCACCGTGTTCGGCCTGCGCCGCGTGCTCGGTATCCCGAGCCTAGTCTACACGCTGGTCTCGCTGGTGATCCCGTTCGTGAACGACTTTCCGACGCTGATCGTGCTAAGCGTCGTGCACGGCATGCTGCTCGGCACATTCGTGCCGGCGGCGCTGATGATCGTGTTCCGTAATCTGCCAATGCGGTGGTGGCTGCCGGCGATTGCGATTTACTCGATCCGTGTCGGTTTCGCGCTGGACACCTCGAGCTCCCTAGTCGGCTTCTTTGTCGACCATCTCGGCTGGCAGTGGCTGTACTGGCAAGGCGTGGTGGTCGCGCCGTTGATGGCGTTGATGGTCTATCTCGGCACGCCACATGAGGAGGTCAACCACGCGCTGCTGCGTGACGCCGACTGGGGTGGAATGTTGTTGTTCGGTACCTCGGTCTCGATGATCTATGCGGGCCTCGACCAGGGCAATCGCCTCGATTGGCTGGAGGCGGGTACGGTGTTCGCTCTCATCGTTGCCGGAGCGGTACTGTTCGTTGCCTTCCTCATCAACGAGGCGCTGGTCCGGCAGCCCTGGGCCCACGTCAACGTGCTGTTCTCGCGCAATGTCGGGCTCTCGCTGGTGGTCATCCTGCTGTATACGCTGACCAGCCTTTCCAACTCATCGCTGGTGCCGAACTTCCTCTCTGTCGTCACGCAGCTCAGGCCCGAACAGAGCGGCATGTTGCTGCTGACCTGGGGCGCCTTGCCGATGTTCGTGTTGCTGCCGCTGTCGATTTACCTGCTGCGGCATTTCGATGCGCGGTTCGTCGTCGTCATGGGATTTTCGGCGTTTGCCGCCGCCAATCTCTGGGGCACGCAGCTGACCCATGACTGGGCGCCCGGCGATTTTGCCGGAATCGTCATGCTGCAATCGTTCGGGCAGGCATTCACCCTCTTGCCGATCATCATCACGGCGCTGTCCAATTCCGATCCCTCCCGGGCGACCGCGTTCGCGGCCTATATCCAGATCATGCGGCTTGGCGGTGCAGAGATCGGTATCGCGCTGATGGGGACCTGGCTGCGCGTGCGGGAGCAGATCCATTCCAACTATCTCGGCCAACATGTCGAGAACGGCAGTGGCGATGTCGTGCAGATGCTGAAGCGTCTGGCAGACCAGTTCGCAAGCCACGGTGCGGCTTTGGCCCCGGCGCGTGCGGTCGCCACGCTGGCCGCCCAAGTCCAGCGCGAAGCCAACGTGCTCGCCTATATCGATGGATTTTGGCTCTGCTTCTGGCTGGCGATGGCGGCGCTGTTTGTTGTCGCCCTGATCACTCGCGCGCCGCCAGGCCCCTTCACGCCAGAACCGTTCGGCTTTGCGAAAAATGTTCTAAGGAAGTGCGGGGTGACCGTGTCGTAATGTGCGGCGCCGATTAGTGCGCCGGCACGCCCGACTTCCTTCCCGGCTCCATCAGCTCCGGCCGCGGGCCGGAGAGGCGCTTGTGCATGTGGACCATGAAGGCCATGCCGAACACAGGCGTCGCCAGATTGACGATCGGAATCGACACGAAGGCGGCTATGAACAGCCCGGCGGTGAAAACGGTCGCCGCGTGATACTTGCGCATGGCTCTGGCTTCCGCAGGCGAGCGGAAACGCATCGCGGCCAGCTGGAAATATTCGCGGCCGAGCAGCCAGGCGGTCGCGAAGAAGAAGATCAGGAAGCCGGCGCCGGCAAACAGCACGAAGGGAAGTGCGATCAGGTAGACCAGCACGGTGAGCAGCGCCGTGCGGATGCCGTCGGGAACGGAGACGCTGAGCGGCAGCGCGACGCCGGGCTGTTCCGCAGGATAGTGCTCGCGCTCGACATGCTCGGCGACCTCGTCGACGAAAATGCTTGCCACCAGTGAGGTGATCGCCGGCATCAGGAAGATACCGCCGAGCACGATGCCGAGGCCCGCGGCGATCGAGACGATCCAGGCGAGGACATTGATCGAGGTGTGGAAGCCGGGGCCGAGCAAGGCCTCAAGCCAGGCCTCGCCATTGGTGGCAAACCAGCTCAGCAGACGCTGCAGACCAATGGCCAGCACGGTAACCAGCGCCAGCGCGAGCCCGATCGAGCGCCACAGGATCGAGCGCATCGGCGGCGACAGGATTTGCGTGAGCGCCTTGACGGCGGCATCCAACATGGCAGTCCAATCTCTCCCAGGGTCAAAACACCCGCGACAGGTAGAGATCGCGGACCGCTTCGGCAAGGGCGCTGTTCCCCATGCGTTTGTGCCGGTGGAATATGTTTTCAGGCCCTCCCTCGGAGGCTTATTCTGGGGTTCAATGAACGCAAGCTGAACAGGGAGAAGCCGATGGCCGGGACTGGATTGCCGCTTGCGGGCGTGAGGGTCATCGAGATGACCCACATGGTGATGGGTCCGACCTGCGGCATGATCCTCGCCCAATTAGGCGCCGAGGTGATCAAGGTCGAGCCGCCGGCCGGCGACAAGACCCGCAGTCTTGGCGGCATGGGCGTCTCCTTCTTTCCGCTGTTCAATCGCGGCAAGCGCAGCGTGGTGCTCGACTTTGCCAAGGCCGAGGACCGCGACAGCATGCATAGGCTGCTGGCGAGCGCGGATGTGTTTGTCGAGAATTTCCGCGACGGCCAGCTGGAGAAGCAGGGTCTTGGGCCGGATGAACTGCGCAAGCGGCATCCGCATCTGATCGTCTGCGGCCACAAGGGGTTTTTGTCCGGCCCCTACGAGCACCGGCCCGCGCTCGACGAGGTCGTGCAGATGATGTCGGGGCTCCCCCCCCCCGACCGCCCGCCCCCCAAGCCCCCACGCCGGGGGCCC
>Ga0081540_1003345_pt1 | contig 12714 bp, 13 predicted proteins | sample TabmetS2T1R1_FD_71024 | JGI IMG/M metagenome (GOLD analysis project Ga0081540, IMG submission 71024) | Tabebuia heterophylla rhizosphere microbial communities from the University of Puerto Rico - S2T1R1 | ecosystem: Host-associated > Plants > Roots > Rhizosphere ...
TAGCGCGAGATGGCTTTTCTTCGAATCGCCATCTCGCTCTATTTCTGTTATTGGAGCATGATCTTTTCCGAAAACCGGTATCCACTTTTCGGGATCATGCTCAGCTTGCCCTCAAGGTGCTTGACGTGCGGTTCGCTCAGGCTTTCCAGGCCGGCCGAGGCGATGCGCTCCGAGAGACGCAGAAAGCGCGCCTGCATGTCTGCCGGAAGGGCGGCGATCTCCGCAGCGACGGTTTCGTTGAGGATTTCGACACGCCAGGGCACAGTCGTCTATATCTCAATTTTGAGATAGAAACAAGGGCCACCCGAGAACGCCGCGGGTCGGGCGGTGAAACGGCGGTCGCTTCAGATTTCACTGCTGCAGCCAATCTTGTCGCCACGGAGCTTGTGCGCAAGGTGGAGGCGAAGTTTGCCGCGGTGCTGCGGGGCGTGATGGGGAGGCAGGCGAGTTTTGCGTCGTCATTGCCGGGCGAGCAATCGCTACAGCGATTGCGAGGGGTTGAGCCGGCAATGACGACGGTTAGTCCCCCCGTAAAACCCGCTCAGTACGCCCGCGCGAAGCGACCGCCCGGGGCGAGAACGATGACCGTCGCGCCCATTCTCACCCGGTTGTAGAGGTCGATCACGTCCTCGTTGGTCATGCGGATGCAGCCGGACGAAATCGCCTGGCCGATATATTCCGGCTGGTTGGTGCCGTGGATGCGAAAGAGCGTGTCCTTGGCGCCCTGGAACAGGTAGATGCCGCGCGCGCCCAACGGATTGTCGGGACCGCCCGGCACCCGCGCCGGATACGGGCCGAGCCGCCTCTGGATGTCCGCCGTCGGAATCCAATCCGGCCATTCCGCCTTCTTCCCGACCTTCGCAATGCCGGAAAACGCCTGCGCCTCCTCGCCGACTGTCACGCCGTAGCGGATGGCCTTGCCGCCCGGCATGACGAAATAGAGAAGCCGCGCGTCGGTATCGACCACGATCGTGCCGGGCGCCTCGGTGCGCGAATAGCTGACGATCTGCCGTTGATACTTGTCCGGAATCGAGGCCCGCCCATAACGCGCATGCGCCAGCAGGGCCCGGTCCCGCGGCGTAAGATTGGCCTGCGACGCCGGTTCGATGCTGGACTGCATGCAGCCGCCGAGCAGCAGGCCGGCCAGCCCCACGAGAAGCAATGTCGGTCGAAACAATGTCGGTCGTGGCATTTTTCTTCTCCCCCGATCTTCTGTCAGCACGCGCATGCCCCTGTCAGCACACTCATGTTCATCGCATGGTTAACGTGCGAAAATCTTAAGGCGGCCCCATGGAGATTGGGGGCGAAGAGCAAATTCTTGAGCCGTGTGCTTTTGCGGCCACAGGGCCGATCGGGCCGCCGCAACGCGGCCGGGCGGCGCGCACCTCTCGGCAGCTACTGTGAAGTGTTTGAAAATAAAGCGTTTCCTGCACCGAACGGGTGGTCGGTCCGCGGCAATGAGATACTCTTCAAGGAATTCGGCGGCCAGGCGCCCCCATTTCGCGAACGATTGTCGCCGCATTTGCTCTGTTTGCTGCCCGGGCTCGGGCACGTAGAGTAGCCAGGCGATAAGGCCCGCTCCGGGGGCATCCGGATCGGCCGACACGCGTGAGGGGGGACAATTGCCAAGCCTTAACGGGGTGTTGCGCTCGATGCTCGCCGTGGTCGTGGCCGCGGTTACCGCGTACGCGTTCACATTTGCAACGGTTTGGACTTCCGATCCCGATTCGCGCGGAGCGCGCCTGACGGAAGCCGATGTCGCCACCATCTACGCCGATGCCGACGAAGACCGGCCCGGCCCGCCGGCGCCGACCTGGCGCCTGGTGAGCCTGGAGACGGATGTCACGGAGACCGGCTCCATCCCCAAAGAGGCGCTGGCCATGGCGCCCACGGCAACGGATGGCTCCCTCTCCGACGAGCGCTTCAGCGGGCCGTTCTCCACGTTCGAGGAGCGCTTCGGGAGCCCGCGCAGGATTCCCAAGGCGCAGATCGATGCCGCCGCCCCGCTGCCGCGGGATGCAGCCCCGCTGCCGCGGGAAGCGCCGAAGCGCGCAAACACCCGGGTGGCGATGCTGCCGTCCCCGGCCAACCCGCTGCCGGGCGCACCGGCCACGAGCGGCCCCGCAGCACTGAGCAAGGCGATGCCGCCGGTCGGTGCGCGCAGCGACGAGATCTGGGCGAGCCACGGCACCAAGACTGCCATCTATGACATCTCGGCCAAGATCGTTTACCTGCCCAATGGCGAGAAGCTCGAAGCGCACTCCGGGTTGGGCGAGCACATGGACGACCTGCGCTCCGTCACGCTGCGGATGAAAGGCGTCACGCCGCCGAACGTCTACGAGCTGACCGAGCGCGAACGGCTGTTCCATGGCGTCCGCGCGGTCCGCCTCAACCCGGTGGATCGCGATCGCATGTTCGGCCGCGCCGGCATGCTGGTCCATTCCTACATGCTCGGACCGAACGGGGATTCCAACGGCTGCATCTCGGTCAAGGACTATCCGAGATTCCTCAACGCCTTCCTGAACGGCGAGATCGAGCGTGTGGTGGTGGTCGAGCGTCTCGGCGACGCGCCCGGTTCAGAGATTGGCGTCGCCTGGCTCTTCAAGTCGGTCGCGGCGGCCATCGGGATGCGGTGAACCTGATCGGCGGGGGAAGTGGGTCGTAGGGTGGTGCCTTGCACCACCCTACGTCGTCTCACGCGCGGGCGAAGCGGACCGAACGTACTCCTGACAGAAAACTCGTCGTAACGGTGTCGCGTGTTGCACGCGCGGCCGAGCCGCGTGCCCGGAATGCCGGCACCCGGGCACAAACGAAGGTATATGTTGGTCAATCCAAGTCTTGGTTCGAACCAACCTCGGTAGAATAGAGCGCCGGGCGCCACGCCTCTAGGTTATGCGCAGCCGTTCGATCGCGATTGCGATTCACGGAGCGGAATCTGGAGGCGATCATGGCACACGCCGCGACCTTGGCGACTTTCACGACCGAAGCCGGGCTCACCCAATACCTCAAGAACATGCGCCGGTTCCCCATGCTGGAGCCGCAGCAGGAATACATGCTGGCGAAGCGCTGGCGCGAGCACGGCGACCGCGATGCGGCGCACCAGCTCGTGACCAGCCATCTCCGCCTGGTGGCCAAGGTCGCCACGGGCTATCGCGGCTACGGATTGCCGATTTCCGAGGTGATCTCGGAAGGCAATATCGGCCTGATGCAGGCGATCAAACGCTTCGAGCCGGAGCGGGGCTTCCGCCTCGCCACCTACGCGATCTGGTGGATCAAGGCGTCGATCCAGGAATACATCCTGCGCTCGTGGTCGCTGGTCAAGATCGGCACCACCGCGAGCCAGAAGAAGCTGTTCTTCAACCTGCGCAAGGCGAAGAGCCAGATCTCGGCGCTCGATGAGGGCGACATGCGCCCCGACCAGGTGACGACGCTCGCGCATCGCCTCGGCGTCAGCGAGATCGACGTGGTGGAGATGAACCGCCGTCTCGGCGGCGACGTCTCGCTCAACGCGCCGATCCGCGAAGAGGGCGATGCCGGCGAGTGGCAGGACTGGCTCGCGGACGACAGCGCCAGCCAGGAAACGATCATGGCCGAGAGCGAGGAAATGGAGAACCGCCGCGAGGCGCTGGGCTCGGCGTTGAGCGTGCTCAACGAGCGCGAGCGGCGCATCTTCGAGGCGCGCCGCCTGGCAGAGGAGCCGGTCACGCTGGAAGAGCTGGCGGAGGAGTTCGGCATCTCGCGCGAACGCGTGCGCCAGATCGAGGCGCGCGCCTTCGACAAGGTGGGAAAGGCCGTCCGCACGCGGGTCGCCGCCATGACCCGTCCGGAGCAGCCGCAGATGCTGGCGATGCACTGAGTGGTTTCCAGTTGCTTCATCGGCCCCGGCTCTCGCGCCGTTGGCGCTCGGCCGGGGTGACAACCGAGAGGCCGGAAAGGAGACCAGATCTCACGCCGCCAGCCGCGCCATTTCTCCGATGATGGCCTCGCCCATGTCGCGGGTGCCGACCACGGTGGCGCCGTCCGACTTGATGTCGGCCGTGCGCAGGCCCCTGGCCAGCGCGGCGGGGATCGCCTGGTCGATCAGGTCCGCCTCCTTGCCCATGCCGAACGAGTAGCGCAGCGCCATGGCGAACGACGCGATCATCGCGATGGGGTTGGCGGCGCCCTTGCCGGCGATGTCGGGGGCCGAGCCGTGCACCGGCTCGTACAGCGCCCGGCGCTTACGCGTCTTGGGATCGACCTCGCCGAGGGACGCCGACGGCAGCATGCCGAGCGAGCCGGTGAGCATGGCGGCGACGTCGGACAGCATGTCGCCGAACAGGTTGTCGGTGACGATCACGTCGAACTGCTTCGGCCAGCGCACGAGCTGCATGCCGCCGGCGTCGGCGAGCTGGTGCTCGAGCTCCACGTCCTTGAACTCGCGCGCGTGCAGGGCGGTCACCACCTCGTTCCACAGGACGCCGGTCTTCATCACGTTGCGCTTTTCCATCGACGTGAGCTTGTTGCGCCGCTTGCGCGCCAGCTCGAAACCGACGCGGGCGATGCGCTCGATCTCGTAGGTGTCGTAGACCTGGGTGTCGATCGCGCGCTTCTGGCCGTTGCCGAGATCCGTGATGGTCTTCGGCTCGCCGAAATAGACGCCGCCGGTGAGCTCGCGCAGGATGATGATGTCGAGGCCGTCCACCACCTCGCGCTTGAGGCTGGAGGATTCCGCGAGCGCCGGGTAGCAGATGGCCGGACGGATGTTGGCGAACATCCCGAGGTCCTTGCGCAGCCGCAGGAGCCCGGCCTCCGGCCGCTGCTCGTACGGCACCTTGTCCCATTTCGGCCCGCCCACCGAGCCGAAGATGATGGCGTCGGCGGCGAGCGCCTTGGCCATCGTCTCCTCCTGGATGGAGACGCCGTGCGCGTCGTAGCAGGAGCCGCCGACCAGCGCCTCGTCGGTGTCGAAACGGCCGAGGCCGTGCTCGTTCATCCAGGCAATCAGCCGCTTCACCTCGGCCATGACCTCCGGACCGATGCCGTCGCCGGGAAGGAGGAGGAGCTTGTGGGTGGCCATGCGATCGTCCCGAGGAAATGGTGAGAGATGCGCCGTGCTAGAGGGAGTGCCGGGTCTTGGCAAGCGAGGCGCGGCAGGCGCCGTAGGGTGGGTTAGCGAGCGGCGCGCGAGAGCGCGCCAACGCGAGCGTAACCCACCGCTCTTTGCGCGAGGCGAGGCTGCATGGTGGGTTACGGCGCGCGACGCTGCGGCATCGAACGCCCCGCATTGCCCGGCGCCTAACCCACCCTACAAAATTACGCCGCTTCGCGGATGAGCAGCAGGCAGCCGGTGGCGCTGGTGGCGGTGGGATGCGGGGAGCCGCGGCGGGCGCGGTGAAAGTCGCCGGCGCGCAGCGTGACGGTGCCGATGGTGAGCTCGCCTTCGAGCACGAAAATCTCTTCGTCGTCGCTGTGGTCGTGGCCGGGGAGACGGGCGCCCGGCTGACCGCGCACCAGACAGGTGATGCGCCCGTCGGGACTGCTGTGCAGCACCTTGCGCTCGATGCCGCGCGCCAGCCGCTCCCACTGCCCCTCGGCGGCGCGCACCGTCACGGTGCCGGGCAGCTCCGCGTCAGCCGCGTCAGCGCGGATCGCTTGTCTGATGCGATCGAACAATTCCGGCGGCGGCTCGACGTCCACGGTCTCGACCAGCGGCACGAAGCGCTCGTGCCAATAGGCGATCTCGGCCGCGAGATCGGGATCGGTCGCGGCATCGCGCTCGACCTCGAGACGCTCCGCCGGGCTGAGCACGCCCAGCACGTATTCGCCGGCGCGCAGGGTGGTTTCGTCGTTCATGGCGGCTCCAGGCAGTCGCGCAACCGCACCAGGCCGCGTGCGATGGACGCCTTCACGCTCTCGACCGTCCCGCCGAGAAGCACCGCGAGCTGCTCGTGGGTGAGGCCATCGCGGTAGGCGAGAATGATGGCGTGGCGCTCGCCGTCGGCGAGCTCGCCGAGGCAGCGGCCGAGCGCGCTCAACTCGAACTTGGCCGCGATGGCGTCGAGCGCGCCGGGATCGGAGGTCTCGAAGGTGAGCTCGTCCGGCGGCCGGTCCTCGCGCATGCGCAAGCGGATGACGTCGAGCGCATGATTGCGCGCAATCGCGATCATCCACGCGAGCGCGCCGCCATGGGCGGCATCGAACTCGCTGGCGCGCATCCAGATGCGCACATAGGTCTCGTGCAGCAGCTCCTCGGCCAGCCGGCGATGGCGCGCGATGCGCAGGCACACGGCGAACAGCCGGCCCGACGTGCGCTCATACAGCGCGCGGAACGCCGCCTCGTCGGCCGCCGCCGTGCGCGCGAGCAGATCTTCGAGCGCAGGCGCGTCCCGCGACCGGCTCGCGGCGAACATGGATTGGATCGGTCCCATGGCGTTCCGGAGAATGGAGCCCTCTCTATCGCGCGCGTCCTTGGCGCGCCGGAAAGGCGAAACTTCCCTCGCATACCACGGCGCGTGCGCGTTTGTGAACCGGATGCGCTGAATCGCCTCCATAGCCGATTGGCATGATGGGAGGTTTTGATGCCGCCGGGAGATATCGAGTGTTATGCCCGTTCAGCCTCTCCGATTGTCATCGCGGCCGAACGCGCCAGGCGAGAGAGGCGGGACGGCCGTCGCGTCACAAACCCGCGACATGCAATATGGTTGCCGCCGGCATTGCATGAAAGGACGGAGCCGCAATGGCGAAAACACAATCCAGTCATTTCTTCGAGGACTTCCGTCTCGGCCAGGTGATCGCGCACGCGACGCCGCGCACCGTCACGGCCGGCTTCAACGTGCTCTACACGGCACTCTACGGCACGCGTTTCGCGGTGCAATCGTCGGATGCGTTCGCGCGCGCCATCGGCTATCCGCGCGCGCCGATCGACGACCTCCTGGTCTTCCACGTGGTGTTCGGCAAGACCGTGCCGGACATCTCGCTCAACGCGGTGGCCAACCTCGGCTACGCCGAATGCCGCTTCCTGCATCCGGTCTATCCCGGCGACACGCTGAGCGCCGTGTCCGAGGTCATCGGGCTCAAGGAGAACGCCAACCGCAAGACCGGCATCGTCTATGTGCGCTCGACCGGCCGCAACCAGGACGGCACGCGCGTGCTCGAATACGTGCGCTGGGTGATGGTGCGCAAGCGCGACGAGGCGGCGCCGCCGCCGGGCGAGCAGGTGCCGACGCTCGCCGCGACGGTTGCGCCCGACGCGCTCGGCGGCGCCTTCCCGACGCTCGACGGCGCCGCCTACGACATGACGCTCGCCGGCAGCCCGTGGCGCTGGGACGATTATGCGGCGGGCGAGAAGATCGACCATGCGGACGGCATGACGGTGGAAGAAGCCGAGCACCAGATCGCGACGCGGCTCTACCAGAACACGGCAAGGGTGCACTTCAACCAGTTCAACGAGGCGCAGGGCCGGTTCGGCCGCCGCCTCATCTATGGCGGGCACGTCATCTCGCTCGCCCGCGCGCTGTCGTTCAACGGGCTCGCCAACGCGTTCCACGTGGCGGCGATCAACGGCGGCCGCCACGTGGCGCCGCTGTTCGCCGGCGATACGGTGTTCACGTGGTCGGAGGTGCTGGATAAGGCGCCGCTGCCCGGGCGTGCCGATGTCGGCGCGCTGCGCCTGCGCACGGTCGCCACCAAGGACCGCCCCTGCCCGGATTTTCCATACCGCAGCGGCGACGAGTACGAGACCGGGGTGATCCTGGACCTCGATTACTGGGTGCTGATCCCACGGTGAGGAATCGTAGGGTGGGTTAGCTTAGGCGCCGGGTAATGCGCCGCATTGGATGCCGCAGCGTTGCGCGCCGTAACCCACCATGCAGTGTTGCCTCTTGCAAAACAGCGGTGGGTTACGCTCGTGTGGCGCGCTCTCGCGCGCCGCTCGCTAACCCACCCTACGATTTCTGCGATTTCGCACCGCTCAAATGCTCCACCAGCTGCCGCGCGTGGGTGGGAAGCTCGGCGAAGCTGCGCACGCAGATGGTGAGGTCGCGCACCGCCCACGGATCGGTGAGCGGCACCGCCTTGATGGCCATGGCCTTGGTGGCCCAGCGCGCGGTGGTCTCCGGCACGATGCCGATCCCGACATTGCGTTCCACCAGGCGGCACACGGCGTCGAAGCTGCGCAGCTGCACGCGCAGGCGCAGCGGCTGGCCGGCGCGCGCCGCCTTGTCGGCGATAAAGCGCTGCAGCGCCGCGGCGCGGTCGAGGCCGACGAAGTCGTGGTCGAGCACCTGCGCAAACGCGATGCTGCGATGCTTGGCGAAAGGATGGTCGCGCGCCACCACCAGCACGAAGCGGTCGCGACGGAACGGAAAGGTTTCCAGCGAACCGGCGTCGACGGTGCCGGCAATGATGCCGAGATCGGCGGCGCCCTCGGCGATGAGGCCGACGATCTCGTCGCTCAGCCGCTCCTCCAGGTCCACGCCCACATGCGGATGCGCTGCCAGGAAGGAGCTCAGCGCCTCCGGCAGGAACTCGGTGAGCGCGTTGGTGTTGGACAGGACCTTGATCTGGCCGGCGGTGCCACCCGCATAGGCGCCGAGGTCTTCGCGCAGCCGGTCGGCCTGGCGCAAGATCGTGCGCGCGTGCTGCAGCAGCGTGCGGCCGGCCGGCGTCGGCGCCACGCCTTGGCGCGTGCGCACCAAAAGGTCGGCGCCGAGTGCTTCCTCCATACGGCGGATGCGCGTGCTGGCGGCCGCGAGCGCGAGATGCGCGCGCTCGGCCCCATGGGTGATGCTGCCCGCCTCGATCACGTGGCGGAACAGGCTCAGGTCGGCGAGGTCGAACCGGAGGGGCATCTTTCGCGCTTCGCGAAGGAAGATTACGTCAAAGAAGCATTGTGCTCAACGTTTTGCGCGTCCATGCTTCGTGGGAAGCGAAGCATGGCGCCTTGGCGCCCTGCGCGCGCGGTGCATTGCGACGCTTCCGCACATTGGTTAGGAACGCCGCGGGGAAGGAATTGGGATTTCCGATGGCTGAGACCAGAGCGCGCGTTGCACGTCCCGTGTCGCCGCATTTCCAGATCTACCGCTTCACCATCACCTACCTGATGTCGGGCTTCCACCGCGTCACCGGGTTCATGCTGTATTTCGGCATGGTGCTGGTCGTGTGGTGGCTGCTGGCCACCGCCGCCGGCCCCAATGCCTATGCCCAGGTGCAAGGGTTCATGGGCTCGATCATCGGGCGCCTGGTGCTCTTCGGCTTTACCTGGAGTCTCCTGCATCACGCGCTGGGGGGCGTGCGCCATCTCATCTGGGACACCCTGCACGGTCTCGGCCCCAACGAGCGTGACTGGCTTGCGGGCGCGACCCTCGCCGGGTCGATCGGCCTCACTATCCTGGTCTGGGTGGTCGGCTACGTGGTGATGGGGGGCGCCCGATGACGGAGCCGAAATCCGCGTCGATGAAGACGCCGCTTGGCCGCGTGCGCGGCTGGGGCGCGGCCCGGTCGGGGACGCACCATTTCTGGCATCAGCGCGTCACCTCGGTGGCCGGCATTCCGCTGGTCATCGCGTTCATCGTCGTCGTCATCGCGCTGCTCCGGAGCAATCATGCGGCGGCGGTGCAGATCCTCGGCTCGCCGCTGGTCGCGCTGGTGATGCTGCTGTTCGTCATCAATACCGTCTACCATATGTGGATCGGGATGCAGGAGATCATCGTGGATTACGTGCACGACGATCTGTTGAAGCTCGTGGCCCTCATGGCCAATGCGTTCTACGGCTTCGTCGTGGCGCTTGCTTGCATCTATGCCATCCTCAAGCTGATCGGCGGAGTGTGAATGCCATGGCGGAGAGCGGTTCCGTGAACGGCGCACCGGCGGTGAACGGCCGCGCCTATCCGATCGAGGACCACACCTACGACGTGGTGGTGGTGGGAGCCGGCGGCTCGGGCCTGCGCGCCGTGGTCGGCTGCGCCGAAGCCGGCCTGCGCACCGCCTGCGTCACGAAGGTGTTTCCCACCCGGTCGCATACGGTGGCGGCGCAGGGCGGCATCGCGGCGGCGCTCGGCAACATGGGCGAGGACGACTGGCGCTGGCACATGTACGACACCGTCAAGGGGTCGGACTGGCTCGGCGACCAGGACGCGATCGAATACATGTGCCGCAACGCGCCGGCAGCCGTCTACGAGCTCGAGCACTGGGGCCTTCCGTTCTCGCGGCGCGAGGACGGAAAAATCTATCAGCGGCCGTTCGGCGGCATGACCACGCATTACGGCAAGGGCACCGCGCAGCGCACCTGCGCGGCCGCCGACCGCACCGGCCATGCCATGCTGCACACGATGTACGGCCAGTCGCTGCGCCACTCGGCGCAGTTCTTCGTCGAATACTTCGCCCTCGACCTCATGATGGACGAGGAGGGGCGCTGCCGCGGCGTCATCGCGCTCAACCTGGAAGACGGATCGATCCACCGCTTCCGCGCCCACATGACCATCCTCGCCACCGGCGGCTACGGCCGCGCCTACCTGTCGTGCACGTCGGCGCATACCTGCACCGGCGACGGCAACGCCATGGTGCTGCGCGCCGGCCTGCCGCTGCAGGACATGGAATTCGTCCAGTTCCATCCGACCGGCATCTTCCCGGCGGGCTGCCTGATCACCGAGGGCGCGCGCGGCGAGGGCGCCTACCTGGTCAACTCGGAAGGCGAGCGCTTCATGGAACGCTACGCGCCGTCGGCCAAGGATCTTGCGTCACGCGACGTGGTCTCGCGCTCCATGACCATCGAAATCCGCGAGGGCCGCGGCGTCGGCAAGAACAAGGACCACATCTATCTGCATATCGATCACCTCGATCCCGACGTGATCGCGGAGCGGCTGCCGGGCATCTCCGAGTCGGCGCGCATTTTCGCCGGCGTCGACGTCACCAAAGAGCCGATCCCGGTGCTGCCCACCGTGCACTACAACATGGGCGGCATTGCCACGAACTACCACGGCGAGGTCCTCGCCAAGAAGAACGGCAATCCCGACCACGTGGTGCCCGGCATGATGGCGCTCGGCGAAGCCGCTTGCGTGTCGGTGCACGGCGCCAACCGCCTCGGCTCCAACTCGCTGATCGACCTCGTCGTGTTCGGCCGCGCCGCCGCGCATCGCTGCGCCGAAATCCTCTCGGCCGGTGACTCGCACCCGGATGCCGCCAAGGATTCGGCCGATATGGCGCTGTCGCGGCTCGACAAGTTCCGCCATGCGTCCGGTGGCACGCCGACCGCGGAGCTGCGGCTCAAGATGCAGAAGGTGATGCAGAACAATTGCGCCGTGTTCCGCACCGGTCACGTGCTGGAGGAAGGCCACAAGCTCATTCACGACGTGTTCGCCGGTGTGTCCGACGTCAGCGTCGTGGACCGCTCGCTGATCTGGAATTCCGACCTGGTGGAGACGCTGGAGCTGGACAACCTCGTCGCCCAGGCGGTGGTCACGGTGGATTCGGCGCTCAATCGCACTGAAAGCCGCGGTGCCCATGCGCGCGAGGATTTTCCCGAACGCGACGACAAGAGCTGGATGAAGCACACGCTGTCGTGGCTCGACCATGAGACCGGCAAGGTGGCGCTCGATTATCGCCCGGTGCACACCTACACGCTCAGCAACGACGTCGCCTATATCGAGCCGAAGGCGCGGGTGTATTGAGCGTGACGACGATCGCCAAACCATGCGTAGGGGCAACCCTTGTGGTTGCCCGGCGCGTTCCTCGCACAAAGGGCGGCCACAAGGGCCGCCCCTACGAGTGAAATTTCGAAGGATCCGACATGGCCGACTTCATGCTGCCGAAAAATTCGCGGGTCACGGAAGGCAAGACGTGGCCGCGGCGGGAGAACGCGCACAATATGCGCGAATATCGCATCTATCGCTGGAATCCCGACGACGGCAAGAATCCACGCATCGATACCTATTACGTCGACCGCGACGACTGCCCGCCGATGGTTCTCGACGCGCTGATCTGGATCAAGAACCACATCGACCCGACCCTGACGTTCCGCCGCTCCTGCCGCGAGGGCGTGTGCGGCTCGTGCGCCATGAACATCGACGGCGTCAACACGCTCGCCTGCACCAAGTCCATGGATGACGTCAAAGGGCCGGTGAAAATCTATCCGCTGCCGCACCAGCCGGTGGTGAAGGATCTGGTGCCGGACCTGACGAATTTCTACGCGCAATACGCCTCGATCGAGCCGTGGCTGCACACCGTGTCGCCGGCGCCGGACAAGGAGTGGCGGCAGAGCCGCGAGGAGCGCGTCAAGCTCGACGGGCTCTACGAGTGCATCCTGTGCGCCTGCTGCAGCACCTCGTGCCCGAGCTACTGGTGGAACCCCGACCGCTATCTCGGACCCGCCGCACTGCTGCAGGCGCAGCGCTGGATCGCGGATTCGCGCGACGAGGCGACCGGCGAGCGGCTCGATCACCTGGAGGACCCGTTCCGCCTCTACCGCTGCCACACCATCATGAACTGCTCGAAGGCCTGCCCGAAACATCTCAACCCGGCGAAAGCCATCGCCGAGATCAAGAAGACGATGGTCGAACGGCAGGTGTAGGCGCTCGTAGGGGCGCCCCTTGTGGGCTTCCGCCGAGGCGAAATTCTCCTGTGATTTCAATGGACTTTTGAAAAAGCGTCCCGGAAGTGTCCCTATGGCGGGAAAACCTCCGAAAACACTGGCGCTCTTGAGCTTACCGTAACTCGCGGCCGGTGGCGCGGTACAGG
>Ga0081540_1003346_pt1 | contig 12714 bp, 8 predicted proteins | sample TabmetS2T1R1_FD_71024 | JGI IMG/M metagenome (GOLD analysis project Ga0081540, IMG submission 71024) | Tabebuia heterophylla rhizosphere microbial communities from the University of Puerto Rico - S2T1R1 | ecosystem: Host-associated > Plants > Roots > Rhizosphere ...
CCAGCATCAGATGGTCCAGCGAGACGATCTTCTGACCTGCAGCGTCGTTCACCTCGAGACCGTCAACATGAAGCACTTTTCCTCTACTGGAACGGACCGCTTCGCCGGCGCACGCGGCCTCCGTCATTGCCTGTTCGAACTGCGATAGCCGCTGCACGGTCGCAGCCAGTTCCGCGATCCGGACGTATGAGCTGATGAAATAGGAGAAGGCCTGCTGCACCGAGTTGAACGCCGAGCCGGCCTGCATAAAGGCGCCGAGTTGCATGGGGCCGCCGAAGAACAGCGGCGCGAGCACGAAGTAGGGAAAATACCGGGAGTAATATTTGTAGCTTTCGGCGAAAAGGGACACGAACTGCTCCCACCGCATCAGGCGATACCAATTCCCGGCAATCTTGGAGAAACGGGTCAGCAGATCGTCACGCTCCGACACCTCGCCGCGCATCAGCGCGATCGCTTCGCCGTTCTCGCGAATCCGCACGAGTGCAAAACGAAAATTCGCTTCGCGCTGTTCACGTTCGAAATCGATCGCGATCAGATGACGGCCGATCAAGTGAGCCACGAGAGTGCCCAGTCCTGAATAGATCAGGGCGGCCCAGACCAGATAACCCGGGATCACAAAGGACTCCCCGAATATCCGCAATGGCACGAGGCTAGAAAGTGTCCACAGAACGGCGACGAACGAAAGGACGCGGGCGATGGCGCCGATCAAACCGACGGTGAGCGAAATCACGCCGTCGATGAACTGCCTGATGTCGTCGGCAATGCGTTGATCGGGATTGTCGACAGCGCCGCCGGCGAGCCCGGCAGCATAGTGAACCGGTCCATCCAGCCATTTGCCCAAATATCGTGTTGTCAGCCAGTGACGCCAGCGGATCGTCAGCCACTGGGTGAGATAGCGCTGATAGACGGTCGCCAAGACGAACACGATTCCGATGGCGCTGAACACTCCGAACTGGGCAAGAAAGCCGCTCCAGTCCCTGTCCTGAAGCGCTTGGTAGAATCCATTGCGCCAGTAATTCTCTGCAACCGCGGCACCGACCAGAGCCAGCTGAGCCAGGATGATGCAGATGAACAGACCCGCCGCACTCCATCGTTCCTTGGACCGAAAATACGGCGCGGCGATGCGAACAACCTCCCGCAGCAACGTCGCCAGAGAAGCAATACGATCCAAGATCAGGTTCCTTCCTGGTGGCGCGGCGCGCGCGCCTCGTCGATCGGGCAGGCTTTGCAGAAGCGACGGTCGGGCAAGAGATACTGCAGACAGCAGACGCGACGGCGACGTACCGGCGCGCCGTCCTCCAGCACGTAGTGGACCGCATCGAACAGCGGATTCGGTTCTCCTGAGGGAAAGGTGGGCGTCGAAAGCAGGCGCTGGGCCTCCGAGAGACGCTCGGACGGGCCGGACACCGCCTCGATCCGGCGCAGCATCGCCTCAAAGGTGTTGCCGACGTTGCTCCAGAATACCCGCGCCGTGACCTCGGTTCGATCGCACCACATCGCGATCAGGGGCGCGAAATGATCGAACAGCAGCGGCCGAAACCGTCGAAACGGCTCAACGCCGTTGCTGGCGTGCGTGCGGCAGATCTTGACCGCCGCGACACGTTCGTCATCGCCCTTGATGAACCGTAGCTCATCCAGATCGACTGAAATGGATTGGCCCAGCAAGACATCGGCCAGAAGAACCGGCGGGATGAACGCGTTCAGGTACCATTTCGTCCAGATCGAGTGCACGGCACGCGCGTCATATGCTGGAAAGCGAAGCGCGAAGCGATCCGCGATCGCCTCGCGCATTGGCGCATCGAGGAGCCGATCGGCGGGGAGTCCCGGCCCGGGGGGTTGCGGGCCAACGAGGCGGCCGCCGAACGACGCATAATCGCCGACGGCGAGCCGATCGATGGCCTCGCAGACCTGATCGGGCGTCACGTGACGTGAGCCCGGTGTTGGCTACCAGCGCGCACGCAGCGTCCCCGTAATGTTGCGGCCCGTACCATAGTAGCAGTTGAGCGCATCGTCGCAGCTGCCGACATAGCGCGTGTCGAGCAGGTTCTTGACGTTCAGCGCGACATCCCACTTCTTCAGAGTCGGGAAACGTTCCCCAAGCTCGTAGCGGGCCATGAGATCGTAAAGCGTGAACGACGGGACGCCCAGGGTATTGAGCGCGTCGACGGCCTGATCGCCGACCCAGCGCACACCGCCGCCGAGCGTGAAACCGGCCAGTTCACCGCCGGCGAAGCGGTATGTTCCCCACAGCGAGGCCTGGTTCATCGGGATGCCGACCGGACGCTTGCCGAGGCCACCAGCGGTGTTCGTCGCGATCACCTTGGCGTCGAGGTAGGTATATGCGGCACTGATGTTGAAACCATAGAGATGCGTGGTCTTGACCTCGAACTCGCCACCCTGGCTCTCGACCGAACTGGTCTGGACCGAGAATCCCGCATGCGCGAGGTCTCGCGTCAGCACATTGTATTGCGTGATATCGAACGCCGCCGCAGACATCAAAATATTGTAGCCGGGCGGCATGTACTTGATGCCGATCTCCTTCTGATCGCCGGTCACGGGAATGAAGGAACGGCCCAAGAAGTCCGTGCCTGCAGTCGGCGTAAAGGTCTGGGAGTAGCTGGCGTAGGGCGCAACGCCATTCTCGAAATTATAGATCAGGCCGCCATTATAGGTCAGCGCATGATCCGACTGGAAGGTCCACGCCGGGTTCGAGAACAGACCGGTCGCCGCATTGAGGGCGCGCGTCTTCTGATCCTGTTCGAGTTCGTCGTAGCGAGCGCCGAGCAGCACATTGAGGCGGCCGAACTCCACGCGGTCCTGGAGATAGGCGCCGGCCTGCCGTTGGTCCTGATAGCGCAGCGTTGTGATCGTGGGTGAATTCACGAACGGCCGCCCGTAGACGGGAGCATAGAGGTTGAGCGGACTGGCAGCACCGGTCCCCGTTCCCTGCACATTCGGCACGGCCGAATAATCAGCGCCAATCATCACGTGATGCTGAAGCGGTCCCATGGCGAAGTCCGCCTTCAGCCGATTGTCCATCTGATACATATCGATCTGGAAGGTCTGGTGGGCCGCAATGCGATTGGTGGTCGTCGTGTTCGGCGTCGCGCTGCTTTGAACTTCGTTCAGATTGATGTCGATGTTCTGGTAGTAGAAATTCTGCTGGAACGAGAAGACCTCGTTGAACCGATGCTTGAATTCGTACCCGATCCGCGCCTGCTTGATCGACGTGTCGTGGTAGCCGGGCTCGCCAAGGAACAGTTTGCGGGAGATGAATTGCCCGGTCGGGCCGGGCACGATCGCTCCCGCATATGGCAATGGCTGCAACACCGTCAGATTGGGATCGTACTGGTAGGCAGCCAGGATCGTGAGACTGGTATCCTCGTCGATGCGCCAGGTGAAGGACGGCGCAATGAAAGCGCGCTGCTCCTTGGTGAAATCGATCTGTCCATCGCCGAGCATGCCGAGACCGACGACACGATAGAGGAGCGAGTGATCCTGCGTCAGGGGACCGCCGACGTCGAACGCACCCTCGACGGAATTGCGTACCCCGAAACGAACAAGCGCTTCGCCGAACGCCTTGTCGGTCGGGCGTTTGCTCACCATATCCCACAATCCGCCGGGGCTGCCCTGCCCGTACAGCGTCGCGGCGGGTCCCTTCAGAACGTCGATCCGCTCGAAGCCATACGGCTCCAGGCCGTAATTGTTGACGTTAAGCCGAAGCCCATCGAGGAATTGCAGCCCCTGAAACCCTCTGATGAGCGCATAGTCGCGCGTGAATTGTCCCTCGCGAAAATAGGTGTTGACGCCCGCAGTATATTGCAGCGCCTCGCGCACGCTCTGCACGTCGCGATCGGCCATCTCCTGACGCGTCACCGTGGAAACCGACAGCGGCAACTGCAGTAGCGGCGTCGCAACCTTGGCGCCCGCCTCGGTGGCACGGGCGACATAACCATCTACGCCATCTCTCGTCTGGCTGACATTTCCATCATCTATCCCGGGCTTTGCGGGCGCTGAAATTGGATTCGACTGCGCACGCCGCGCCGTCCGACGCGGCTCGTTGCTGGTTCTCGCGCTCCGGGCAGCCGCCGGCCGCGCAACCGGCTGCGCCTGTTGAACGACGACAGGCGGCAAATCTGCATTGCGTGGCGCCTGCTGTGCCACCGCGGGAAATGCAGCCGCTACGGCCACGACACCGGCGGCGATGCCTATTTCAAATCTCGACCGACCAACACTTATAACAATTGACTGAACTCCAGACACGGTAACCCCCTCGCGCGCCAAATTGATCGGCGAAGCACCAACCCGCGCCAAAGCGCGAGCCGTGCATCACCGCGCACGACACCTGCAACGACCTACGGTAGCTCTATGAGTGGCAAAACCGTACGAGCCCCCACGGCAACGTGACACGTCACCGCGACAAATCCCGAGCCGAGGCGCAAACGCCTGGCGACTCCAGAATTTCGCTTCGGCTCACCCCGTCCGATGCGTTTCGCCCGTGACCACGACTGACGGCAGGTCTCCTGGCTCGCGGGTCGTCGCCTTCTGATCGCCTTCCCAGATCCGAAGACCCAGTGGCCAGTGAACAGCAGGCTCGCCGCTTACAGTTGCGGGGGCAGCCGCGGCCTTGGAGCAGAACTCCGCACCGCATTCCCTATTGATCTCCCGAAGGAGAACCGTCGCGGTCACCATAAGTTTATCCGGAAAGCGCTGTCAACAAGGCTCGCACGTCTCGCGTTGAGCGCGACCGTCTCTTGCCTGCGCCGAGGCGGCATGCTGCACAGGCCTTATCATTCGAAATTTGAAGTCGCGTTCGAGGTGTGCTTTACCTGCCCGTGTCATCGGTGCCCTTTCGAGGGTGAAACGGGAATGCGGTGCCAGGGCTATCCAGCCCCCATGCCGCAGCTGCCCCCGCAACTGTAAGCGGTATTCGAAGCCAATATGCCACTGGATTTATCCGGGAAGGCGGCTTTCGAGACGACCGCGAGCCAGGAGACCGGCCGCTGACGAACGAACTCGTTCGACGGTGGGTCGACGGAAGGGGCATTATGGGTTTCTTGAAATACGCCGCAGTGTCGGCGGCTATTGTTGCGTTGGCGTGCTGCCATAACGAAGCACGCGCTCAATCAAACTCCGAACAACTCCCTCCGGTGGAGGTCAATCCAGCCACTCCGCAAAAGCCGGCCAGACAAGTTCGCCGGGATCGAGATCGCCGTGCCGCGCCCGTACGGCCCGCGACAAGCGCCCCTGCCCCGTCAGCGCCGCAGCCTGCCGAGGTGGTGGTGACAGCGGACCGGGAGCCCGAACCAATCAGCCGCACCGGCAGTTCGATCGGCGTCGTCAAGGGTGAGACCCTTGCGACCAGCAATCCGGGCTCACTGGTGGATGTGCTCCGAACCGTCCCCGGCGTCGACGTCAGCGAAAGCGGCGGACCGGGCTCGACCGCAAATGTCCGGTTGCGCGGCGCCAACACGGGCCAGACCCTGGTGATGATAGACGGCATCCGCATCAACGATCCGACCGCCGCGAGCGGCGATTTCGATTTCGCCATGTTCACGCCGAGCGCCATCGAACGGATCGAGGTGCTGAAAGGCCCGCAAAGCGCGCTCTACGGATCGGACGCCATGGGAGGCGTGGTCAACATCATCACCAAGAAGGGATCGGGGCCTGCGCAATTCAGCAACCGCACCGAAGTTGGAAGTTACGGCACGGCGGTGACGAATTCGGCGGTGACGGGGTCTTCAGGCCCGTGGTCTTACGCCGTCACTGGCGGAGCCCAGCACAGCAACGGCTTCTCGCGCTTCGGCTATCGCATTCCGCCGCTCGAGGCGAAGTTCGGGCCCCTCGAAAATGACGGGTTTGACCGAATCGGAGGTTCAGCACGGTTCGGCTATGATGCCGGCGAAGGCGTGCGGCTGGAGGCAGGCATGCTGTCGTCGTTCACGCACTCTGCCTACGATCAGTCCACCGGAAATTTCCCCGACACGCCTTCGAGCGCCAACCGGCTGCTGGAGCAAGTCTGGGGCCGCGGCTCGGTCGACACGTTCGGAGGACTTCTGACGCATAGTCTGACCGTATTCGACACGCATATCGACCGTTCGTTCAACGACGTGACCTACAAGATCAATAAACTGCCGCAGAACACTACCTCTATTGTCTCGGACTTCATCGGCAACAGCACCGGCGCGGAGTATCAGGGAAACCTGAAAGTGGGTCCGCTTGGCTCGCTCATTGTCGGCTCGAGAGTTCAACATGAGACCGCCGATACTTTTTCGACGAACCTGCTTCCTGTCCCCGGGCCGCGACTTGGGTTGCTCGCGAAAGCGCAGGACACCAATTCGCTCTTCGCGCTGTGGCAGCTTCCGATCGGCGACCGCCTGAACATTACGCTTGGCGGACGAACGGATGAGGTTGTCGACGTCGCCCGCTTCGACACCTGGCGCGCGACGGCGGCTTACCAGATCTTCGAAACCGGTACGAAGCTTCGCGCCAGCGCCGGCACCGGCGCCAAGGCGCCGACGCTGTTTCAACTGTACGATCCCACCAACGGCTCACCCGGACTCAAGCCGGAAGAGAGCTTCGGTTACGACGCCGGCATCGATCAATCGCTGTTCAACGGCCGCGTGACCGCTTCGATCACGGGCTTTTCGAACGACTTCTCCAATCTCATCAATTTCGTCTCGGCGACGCCGACGGCGAACCCCTGCACCGGCATCCAGAGCGGCTGCTATGTCAACGTCGCCCGCGCCGAAACCAGCGGCCTGGAAGTCGGCACGACGATCGACGTCCTGCCCGGCATCGTGAAGCTCGGCACCGCCTACACCTATCTCCACGCGATCGACCTCGCGACCGGCCAGGTGCTTGCGCGGCGGCCGAAGAATCTTGCGCGCATCACGGTCACCATCACGCCGACCGAGAGATGGCTGATCGAGCCGCGCATTCTCACCGTTTCCAAACGGTACAGCAGCGCCGGCCAGACCAGCCAGGTCGACGCCTACACCCGGGTCGATCTCTATACCGAGTACAAGATCGACAAGAACTGGAAGGTGATTGCGCGCGGCGAAAATATCCTCAATGAGCACTATCAGGAGGTCTTCAATTTCGGTACCACCGGTCCTGCCATCTACGCGGGCTTCAGCACAACATGGTGAAGGCGGGTCTACGCGGACATCCTCTGAAGGTGACATTGGGGCTCGCCGTTCTGGTGGCGTCGCTGGCGGTCGTCTCGCTGGGCATTGGGCAAGTGCGGCTCCCCCCTCTTACCGTCATCGACGCGCTGTTCGGTGGCGGGACCGACGCGCAGCAGATCATCGTCGGGGAGATCCGCCTGCCGCGCATGATCCTCGCATTGGCGATCGGAGCCATGCTTGGAATGTCGGGCGCTGCGCTGCAGGGCTTGCTGCGCAATCCGCTCGCGTCGCCTTCCCTGTTCGGCGCGCCGCAATCGGCGGCCTTTGGCGCCGTCCTGATGATCTCGCTGGGCCTTGCCGATGTCCGCTCCTATGCGTTGCCGGCCGCCGGCATTGCGATGGCGTTCCTTTCGGTATTTGTCCTGCTCGCCATCGCCGGCAGACGCGCCGGGCTGTTGCTGCTGATCCTTTCAGGCCTGGCGATATCGAGCCTTGCGGGCGCGGCGACCGCGCTGGTGATGAACCTGTCGCTCAATCCCTTTGCCGCGCTCGAGATTGCTTTCTGGCTACTGGGATCGCTGGAGGATCGCAGCTTCCGCCATGTGATGCTGGCGCTTCCGTTCATCGTTGCGGGAGTCGCGGTCCTGATGAGCCAGCGCAGCGCCTTTCGCGCCCTTAGCCTCGGCGAGGAGACCGCGCAAAGCCTCGGCGTGCATGTGGGACGATTGAGGCTATTGGTCATCGCCGGTGTTGCGCTTGGTGTCGGCGGAGCGGTGGCCGTCAGCGGAACCATCGGCTTCGTCGGGCTGGTGGCCCCGCACCTGGTGCGCCCCCTTATCGGCCACGATCCGGGTCGGCTGCTGGTGCCAAGCGCGCTCGCGGGCGCGGCGCTGCTGCTGGCGGCGGATATCGCGGTGCGGATCATTCCTTCCACGACGGATATCAAGGTAGGCGTATTGACCTCGATCATTGGCGTTCCGTTTTTCCTCTATCTCATCGTGCGGGAACGCCGCTCGCTTGGCGGAGGCGTGGCATGAACCAGGAACCGCTGCTCGCCGCGCGTGGTCTTGAGGTCTCGCTCTCGGGACGCGTCATTCTGAGGGATGTGTCACTTACATTCTCGCCGGGGCATCTCGTGGCGCTGGTGGGCCCCAATGGCGCCGGGAAAACCACCCTGCTCCGCGCCTTGTCGGGCCTGGTGCCTTCAACCGGCTCGATCGAGGTCGGCGGCGACCAATTATCGACGCTGCCGCTGCGCGAGCGCGCCAAACGGCTTGGCTATTTGCCCCAGGGGCATCTGGTGCACTGGCCGCTGCCGGCAAAGGATGTCGTTGCCCTCGGCCGCTATCCGCACGGCGCCACCGACCCCGCACGGCTTTCCGCGCGCGATCAGGAAGCCGTGTTGCGGGCAATGCAGACGACCAATGTCCTCGCATTGGCCGAACGGCCCGTCACGGAATTGTCCGGCGGCGAGCGAAGCCGCGTTGCATTGGCGCGGGTTTTGGCTGTCGAAGCGCCGATCGTGCTTGCGGACGAACCGATGGCCTCGCTCGACCCGCGCTACCAGATCGACGTGATGGTCAACCTGCGGAGCGCCGCGGATCGAGGCGTCCTCATCGTGGTCGTGACGCACGATCTCGGCCTCGCCGCTCGCTTCGCCGACAGTGTAGTCGTCCTGTCGGAGGGCCGTCTCGTTGCGCACGGAAAACCCGCGGAAGCTCTTTCCGAACAGATCCTGGCCGACGTGTTCCGCATCAGCGCCTATCGCGCCGACTATCGCAACGAAGCTGTGATATTACCTTGGGCGGGAGTTTGACTGGATGGTTTGGCTAGGCGCCGAGCGCAGCAGCCAGACGGTCAAGGCCGGCGTCGTCGGCCGGGAGCCCGAACCGCAGCAGGTCATGAGCCCAATCGAAGCTCCTGCACCAGATGTGCCGTTGCGCCAGCGCCGCATGCAGGTCCCGCGCGCGGGGGTGACGGGCGAGCCTGAACAATGGGACGCCTCCGACGATCGCAAATCCCGCCTTCACCAGTACATCGTCGAGCTTGGCGGCCTGATGAGCCAGCGCCTTGCGCGTATTATCGGCCCAGGCGCGATCTTCGAGCGCGGCGGTGCCGATGCAGAGCGCCGGGCCCGAACAGGGCCACGGTCCCAATGCCTCGGAAACGCGTCCAACTGTATTCGCCGCGCCGGCAACAAAACCAAGCCGCAGTCCGGCAAGCCCGTAGAATTTTCCGAACGAGCGCAAGATCAGCACGGGCAGATCGGAACAAAGGTCGATCGCGCTGATGGCAGGGTCCATGTCGGCGAAGGCCTCGTCCACGACCAGCCACCCGCCCCGGCCTTTCAGCTTCGCCGCTATCCGGAGAAGCGTGGCGTGATCGGTGATCCTGCCATCGGGATTGTTGGGATTGACGACCACCGCATGAACGGCGCTGTCGGGAAGTGCGTTGAAATCGTCGATTGCGATGACGGAGTGGCCGGCATTAAGCCAGGCAGATTCATGCTCGCTATAGGTCGGCCCTACGATCGCAACCTCGCCCGGCTTGGCGAGATAGGGCAAGAGCTGGATCAGCGATTGCGTTCCAGAGGCAGCCGCGATGCCGACGCGGCCGGGCGCGCCATAGGCGTGGCGCGCCGCGCCGATCAACGCATCCATTTCGGTGCGCGATGGCAGGCGGTGCCAGGCACTGTCCGGCAGCGGCTGCGGGACTGGCCACGGCCAGGGGTTGATTCCCGTCGACAAATCGAGCCAGCTTTCGGGGGGGCCGCCATGGCACGCAACTGCCTCGGTGAGATCGCCGCCATGTTTCATAGGCGCTTCATGCCATCATCGGCGTTAAAATGCGAGAGGTTGCGGACTGCGCTTTGGGCGGTTTCAATTCTGGCGTTGACCTGGCCTTCCGTTGCGCTGACCGCCGAACTTCCGCGCATCGCCTCCATCAATCTGTGCACCGATCAGTTGCTGGTGACGCTCGCGGACCCCGCGCAAATTATCGGACTAAGTCCGTATTCGCGGGATCGCGCGCGATCATGGGATGCGGCCAAGGCCGCGCAATTTCCAAAACTTTCCGGCGAAGCCGAGGACATATTGGTCCTGCGACCGGACGCAGTCGTCGCCGGCCGCTTCACCAAGCGAGCCACGCGAGAGCTGTTGAAGGAAAAGGGACTGCGCATCGTCGAGTTCGACGCCGCGCGCTCCCTCGATGACGTCAAGAAGCAAATCCGCCAGATGGGCGATCTCGTGCAGCATCCCGATCGTGCCGCCAGCGAGATCGAGCGCTTGGACAAGGCGGTTGCGCATGCACGAGACGTCGCTTCGCGCAAGCCGTATCGGGTCCTGCCGCTGTCGCGAAGGGGCTGGGTATCCGGTGGCGACAGTTTGACGAGTTCGTTGCTGTCCACGGCGGGCCTCGCCAATGCTGCCGCGGATCTCGGTTACAGGGCCGGCGGCTTCGCTTCGCTCGAGGCGATCGTGAGCCTGAGGCCCGATTTTCTGCTGGTATCCGAGGCCAGCGAGTTCGCCGAAGACGAAGGCCGCGCCTTCCTGCTGCATCCGGCGCTCGAGCGGCTTTACCCCGCGGAAAAACGCATCGTGATCCCGGAAAGTCTCACCGTATGCGGTGGCCCCCGAGTGGCGGAGGCGCTCGATCGCCTCGCCTCGGAGCTCGAACGCGTGGCGCGGTGACGTGCTGTCCTGGAGCGATACTTTCTTCGTTGTGATCGCTGCGCTGGCGTTCGATGCCTTGATTGGCGACCCCGATTGGTTGTGGCGACGGCTGCCGCATCCGGTGGTCCTGATCGGTTGGCTGATCGGGTTTCTCGATCGCGCGCTCAATCAGGAAAGGCGTTCGCCATTGTACCGAAAATTCGCCGGCGTCGGCGTTGTCATCGTGCTGCTGGGAATGGCAGTCGCAGCCGGAGTTTTGATTGAAGCCGTGTTGCGGCAACTCCCGTTCGGGAACCTGCTGCTTGGGTTGGTCGCGTCCTCGCTGATTGCGCAGCGGAGCCTGCACCAGCATGTGTCGCGGGTGAAATCGGCGTTTGCAGGCGGCGGGCTGGCGGCGGCGCGCCATGCGGTTTCCATGATCGTCGGCCGCGACCCGACACAACTGGATGAAGCCGGCGCATGCCGGGCTGCGATAGAATCCTGCGCCGAAAATTTCGCCGATGGCGTTGTAGCGCCCGTATTCTGGTTGACGCTGCTGGGACTGCCCGGATTGATCGCCTACAAGGCGATCAATACCGCCGACTCGATGATTGGACACCGCACTGCACGACACGCGCAGTTTGGTTGGGCCGCGGCGCGCACGGACGACCTTGTCAACCTGATACCGGCGCGGCTGTCAGGACTGTTGCTTGCCGCCGTCGCACCCATTTCGAGAGGAAGTTTCGTGACTTCCCTCAAGACCATGTTGCAGGATGCGAACAAGCATCGCTCGCCAAATGCCGGTTGGCCGGAAGGCGCAATGGCGGGCGCGCTCGGTCTGGCCTTGGCCGGGCCGCGCCGTTATGGCGAACAGACCGTCGACGACCCGTTCCTCAACGATGGGGCGCGCAAGCAGGCCACGCCTGATGATATCGGCCGCGCCCTGACGCTTCTGGTGGCTGCATGCGTATTGCAGGCAGCGGTTTACGCGACGCTCGCGCTGCTAGTCTGACGGCTGCGCGCGACTTGCAAAATCCGCTCGATGTCCAGATGTGCTTCCAGGTGATCGGCCATCGCATCGAGCGCCTGCTCGATGCGGGCGTCATAGGCCAGCGACGAGGCAATGCCAAAATTCGCAAGCCACGCCTTGCGAAAGGCATCCCCCGTAAACAGCCCATGGACATAGGTCCCTTGCACCCGGCCGTCGGCTGAACTCGCGCCATCGGCGCGGCCTGCGATCTCCAGCACCGGCCGCGCGCAGTCATTGCCCTCGCTGCGGCCGAGATGAATTTCGTATCCAGTGATCGGCGTGCCGGTCGCACAGTGCGTGCCGGCAACGAGCGTGGTCGATTTGTCGGCGCTCATGACGGTCGTGATATCGAGCAATCCGAGGCCCTCGACCGTGCCGGCAGCGCCATCCAGGCCTTGCGGATCGGCGATGGTTTTGCCGAGCATCTGATATCCGCCGCAGAGCCCGAGCACGTGGCCGCCACGGCGGACATGGGCCTTTATGTCGACGTCCCAGCCCTGCGCACGCAGGAAAGCTAGATCCCCGATCGTGGACTTGCTGCCGGGAAGAATGACGATGTCGGCCTCGGCGGGAATTGGCTGGCCGGGCCTGACAAAAATCAACCTGACCCCAGGCTCCATGCCCAGCGGATCGAGATCGTCGAAATTGGCGATACGGGCCAATACCGGCACGGCGACGACGCGGGTCGATGACGATCCCCGGGAGCGATCCAGATCGACCGCGTCTTCCGCCGGAAGCCACGCCGCCTCCGGCATCCATGGCACCACGCCGAGCGAGGGCCAGCCTGTCAGGCGAGAGATTGCCGCTAGACCGTCGTTGAACAGCCCCGCATCGCCGCGAAACTTGTTGATGATGAAGCCGTGGATGCGCGCCCGCTCCTCCGGCTCCAGGACGAGATGCGTAC
>Ga0081540_1003347_pt1 | contig 12711 bp, 9 predicted proteins | sample TabmetS2T1R1_FD_71024 | JGI IMG/M metagenome (GOLD analysis project Ga0081540, IMG submission 71024) | Tabebuia heterophylla rhizosphere microbial communities from the University of Puerto Rico - S2T1R1 | ecosystem: Host-associated > Plants > Roots > Rhizosphere ...
AGGATAGCCAAGGATGAACTCGCCGGCTTTGATCGGCCGACCGTAGCCAGGCAGCGGCTCCACACCGCTGCCCTCGATCGCCGGCTGGTCGATGCCGTCTTTGTACCCGAGCGAATTGCGATCGCCCGGCTGCGCGCCGAAGTCCTGAATGGCGAGCAGGCTGACGCCCGAGAAGCCCTCGTACTGCTCGCGCGCAACCGCGAGGGCACGGCGCCGCTTTTCCTCGGAATCGCTGAATGCGCTCACACCGATATGTATTTGCCGCCCGCCATACGCCGGGTCCCAATTCGTTGGGTCGTTGACGCCGTCATCCCCGAGCTGGCGGGCGCGAGCCGCCATGCCTTCGCGGAACGCGTCGGGGAAACTTTGCAGAGAACCTTCGGGAACGCCAAGCGCTTCAAGGCCCGCATAGCTTATCCCGAGCGACAGCCAGGTGCTGGCAGCATTCCACCAGTCGGCGGAGGAGGCGATATGGGGTGCGAGCCGGCGGAGAAGCTCTCGGCCTGCTCGAGCATCGTCAACGTGCAAGAGCACATGGGTGCCGAAATAGGGCGCCGGCCTCGGCCTGAGGACGGTCGCCTGGATCTCATTCAACTCGAGCGTCGGGGGGCGCGTCGAAAGAGTCCCGTCATCGGGGTCCTTGACGGATGACATAGCGGCTCCTTTCCAGGGGGCCGGTCCAACCGGTCCGACCCCGAACGAACGGTTGGACACCTCGCCTATTGAAGCTTGTCGAGCAATTCATCGACGGCGTTGCCGACCCGCTCCAGCCTGTGCGCTTCCGCGACCGACAGGTTCGGATTGGACACGTACCAGGCATCGGCCGTGATCTGGTTCTTGACGAGCCACTCCTTGATCCCGGGGCTGCGGATGCCTGGCCACCCGTCACAATTGCAGAACAGAATGTCCATCGAGTTCGGGATCTTCGTCACGAAATCGTCGATGTAGGCATCCCACTCGCCGTCATAGGTCGTGCAGAAGAGGAGCTTGGTATCGTTGTCCAGCAACACAAAGCGCATGTCATGCAGCGTGCCAACAAGGTCAGCGCCCTGGAAATTGCCTTCCAGGAGGTCCAGCAAACCCCGGATGCGCTTCCCGCCGCCGGGCGCAAGCGGAATGATCGACGTCAGCTCCGAGACACGGCCCTGGCGCGCGCCGATGCGGCCCGCGGTCTGGCGCCCAGGCGCCGCCGCCAGCTCGTGTTTGAGCGCCTCAAGCCCGTTCTTCAACGCGACGCGGCCCACTTCCGGCGCATCCGCATAAAGCTCCTGTACCTTCTTGATTTTCTCCGCGAGCCGATCCTCGCCGGTGCGCGTCTGTTCAAGCGTCGTCATGTCTGTTCTCCAGTGCTCTTCGGTTTGAGTGGCCTCGTTCGTTCCGCTTTTTGTTCATGGCTTCGGCAGTTCCCGCTCGAGAACGGCACTCTCACCTTTCAGAGGAGGCGTCGCTGGCGAGCAAATCAGGATTGATGCCCTCAATCAGCCATTCGAGGAGTTCGTAGTCTGCGAACACGCCCTCTCGAGCGAATGGGTCTTGCTCGAGATAGGACGTCGCTTCCTCTCTGCGGACCGCGTTGTAGACAAAAAGTCCTCCCCGGTCGTCCGCGAAGGGACCTGCCAGGGCCAATTTGCCAGCGCTCCTAAGTGTCCGGTCATACGCCCAATGCGCCGGGCGAACGGTCTCTAGCCTCGATTTGTCGGCGGTGTATTTCGCATAGTTCGCGAACAACCTAATTTGCGTATTTTCCCCGCCGCTCTGGTCGGCGGATCGATTTGCTTTGATGAGAAGATCGAGATTCACGCCGCGAAGGCGCCATTCGGTGATCTCGTAACCGCTCAATGCGTTCGCGAGAGTGAAAGGGTCCTCCTGCGCCAAGGCCAGCGCTTCGTCCCTCGCAGCGGCTTCGTAGACGAAGAGCAACCCGATCCGTCGACCCTGGTCATCCACGAGGGGTCCGCCGATCGCCAGCTTCCCTTCCTCCCGCAGCCGATCCGCGTATGCGAAGTGGGCCGTTCGGGCACTGGCGATCTTGTCTAAGTCTCGGTACTTGACATAGTTGATAAACTTCATGGCGCTAGTGATCCCTTCAACTGGACCTCCTTTGGAGCTCCACCTGGGGAATGCCGTCGGGGCTATCCGACCTTATCGAGGAATTCGTCCACCGCCTTGCCGGTACGCTTGAGCCGACCGGTCTCTGCCACCGTCAGCTCCGGATGGGCGACATACCAGCCCTCTGCGGGGATCTGGTGCTCGACGATCCAGTCCTTCACCTTCGGGCTCCGAATCCCCGGCCAGCCTTCGGCCGCGGAGAAGATGATGTCCATTTCATCGGGAATCTTCGTCGCGAAGTCCTCGATATAGGGGTCCCACTGGCCGTCATAGGCCATCGCGAAGAGGAGCTTCGTATCGTTGTCCAGGAAGACAAAACGCATGTTATGGAGTGTGCCAACCTTCGTTCCCCCGCTGAAGTTGCCATTCAGCAATCCCAGAACCGTGCGCAGCCGCTGGGCTCCGCCGGGCGCGAACGGGGTGATGAGGGTCAACTCGGAGACCCTGCCCTGGCGGATTCCGATCCGACCGGCGCTTTCGCTCCCCGATGCTTGCGCGTCCGCCGCCTGCGAGATCAGCGACGGGAGCGCGTTCTCCAGCGCCTTTTTCGCCATCTCAGGCGCATCGGCATAAAGCTTCCGCACCTGCTGGATCTTTTGCTCGACGCCCTGATCCTGTTCCGGTCTGGTCAGTATTTGCGTGGCCATGACTACATCTCTTTCAGTCTTTGTTCGAGTTGTGCCCGGTGGTCCCATCGGCTGGGGCTAAGCAACCTTGTCGAGGAATTCATCCACGGCCTTGCCGATGCGCTGCAGCCGTTTGATCTCCGCCACCGTCAGATCCGGATAGGCGACGTACCAGCCTTCCGCCGTGATCTGGTGCTTGGCGAGATAATCCTTCGCTCCTGGACTGCGTATGCCGGGCCAGCCGTCCCAGGCGGAGTCGATGATGTCGAGATAGTCGGGAATTTTCGCCACGAAGTCGTCGATATAGGTGTCCCAGTCGCCGTCAAAGGCCGTGGCGAAGAGCAGCCTTGTGTCGTTATCGAAGAACACGAAGCGCATCGTATGCAGGGTGCCGACCTTGTCCGCGCCTTGGGAGAGGTTGCCCCCCAACAATCTCAGGAACGCGCGTAGCCGCTTGGCGCCGCCAGGTGCCAAAGGCACGATGATCGTCAGCTCCGAGACTTTGCCTAGGCGGGCGCCGATGCGGCCGGCGCTTTCCACCGGTGGTGGCGGATTCGAAGCCTGCGATTTGAGCACCTGAATCGCGTTCTCCAGTGCCTTCTTCCCAAGCTCCGGCGCGTCGGAGAACAGCTCGCGAAACTGTTCGATCTCTTTCTCTATGCTCTGGTCCTGTTCCGCTCCGGTCTGTGCTTGTGCTGCCATGATTGCATTCTCCTTGGGTTTCTTCGAAACGCGCGCCCGAGTCCTCTATTGGCCTAACTGGCGCCCCAGCGGAGCCGCGCATGGCCACGGTTTCAGTCGCTATCGTGGTAGCGCTGCGTGTCTTGAGGGGCCTTTCCGGCAAGGTCTTCGTGAGGCGTAATCTAACGGTTTGGGTCGCCTCAATCCATTAGCGGTGGGAATAGCAAGTTTCGCTTATGGTTGACGGCACTAAACGAAGGCTTAGAGGAGATGTGGAACTGGCGCGCCTCCATCTCGTGTGCGGTTTGCATCCGCCGCGCGGAGAATTCGCAATGCAGAGGACAACCAACCGCAAGGCAAACGCGGAGCCTTGCACGCATGCACACCCGCCTCGCCAAATAGCGGTTAAGCAGGCTGCCGCGGGGGGCGGTTAAGATCGTTGCGGCTTTTCTGATACCGTCTTGAGCATATCCGCCATTCGGCTGAGCTCAGGAATCGACCGCGCCTTCATCTTCCGCATCAGATGGGTGCGATGCACCTTCACGGTCGATACGGAGATGCCGATGTCGTTGGCAATTTGCTTGTTGAAGCGGCCGGCCGCGACCAGGATCATGACCTCACGCTCGCGGGAGCTGAGCGAGTCGAAACGCTCTCTAAGCGAACGCAAGAGCTTGTCACTCTCCAGACGGGCACGATCGCGAGCGAGGCCGGCTTCGACAGCGTCCAGGAGGTCCTGATCGCGGAACGGCTTCGTGAGAAATTCTATGGCACCGCCTTTCATCGCTTGCACGGTCATCGGTACATCGGCGTGCGCTGTGATGAAGATAATCGGGACTTGCCGATTCGCCGCGGTCAGATCGCGCTGAAGCTCGAGACCGCTCCGCCCCGGTATTCTCACGTCAAGCACCAGGCAGGTGGGGCCGTCCGTTGGATCAGCCTTCAGAAAATCGGAAACCGACGAGAATTGACGGGCCTCCAGGCCAACCGTGCGTAAGAGACGCGCGACGGAGTCGCGAAACTCGGGATCGTCATCGACGATCAGGACACTTGGATTCTCATTTCGCATCCCAAAGACCCTCCCCGAGGAGCGCCCTATTTCCTCAGATAACCGCATTCTACGCGCAATTGGTCGACGTGAGGAGCCTGTGACTAAGCGGTTAGCCCGAAGCCATAAGCCATAGCTTAGGGGTAGCTGTATTGCTTTGTTTGGCACCTTCCTTATCTTGCTGTGTTGCACGCGGCGTCGAGCGCTAGGGAGCCGCTGCGATCTGGCCCGAGGAAGTCGCCGGGAAACTGGTATGGTGAAACGCAGTTTGATTTCCATCGTCGATGACGATGAGCTCTTTCGCGACTCCATGATAAAGCTCGTGAACTTGCTGGGCTACAGTGTCGAAGCCTTCCCGTCGGCAGCCGATTTCCTGGCATCGCCCCGCCTCGCTGAGACGGCCTGTTTGATTTCTGACGTCCAGATGCCGGGAATGACCGGCGTTGAGCTCCATAGACATCTGGTCGACACAGGATATGCGACGCCGACCATTCTCCTGACCGCATACCCCGATGAGGTCGTCAGGAATCAGGTCCTGAAGGACGGAGTGGTTTGTTACCTCAGTAAACCGGTGGACGACAAGGATCTCGAGCGATGCCTTCGTTCGGCTCTGAAGCTGTAATCTGATTGGGGAGAGCTCAGGAGTGCTCTTGCGCGGGCGGGAGGGTAAACAGAAAGACGGCGCCGCGAGGTTCATTCGCCTCTGCCCACAACCGGCCCCCGTGGCTATCGATGATGGACCGGCAGATCGACAACCCCATGCCTACGCCGCTTGTCTTCGTGGTGTAAAAGGCCTCGAAGACCCGCTCGATATTTCCGGGATCAATGCCCGGTCCTGAATCCCGCACTTGGACGAGCACGCCGCCGTCCGCCTGGCCTTGCTCAATCCTGATCGATAACTCTCCTGATCCTTCCGCTTCCGAGCTCATTGCTTCAACCGCGTTCATGATCAAGTTCACGACGACTTGTTGCAGTTGAACGCGATCGCCCTGAACAGAGACCGGCTCATCCATCAGGTGGGTGTTGACCGCAATCTTATTCCTGGCGATTGCACTACGCACCATGACAAGCGACTCGCGGACCGCCTCATTGAGGTCAAAAGGTTCTCTTCGGGGAGGCGCTTTCTTGATGTGATCACGGATGCGGCCTACGATGTCCTTAGCTCGGTCAGCGTCCCTGACGACGCAGCTGAGCGCTTCCCTGGCTTCATCCAAATTCGGCGGGTTCATTTCCAAAAAACGCATCCCTGCTCGGGCATTGTTGCGCGCCGTAGCAATGGGGTGCAGGATTTCGTGAGACAGCGAGGCAGCCAATTCTCCCATCGTGCTCACGCGATTGATGTGGGCGAAATCCGCCTGCATCTGCTGCAATCGTGCCTGCGCTTGCGTGCGATCTTCGATATCGGTCAGCAGAACGTACCAGCGGACGATGTGCCCCGAGTCATCGCGAATTGGGATGCCGCGGTTGTCGAACCATCGATATACGCCGTCGAAACGTCGCAGGCGCTGTTCGATCTGATAGGGAATACCGGAGGCAATCGATCTCGTGAAAACTTCAGCGACATGGGGAAGGTCTTCATGATGCACTGTTCCGTTTGTTCCCCAATTCTTCAGCTCCTCCGGGGACTGTCCACAATACTCTAGGATTTGGCGATTGACGGCTTCGACTTCCCCGTTCGGAGCCAGGACTCCAACGAGACCAGGGATTCCGTCGATGGCCCAGCGCAACCTTCGCTCGCTCTCACGCAGTGCCTCCTCCAGCTGCTTGCGCTCGGTCAAATCGAGCACGAACGCGACGCCCTCGTTGCCGCCTTCTTCGAACAGCGCGCCGCCTATCAGCACGGGCACGCGGCTGCCGTCCTTGCGGAAGAATTCCTTCTCGAAGGGCTGAAAAGTCCCGGTAGAGCGCAGTTCCACCACAGCCCGTTCGTCCTGCTCGCGCAACTCGGCCGGTGTCAGATCGGTCCACCGCAAGCGACCGGAAACGACATCCCTACGGTTGTATTGCAGCAAGTGCAGGAACGCTTCGTTAGCCTCGGCGATGGCGCCTTCGAGGTTCCAAATGCAGATACCCAAAACGTTGGCGTCAACCAAACGCCGGATCTTGGCTTCGCGATCTGCGAGAGCCCGATAAAGTCCTACATTCTCGAGCGATATTGCCCCTTGCGTGGCAAGCACCTTCAGCACAGTGAGGCGATCAGGCGTGAAAACCTGCGTTGCCAGATTGTTTTCAAAGTAGAGAATGCCGACGAATCTTCCCTGGTTGATCATCGGGAGACATAGAATGGAACGGGCGCGACGCTGAACAATGTAGGGATCGGCAGAAAAAGCATTCTGAGCCGATGCATCATCGAGAACTACGGTCTCGCCGGTGCGCAGGATATACCGCACAAGTGACTCAGGCAGCGTACCCGCACCGTCACGTTCCCGTACGTGAATAGCTACGTCCTCTCCATGCGCAGTTGCTTCCGCGTATATCAACAGCTCGTCACTTCGCGGGCAGATCAGGAGGCCTCGATCAGCGCCGGCGTGCTTGATCGCCGCATACATGAGCCTGTCGATGAGCTTTTCGAGCCTTACCTCGCCGGAGAGTGCTTGCGAGATTTGGATCACGGTCGCGATATCGAGTTGTTCGACCGGGGCATCGATCGTGCCGGTTTGACCCGGCGAGCGCTCTTCATGTCTCAGCCACGGATGGAGCTGCTCAAGCTGCCGCACCTTGCCGTCGGCCCCCCAACGCAGGTAGCAGGACCGAGCCTCCCGCAAATAGGCGTTGGCGATTGTCTCAAAGCCGCGCGCCGCATAAAAGCGCGCCGCAAGCTCGTAGGCGAGCGCCTCGTTGTGGACAAAGCCGTTCTCGCGCGCTGACTTGATCGCAGCTTCGTACAAACGCTCGGCATCGAGCTCGCGGCCTTCGATGCGCGCAATCTCAGCGCCGACCAGCGCTGCACGATCCTCGAAGTTTTGCGGACAAGTCGCCGCCAAGGCGCGAAGCTGCTGCTGGTGACGCTGAAGTGCTTCTCGATGTTTGGCATACGGATCAGGGCCCAGGGGCTCGCACCGGGCCGCGCGGCAAAGGCCAGCATAAAAATGGGATTCGGCCTTCTCCAGGGGAAAGAGCGATAGCGCCGGGGATGTCGCGTACCATTTCTCTACTTTATCTGCTGCCTCGATCGCCGGCACGTAGTCGCCAGCGAAGAAGCGCGCCTGGAGCTTTCGGATCCAGTAGTAGCATTCTAGGAAGGCGCGAGAGGGTTGGCCCGTGATGCGCTCCTCGAAGGAGCGCTCCGCGAATCCACCATCGTCGAGGGAGCCGAACTTTGTGGTTCTTCCGCGCAGAGTCCGGGCGAGCGCGATTGGCGCGGAAAGTCTGTCGAGGAAGAATCCGTACCTCTGAACGAATTCCAATGCGTCCTGGGCTTCGCGCTCGACTTGGTCGAGTGGACGGCCCAGCGCAAGGAGAATGGTACTCAGACCGCGAGAGGCGAGTGAAGCATATGTCGGGTCGCCGTGATCCTTCGCTAATTGGAAAGCGCGACGTGACGGATCGATGCCCTCACTAAACGGTCGGGTCCAAGGGACTACAATCGCGAAACCCACATAGGCTCGTGCCCCAAAGTGCGTCAATCCGTGACGTTCGAGCAGATCGCAAGCCATCTTTTCGAATCGATAGCCTTCATCGTAGTGGCCGAAGCGGGGGCCCGCGATCATGCCCATCGCCGCGTAGTTCACCGGTGCTGATTCGCTGTTGCCGTGCTCTATACTGAGATTAGTGGCCTTACAGACGCTCAGTGCGTACAGGTTCTTGTCGGTATACAGTGCCGGTAGAATCAGACTCGTGAGCACGTCAAGCGTCGCCCGGGCGTCCGGATCCTGCATCAGCGGCAGGTCGACGAGAGTCTCAATCGTGCGATTTCCGAGCAATGACCAGATGCGCTCGTACTCCTCGCGCGCGTCTATCTCGGAGGGACAGGCTGACCAATCGATGCCCATATGGCGCAAGCATTCCAGGGCAACCCCGACCGCCTTCTCCCCCGCCCCGAGCGCTACGTACAGATACACGCGCCGGTGTGCCACGGCGCATCGTTGAACCGGGCAGACAGATCGCGTTGCGAGCGCCAACAGCCGCTGCTCGGCCCCCCGCAGCTCGCCGGCATAGACCTCGCAGTCAGCCCCGTGCAGTTCCAACTCAAACGCTAGGTCCTGCCGGCGCTCCCACGCGTCTTCCGGTAACAGCGCTGCACCGGCGGTAAGATATGCCAGTGCGGAGGCATAGGCCGATGACGCTTTGGCGCGCTTGCCAGCGGCCAGATTCAGCTCTGCGAGTTGCTCGCGCTCGTCGCCTGACGTGATCAGCGGCGCGCCCCGGTTGAGCTGGTTGACGATCTCGAAGATCGCTTCGTCGCGTTTTTCCGGGGACGTGTGCGCGACCAGCAGCCGGCCTATTCTCAGATGCGCCTCGGCGCGCGACCCTTCCGGGATCGACCGGTAAGCAACCTCTTGCACACGGTCATGAATGAACTTGTAGGAGCGCTCAGGGCGCTCAATCAATTGTTGGCGCAGGGCCTCCAAAAGAACCGCGTGCGCGTCTTCCTCGGACATCTGCAGAACGATCGAGAGCATCGCGACATCGGCGACGTTGCCAAGGCAGGCGAGATGTCGCAACGCATCCTGCGTATCGAGTGGTAACCGCGTCAGCTTTCCAGCCAGGAGTTCAACGACATTATCGGTGTACTGTTTGGCGTGGATGCCGCCGAGGTTCCAGGACCATTGCGCCTGTTCGTGATCAAAGGTCAGGAGACCCTCTTCGGCGAGCACGTGAAGAAATTGGATCACGAAGAATGGATTGCCGTCGGTTTTCGCGTGCACCAGCCCTGCGAGCGGGATGGCCTGCTCCGCTTCGCAGCGGAGCGAGTCTGCAGCAAGGTATCCTAGGTCTTCGGTTGTCAGCGGACCCAGCTTGATGTCCTGCACCCTGCCGGTTGCCCGAAGCGCCTCCAACTTGCGCATGAATGGATGTGCTGCAGTGACTTCATTATCTCGGTAGGCACCGATGAGGAAAAGATTGCGCAGATCGGACCGGCTCAATAGGTCTTGCAGCAGGTCGAGCGTCGCCGCGTCGAGCCATTGCAGGTCATCGAGGAAGAGCGCCAGGGGATGTTCCGGCCGAGCAAAGACGCCGATGAATTGCCGAAATACCAGCTGGAAGCGCCGTTGTGCATCCTGTGGCGCAAGCTCCGGGACCGGCGCTGGCTCTCCGACGAGGAGCTTCACTTCAGGAACGAGGTCCACGATCAGTCCTGCGTTGGGCCCCAGTGCCTCCCGCAAGGCGTCACGCCAAGGCGCAAGGTCCGCTTCGCTTTTGCCAAGCAGCGGCCGGATCAGGCTCTGAAAAGCCAGCGCGAGCGTCGCATAAGGAATGTCGCGTTTGTACTGGTCGAACTTGCCGGCAGCAAAGAGGCCGCGCGGCGGCACCAGCACCGGCTGCAACTCGCCCACGACCGAGGACTTGCCGATGCCGGAATAGCCTGCGACCAGGACCAATTCCGGGCCGCCGCCATTGACGACGCGATCGAAGGCAGCCAGCAAGGTCTCGACCTCGCGTCGCCGCCCATAGAGCTTTTCGGGAATCAGAAGCCGATCGGGCGTGTCGTGTGCGCCGAGCGGAAAGTCGTCAATGCGACCCTGCGCCTCCCATTCGGCTTGGCAGCGGCGGAGGTCGCTTTCGAGCCCGGCGGCAGTCTGATAGCGATCTTCGGCCCGCTTCGCCAGCAGCCTCATGACGATCGCCGAGACGGCGCTGGGGATTTCCTTTAGCCGCTCGCCAGGCGCAACCGGCAGCCTGGCTAGATGGCAGTGCACCCATTCCATCGGGTCAGCGGCGGTAAACGGCAAAGCACCGGTGAGCATTTGATAGAAGGTGACACCCAGGGCATAGAGGTCGCTGCGAGAATCGATTGATCGATTCATCCGACCGGTCTGTTCGGGCGCCATGTAGGCGAGCGTGCCGGCAATGGTCTCGGGAGGGTGCGGCGCCTGGCGCTCTCGACCCAGGCGTGAGGCAATGCCGAACCCGGTCAGACGCACCTCGCCCGTCGCGCCGTTGACCAGGATATTGGCCGGTTTGATGTCCTTATGGACAAGCCCCTGCTGGTGAACCTTGCCGAGTGCCGTGGCAATACCTATGGCGAGGCGCAAGAAGTGCCCCACCTGCACGGGCAAACCCAGCAGGCGGTCGAGCGGCTCGCCTCCTGCATCGTCAAGCACCAACATGATCCGGCCGGCGTCGCGCACAAGGTCCAGTGGTCGCGCCGCCCACGTCGCGTCGAGTTCGTCCCTGAGTTCGTATTCGTGAGTGAGGCGGTCGAGGGTCGAGCGGGACGGGTGGTCGGCGGCCGGTAGACGACCAGCACGGCATGCCGCTTGCCATCATCGTCCACTCGCCAGCCGCGGCGGAAGACGCGTTCGCCATCCTCCCATAAGACCTGACGGCTGTCCGCGCCGAAAACGCCCTCGAGCGAATACCGCATGATTTGTCAGCTCTGGTGCCGACCTCGCAGTTGAATTCGCCCAACCAGGTTCATCCTGCTGGTAAGCATCACACGCGCCGCGCACCCGACCCGCTTTCGAAGATGACGGCACGCAACTGTCCGGTGTGGTGAGTCACCCGAGAAGAATTCATGAGTCCCTTTCCCGCACAGGCGATGATGAAGGGGCGAGTCGCTGCATGAGGCAGCCCGAAATCTGAACCGTCGCATTTTCTGCGTCGCAAGACACGCCGCGGTCCTTCCACCTTACAGGGCCCTTTCGGCCGAACTGCGTGCCGTTATCGAGGCATTGCGGGCATGATTGATATGGTTTCCTAAGCAGAGCAGCCCGAAGATCGACCTCACCGCCCAAGCGCAATGTCTCTTATCACCGCGAAGGCGAAGATCGGTCTCTGAGATTCCGCGGCCGGTTCTGGGCGAATAGCGGACTATCCGCCGACACTCAGCAATTGCAGCAAACGCCTCAATTCAAACATTCGGCTAACTTCCGCTCTCCGACACGGCCGGACTGAGTGGCGTCTTCACTTCATTTTACATCGTTTAACTCTGCCCCGGCGGCTGCAACGGCTACCCTTTACAGGGCAATCACGCGCCCATAAACGGGCGCGCGGCTGCTTGCTTCATCATCATCACAAACTCATGTGAGGAAAATGTCATGGCCCTTCGGACGGTGGTCCTTGTGCATGGCGCTTTTTCCGATGGTTCATGCTGGGCGAAGGTGATCCCTTTGCTAACAGCGCGTGGACTGAAAGCAATCGCTGTTCAGAATCCGCTTAGTTCGCTCGCAGACGACGTCAAGGCAGCTCATCGAGTGATAGAGATGCAGGAAGGCCCCGTTCTCCTCGCAGGGCATTCCTGGGGCGGCGCTGTTATTACTGAAGCCGGCAATCACCCGCAGGTGAAAGGCTTGGTCTATGTGGCAGCTGGCGCGCCCGACAGCGGCCAATCCTTCCAGGAGTGGTGGAAGGACTACGAGCCTACTCCCGGCGCCAGTGAGATCAAACCCTATGGGGACGGCTATGTGGCGCTAACGCCCGAAGGGGTGCGCAAGCATTTCGTGCAGGATGTGCCTGCCGCGGAAGCCGACATCATCTATGCGACGCAAGGGCCACTCGCTGTTCGCTGCTTCTCCGACAAGATCAGCACGGCCGCTTGGCGCTCCAAGCCGTCTTGGTATATCGTTGCTGCCAATGACGAGACGATCCCCCCAGCCGTGGAGCGAGACTCCGCTGCTCGCATGAAAGCACAGACACAGGTTCTGCAAAGCAGCCACGTGCCGATGCTGTCGCAACCGCAGGCGGTTGCGGACTTTATCGCCACGGCGGCGGCGGCGATCGACGCGTAACGATTGGAGGGCGCGCGCAGCCGCGCCCTCGCCAATGCGGCCGCTCATCAGGCGACGGAGATCATGCAGCTCGTTGCATTGAAATACTTCGTCGCTGTTGTCGATCACGGCAGTTTTCAAGCGGCTGCCAAGTGGCTGGGGGTCTCCCCCTCCACCTTGACGCGCAGTGTCAGCACGCTGGAGGACGAACTCGGCCTGACCCTGTTCGAGCGAAGCCGGAAGGGGGCCGAGCTGGCGACCGGCGCCGGCGCCATTCTCGCTGAAGTTCGCCGGATGCTTGCCAGTCTGGAAACGGTGTCCGATGTCGCCGACGCCGCCGCGCGGGGTTTGGCCGGCGAAATTCGGCTCGGTGTGCGCT
>Ga0081540_1003348_pt1 | contig 12707 bp, 16 predicted proteins | sample TabmetS2T1R1_FD_71024 | JGI IMG/M metagenome (GOLD analysis project Ga0081540, IMG submission 71024) | Tabebuia heterophylla rhizosphere microbial communities from the University of Puerto Rico - S2T1R1 | ecosystem: Host-associated > Plants > Roots > Rhizosphere ...
ACAAGGGTCTCCAGCGATGCTGTCATCTCGTGCTCCAATCACGAGGTTGCAGGGCTGGAGGCCCTTTCTTTGCCGTCAGGCGTCGCTCCTGCTCGCGGAGCGAACCCGCATCAAGCCTCTAGGAGGGTCTAGTGCCGCGGGCCGGCGTCGCAGCTGTGGGACTTGCCGCGGCCGGGGCCGCCGTCGCAGTAGTCGTAGCCGCTGCCGCCATACAGCTGGTCCGGGTTGGCGCCGCCGAAGAGGCGGTCGTTGCCGCCTTCGCCGTGGCAGCCGTCCATGCCCGGGCCCATTTTGCAGATGTCGTTGCCGCTGCCGCCCCAGCAGCCGTCACTGCCGTCGGCGGTTTCGCAGTAGTCGTTGCCGGCGTCGCCGACGCAGTCGCTGTTCTGCTCGCCGGTGATGCAGACGTCATTGCCGGCACCGCCGATGCAGCGGTTGCGGCGGGCGCCCTGTGAGTAGCAGGTGTCCGGCTCGGCGTTGCCGATCATTTTGTCCGAGCCGCCCCCGAGGTAGGCGGTGACCGGAACCGGCATCGGGCTGTTGACCTGGACGAAGTCACCCGATTCGCCCATCGTGATTTCGATCGCCGAGGCGTCGGAGAGGCGGCAGATCGCCAGCAGATGATTGTCGGAGATGCGACAGCCGTGCGGATGCTCCGCCGCCATCGCGCCCCGAACCACCAGGCGCCCGTCTTCTTCGGTCAGCGTCAGGTGACTGCCGGACCCGGAGCCGAAGATCGAGATCTGGCCAGCGGTCGTCGCCACGCTTGGGGTCACCAGGAGGGCGGTGAGAGCGAGCGCGAAGGCGAGGAAACGGATGCCAATGCGAATTGGCATGTGAGGGAATGCTAATGATCTGCGAGGACGTGCGTCGAGAAGTCCGCGTTATGTGCCGATTTGGAGCGAAAACGTGATCTATTTGCTACGGCATGGTGAGGCCGAGGACGGCAATGGCGAGGATTCCGCCCGCCGGCTGACCGCAAAGGGGGAGCGCCAGGCGCGGGCGGCGGGCGAGGCGCTAGCGGCGCTAAAGATCGAGATCGATACCTGCCTCACCAGCCCCAAGGTGCGGGCCGCGGAGACGGCCCGGCTCGCCTGCCAGCACCTCGGCCTCGAGCCCGAAGCCGCCGCCGAGCTGCGCGGCGGCGGCTTCGACTCGCTCGCCCTCGCCGCCGGCCGGGGCGAGGTCCTCCTCGTCGGCCACGAGCCCGACTTCTCCGACGAGGTCGCCCGGCTCACCGGCGCCAATGTGCGGCTGCGCAAGGGCGGGCTGGCGATCGTCGAGCGCAACAGCCTCGAAGCGCTCCTCAGGCCGCGGGAGCTCAGGGCGATCGCTCGGCGAGGCGCTTGAGGTTGAGCAGCTGCCGCCGCGCCATCACCAGGTCGCCGGGAGGCAGCAGCAGCCGCATCGCCGCCCCGCCCGGTCCGCGCGGGAAGCCCGCCAGGATCTTGAGCAGGAGCCGCGACGCTGCCTCGCCCCGCGGCACGACCTCGTAGGTGCAGGCGACCTCGCCGAGCACCCTCCCCCGCGAGAGGATCGTCAGCGAGCGGCCGGGGTCGAACTCGACCAGCCGGAAGATCGTCATCACCCGCTGGCCCACGTGCAGGTCCTCGAGCCCTGGAGTGAGTCGCTGCGGGCTGCGGCGGCCGAAGTTGTCGAGCAGGTCGTAGCTGTACGGCGCCGCCCGCAGCTGGCAGAGCCAGCGGAAGCTGACAGCGGCTGGCGCCGCCACGTCGACGGCCCGGAACAGCGTCGCCTCGGCGCCCGGCAGGTGCCTATCGCAGGGATACGACGCGGCCCGCTCCGCCGCCGTCGATCCCCACTCGGTCACGAACGCAGGCCATGACGGCATCGACCCAGTCTGCCGGACGGTGCCGATCGAGCGATGCTCCATAGAGTTCAGCCGACCCACGAACAAGGAGGCGCAAATGCTCTCGTGGTTGGCAGGAAAGATGATCGCCCGCAACATGACGGCGATCCGCGCCGGCGACGCCGGCCCGACCCTCGCTCTCGATGCCGAGGACATCCGCTTCACCTTCCCCGGCGACAGCTCGTTCGCTCCCGGGGCGAGCAGCAAGCGCGAGCTCGCACAGTGGCTCGAACGCTTCGTCGAGCTCGGCCTGCAGATCTACCCCGACGAGGTCGTCCTCAAGGGCTTCCCCTGGAAGCAGACGATCTGCGTCCGCGGCCGCATCCACCTCGACGACCCCGCCGACGGCCGCGTCTACGACAACCGTTACGTGATCTGGGGGCGAATCGCCTGGGGCAAACTGCGCGAGTACGAGGTCTACGAGGACACCCAGAAGAGCAAGCGGCTCGACGCCTGGCTAGAGCAACGTGACCACGCCGCGCAGGATCAGTAGCCCGCCGAGCACGAACGCCACATAGGAGGCGACGCGCAGGCCGCTGCGGGAGATCCAGGCGCGGAAGCGGGTCACTGCGTCCTCGGTCCAGTCGGGAGCGAAGGCGTACCCGAGCAGCGGCAGCTCGAGCAGCATCTGCTGGATCAGGGCGATGACGATCACGAAGGCCGCGGTCGGCGCCGGCGACCAATCGAGCTTGGCGACCCGGGTCAGCGCGGCCAGGTAGGAGACGCCGGGAAAGCTGAGCACGAGACCGAGGACGAAGGTGACCCGGGCCGAACCCCGGCCGAGCATCCGTTCCGGCCATGACTCCTTCGGCTCCTTGCCACGTGCCTTCTCTTCCTTGTGGTGCCTGCGGCGCTCGCGCATCTGTTCGCCGCGACCGCTGCGGAGCACGTACCCGACCAGCAGCAGGATCGCGCCGATCACCAGGTCCTCGATCGGGCTGAGGGTGCGCTTCGCCGTGCTGACGCTGCTCGAGTCGTGCAGCGAGAAGACGATCGCCATCCCCAGCGAGATGCTGGTGATGTAGGCGCCGATCAGGTAGCCGAACATCAGCTTTTTCGTGTTCGGCAGCAGCATCATGATCGTCGTCATCGCCAGCAGCGTCGGATTCACCGCCGCGAACAGGGCCAGCCCGATGATGCTCCCCACGTCGCCCACGGCGGCATTCTGACTGGAATACTCGGACGTGTGAAGCAGCGGGTCAGCCTGATCACGCTGGGCGTCGCCGATCTGGCGCGCTCGCGCGCCTTCTACGAAGCGCTCGGCTGGACGACCGGCGCCGCGCCCGGCGACGAGGTCGCCTTCTTCCAGTGCGGCGAGATGGTCGTCGCACTCTGGGACCGGGCGAAGCTCGCCGAGGACAGCTGCGTCGAGGACTCCGGCGGCTGGGGCGGGACGACGCTGGCGCTCAACCTCGGCTCGCCGGCCGAGGTCGACGCGGTGATCGAGGAGGCGCGGGCCGCCGGCGCGAAGATCGGCCGTGAGCCCGCCGAGACCTTCTGGGGCGGCTACTCGGCGGTCTTCCTCGACCCCGACGGCCACCCCTGGGAGATCGCCCACAACCCGCACTGGACCGTGACCGCCGACGGCGGCGTCCGCCTGAGCTGATCCACGAACGGGCTGACTGGCCAGTCGGCCAGGACTGCGCGATTCGATGTAGCCTCCCCCGACCGCTGAACCAACGTGAGAGGGAGATGATGGGACTTCTTGAGGGTAAATCCGCGATCGTGACCGGCTCTGCCCGGGGCATCGGCCGCGCCACCGCGGAACTGATGGTCGCCGAGGGCGCCAAGGTGCTGATCAACGACCTCGATGCCGACGTCGCGCAGGAAGCTTCGAACGAGATCGACGGCGAGACCGCCGTCTGGGCCGGCGACCTGACCAAGCCGGGTGCCTGCGACGAGCTGATCGCGGCCGGCAACGACGCCTTCGGCAGCGTCGACATCGTCGTCAACAACGCGGGCTACACGTGGGACGGCGTCGTCCACCGGATGAGCGACGAGCAGTTCCAGGCGATGCTGGAAATCCACACCGTCGTCCCCTTCCGCGTCGCCCGGGCGCTTGCCCCGCACTGGCGCGAGGCGGCGAAAGCCGAGCGCGGCGAAGACAAAGAGGTCTTCCGCAAGATCATCAACATCTCCTCGACCTCCGGCACGATGGGCAACCCCGGCCAGGCCAACTACTCGGCGGCCAAGATGGGCGTCGTCGGGCTGACCAAAACGCTGGCCAAGGAGTGGGGCCAGTTCAAGGTCAACGTCAACGCGGTCGCCTTCGGCTTCGTCGACACCCGGCTGACCGCCGCCAAGGAGGAGGGCGGCGAGATGACCGCCCCGACCGGCGAGAAAATCGAGCTCGGCATCCCCGAGCAGATGCGGGCGATGGCCCAAGCGGTGATCCCGCTCGGTCGGGCCGCGCAGCCGACGGAGGCCGCCGGGCCGGTCCTCTTCCTCTCCTCGCCGCTGGCCAACTACGTCCACGGCCAGGTGCTGAACGTTACCGGCGGCATGTTCGGGGGGATGTACACCTGAGCCCGACCGGCACAGACCGCAGGCCGCCGCGCTACCTCGACCTCGCCGACCACATCTGGCCGGCGACGAGGCGCGTGATGGGCGCCCACACCTTCCTCTACAAGAGGACGGGTGGGCGCCTCGGCCACTCCTTCCCGGGCGTGCGCGGGAAGATGCTGCTGCTCGACCACGTCGGCGCCAAGAGCGGCAGGAAGCGGACCTCGCCGCTGCTCTACGTCGAGGACGGCGACGACGTGGTCATCGTCGCCTCCAAGGGCGGCTTTCCGAAGAACCCGGCCTGGTTCTACAACCTCAGAGCCAACCCGGACACGACCGTCCAAATCGGCTCCGAGGTGCGGAATGTCCACGCCCGGGTTGCGAAGCCGGAGGAGCGCGAGCGCCTCTGGGATCTCGCGGTCCACGCGTATCACGGCTACGAGGACTACCGGGCGAGGACCGATCGCGAGATCCCGCTGGTCATCCTCGAGCCGCGCGCCGGCTGAGAACGCACTTTTCGTCGCCCGCCGGCTGAAAACGCAGTTCCTCCCGCATAGCGAGCGGAACTGCGTTTTCACTGACCGGAGCGGCGCTCCTCCGAGACGACCGAGCCCTCGTCGGTCGCCAGCGCCTGCGGCGGCCAGGGGCCGGCCCAGTTGTCGCGGGCGCCGTCGATCGTGATCGTCGTCCCGGAGACGAAGTCGCCGGCCGGCGAGGCGAGGTAGGCGACGATCCAGGCCATCTCCTCGGCACGGCCGGTGCGTCCCAACGGGATCGAGCGCTCGACGTTCTCGACCACCTCGCGCGGGTACTTGGTCAGCAGCGTCTCGGTCGCGAACTGGCCGGCGGCGAGGGAGCAGGTCTTGATCTGGAACCGCGACCACTCGACTGCCAGCGTCCGCATCATGTTCTCGACCGCGGCGCGGGCGGCGCCGGAGTGGACCATCGCCGGCATCCCGTTGTGGGGCGAGAGGGTGACGCTCAGCACCTTGCCGCCCTGCTGCGGGATGAAGGCCTTGGTGGCGGCGGCGTGGGTCATCAGCCAGGTGCCGACGACGTTGAGCTCGATCACCGTGCGAAAGCCCTTGGCCGAGATCGACTCGGCCGGGGCGAGGAACTGGCCGCCGGCGTTGTTGACGAGCACGTCGAGGCGGCCGTGGCGCTCGAGCAGGCGGTCGAAGAAGCGGCCGACCGGCTCCTCCTCGCGGATGTCGAGCGGCTCGTGCTCGAACGTCCCGGGCAGCCCCACCGCCAGCTCCGCCGTCTCCGCCAGGGGCTCCGCACGGCGCCCGCAGCCGACCACGACGGCACCGAGACGGGTCAGCTCCAGCGCCGTCTCGCGCCCGATCCCGGACCCGGCACCGGATACGACGCAGACCAGACCTTCGAGCAGGCCGTCCCTGAAGACCTGCGAATGTGAGCTTTCAGCCATCCCGCGCGAAGCCTATACACGGGATGCTCTGCTTAATCTGCCCTCCTGATGAAGGTCAGCGTCGAGCCGCAGCCCCTGCACGAGCCGCTTGCCGGGGGCACCCCCGGGGCGAGCGTCGCCGTCGAACCGCTGATCGCCGGCCACGTCGACTTCCCGCGAGCGACGATGGTCAGCCCGGGCGGCCGCTTCCTCACCCTGAAGCTGCTGCGGGCGCTGCTCTCGAGCAAGAACCCGAATGTGATCCCGGTCCCGGCCTTCCTGATCCGCCACCCGAGCGCCGGCGTGATCCTCGTCGACACCGGTCTGCACCCGTCGATCGCCGCCGACGGCAAGGAGAACTTCGGCGGCGTCTCCAACCGCTTCGGCAAGCCCTCGCTGGCGGTCGGCGAAGACGTCCCGGCCCAGCTGCGCGCCCGCGGCCTCGAGCCGCGCGAGATCCCGGTCGTGGTGATGACCCACCTGCACATCGACCACACCTCGGCGATCTCCGAGTTCCCCAACTCGACCTTCGTCGTCTCCGAGCCCGAGTGGGTGGAGGCAACGACCGGCTCCCAGGGAGCCCTGAAGGGGTACCGGCGCCAGCACATCGACTTCGCCTTCGAGTACCGCACGGTCGACTTCAACCGCGGCGAGATCGACTCCTATGCCAGCTTCGGCCGCACCTTCGACCTCTTCGGCGACGGCTCGGTCCGCCTCGCCTTCACCCCCGGCCACAGCGCCGGCCACATCTCGGTGATCTGCCGCCTCTCGCAGCGGGACTTCGTGATCGGCGGCGACGCGATGTACCTGCTCGACCAGCTGCTCGGCAAAGCGGCGCCGCCGCCGCGCCCCGAAGACGCCCACAACTTCCGCCGCTCACTGCAGGAGCTGAAGCTGTTCCACTCGCAGTTCCCGGACGCGGTGATCACGCCTGGGCACGATCCGGACTTCTATGCCCGGATCGAGAAGCGCTACGAGTAGCGAGCTCGCCGTACATCAGCTTGACCTGGTCGAAGACCTCGCCGGCGGCCTCGAGCTGGCGCTCGCGCGAGGGGTCGGCCTCGACCGGGAAGGTCAACGGCTCGCCGAACTGGATCGTCACCTTCGGGAAGCTGCCGTGCCTCCAGCGCCGCACCTTGGCCGAGCCGTGGATCGCGACCGGGACGATCGGCGCTCCCGATTCGAGCGCGATGCGGCCGATCCCCGGTTTGGGCTCGCCCAGCTCGCCGGAGCGCGAGCGGCCGCCCTCGGCGTAGACGAGCACCATCTCGCCCTGGTCGAGCAGCTGGTAGGCGGTCTTGAAGGCCTCCTCGTCGTGGTGGCCGCGGCGGACCGGAAAGACGCCGCCGTGCTTGAAGATGAAGGTGAGGACGTGGGGGCCGAACAGCTGCGACTTGGCCATGAAGCGGACCTTGCGCCGCAGGTAGAGGCCGACGAAGAAGTGATCGAGCTGGCTGAAGTGATTGGGGGCGAGGACCAGCGCGCCCTTGCGCGGGACGTTCCTGCGACCGATCACCTTGACCCGGTAGATCAGCAGCGTCGGCAGGGTGAGTACCACGCGAGCGATCGAGTACATCCAGACCGAGCCCTTGCGCGCGGACTCGTGGAACTGGTCGAAGTACTCCGCCGGGCGCGGGTCCTTGTAGACCTGTGGCTTCATGTCAGCCATCGCTTAGAACAACCCTTCCATTTCCAGCCGGTTACGCGCGGGAAAACCCACCGATTGGCGGATTTGACCACCTATGGGTGGTTCGATTCGCCAACGGCCGATCGGGCTCGGCCGAGGGCGGCCGCCCAGCCGGCGAGCAGCGACTGGCGCTCATCCCCTCCCATCCGCGGCTCGTAGCGGGCGGCCTCGCACCACATCTCCTCGACCCCCTGGGGAGTCCAGACGCCGGTCGCGATCCCGGCCAGGTAGGCGGCGCCGAGCGCAGTCGTCTCGGCGGTCTCCGGCACCACCACCTCGGCCCCGAGGACGTCGGCCTGGAATTGCATCAGCCAGCGGTTGGCGACCGCGCCGCCGTCGGCCTTCAGCAGCTCCAGCCGCTCGCCGGAGGCGGCCTCCTGCGCCCGCACCGCGTCGACGGTCTGGTAGGCGATCGCCTCCAGCGCCGCCCGCGCCAGGTGGGCGCGGCCGCTGCCGCGGGTGAGGCCGGTGATCGTGCCCCGCGCGTAGGGATCCCAGTGGGGCGAGCCGAGCCCGGTCAGGGCGGGGACGAAGTAGACGCCGTCGTTGGAATCGAGAGAGGCGGCGAGCTCCTCGGTCTCGGCCGCCGCCTCGATGATCCCGAGCCCGTCGCGCAGCCACTGCACGGCGGCACCGGTGACGAAGATCGAGGCCTCCAGCGCGTAGGCGACCTCGCCTTCGAGGCCCCAGGCGACGGTGGTCAGCAGGCCGTCCGGCGGGGGCGGCGCCTCGGCACCGGCGTTGAGGAGGACGAAGCTGCCGGTCCCGTAGGTGTTCTTCGCCATCCCGGGCCGCTGGCAGGCCTGGCCGAAGAGCGCCGCCTGCTGGTCGCCGGCGACGCCGGCGACCGGGACCTCGCCGCCGAGCTCGGTCGTCGTGCCGAAGACGCCGGCCGAGGGCAGCGGCTGCGGCAACCGCTCCGGGTCGATCCCGAGCATGCCGCAGAGCTCCTCGTCCCAGGCGAGCCTGCGGATGTCGAACAGCATCGTCCGCGCCGCGTTCGAGTAGTCGGTGACGTGGCGGCCGGTGAGCTTGAACAGCAGCCAGGAGTCGATCGTCCCGAACACCGCCCGCTCCGCACCTTCGGCGTTGGCCAGCAGCCACTCGATCTTGGTCGCCGAGAAGTAGGGGTCGATCGTCAGCCCGGTCCGCTCCCGGACCAGCGCTTCGCGGCCGGCTGCGCGGAGCTCGTCGCAGCGCTCGGCGGTGCGGCGGTCCTGCCAGACCAGGGCGCGATGGACCGGCTCGCCGGTCTCCGGGTCCCAGGCGACTACGGTCTCGCGCTGGTTGGTGATCCCGATCGCGTCGAGCGCGGCGCCCTCGACGCCGGCGTCGGCGAGCGCCGCGGCAGCGACCGCGCGGGTCACCTCCCAGATTTCCGCGGCGTCGTGCTCGACCCAGCCGGGCCGCGGGAAGTGCTGCTCGAGCTCCGAGTAGGCGCGGCCGGCGAGCCGCCCCTGGGGGTCGAAGACGAGGCAGGTGGTGCCGGTCGTCCCCTGGTCGATCGCGAGGATCACGCCGGCATTCTCCCGCCTGCCCGCGCGGCGTAAACGCGGGCGAAGTCCCAGAGCTGGCGGCCGCGGTGCAGGAACCCGCCAAGGGTGCGGCCGGTGGCGCGGTGCTCGAGGTCGATCTCGTACTCGCGCAGCCGGTAGCCGGCGCGGACCGCGTCGACCGTCATCCCGATCTCCATCCCGAAGCCGGCGGCGAACGGCAGCGTCGCCCGCAGCACCTCGACCCGCAGTGCCCGCTGACCGGAGATCGGCGCCTCGGTCTCGGCGCCGCAGAGGCGGCGGATCGCCCAGCGGGCGAACGAGAGGGCGACGCCGAAGCCGCCGCCGACGCGGCGCGCGAAGGCGGCGACGGCAAGGTCGCACTCCCCCGCCTCGACCGCCGCCACCAGCGGCCCGAGGCGCGCGGCCGAGTTGCCGAGGTCGCCGTCGCAGAGCAAAACGAGCCGCGGCAGCGGCTCCGCGCTCAGCGCCGCCGCAGCCGCCGCGCTCACATTCCCCCCCTTGCCGTGCGGCCTGCCGCGGCTGACGACCTGGGCGCCGGCCGCCAGCGCCAGCTCCGCGGTGCCGTCGCCGGAGGCGTCGTCGGCGACCCAGATCGCCGCCCTGGGGAAGGCCCCGCGCAGCGCTCTCACCGTCGCTCCGATCCGGTCGGCCTCGTCGTGGGCGGCGACGATGACCGCCAGGCCGTTGCTCTCCTCAGCCTCCATCGCGACGGGTATTGTCCCCGCCCATGCCAGACATCGAGGCTCACATCACCGGCAACGTTTGGAAAATCGAGGTCGCGGTCGGCGACCAGGTCGCTGACGGCGACACCGTGGTCATCCTCGAGTCGATGAAGATGGAGATCCCGGTCGAGTCCGAAGAGGACGGAACCGTGAAGGAGATTCGCTGCGAGGAGGGCCAGTCGGTCAGCGAAGGCGACGTCCTCGTAGTACTGGAGTAGCGGTGCCGTGAACGAGCAGCTCGCGGGGGGCAAGCTCCAGCTCGACCGGCCCGCCGAGGCGGTCGCCCGCCTGCGCCTCTCCAACCCCGAGCGCCGCAACGCGCTCGACCACGAGATCCTCGACGCGATCGCCGAGGTCCTGCCGCTGCTCGACCGCGGGATCGAGACCCGATGCGTGCTGATCACCGGCGCTCCGCCGGTCTTCTCGGCCGGCTACGACATCGCCTCGATCAGCGAGGACACCTTCGAGCGCGACGCCGAGGCGCTCGTCGCCCACCCCTTCCACGCCGCGATGGAGGCGATCTCGAACCACCCCTGGCCGACCCTCGCCGCGGTCAACGGCCACTGCCTCGGCGGCGGGCTCGAGCTGGCGATCACCTGCGATCTGCGGATCTGCGCCGCCGGCGCCCAGCTCGGGATGCCGCCGGCAAAACTCGGCCTGATCTACGGCCACACCGGGCTGCGCAAGTTCCTCGACACGATCGGGCTGGCGCGGACCAAGGAGCTGTTCCTGACCGGCCGCAACGTCGACGCCGCCAAGGCGGAGCGGATCGGCCTCGTCAACGAAGTCGTCGAGGACGACCGACTCGGCCACGAGGCAGTGCAGCTGGCGGCGGCGATCGCCGCCAACGCGCCGCTCTCGATGCGCGGCAACAAACACGCGATCGACCTCCTCAACGGCTCGCCGATGCTGACCGAGCAGCAGGAGGCCGGGCTGGTTGCGCTGCGGGAATCGTGCTTCTCCTCGGCCGACTTCCGCGAGGGCATCCGCGCCTTCGCCGAGAAACGCCGCCCGAGGTGGACCGGCCGTTGAGCGCGAAGGCACGCAAAGCGCTCGCGGCGGCCGACCCGACGATGGCGGCGCTGATCGAGCGGATCGGAAAGCTCGATGTCAAGACGCGGCTGCGGCGGCGCAAAGAGGAGCGCCCGCTCGACGCCTACGGGGCGCTGCTCCGCTCGATCGTCGGTCAGCAGCTCTCGACGAAAGCGGCGCGGACGATCTACCTGCGCGTCCTCGACCTCTTCGGAGGCAAGACGCCCTCCCCTGAACAGCTGCTGGAAGCGCCCGAGCAGGACCTGCGGGCAGCCGGCCTCTCCGGGCGCAAGACCGAATACATCCGCGACCTCGCGACCCACGTCCTCAGCGGCGAGCTCGAGCTCGATCGTCTCGAGGAGCTGGACGACGAGGAGGTGATCGAGGAGATCGTCGCCGTCCGCGGCCTCGGCCGCTGGACCGCGGAGATGTTCCTGATCTTCCACCTGGAACGCCCCGACGTCCTCTCTGGCGGCGACCTCGGCATCCGCAAAGCGGTCCAGATCGAGTACGGGCTGGAGCAGATGCCGCCGCCGAAGCAGGTGCTGGAGATCGGCGAGCCCTGGCGGCCCCACCGCAGCCTCGCCTCGCTCTACCTCTGGGAGTCCCTCGCCGCGGTGCCCTCATGAGCCTTCGCTTCTGGTCGGGAATCGCCGCGGTGGCGGTGATCGCGGTTGGATCCGTCGCCGCCGCCTTCGCCGTCTATGAGAACGACAACTCCGACTTCGAGCAGATGCAGCGGGCCGAGGCGGTGCGCGCCGCCCACCAGACCCAGGCGGTCGCGGCGCTCTCGGTCGGCAAGCTCTCCGGCGCCGCCGCCTTCTTCCAGGCCGACCAGAGCGTCAGCCAGCACCAGTTCAAGGTAATCGGCCGATCGCTGCTGGGCGGCGGCGCGCTCGACGCGGCGGGGTTCGTCCCCCGGGTGCGCCGCTCCGAACGCGCCTCCTACGAAGCGCGCTTCGGCGTACCGATCAGCGATCTGGGGTTTGGCCGCTCGTTGCTGCCGTCCCCGGACCGGCCCGTCTACTACCCGATCACCTACGCGACCCGCTATCCGGCGCCGCAAAAGCTGATGCTGGGCTTGGATCTCGCCACCGCGCCGGCGCGGGCCGGCGCTCTGCGCGAGGCCAGGGATTCGGGTGAGGCCACGGCCACCGACCTGGTCCCGCTGCTGCTGGGAGGCCAGGGCATCAACGTCTTCTGGCCGATCTACCGCGACCGGGCCCCGGTGCAGACCCGGGCGCAGCGGCACCGGGCGCTGCAGGGCTTCATCGTCGGCGTCTTCCGGGTCCACGACCTGGCCGCGGCCGCGGCGGCGGCCTTGCCGGGGGACGCCGCGGTCCAGCTTCGCGTGGAAGGGAGGTCGGCGAGCGGCCCCAGCGGGCAGCTGGACGATGCCGCCAGCGCGCCGGTGCGAATCGCCGACCGCACCTGGACGCTCCTCGTCGCCGACTCGGGCGGGCCGAACCTGGCCCTGCCGTTGGCGCTCGCGGTGATGGGCATCGCCCTCGCCGCCCTGCTTGGCTCGCTGATCTTCGCCTGGAGCCGCAACGAACGGCTGCACGAGCTGGAGCGCCAGGCGAGCCAGGACGCGCTGACGGGCCTCGCCAACCGTCGCCGCTTCGAGCAGGACCTGCGGGCGGCGATGGCCCGCAGCCGGCGCGACCGCACCACCGGGGCGCTGCTGATGCTCGACCTCGACGAGTTCAAGCGGGTCAACGACTCCCGGGGCCATCCGGCCGGCGACCACTTGATCAAAGAGGTCGCCGAGGTGCTGCGCAAGCGGACCAGGGAGAGCGATGCGCTGGCCCGGCTCGGCGGCGACGAGTTCGCGGTGATCCTTTCGCGCTGCAGCCGCGAGGAGGCGCGCCTGGTCGGGGAGGCGCTCGGCAAGGCGGTGCGCGACCACGGAGCCGAGGACGCGCTCGGGTCGATCACGGCCAGCATCGGTGTGGCGATGTTCGGC
>Ga0081540_1003349_pt1 | contig 12707 bp, 13 predicted proteins | sample TabmetS2T1R1_FD_71024 | JGI IMG/M metagenome (GOLD analysis project Ga0081540, IMG submission 71024) | Tabebuia heterophylla rhizosphere microbial communities from the University of Puerto Rico - S2T1R1 | ecosystem: Host-associated > Plants > Roots > Rhizosphere ...
AGTCCGACGACATCCGTCCACGTTCACAAAACCCGCCGAAATCGCGGGTTTTTGTTTGATTAGATCGTCAGGCCCTGTCCCGTTATCGTCCACCAACCCGGGACCTTGGGAACGATCAGGGGGAACTCGGACGAACTGGAACCGTTGCCTCCAGACCTGACTCAGATTGCGTTGCGCGCGGGGGCGCGAATGACTTCGCGTGAATTGGAAAACGGTGCGCTCGCTTGCTAGACGTCCTCTCGGCCCCTCTGCGTCCGGTTACTTGCGTCCCCGCGTCCGATGTGCGAGCGCGTGAACCAGGAACGGCACCGCGATGGCGACGCCGGTCGCCCAGTGCGCGACCGAGACGAACGCGCGCAAGCGCTCGTCGCCTGCGTAGTACAGGAGGTAGCCCGAGACGATCAGCACCACCATGAGCGTGCCGAGAAGAATGCCGCTGTTGCGCCGGTGCGCACGCCACGACGGCAGGACGTGCACGATCCAGAGCTGCCCCGAGAGCCACAACGCCGCGAACGCGCCAACGCCGTGCAGGCGCATCAGCCACGGTTCGAGCGGATGCGGGAGCTCTCCGAATTCGCTCGCAGGCCGGAGGAAATAGCGCAGCACGAGCCAGACCGCGCCGCTTGCCCAGAGGACCGACAAAACCGCGTATACCCAGCGCTCGCGCCGCGCGGTCAGGCGCCCGCGCAAGCCGTGACCGGCGGGTTTCTGCCGGGATCTCACGACGCGCCGAGCCCGCGCCAGCCGCGCGCCACGTCGAAGACGTAAGCACGGGCGCGATGGCGGCGCAGCAGCGCTTCGCCGGCGCGCAGATCTGCGAGCAGCACCTTTGTCAGCGCATCGGCCGTGCAGCACGAGCATGCGACGACGCTGACGCTGCGGCGAACCCCCGTCGCGTGGCGCTCGCGTCCATGCACGTGCACATTGCGCCACGCACGCGCGTGACGGCGCGCGTGCGGAAAGCCGCTGCTCGTCGCGACGGCTTCGCTGCCGAGCTCGACGGCGACTGCGCAACCGCCGCTGCCGGTGTCGAGCGCCACCGCTTCGTGCCCGGCGCCGAAACGCGCGAGATCGCCCCCGGCATTGACGCTTGCGCTCGTTGCGCCGTGCTCGCGCAGGATCGCGAGCGCGCGATCGACGGCAAAGCCCTTGGCGATGCCGCCGAGATCGATCCACAACTGACGCCGAAGGCGAACGCGCGAATCGCCGAGCAGCTCGATATCGCGCCATGTCGCGCGCGGATCGGGGTCGATGCCTCCGATCGGTCGCGGCAGCAGATTCCATTCGACAAGTCTCGAGCCGATCGACGGATCGAAGAGGCCATCGGACTCCGCGGCGATCGCGATCGCGCGTTCGAGCACTTCGTACGTGCGCCGATCGACGGCGATCGCAGCGCCGGCTGCGCGATGCAGCCGCGAGAGATCGCTTCCGTGCTCATGGAAACTCATGCACCGATGCCCTGCGCCGATTTCCGCGAAAGCGGTTTCGATCGCATCGCGCGCGCGCGCCTCCGACAGGCCGCCGACGCGGAGGACGACGATCGTGCCGAGCCAGGGCCGCGCGCGCGCGATCTCGGCCGTCGTCGTCGTCATCCGGACGCCTTGAGCGTCTTGTCGTAGACCTGCAAGAGCCGGTGCACGCCTTCGGTGACGTGTCGCGACGACAGCGTCGCACCGGAGATGTTCCTGATGTCGCTGTTGAGCTGGACAGCATCCTGCGAGGTCTTGCCGACGAACTGCTTGCGCCACGCGGCGAGGCGCACTTCCGAGCCGTGGCTCTCGCGGTAGTCGAGGATTTCGATCGACGTCACGGCGCCGGCCGTGTCGAGCGCCGCTGCGTAGGTGATCAGCTCCGTCTTGCCGATCACGCGATCGACGAAGAACCAGCCGAGCGTGCCGTTCACCCCACGCGCCTGCCAGATCTGCGGCGTCCAGCCCGGCGCGCCGACAGCCGCGGCAACCGCGGCATCAAGCGCCGGCATCGCGCGGAACTCGCTCGCTTCGGCGAATGCGGCGCGCTGCGCTTCCTCGACGCTCATGTACTGCGTCGCGTAGGCCGCGTGGAATGCCGGCACGGCCATGAGACCTGCCGGCAGGATCCAGCGTGCGCGCGATGTCCGCATGGTGCCTCTAGAACTGATAGCCGACCCCGAGGTCGAATCGCGTAGCGTACCCGAGCAACTCGTCAGTGAAGTCGAAGTGCTGGTAGTCCGCCTTGAACACGACCTGCGGCGTCAGGTAATAGTTGACGCCGACCGTCCACACCTTCTGCGTCGGCCACGGCGGCACGCCGAGGCCCTCGGGCACAGGCTCGAACGAGGCCGCGGTGTTGAATTGCTCGTAGCGCACGAACGGCGCGATCGACTGATCGCCTGCTTCCCAGGCGCGCATCGCCGCCTGCACGTAGCCGCCCCAGAACGTCTTCGGCACCGGATACGGATTGCCGATGAACGTCAGATTGAGCGCTTCGGTATCGCTGATGCGGCCGCGCGCATACAGCGCCGAAAGATCGAATCGACCCGGCTGCCAGCGCGCGTGTACTTCCCCGAACGTGAGTCGCGCATCGTCGGCGAGGAAATTGTCCTGCCCTTGGCCGATGTTGCTGGTGAACACCGCCCCGCCGAGCTGAAGACCCGGAATGCCCTGCCAGTTGGCGGAGCCGTACACCGCGAGATCGTGTGCCTTAGCGAGCTGCAGCTCCTGATGGATCGCCCCGAGCGGCGATTCGCGCGCCTCGGGATCGGTCGGATCCCATTTGCTCAAGTCCTGGCTCGTCGTGACGCCGACGTTCCAGCTCAAGCCGAAGTCCGTCGAGCCGAGCGCGGAAATGCCGCCCTCGCGCCATGTCGACGGAATGATTGCGGTCTCGACGAAGTTGCGCTCTACGCCGTAGTAGTTAGTCGGCTCGTGGCGTTCGTTGATGAAGCCGAACGGGATCAGCGTGAGGCCCGCGCGCATCGCTACCGCCGGATTGAGCTGATGCTCGACGTAGAGCTGCTCGACTTCGCTCTCGCCCGAATCATCGGCCGAGACAATGGCGTGCTCCCACTCGAGCTCGCCGTACACGTGCGTGTCTTCGCTGAACGCATGGCTGAAGCCGATCACGGCGCGCCGCACGTCGGCTTCGGCGTCCTGCGACCTGCCCGTCGGATGGTTGTAGTTGAGCTCGCCGTAACCCCAGAGGCGTGTCGAATCGGCGACGGCGATGCCGGGTGAGCCCGGCGGAGTCGGCGGCGGCGCCGACGCGACGACGGTCGTGGTCGCGGGTGCGGTCGACGGCGCGACGGCTGCAGGCTGAGGCGCGGCAACCGCCGGCGCGGGAGTTGCCTTCTCGGCGCGCATCGAGTCGACCTGCGCGCGCAGCGCGCCGACTTCGGCACGCAAGGCCTCAAGCTCTTTACGCAGTGCGGCCTCATCGGCGCGTGCCGGCAGCGCGGCGATCAAGCCCGCAGCAAGCGCGGCGAGCGGAAGCGAAATTCGCGGCATGGCGATGTCTCCGGGAATCGGGAAATCAGGGCGCCGGCACGTTGCGCGCGGGATCGGCCGTATCGGTCGCAGGGTCGTAGCCGTCGGTCAGCGTGCCGAGGAATGCGATGAGATCATCGATCTCGGCCTCGTCCAGGCGTGGTGCCTGGCCGGGATTGCGGTCGTACGGCACTTCCGAGGTGTTGACATTCTTGTGCAGGTCCGCGGGCAGATCGTCGAACTTCATGACGACGCCGTCCGCGTCGAGCGGATAGAACTCATCGGGATTGGTGTCGCGCCGCACATAGAAATGCAGCGCGTCGCGCAGGGTCTTGAAAAGTCCGTTGTGAAAGAACACCTGGCGCGTGGCGACGTTGCGCAGAGTCGGCACCTTGAACGCGCCGCAGAGATCGGTGCGATCCGCGAGATCGGCGCGATCCGGGCCACACAGGCCGAGATCGAAATAGGCGGGATCGCCGTTCGCGGCGATCTCCGCGTTGCGCGGCACGCCGAGGTTGTCGTACGTGTAGTCGGTGAAGAGCGGCGGCGATCCGTCGCTGCCGCGCATGCTCGGATGGCAGCCAGCGCAGTTGCCTTTGTCGGGCCGGTTGTAGAGAGCGAAGCCGCGCAGTTCCGCCGGAGCGAGCATGACTTTGCCGGCCAGGAAGAAATCGTATTTCGAATCGAACGGATGAAGGTCAGGCGCGGCACGCTCGTAGGCTTCGAGCGCAAAACGCGCGCGCAGGAAGGCGCCGTTGGCGTCGTCGAACACGTCGTTGCCGAACAGCGTGCGGAAATCGTTCGCGTAGGAAGCGATTGCGAGCTTCGACACGACGGTCGCGGCGTCGCCGTTCGCCATCTCGTGAGCGGCGATGAATGGACGCTCGGCTTGTTCGAGCAGGCTCTGGGCGCGGCCGTCGCGGTTGAAGCCAGCGGTCGGCGTGCCTTCGCTGTCGAAGAAAAATGCGTCCGGCGTCATGTAGCGGAGCGAAGGCACCGCGCGAAAACCCGGAACATCGAGCAGCGCACCGCCGGACTGCACCGCGAGCGCGTTCGATTGCGCATGCGCATGGGCCGGATCGTGGCACGTAGCGCACGACATCTGGCCCGAGGCCGAGAGCGAAGGATCGAAGAAGATCTTGCGGCCAAGGTCGGCTGCCGCCGTCCCGCCAGCGGACGCCGCAATCGCTGGGTAGGGGACTGCGAATGCCAAGGCAGCCGCTACGACTGCGCGACGATTCACGGTCATTTCTCCCCTGAACAGTGATGCGAACGATTCTCACTTCTTCTACTAATCGTGTCAATCGCGAATAGGAACCCAGGTCTACAGGATCACCCTCATCGTTTTGTCCCTTGAGAGTTCACATGGGCTGGCTAGTGCGCGCTTCGCGCCGGACGCTGCGGAAACGCGACGAGAAAAACGGCCATGAGGACCAGCAGCGCACCCGATGCGGCGAAGCGGCTCAGTGCGAGCCCGCCATGATCGATCGGCTTGTCGAGAAAGTCACCGACGACCGCGCCGAGCGGCCGCGTCAGCACGAAGGCGCACCAAAACAATGCGACACGCGACACGCGCGTCGTCGAATAAAGGACGGCGAGCGCCGCGAGCAGCGAGCCGAATATGAGCATCGCGCCGGCATAACCGAGCCCGGCCGAGTCGGCCGTCCAGTCTCCGAGCGCGGTGCCGAGCGTTTGCGAGAACAGAATCGTCAGCCAGTAGAACGCCTCGGCGCTCGGGGTGCTGACGCTGGCCACGGCGATCGTGCCGAGCGTGCGATACCAGGCAAACAACGATGCGAGCAGGAGGCAGAGCAGCAGCGTACTGCCGCCGGCGTAGCCGATGCCCAGCGAGCGGTCCGCGAAATCAGCCAGCGTCGTGCCGACCGTCGTCGTCGCGATGATCGTGATCCAGTAGATAGCCGGTCGGAACCTTGCGGAGCGAATCTGCAGGGCCACCGCGACGACGAACGCCGCCGCGAAGATCGCGGTGCCCACGAGATAGCCAAGCCCCAGCGACATCGACACCGCATCGCCGGCGGTCTCGCCAAGCGTCGTCGCGGCGATCTTGAGAACCCAGAACAAGAGGGTGACTTGCGGAACCTTGCTCAGCGCAGCGTGTTCTTGGTCATCGAACGTCATGGGTCCTTTGCGTCGCCTCTGTTCGTACGTGTCGCGGGTGCTGTTCGTTACATCAGCCGGTGAAATCTCACTTCGACGCGGAGTCCGCGACCCCCTGTCCCGTCGACCAGGCGGAGCGAGGCGCGATGCAGATCGGCGATCCGTTTCGCGATCGGAAGGCCGAGGCCGACTCCCTCACCCTCGGGTTCGTCGCCTCGCTGGAATCGGCTCAGCATCGCACTGCGCAGCGAGGCGTCGATGCCGGGCCCATCGTCCTCGACCGCGAGCAGCACGCCACCGTCGTCGGGCCGGACCTCGACCCTGATGTTGCCGCCGCGCGCGCCGTAGCGCAGTGCGTTGTCCAGCAGGTTGCGCACCAGCACGCGAAGGCCCGCATCCCACCCCTGCACGAGCGGAGCCATTGCAGCGAACGAGGGAAGGATGCCCACGGCTCGCTCGGCCGCGACTGGCGCGATGTGGCGAATTTCCTCCCCCACGAGCCCGGCGAGATCGACCGGGGCCAGATTTCTTGCTGCGCTGGCCGAGTCCCAGCGCGCGAGTTCGAGCATCTGGTTGACGAGCCGCGCCATGCGGTCGAGCGCGGCGCGTGCCTCGGCCAGCGCGCTGCCGCGTTCCGCGGCGTCGTCCGTCGCCAGTGCGTTCTGGACGTGCACGAGCGCACCCGCGAGCGGCGTGCGGAGCTCGTGCGCCGCGTTCGCCGTGAATTGGCGCTCCTTGTCGAGGACCCTTTCCAGCCGCGAAAGCAGGCCATTCAGCGCGCCGACGAGCGGCACGATTTCGTCGGGCGCATCGTGCGCGTCGAGGGGGCCCGTGTCCTCGGGCAGGCGCGCGTCGATGCGATCAGCGGTAATCGCGAGCGGTTGCAGACCCTTGCGCACGGCCCAGCGCGTGAGCAGAGCGAGCACAGGCAAGCCGAGCACGAGCGGCAGCGTGTTCTGCAGGAGGAGATCGCGCACGATCTCTCGTCGACTGTCATAGCGCTCGGCAGCGCGAAAGAACCCGCCATCGGTCCCTATCTTCGTGTAGACACGCCATTTGCGCTTGTCGAGCGAAACGTCTGCGAAACCAATCGGCGCCGCATCAAACGCGAGGCGCGCAAGATCCTGTGTCGTCACCCTGAGCGTGTTCACGCTGCTCCAGTACTGGAAGCCGACCTGAGTCTCGTAGCCATGCCCTTGCGGCGTCGCTTCCCTCGTCCCTTTGGGTCGGATCCAGTTCGGCACCTCGATCGGTTTCGCCGCCTCCGCATGGCCCAGATACGTGGAGAGGGCTTCGATCGTCTTCGCACTCTGCGCAAGGCGCGCATCGCTCAGCTCGCCCACTTCCTCGACGACCTTCGCGTAGCTCAGCGCGAGGAGCGGCAGCATGACGAGACCGATCGAGGCCAGCGTGAGCGTCGTCAGGCGTGCGCGCAAGGAGCGGATCATTCGTGAGTCCCGTCGACCAGCATGTAGCCCAGGCCGCGTGCGGTGCGGATCAAATCGGCATGCGTCTTGCGGCGCAGGCTGTGCACATGCACTTCGATCGCGTTGCTGTCGACTCCCTGTTCGCCGTAGAGCACGCGTTCGAGGAAATCGCGTGCGACGACGCGACCGGCGCGTTCGGCGAGCGTCTGCAACAAGAGGTATTCGAGGCGCGAGAGCGAAAGCGGCTGGCCGTCGATGCGGGCCTCGCGCGTCCGCGTGTCGATCGTGAGGCGCCCCACTTCGAGATTGGAGGTCTCGGATTTGGTGAGCCGCCGCCGCACCGAGCGCATGCGAGCCGCGAGCTCCTCGAGCTCGAACGGTTTGGTGAGGTAATCGTCCGCTCCGAGGTCGAGACCCCGAATGCGGTCGTCGAGCGCGTCGCGTGCCGTGATCACTATGACCGGCACCGCGAAGCCTTCGCGCTGCAGCGAGCGCAGCACTTCGAGCCCGTCGAGTCGCGGCAAGCCGAGATCGAGCAGCATCATGTCGAACGGGACGGTCTTCGCGAGCGCGGCTGCACGCACGCCGTCTCGCGCCCATTCGCACGTATGGCCCCAGCGCTTTATCGCGACTTCGAGGCCACGGGCCAGGGAGGGGTCGTCTTCTACGATCAGGACGTGCATTCTGCCGACGGTGAGCGCGGGAAGCGGTATAGCCTAGTCGTCGGACCTTAGGAGACTCTTAAGCTCGATCCGGTGCAAAGTCTGGCGATGCTACCGCCGAAGTTGTCGTTGCAGCAGAAACGCGAACGCCAGCGGCCTAAGCGCGGCGCGTCAGCCTTGCAATCTCGCGCGCGCCTGGCGTGACGCAGCGCCGGCTACCGACGAAGGCGACGGCATTGATCATGTCGATGGCGAGCAGCCCCGAACGCGACATCGGTCAAGCGTCTTCAACTTGCCGGCGACGTCGCGGCCTGCGCGAATGGGAGTGCTGCTTGCGCGCGTGAGCCTGGCGGGCTTCATCGAGAGAGTGCGATTTCTTGACGCCGCCTTCCTTCTCGGCCATCTCGGCCAGCTCGCAATAGAACGACCGCAGCGTCTCGAGATCGGCCTCGTCGAGATCCTCGACCGCGACGACGCGATTGCTTGCGAGCTGATGAGCCGCCAGCAGCTCGTTGAGCTTGATGTGAACCGCGAGGCTGTCCTTGTTCTGCGACTGCTGGATCAGGAACACCATCAGGAACGTGATGATCGTCGTTCCGGTGTTGACCACCATCTGCCAGCTATCGCTGAAACCGAAGAGCGGTCCCAACATCGCCCATGCGAGGATCGTGGCAAGCGCGATGGCGAATGCCCACGGAGAGCCCGCAAAGTGCGCGACGCCGCCCGCGAACCGGTCGAATATCGAGCGCCGCCCGGAAAGTCTAAGGGGCGTCTTCATGGCGACTGTATTCCGCGGGTTGCTGATGGAGGACATCGTTCGCGGTATCGAGTCGCCCGGCATCCGGAGGGCAGCGAGACAAGTCCTCGATGCGTTGGTGAACGCGTCGAGCGCGGCGGCGCCGCGAGGCCTCTTGTCTGTCGAACGCAAACGCGCGGCCCCGAAGGGCCGCGCGTCGCATCAGGTTTCAACGATCGTTGTCGTTGTCGCCTTGACCGGGCGATTTCTGGCCCGGAGCCTGCTGCCCCGGCTGATTCTGCTGCCCCGGCTTGTCCTGACCCGGCGTCTGCTGTCCGGGCTGCTTGTCGGGGTTCTGCGAGGGAGTGGTGGGATTGCCCATGAGTACTGCTCCTGTGGTTGATCGCGGTCCTTCGGCGGTCGCGCGACGCAGCGAACGCTGCCCTGCCAACATGCGCGCGGCATCCGTGCCGCCACGTGAATCATTGCGGCCGGGAAATCGGTGGATTGGCGCTGCCTTCAGTCGGCTCGAATAGGCGAGCTGAGCCGTGTCGGACTTGACGAGTCTGATACGGTGGAGAAAGTCCAACGGGCCGCGGACCGCGAAAATGCGAAGGGTTGACTTGCACATCGTTCGAGCCACGCATGGATGGCAGCTCCAGAATGCCGACGGAAAGACCCTGGCCGCGTTTCGAAGCGTCGAAGCCGCGCTCGAAAATGCGGAGGCAAGGGCACACTCGCTGCAACTCAAGAGTCTCAACGCGCGCGTGACGATCCACCATCCCGGCAAGGCGCCGAAAGTGTTCGACTTCGCCGGACGCACGGCGCCGATGGAGTCGTACGCCTTGACGCGGTGCTGCCTGTCCTAGGCGTTGCGGGAAATTCGCGTCATTCGAAGCCGTTCCCGAAAACGGGATCGGACGTCCAGCTCGCGACGAAGTTGACGTCCTGCCCGTCCATGACCGCGAAGGATCCCGCCGCGACGAGCGCGCCGTTGTACGTCACGAACGAGCTGACAGTGCCGTCGGCTCCCGAACCGGGTGAAGGCCAGCCGCTGCCATCCCAGCGCGCGATGTGACTCGCCGTTGCGCCGCCCGCCAGTTCGAAGAAGCCGCCTGCCCACAGATCGCCGCCGTAGTTCGCCAGCACCTCGACGCGTTGGTTTTCGAATCCGTTGCCGATGCCCGCGCCGAGCGGCACCCAGGCGGCACCATCCCATGCGGCGATGCGGTTCGCGGTCGTCCCGCCGATCGACCGAAACCGTCCGGCGGCGACGAGCCGGCCATGATCGCTGCCGTACGCGTAGACCCTCTCGTCGAGCTGATCTTCGAAGACGCTCCACGCGGCGCCGTTCCAGCTCCATATCGCATCGCCGGACGCGGGAAACGGCAGGTTCGCCGATGCATAGAGAATTCCCGCGTGCACGCCGATCGCGTCGGGGCTGTCCTCGAGACCCTCGCCGAGCGCGCTCCACGCGCTGCCGTTCCATGCGGCGATGTGCTCCATCGCGCCGCTGGCGAGCGAAACGCCGATGACGACGAGCGTGTCGCCGTACACGGCCATTCCATCGATCGAGAGGAACAGGTTGCCCGGAATGGACGACCACTGGCTGCCGTCCCAACGCGCGAGCCCGTCGGCCTCGACGCCGCCGATCGTTTCGAAACTGCCGGTGGCGATGAGCCAGTCGCGGTACGCGATGATGCTTTGAATGCCGCCGTCGGCGCCGCCGCCCGGCATCGCCGCCCATTCCGAGCCGGTCCACCGCGCGATGCGATCGGCCGGGTGGCCGGACGCCATCGTGAATCCGCCCGCCGCAATGAGCTCGCCGCGATAGACGGCGAGCGAGTTGACCGAGCCGTCCATGCCGCCGCCCATCGGTTCCCAGGCGCCGGCACCTTCGGAAATCGGCGCGCGCGAGGCGTCGCGCTGCGCGAGCGGGGCGGATCCGGACGCAGCCGACGTCGACGCGGCAGCGACGAGAAACGAGAACAACGCGAATGCGATTTTCATGACGATCTCCCCTGGTTTGTGTGCCGGCTGCGTGCCGTCCTGCGCATAGGTATGCGTCGGACGCAGCGAAATCGGCTCACGCCGATCCGGCGGGGAAGATGAATCGGAATGTCGCGGGACCCTGCGGCGATCGCCGCGAGACCGCAGCGCGATCAGATCGGGGAGATCGAAGGCGGCGCGCCGCCGGTCAGCGCATTGAACAGCCAGATGCGCGCGGCCTGCCAATGCCGCTTGACCGTCGCCGGGGATTGCGCCATCGATTGCGCGGTCTCCTCGATACTGAGGCCGCCGAAATAGCGCAGCTCGACGATGCGCGCCTTGACTTCGTCGATTTGTTCGAGCCGTTCGAGCGCGCCGTCGAGCTCGACAAGGTCGATGTCCTCGCTGCTATCGGAAACATCGAGCCCGCTCAGCGTGACGCGTTCGCCGCCGTCGCGCTTGAGGCGCGCGCGGCGGCGAGCATGATCGATCAGTATCTCGCGCATCAGGTGCGCGGCGACGGCGAACAGGCGATGGCGATCGTCGGCGGCGACGAGCGCAGAGCCCGAGAGGCGCAGCCACGCCTCGTTGACGAGGGCGGTCGGCTGCAGCGTGTGATCGCTGCGTTCACTGCGGAACATCTGCTCGGCCACGCGCCGCAGTTCAGGATAGAGCGCGGCGATGAGCCGATCGCGAGCGCTCGTATCGCCGGAGCGCCAGTCCGACAACAGTTGCGTGATCGCCCCGGGCATGGCCGCTAGTCTACTGCGCCTTTCCGCAGCGCGCCGCGAGCCCATATAGTGTGCGTCACGGGATCTCAGGCGGGAGGGGCGCCATGGATCTGTCGGTCGAAGTCGAAGCGCTGCGGCTGCTCGAAGGGGCCATGGTCTTGCGCCCGGAGGAGCGCATCGCGTGGCTGCACGCGCAGGACGCGCCGGCCGACGTCGTCGAGCGCGTGCTCGCGCTTCTCACAAGCGGCGGCGCCACCGCGGGATTCCTGCAGAAACCCGTGAACGGCGAGGTGCTGACGCGCGCCGTCACCGAGGTGCCCGCGGTCGGCGACCGCGTGGGCGCATGGCAACTCGTGCGCGAGCTCGACGCCGGCGGCATGGGCATCGTGTTTCTCGCGCGGCGCGGCGACGGCGCCTACGATCAGCAGGCGGCGGTGAAATTCATCCGCACCGAACACCTGCTGCTGGACATGCAGCGACGCCGCGAGATGGTCGCGCGGTTCGAGAACGAGCGCCGACTGCTCGCGCGGCTCGATCATCCCAACATTGCGCGCATCCTCGATGGCGGCAGCACGGCCGCCGGCATGCCGTTCCTGGTGATGGAGTACGTCGACGGCGTATCGCTGACGGCGCACTGCGACCGCGGAGAGCTCGACGTCGGTGCGCGCGTCGCGCTGTTCTGCAAGGTCTGCGACGGCGTGCAGGCGGCGCATCGGCATCTGATCGTGCATCGCGACCTGAAGCCGCAGAACATCCTGGTCGGCGCCGACGGCGAGCCGCGCCTGCTCGACTTCGGCATCGCGCGGATGCTCGATCCCGATCCGTCGTCGAGTCTCACGCAGACCGGCATGCTGGCGATGACGCCGGCCTACGCGAGTCCCGAGCAGGTGCGGCTGGTGCCGCTGACGACCGCGTCGGATGTCTACTCGCTCGGCGTGATCCTCTATGAGCTCCTGACCGGCACGCGCCCTTACTCGCTGTACGGCCTCAGTCCCGCGCAGAGCGAAGACGTCGTCTGCAACAGCGTGCCGCAGCCGCTGCATCGCGCGCTCTCGACCAGCGATTTGCCCGAACCGGAACGCCGCGCGAGACGCATGGGCATCGGCGGCGATCTCGAGCGCATCGTCGCCAAGGCGCTGCACAAGGAGCCCGAGCGTCGCTACGGTTCGGCGGATGCATTCGCCGACGATCTGCGCCGCCATCTCGAGGGCCGGCCGGTGCTGGCGCATCCGGATTCGCTCGGATACCGCCTCGGCAAGTTCGTGCATCGGCATCGGCTCGGCACCGCCGCCGCGACGATCGCCTTCGCGGCGATCGTCGGCGCGAGCGCGTTCGCCCTGGTGCAGGCGCGACAGGCGCATCGCGCCGCGTCCGACACGGGCCTGATCAACACGTTCCTGGTCGACGTGCTGAAGGTATCGAACCCGTACAAGACCGGTTCGGAAATCACGCTCAGCGAAGCGCTCGACGATGCCGCCGACAAGGTCGACGAGCGCTTCGGCGATCGGCCCGATCTTGCCGTGGACATCCGCAACGCGCTCGGCGAAAGCATGTTCGCGCGCTACCGGCTCGATGCGGCC
>Ga0081540_1003350_pt1 | contig 12704 bp, 20 predicted proteins | sample TabmetS2T1R1_FD_71024 | JGI IMG/M metagenome (GOLD analysis project Ga0081540, IMG submission 71024) | Tabebuia heterophylla rhizosphere microbial communities from the University of Puerto Rico - S2T1R1 | ecosystem: Host-associated > Plants > Roots > Rhizosphere ...
AAGTTGTTGTACGGCCTCAAAATGGCATCTATGGCTCCGCCAGCGAGACCGCGACCGCATATAAGCCCAATTCGGGTTTTCTCGGGCAAGATCATTTTCAAACGCGTCTCTTTTTCCAAGACGGCACCGGCAAGCGTACTACGATGACTGTGAGAGTGAACGTTCTTGTGGTTCCAGGTGGTCTATGAGCCGCACTAATTGTGCGCGGTCTTTGCTGTTCGTCATGGTCTGCTCCTGAGTCGCGGATGAGCTACGGCATCGCTGTGGCTATCCACAGCCGCGAGTGGAGCGCTTTTTCAGCGAGTTTCCCCCTTGCGCGCGCCTTGAGGTTGCGGGAGCATTCGCCGCTGTTGAGATCGGGTTGAGGGTGAAGGGGAACATGACCATCGCAGAGCGAACACCAATCAGTGACGAGGCAGAAGCGGCACCTTCGGACATGCCAAGCGCCCCTTTGGCACCGCAGAAGCACCGGCTCGACTATTGGGTTTGGTTTACTTCGATCGGCACTGCCGCGATCGCCGTACTCCTCAGCCTGAATCAGGCTTGGATTGCAACCGCTACCGAGAAGAGGAGCCTCCGAGCCTATATACTGGTCGAGGATGCTGATAGCGGCAGGCGGTTCACTCCGAAAATGCCTGCTCGGTGGGATATTCGCGTCATCAATTACGGTAAGACGCCGTCCGTCAATACGACCACCGTCGCCAAGCTCTGGATTGGTAAGAATGCCCTCAGCAGCGCGGATGCCTTCTTTAACGATCCAAGCTCCAATCCCTCCGAAATAACTAGTTTTGTCATGCCGCCAGACCATCGGGGTGATTACGGCTACTCGTCGATCTTGAGCGACAGTGCGCTGAGCGACGAGGACGTCGTGCGGATGAAATCGTCGGATGATGTCGTCGTGCTTGCAGGCCGCACATGGTATCGCGACATCTTCGGAGATATCCACCGGACAGACTTCTGCCGACGCACCCTCGCGACCGGTGCAATCGCCGCCTGCGTGCGGCACAACGAGATCCACTAGAACTGACCAACACCCCGACACGCAGTAGCTTGCGCCCGTTCCGAGCCCAATCCGTAGCGGCTTGCGAATGCGTCGCCGGCCGCGCTTCAATGCGGCATGCTGCTGGACATACTCACCGTCGTTTTCATTATCGCCGGTTTGGCTTTAGTTTGGCTCAACCTACGCCAATGGCGCCGACGCAAGGTCAAGATAACGCCAGACGTGCCGCGGCTTCCTGGGGGCTCTGAGCCTCGTGGGGAGTGAGAGCTTGGTCAACGCCGTTGTTCGCGCCGATCGATCTGCCCGGCGCAGTTTTGTTCGCCTGAAGGCGCTGTGAAGAGGCCGCCTCGGTTGGCGGCCTCGTTTCACTTCTGGGGTGGCGGCTGCGTCGTCGGAACATGCGGCGATGTGCTTGCCACCCTGATACTGCCGTCCTGGTACCGTTCGCTTTTGCGGAGAGCCTCCAGGAAAATGATGAATTTCTCAGCGAGCATGACACACCTCGCTCGAAATAGTTGAATTGGTGAAATTCAATCACTGAGCGGGACTTGCCGCAACTAAATTATGTACGCCCCCAGGCAACTAAGGCGGCCTCACGAATAGACCGTAAGGACCATCACTGGGGCAAGCGAAGAGAGACCAATGACCGTTTTTGTCTACGTCAACACCAGCAAGCAGGTCGGCGATCCCGAGCACATCAAGGTGTTCGCCAATGTTGATGCCGCCGAAACCTGGTTCGAGGAGAACGATCCCGAAGGCGTGGCGTTCGAATATGAGGTTCTGGAGTGAAGCGCATTGAACGCCGCACTGCTCAGTTTGCCTCGATGATCTGCCAGTTGGTGCCGTCGCTCTGCAGCGTGGCGAATTTGCCGGCCGTTGCAGCGAGGATGGCCGTCCCCGCGGCGCCGCCAGCCGCGGAACAAATACACACCAGCGGGACGCGAGAGAATGGTTTGTTTTCATTACCATTCTTTTTGGGTTGACCTGGCCCCAAGGAGATCCGGATGGACGATCAATTGGCGAGCGCAGTGGCCGCGATTGCCTTTGCGGCAGTTCTGCTGGTGACAGCGCTATTCCACATTGAACGCATTCACACGCCTTCCTCTGTCGACAAGCCGAGCGTTCAGGTGGTGGCGCGCCGGTAAGTTGCCATTGACCGGCCGCCGCGGAATCATGCGGCATGCGCGCTCGGAAAATCACCTTTGGAGAGATGCGATCCGCCGGCGGCCCGACCGGCATCCTGGTCTACTGCGCGGACTACCGCTGCTCGCACTCGATCGCGATGTCGGCTGATCGATGGCCGAACGACGTGAGGCTTTCGGACATTGAGCTGCGGTTTGTCTGCAAGGCGTGCGGCAAGCGTGGCGCCGATGTGCGGCCGCATTTCGAGCCGGCGCGGATGGGGACCGGCTGAAGGGACTTTGAGCCGGGCCTGAGAGGCGGTAGCCTGCGTCGCATGTGCAATCTTTACAGCATCACAACGAACCAAGAGGCGATCACTCGGCTCTTCCGCAAGGTGAATCGGTACGTGGGCAATCTCGCGCCCATGCCGGGTGTGTTCCCCGACTTCCCGGCTCCCGTCATTCGCAACACCGACGAAGGCGAAGGCCGCGAGCTCGCCATGATGCGCTGGGGAATGCCACCGCCGCCGCGCAATCGTGGGCCACCAGTGACCAACATCCGGAATACCTCTTCGCCACATTGGCGGGCCTGGCTCACGCCGCAGCATCGCTGCCTGGTGCCGTTCAACAGCTTCGCCGAATATGCGCCTGAGCCCAATCCTGAGACGAAGAAAAAGGACGTCGTCTGGTTTGCGTTGAGCGACGATCGCCCGCTCGCCGCGTTCGCGGGGATCTGGACAGTGTTTCGGGGCGACCGCGGCACAAAGTCGAAACCGATCCCAGGCCCTCACGACGTCTACGGCTTCCTGACGACGGCGCCAAACGCGGTGGTTGCGCCAATTCACGACAAGGCGATGCCAGTCATCCTAACAACCGACGAAGAACGCGAAGTGTGGCTGCGCGCGCCGTGGGACGAAGCGAAGGCGCTGCAACGGCCGCTCCCGGGCGAGGTGCTGAAGATCGTCATGCGCGGCGAGGACAAAGAGGACAAGGCCGCCGCTGCGTAGGAGCGACGGCCCGCCACAGCCTCACAGCCCGAATTTGTAGGACAAGCCTGCTCGCACGACGTCAATAGTTTGACTTCCCACAGTATTGACGCTGACCGTCGGAATACCTTGATTGACGTTGGTGAAACTCTGGGCCGCACGTGAATGACCGAAGTCGTAGTGCAGGTATTCAAGTCGAGCAATCCAATTGGTGCCCGTCAGCCTCGCTTCGACGCCAGCGCCGGCAATCCAACCCAACAAGGTGACCGGATTTGAAGTTGTGCCGCTGATGCTGAACCCTGGCTGCGCATTGCTGAAGAAACTCGTCTGGTCCTCCCGCTCCCACGTCAGGCCTCCGGTCCCGTACAGCATCCAGTCGGAGTTAGGTGCCCATCCAATTCGTCCTCGAGCCGACCCAAGAAGTTTGACGTCATGCCCGATAGACTGAGCAACCGTGAAGCCGGGCGTGACTGCGCTGACGGCCGAACCGCCGCTGATGCCCGTGGCGCTGACGTCCAATTCCAGTCCGGCGACCATCGCGCCGTACTGCCAGTTGTAGCCGAAATGGCCGCCTCCGACCCAACCGCTTGATTTGAACCCGTCGAGCACCACGAGCGGGTTGGCGACGACGGTGAAGGAGAATGGGTCGTCCTTCCAACCGTAACCGCCGTGCCCGCCGATGTAGAACCCCGTCCACGACGGCAACGGCGCAAGCGGTGCAACTTTCACTGCCATATCCGCTGCCGACGCTACGCCGGTAGCCAACGTAAAAATGGAAATTGCGAGTGCGAGCGTTTTCATTTCAGACCTCCATGTGTATTTGTTGACGCGCTGCTATGCGCGTTCCGCGCGGAGGCTATCGCCGCTGACGAGATTTCGATGTACCTTGGCAAACACATCCACAGGGAATGAATGGACGCGGAAAACTACGGAGATTTTCCCGTATTTCTACCTGCTGACGTCGATGCTGCGCGCTGGCGCGCAAGGCGAGCCGAGCCCGCCTGCAGCGGCTGTTGGCCGAGCGAGGCGAGGACAAAAGAGGCCAAGGCTGCGGCAGTATGAAATGCGTTTGCTGCGAAGACACGGGATGGGTTTGCGAGAACCACCCCGACCAGCCATGGACCGGCCCGCACGCGTGCGCTTGTGGTGGCGCTGGAGCGCCGTGCCCTCGCTGCAACGCTGCCACCCAGGACGGGCCGCCGCGCCTACCGAAAGGTTTCGAGCCCGATGGCGAGTAAGGGCTGGTTGACCCGCTTCGAAGAACCCATCGTCCTCAACGACGGGACCACGTTGACGATGCTGCGGGACGCGATCCAGTATCTCGCCAGGACGGTGCCCAAGGCCGAGCAAAACCATGAGACGGTGCTGACCGCAGCAGATCACCTGACCAGGGCCGCCGAGCAAGGCTACCCGCTGTTCTTTGCCCGCGCGGCGACATTGCAGGCGATCCACCGCAACAAGGAGCGCGTTTTCAACCCCAACCGCAAGGAACATCATTGGGACAAGCGGAAACTGAAGAGAGATCAATGACGGGGAACAGCAGCAGACTAGTCGAAGGCCTTATCGACAGGCTCAGGGAGTGGCGCGAGGAAGTTGAAGGTGGAGGCCAACCGACGCCGTCAAGCTCGACGATCCCCGCGAGCGCGAGCGGTTCTGGCATGCAGCCCGGCAACGGATCGGTCGGCTGTTTCGCCTGACGGCACGCGATCTCGACGAGATCGAGCGCCTTCTCGCGCTGAAGGTGCCGATGCCCATGCCGGTGACGCAGGTTCCCGCCGTGCATCGCGGCGCGCATCCAATTCGGGGGCCTCACTCGCCGATGCGACCGAGCCTTCGCGCGCGGTGATCGCTGCATCATACGACGTAAGTACAGCAGTGCTGCTGCAAAGCCCGGTTATTTGGTAACGTCGCCGCATGGCTGAAAAGATTCGGCGCGCGGACTTTAGCGACTCCCTCGTGCATTTGACGAGGGAGCGCCGGGAGTATTCGTCTGACGACTTCGCTGAACAGACGCTTTTGCGTGAGGTTTCTGCGTTTGATGTGCTGAAGGAGATTTTGAGCAGCGGAATCCTCCGGGGCAGCGGCAACGCCGGTTACGTAAAGGGTAATCGCCGCGCCGTCTGCTTCTCGGAAATTCCGCTCTCCGCGATGCACCTGTTCGCGCGGCCACCTGACGATCAACTTGAACCTGCAAAGCCCGCTCGATACCGCTTCTATGGCATTGCGGTCAGCAAGCGCGCGCTGTTTGATGCAGGCGGCAGGCCGGTCATCTATCTGCCAGACTCCGAAGGGCACTGGATTCCGCCGGAAGAAAAGTGGCGGCAAGTTCGGTACGAACACGGAGTCGTCGATTTCACCCATGAGAGGGAATGGCGGGTGCCCGGCGATTTGGACCTGACCAAGCTGGGGATGTACGTGATCGTGTGGAGCACTTCGGAAGAAAAGGACCTTGCGAAGTTTTCGACCCCTTTGGCCAAGAACATTCTCTCCATCATCCCGATGGAGAACATCGTCGGGATGCTTTGACCCCGTCTGCTTTCGGTTGGATCGATCTCCTTTCTGGATATTAAGCCGATCGCGGCGCGATGTCAGCGGGGCTCAGCGCTCGTGCTCGATCACCGGAGGCTGCGGCGGCAGCGGCGGCGGGCTCTGGACATAGATCACCCGCTCGACGCTCGGCTTCACGCTAGTCGCTGCCCACACCAGCGCGGCGATCCAGCCGATGATGGACCAGCCCGCGAACAGATTGAGCAGAAAGATCGCCAGCTTGTTGTGATGCCCGCGCTCGATGGCGACGACCGTTGGAATGAAGTACAGCACGAACGACACTGCAAGCAAGATGATCATGAATCCGGTCGCCGGATCGACGCTCTGGCTTGACGCGGCTAAGGCTGGCGTTGCTGCAAGGATTGTAGTGGCAGTTGGTAATAGTCGTTTCAAAAGGTGTTACTCTTCCTTGACCAGACCGATTGGAATCAGCCTCAGGGATGTTTTTCGGTTTTCGATGCGCGATCTTCGGCGGCGATTGCTTCCTTCTCGCACATGTAGGCGCCGCGCTTCGTGGTGCCGTAGCTCTTCGTTCCCGCGAAGTGATAGACCTTCGACGGCAGGTTGACCCACACGACGGTGTCGGTCGGGCAGCGGGCTTTCGCAGAAGCTTCATCTGCAAACTGTCCGGCCTCCAGCGTTGCCTGGTCTTTCGGCGCGGAGGGTTGCTGTGCCGGAGCCGGCGCTGGTGCCGCAGTCGTCGTGGGGGCCGGCTTCTGCGGCGCTGGGGCTGGCGCAGCTTGCGTCGCGGCTGGTGCGGGCCGACTCGGCGGGGGCGCAGCAGGGGCTGGCTTTGCCTCGGGAGCGGTCGCGCTTGGCATAGCGCCGCCGGCCCTGCACTGCTCGACATAGGCCTTTTCGGTGACGCCACGGGCTTGCATGCCTGCCTTGTCAGCTCGCCATTCGGCGATGCAATCCTTGGCGGTCTTCTGGGATGACGAGGTGCTCGCCGACGGTGTCGGCGCCACGGCGGGCGGAGGCGTTGCGGCGCTCGGCCTCGACGGAGGAGCGGAAGCCGTTGGCGACAAACCTGCCTTGCATTGTTCAACGTACGCCTTCTCGGTTACACCGCGGGCTTGCATGCCGGCCTTATCAGCGCGCCACTCGGCGGTGCACTCTTTTGCGGTTTTTGATCCGGTGACCGTCGCCTGCGCTTGCGGCGGCGCTGTCTCTGCCGGTTTCGCCGCCGGCGCGGCGGCGGTTGGCTCCGCCCCGCCCCTGCATTGTTCAACGTACGCTTTTTCGGTTACGCCCCGGGCTTGCATCCCGGCCTTATCGGCGCGCCATTCGGCCGTGCATTCCTTCGCAGTCTTTGCAAATGCTGGAGCTGCGGAGATGCCGCATACAACCGCAACAGCGATGAGACCATTACCGATCTTCATGTTTGTTCTCCTGGTTCCGTAGCCTGCTAACCCGCCAAGGTGATCAATTCGTCTCGTTGGGCAGCGATCGCGCGTACGCCGCGACTGAAACGCGGCCGTCCGGTCGTAAAAAAGCCGCTGCAGGCACTCTTCTCGTCGCAACGATCACATTCTTCGACGAAGCCATTTTTCCAGTCGGAGATCGACTGGAGCGCGTGCGGCCAGACTGACTTTGGGAGGACACATTTCGGGAGGTTATAGACGGACACGTTGACGCCAGCGGCATTCAAGTGATCGACGGCCTTGGCGAGCCCGTCGCCATAGTCCACCGGATCCATCCAGAGCATGGCATCGTTTGCAATGGCAAACCCCGTGTTTTCGAGCCCCATCAACGCGACGTGATCAACAAACGGCAGATTGCGGGCAATCCACCGGCCCGTGTTCTCGATGATGGGTGCGGTCAGTGCATGCAGGACGACGCGTATTTCGACGCGTTGTCCCCGGTCCTTGAGCTTCAAGATGCCTAGGATTGTTTCGTCGAAGGCACCCTTGGCCTGCACAACATGATCATGGACATGATCGACCGAGGCATAAACCGGAATGGCAGCCATCAGATTCGGGTGGCTAATCTCTTTCCAAGCGTCGACAATCCGGGAGTCGGCAAACGCGCGACCATTGGTCAGCACCTGGATGGCGGTCGCCGGCAGGCGGTCGCGGCATTCCTTCAGAACCTCGATAAAATCTTCCCAATCCGACAAGGTCTCTCCGCCGGTGAACGTCAGCGCACGGGTTGCCGGGTCAATGAGAGGCAGGCTTTCCTTGATTTCGCGGAGGATCCACCGGTCATCGACGTCTTTCGGTGGTTGCGAGCACATCAGGCAGTAATTGTTGCACCGCTCCGTGACTAAAAACGAATTGTGCGCGGAATTACAGCGATACAGCGTACGGAATTTCCTCGACGCATGATCGAAGCCGATAACGTCGCCGTCCGCCAGATACCCATATTTCGGGGGGACCACAACCAGCCGTCCCTGGAACGAGCTGGGTAAATCGATCGCGCCGTCGGAGATGACAAGGATGGACGGCCAGTCGGCTTCTATCGCGCGCCGGACTTCATCTGGCGTTTTCGCGAGCGCGAAATCCGCGACGTGACGTTTGGCGTCACTCTCGACGAACCGAAGCCTGACGACCGAGCGGGCTTTATCCGCGGAGAATCCAACGGTCTGGGAGGCTGTACCATAGAGAGGAAGGGTCATGCGGCGGCCCAACGTCGCAAGATGGCAGCATCTTCCGGAGAGCTGTCCAGAATATCCAGAAGCAGGCCCATGATGCCTTTTTGCCGGGCGCAAAACGCCGACAGAGGCTTGATCCCCAGGGCGTCACCCTGCGTGGCGTGATGATAGACAGGGTCCGCCCCGCAGTGGCTTTCATACACGCACGTCGAGCATTCGGGCGCGCACTGCGTGAGCGACGACGAGATCGCGCCGATCAGCTTATCCGACAGGATAAGAGAATTGTAACTGTCGTGTTCGACGTGACCAAGCCGGAACGCGTCGTCACCGGTCTCGGCCAGCATCCTGCCTTCGTCTGACGCGAAAACGCCGCCGTCATAGTTGTAGACCAGCGCGCCAAGACCAGCGCCGGCTGGACTGCGTAAATCAACGTAGCCAATGGGGCGGTCCGAGAGCATCCGCGTGAGGAGGAGCGCGGCATAGAACTCCCTGAACGGGGTACCCTGTCGGTTTATCTCTAGAACTTTGCGTAACCCGCGCTCGTAGAAGGCAAGCCACTTCCGCGCGTCGTATTTGGCAAACTGCTTTGTCTTGATGGCAAAACCAAAGGGCGAAAGCGGCCGCAGGAAGATGCCGTCGAGCCCGAGTTGCAGATACTCATCGATGATTTCGTCAACGCGATCGAGGCTCGCCTCCGTGGTAGTCATCAAAGCCCCGATCTTGTCGGGGCCTAAGATCTCTCTGGCCCGCCGGATACCGGCGACTGCGAGTTCATGACTGTTTGCGCCGGGTCGTGGGCGGTTCTTGTTGTGCAGATCGGCGGGGCCGTCGAGGGACGTCGACAGCAGCACATTGTTTGCCTTGCAAAATTCGAGAACGGCATCGTCCAATAAGGCCAGGTTTGACGCGATGACGAAGTCGAGCTTCTTGCCGGACCGAGCCTTCGCAGCGGCAACAATCGTCCTGATCAGCGGAAAATTGAGAAGCGGCTCCCCGCCCTGAAACTCAATCTTGATGCGAGCCGCGGGGCTGGCGAAGGCAATGTCCAGGGCGCGCATAGCGGTTTCTTCGCTCATATCGAAGCGCGAACGATCAGTGCTTTGGCGCGAAACCTGGCAGTAGGGGCAAGAATGCTCGCAACGTAGCGTTACGACAAAAATATGCAGCGGAGTTACCTGCTGCAGGAAAGACATTCGGCTCCTCAGCCGAGCCGCCAAGAGCTGCCGTTGCGCATTCTGGTTCGCCCCGGTGACTAGATGAGCCGCATAGGCCTTCTCATAGAGACCGTCGCCGGGTCGGACCCGAAGGTCGACCAGCCTGTTCAGTTCATCTTCCGTCAGGCGGATGAAATCGCCGACGATGTTGGCAACGAGATACTGGTTTGCTCCGGTGCGCTCAAAATTGAGCGGCAACAACGAGAGATCTTCTGTTGCCGCGCTGAAGCTCTCAGGAGGTGAAAACCGAGCCATGGTCCTCCGACGGGACTTTATCCGACATTGTTTTGGTTGGCGGCCAGGGACCCGAAGGCAAGCGCTAGGATGACGTTCCGAACGCCGTCTGTTCTTTCGGCTACGCGAGCCCGCAAGTTTTCGTCGGCGACAAGATTCAGAAACCGTTCCTTCAGTTCGTCTGAACTAAGGGCGACTCCCTTTGGCGGATTGGCAGAAGAAACCAGACGGCAAACATAGCGGTCGCCCGTCCGATTAACCTGGCAGGTCGCCGTTCCGATCAGACGATAGGCTGCCGCATCCAAAGCACTCAGGCTTTGGATGCTTGAATCGAAATCGACAGCTACCTCAACCGGAGACGCCGCAGCAAGCTTAGCGGCTGGAGGCATGGGACGCATGAGAAGCATGAGATGCATGCGACGCGTGGGAGGCATGCTGGGCGACGACGGTTCCGTCGGCCTGCTTCGTCATGACGAACCCAAGAAGATCTTCGCCCACCTGATAGTGGGCGTTCGCCTCCCGTTTGATGGCGGTGTTCTCGGTCGCGGCCGCGCTTGCGTCGTTGACGACTACTGCCTTGGCCTCAGCGCCCTGAACTGACAGCCCGGTAAGCGCCGCGAGCGCAGCGCCGAGCGAAAGCACAACCTTTGATTTCTCAGCCATATCATCCCCCGTTTGATTGCAACATGCGATTACGACTTCCGAGGACGTAAAGTCCATAGTTCTCTCGCCTCGAAACACACTTTTTTAGTCTAGCTCGATGACGCACCGCAGCATTGCTCGTTTGAGCCAAAGATTTGCTATTCCATGCCAAGCGAGGCATTTCACGCCATTCTCGTCCCAATAGCCGGGACGCCGTTTTGAAGTCGGTCTTCCACGGAGGCCAAGGAAGATCTACTGGCCATGGGACGATGTGGCTTTCGTCATCGGTTCACTCGTGGGCCAAGGCGTGCGGGTCTCGCGCAGGCGGTCGCCCTGCCGTTCAAGGAAAACCGTACAGCGGCGGACTTCCTCAATTGGGGTTTCCGCTGACCGTGCCGCGCCTGACTTTGTCGCGCCCTCGATCAGGCCCATGCCCGCGAGCGGCAAGTGGTAGCCGACGTGCAAGAAAAGCCGCTCGCGCTCTTACCCGGATCCTTGGGAGTGGGGTGGTTTCAGTAGCGATCTCGGCCCTGCTGCACCTGATCCAGAAGGACAGGTGCTGCCACTGCCGTGAATGCCTATCTAAGGCGCCCCCGCTTGGGAGGCCGTTTCAAGAACTCATCAGGTTCAACGTTCAGTTTGCCGGCAAGGCGACCAATAACCTTGATGCTGACGTGGTAGACGCCCTTCTCTAGCTGGCTCAAATAGCTCCGGCTGATCTTTGCCTCTAAAGCAAGTTCGTCCTGAGACCATCCGCGTGCGTTGCGCAAACGGCGCAAATTCGTGGCGAAGATCTCCCGCAGGTCCATGCGGGAAGGAATGCCTCTTGTTCAGTATACTGACACCTCGATATACTGAACAAAAGCGCGCGTAGGTGGCACGGCGAGGCATCTTCACACACCACGAAGTACGAGCTTAATGCAGAGCGCGAAGCCTTTGAGAAGATGCGCCCGCTATGGGCCAAGGATTCCCACGAGACGCATCACGTCAGGCTCTCCAGCGCAGATCTTCAACATCCTCGAAGTCGACAACCACGACGCAGCCGTGAGCAAGATTACAGGACGCAAAAGAGGATTTCAGATCACCGGCCAAACATGGGAAGCAACATGAATCTTCAGCCCACAATACTACTCATAATCGCAAAGAACGTTCTAGTGGGAGGGATACTCTACTACGCTGCGGGTCCAAGTTCTCTCTTGTGGTGGTTCGCGTGCTCAGGCGTTTTTTACGGGTTGTGTGCTCTCAATCTCGCAATGGGACTCGAACAAAAGTTAGATCAAAGGTTCGCGGACTTGGAGCAACGAGTATGATAGGCTGAGCGATTTCCGTCAGGAATGCCACGCACCGAGGCTCGTGAGGGTCTTACGGACGGTTGCTTTGCGTGGGGATATCCGCTTGACGATGAAGTCCTACGAGCGGACGCTGCGTGACATTAAAAACCGCGCGGTGCTACCTCTCTCCTCGGCCCACTGTTTCGCCGCACCAATCCCCCTTCAAAATCTTGATCGGCTTGCCAAGATCAATCAATCGGGCCTGTAGCAGGGATAGCGCGACGAGATCGCTTGCGATTACGGATCTCGGAACGCCAATACCGCTGGTCCAGCGAAACTCGACGTGGGGACGCTGATGAACACTGCTTGGGTGGTATGAGCGGTCAAGATCAGGCCCGAAATGGATGCCTTGAAGCAAGGAATAGGCGCGGGCTTGTGGACTTAACATCAGGTCTTGTTCACGTTGCCAGACGCCAGGATCTACCGGCAGCTCCAGCTGATTCGGTTCTACATCATAGTGGCGCCGCCACGCATCTACATCCTCCGGCCGAGGCTGCCTTCCATACAATCTGGTGCAAAGGCCGCGAAGAAACTCGCGCCACGTTGGCGGCGGCGGCATGATGAATGGCGAACCATCAAGGCAGAGCAACGGTGCATTGGAGCCCTTTGGCAAATACCAATATAAGGTGTGCCGAACCTCGGATTGTTTCACCAACAGCGGCTCTCCAGTCGCATGAACAAACTCCCGGGCGTCCTTCACGAACGCCGTCGTCAGCACCACACCGGCACCGATCAAAAATCCGCGTCGTGACAGCATAAAAAATCCTCCAAGATGGCCCACGCATCTGGAGGACTGGCGACCTACTGTTGCCCATGCGGGCCACATCGTCGTGCCACCGTTGCCGGTCTAGGGCTGGTTGGCGGGACCGTCAGGTCCTCTCGGGATGCACCGCAGACAATAGCAAACCATTCCGAGAGGTCAATGGTGCTGCGACGCCTTCGCCAGTGCCGCCTCATGCGCTTCACCGAATGCAACGCGTTGAAGTCGGCGATCCCGTCGACGAGAACGTCTTGTCATAGAAGGACGGCAATCGCG
>Ga0081540_1003351_pt1 | contig 12702 bp, 6 predicted proteins | sample TabmetS2T1R1_FD_71024 | JGI IMG/M metagenome (GOLD analysis project Ga0081540, IMG submission 71024) | Tabebuia heterophylla rhizosphere microbial communities from the University of Puerto Rico - S2T1R1 | ecosystem: Host-associated > Plants > Roots > Rhizosphere ...
TGCAGCAGAACTTGCGGCTGCTCGGGGCACGCGGAGAATTCCGTCCCTTCTACCGAAGCCTCCTCCCTCTGCTCGACTGAGCCGGCGGATGGCGAGCACGGCCCGGCCGTGCGAGGCTTGCGGGCGTTCATGGCTCGTCGGCTCGCTCCGTTCCTCGTCGCCGCCGTCCTTCCTTCCATCGCCCTGGCCCAGTCGGCCGATCGCGCGCTTCTCACCGAGCTCGCGAAGGTGAAGGCAGTGGACGCGCATTCGCATCTGCTCATCAACCGCGTCGAGCCGTCGGGGAAGGCGCTCGTCCAGCAGCGCAGCCCGAGCGACCTCCCGCTCCGGCTCCGCGGCCTCGGTCCCGAGTGGGCCCGCACCTGGAAGCTCCTCTACAAGGTGAACGTGCCCGACCCGTCGGACAAGCGCTTCACCGAGCCCGAGAAGCGGTTCGCCGAGCTGCAGCAGGCGCGTGAGCTTCTGGTCGAGGACCTCGGCGCGGACTTCTCCACGACCATGCTCGATCAGGCCAACGTGGAGATGGCCATCGTCTCCGGCGACCCGCTCACCGGGAAGGGCCTGGAGCGCTTCCGCTTCGTTCCGCGGGCCGACGTCTTCCTCCGGCCCTTCGCCCAGGAGTCGGCCGAGGCGCTGAAGCCGTTCTTCATCGCCGCGCGCATGTACACGCTGCCCAAGGGGCTCGACGAGTACCTCCGCAAGGTCGTGACTGCGGCCCTCGAGCGGTGGGTCTCCGAGGGCGCGATCGGCATCGACCTCGGGATCTCGGCGTGGCGCGGGCTGGACTTCGACGACGTCAACGCCGAGGTCGCGCGCGCCGCCTATGGGCGCCTGGTCATCGGCGGCGAGTTCGGCGCCAGCGCGGCCGACCTCAAGGCGTTCCAGGATTACACCTTCCGCTACCTGGCCGCCGAGGCCGGGCGGGTCGGCCTGGTGATGCACGTGAAGACGGGTATGTCGCGCGACGCCACCGGCATCGTCGGCTACGGCAACCCGATCCTCCTCGGCTCGTCGATGGCGGATCCCCGCCTGCAGAAGACGAAGTGGCTCCTGGTGCACGGCGGTTTCCCGTTCGACAAGGAGACCGGACCGCTCCTCCTCCGGCCGAACGTCTATGCGGACGTGAGCGTGCAGGACCTCGTGCGCTCGCCCACCGAGCTCGGTGAGTCGCTGCGCCGCTGGTTCGAGCTGGCGCCGGAGCGGGTGTGCTTCGCGAGCGATGCGGCCTCCGACCCGTCCGCTCCCCAGCTGCGGTGGCCTGAGCTGACCTTCCTCGGCGCCGAGACCACCCGCGCCGCGCTGGCGATCGCCCTCTCGCGGATGGTGAGCGACGGTCTGATGACGAAGGCGCAGGCCCTGCAGATCGGCAAGGGCGTGCTCCGGGAGAACGCGCTCGCGCTCCACGGGCTCGGCCAGCAGCAGGGCCAGGAGCCGGCCGCCTCGCCCGAGCGCGCCAACCGCTGAGTCCGGTCCCGCACACGGTTCCGACCTGAGTCGTACGTCGTTCCCGCTCGGAGTGCTCGCGACGCTTGCGCGACCGTCCGAGACGGAGCAAACGCCGGACGTGGCGTTCGTCCCAGGCATGAAGGTTCGCTACGCCCTGCAGCCGGAGTGGGGCGTGGGTCATCTCCTTCGCACGCTCGACGGCGGCGCGGTGGCCGAGGTCCTCTTCCCGGGCCGCGGGCAGCCCACGCTCGTCTCCACCCGCGGCAACACCCTCCTCCCGCATCCCTTCGCCCCGGGTGACCCGGTCCGCACCGGCAAGGGGCGGAAGGCAACCGTCACCGGCGAGGAGCCCGGTGGCCGGGGGCTGCGGCGGTACGTCGTTCGCTACGAGGATGGAACGGACGACGAGCTGCCTGAGTCCGAGGTGCAGGCGCCGCCTCCGGAGACGGACCTCCTCACCACCCTGCGCGAGGGTCGGGTGGCCGATGCTCGCGCGTTCCTCCTCCGCCGGCAGGCGCTGACGCTGGACGAGGAGCGGCGAAACGACGCCCTCGGCGCGCTGCTCGCCAGCCGGGTCATGGTGAAGCCCCACCAGGTCGGCGTGGTGCAGCGGGTGCTGTCCGCGCGCCGTCCGCGCTTCGTGCTCGCCGACGAGGTGGGTCTCGGGAAGACCATCGAGGCGGGGATGATCTTCTCCGCCCTCCGACTCTCCGGCCTCGCCGCCCGGGTGCTGGTCGTCGCCCCCAGCCATCTCACCGTCCAGTGGCTGGCCGAGCTGTTCCACAAGTTCCAGCAGCTCTTCACCCTCGTCGACGGAGACCGCCTCGCCCGGAGCCGGCAGGAGGAGCCGGACACCTCTCCGTGGGAGCGGTTCTCGCGGGTCGTCACCAGCCTCGAGCTCCTCGCGCGCTCGCCGGAGGAGGCTCAGGAGGCCGCGGCCGCCGGATGGGACCTGGTCATCGTGGACGAGGCCCACCACCTGCGCGGCGAGAAGGCCTTCGCCGCCATCGAGGCGCTCGCCGGACGGACCTGGGGTCTCCTGCTCCTCACCGCGACGCCGATGCAGCTCGATCCGGACGAGTACCGCGCGCTGCTCACCCTCCTCGACCCGGTGGCCGCGCCCGATCCCGAGGCCTTCCGTGCCCGGATCGAGCGACAGGAGACGCTCTCCCGCAGCGTCCGCGCGCTGCTCGAGGGAGGCGACGCCGAGGCCACTGCCGCGGTCGCCACGCTCCGCTCCCGCTTTCCCGACGACCCTGAGCTGGGGAACCTCACCGACCGCGAGGCGCTGCTCGCGCACATGGCCGAGACCTACAGCCTGTCCGAGGCGCTGATCCGGAATCGCCGCGCGCGCGTGGGCGGCTTCAGCGCCCGTCGGCTCCACCGACACGTGGTCGAGCCTCCCGAGGTCGAGCTGGTGGCCCGGGACGCGGTGCTCGGCGGCGTGCGGTCGGGTTCCATCCGTGGAGCAGCGCTCGCCGGGCTGCTGCGACGCCTCGACTCCTCGCCGGCGGCGTTCGCCCAGGCGGCGAGCGGAGTCCTCCCCTCGGCTCCCGTCCTGCCGCCCCGTGACGCGAAGTACCAGGCCTTGCGGGCGCTGCTCGACGACGTCTGGGAGGACGAGCCCGAGGCGAAGGTTCTGCTCTTCACCGAGGCATTGGCCACGCTGGAGAGCCTCCGCTCCCAGCTCTCGGCCGATGGGATCGAGGCGCTCGGCTACCACGGAGATCTCCCACTGGTGGATCGCGATCGCCAGGTGGCCAGGTTCCGCGACCCCGAGGGCCCGAAGGTCCTCATCTCCACCGAGGTCGGCGGCGAGGGACGGAACTTCCAGTTCGCGCACCACCTGGTGAACTACGACCTGCCGTGGAGCCCGGCGACGATGGAGCAGCGCATCGGCCGGCTCGACCGCATCGGTCAGACGCAGCCGGTGGACATCCACGTCTTCGACGTGCGGGGCACGCTGGCCTCCGACGTGCTCGCGCTGCTCGCCGACGCGGTGGGCGTCTTCGGAGAGACGGTGGGCGGGCTCGACGCGGTGCTCGAGGAGGTCGAGGGCCGGATCCTCGAGCTCGCCCTCGCCTCGCCTCCCGAGCGCGTCCGGTACCGCACCACGCTCGCGGCACGGGTGGCCGAGGCCAGGACCTCCATCCGCCGCGCGTACGATCCACTGCTCGACGAGCGGAGCTTCGATCGCGAGGCGGTGCAGGCCCTGGTGGAGCGCGCCGGCGCCCGCATCGACCTGGAGATCGACCCGGGGGACTCGCTCGAGGACGGGCTGTGGGCCATCGCCCGCGATCTCGACGAGCGCCTGGAGGAGACGGTCACCGAGCTGGCGCGCCGGGTGGGAATCGGCGTCGACACCGACGAGCAGGTGGAAGCCTTCCAGTGCGCGTTCCACTTCGGCCACGCCCTCAAGGTCGAGGCGCTGCCCGGGCTGGAGCTCGGCGAGGAGCGCACCGTGCTCGGCACCTTCTGGCGCGACACGGCGGTGGAGCAGGAGGAGATCGACTTCTTCGCCACCGGCCACTCCATCGTCGAGGCCCTCTTCGGATTCCTCCGCGACGGCCCGTACGGCCGGAACGGATGCCGCGCCATCCAGCACCGGAGCATCTCCGCCAGGGGCATCGAGGTGCTGTTCCACGTCGTCCCCCCCGAGCCAGAGGACACGAGCCCCGGAGCGCGCGTTCCCTCGCGGCAGCTGTCGCGTGTGCTCGACCGGAGCCTCCTCCGCGTCGCCGTGACCGTGCGACCGGGAGGCGGCCCCACTCTCGACCCCCGCCTCCTCGAGCTCCTCGCCCGGGAGGAGGGCCGCTCGCTCCAGGGCGACCAGATCCGTGCCGCCTTTCCGGATCTCACGACCTTCGTCGACCCGGCGATGGTCGAGGCGATGCGCGCGGCGAGCGATCAGCTGAAGGACATGCAGGTGGAGGCGCGGACCAAGCTCGATGCCGAGCGCGACCGGGCGCTCACCCGGCTGGAGCGCGCGCTGCGACACCAGCGCCTCCCGCCGGCCTCGATCCGGGAACAGCTCGACGCCGAGCGCGCCCACCACGCCGCGCTGGCCGAGGCGCTCGCCGGTCTCCGGCTCCAGCTCGACTCGGTCTGCGCCTTCGTCATCGCCCGCTGAACAGCCGTCAGCGACCGAGAGTCAGCACGGCGGAACCGGTGAAGCGACCATCGCGGAGGGCCTGGAGCGCCTCGTTGGCCTGCGCGAGCGGGAACACGGTCACCTCCGGACGGATGCCGAGGCGTGCGGCGAGCGGGAGGAACTCCCGACCGTCCTCGCGGGTGAGGTTCGCCACGGAGCGGATGGTCCGCTCTTCCCACAGCTTGTCGTAGGAGAACGAGGGGATGTCGCTCATGTGGATGCCCGCGCAGACCACCGTTCCGCCCGGGCCGAGCGACTCCAGCGCCCGGACCACCAGCTCCCCCGCCGGAGCGAAGACGATCGCCGCGTCGAGCGGAACCGGCGGGCGCTCGCTCGAGCCGCCCGCCCAGACCGCCCCTCGCTCGCGGGCGAACGCCTGGCCGCGCGCGTCCCCGTCCCGGGTGAAGGCGTAGAGCTCGCGGCCCTGGGCCACCACCACCTGGGCGAGCAGATGCGCCGAAGACCCGAAGCCATAGAAGCCGATCCGCGCGCCCTTGCCGGCGAGCCGGAGGGCCCGGTAGCCGATGAGCCCGGCGCAGAGGAGGGGGGCGACATGCACGTCGTCGAGGCCTGGCGGAAGTGGGAAGCAGAAGCGCGCGTCCGCCACTGCTTGTTCTGCGTACCCGCCATCCACGGTGTACCCGGTGAACCGGGCCCTGACACACAGGTTCTCCCGACCGGCGCGGCACTGCGGGCAGGTCTCGTCGGTCCAGCCCAGCCAGGGAATCCCCACCCGTTCCCCGAGCGAGAGGGAATGCACGGCGTCACCCCGCTCCACCACCGTGCCGACGATCTGGTGGCCGAGCACGAGCGGCAGCTTGGGATCCGGCAGCTCGCGGTCCACCACGTGCAGGTCCGTCCGGCAGATGGCGCACGCGCTCACCGCGACCCGGACCTGGTCGGCTCCACAGCGAGGCGGATCCATCTCACGGAGCGTGAGGGGCTCACCGAGGCGTTCCAGGACCTGCGCACGCATGGCAGCGAGAATGGACTCGATCGGCCGCGAACGGAATCCACCTCGGCGCAAACACTCGGCCCCGCGACACAGCGGTGGTTGGTTGCCTCCCGTCCGGTCGCGGGTACGCTGCAGGCCATGGCCAGCGAGGACGAGCTTCGAGCGGAGCTGGAGCGGCTGAAGGCAGAGAACGAGGCGCTGAAGACCCGGCGCTCCGGCGCGGTCTCGATGAAGGTCAGCGAGAAGGGCGGCCTGTCGGTCTATGGGCTCGGACGCTTCCCGGTGACTCTGTACCAGGAGCAGTGGATCAAGCTGCTCGACCTGAGTGACGACATCCGCGCGTTCATCAAGGACCACCAGGCCGAGCTGAAGAAGCGGGCCTGACGGAGCTCGGACCGCGCTGCAGAGGAGCCGCCGGACCGTGCGGTCGGTCGCGGGCCCTCCGCCACGCCTGCGTGACATCGAGATCCGGTCTTCCTACGACATCCCCGGCAGACCACTTGTTGCAGCCGGCTCCCTCGTTGCCGCGGCGGCGTCCTCGGCGGTAGAACCCGCGACCAGCGTCGGCGAGAGGGGACGTGGACGCGGGACGGAGGTGCGCCGATGCGGCGTGTGCTCACGGGGTTCGTCGCCTGCGTCGCGTGCACTGCGACGTACTCGTACGCTCCGGTCCAGTCCCACGCTCCGACCAAGGCCGCCGCTCCTGTCCAAGCGTCCGCCCCGGGGCAGACCGCCGACGCGCCGGCCGGTTTCGACGGCCTCCCCAACGGAATGGTGGACGTCGCGACTCACCGTGCCGATCAAGCGGCGTTCGAGAAGCAGGAGGAGGTCTCCTCCGGCCTCGGACCGCTCTACAACGCCGACAACTGTCGTGACTGTCACGAGAATCCAGCCGTGGGCGGCACAAGCCCGGTCACCGTGCTCCGCGGCGGTCACCGTGATGCGCAGGGGAAGTTCGTCTTCCCGGCAGTGCCCATCGGTGGTGGGAAGGTCGTGGTCACAGGCCGCTCGTTGATCAACGACAAGGCCATCTGTCCGGGCCCCGAGTTCGTCGATGGCGACGCCCAGGAGCACCTCCCGGAGTCGGAGAACATCCGGACGCTGCGCGTGGCGCCGAGCCTGCTGGGCGACGGGTTCGTCGAGGCGGTGCCGGACGAGCTGCTCCAGGCCATCGCGAAGTGGCAATGCGCCCAGGCCGGCCTCGGGGTGTGCGGCACTGCGCAGCAGGTCCCGGTCCTCGAGTCGCCGAAGCTGCTGCGCATCGGTCGGTTCGGTTGGAAGGCCGAGCACGCGAGCGTCCTCTCCTTCTCCGCCGACGCGTATCTGAACGAGATGGGGATCACCAGCGCGCTCCGGCCCACCGAGGTCACCTCGCTCTGCGACACGGTGCCCGATCCGGAGGACCATCCCGATGCGACGGGAATCACGAGCCTCGATCGCTTCGCGCGCTTCATTCGCGCCACGAAGGCCCCGCCGCGCGACGCCCGCCTCGCGGCGACTCCGGAGGCTCGGAACGGCTCCGCGCTCTTCGAGACCATCGGCTGCGCGGTGTGCCACGCCCCGACGCTCACCACCGCACCCGCGGGGACGCCGCTGTTCGGGGGACCGTACCGGGTTCCGCAGGCGCTCGGCGGACGCACCCTCCACCCGTACAGCGATTACCTGCTGCACGACGTGGGGACCGGGGACGGGATCGAGCTCGCGGTGCCCGAACATCACGGTCCCGAGTTCAACAGCCTTCAAGACAGCTTCGCCGCGAACGCGAACAAGCTCCGCACCGCCCCGCTCTGGGGTCTCCGCACGCGCACCCGGCTGATGCACGACGGGCTCTCGCCGACCCTGCGCGAGGCCATCGGCCGCCACCAGAACGAGGCGAGCTTCGCCCGCGCCGCGTTCGACGGCCTGCCGCCCGAGTCACAGGAGCAACTCCTGACCTTCCTCCGTTCGCTCTGAGCCGGAACGGAAGGTCCGCGGGCCGGGACCCACCGTCCGGATCCGCGGATCGACGAGGTGTCAAACACCTCGTTGAGTTTTCTCCTCGAGGGACCGTGTGCGGGGCTCGCCCGAGGCCGTCGTTCTCGGTCGCGGGAGTCTCGGGGACGAGACGATCTCCGCTCGGTGGCGGCGTTCCCGGTCAGTGCACCGCGGACGGACCGCCGCGCGCGGGAGCCTTCGTCGCACCCGGCAGGGCGCCCCGCTCGAGCCAGGCCTCGTAGGCCTTGAAGTCGTACGGCCGTCCGAGGAAGTCGGCGACCAGCTCTGCCGCAGGCTTGCCGCCGCCCGGGCCGAGCACGCGCTCGCGATAGCGGGTCGCCGTCTCGCGGTCGAACACGCCCTTGCTCGCGAACGGCGTGAACATGTCCTTCGCGATGACCAGCGACCACATGTACGTGTAGTACACGGCGCTGTACCCGTTCAGGTGCCCGAACGACGCCTGCAGGGCCATGCCCTTCACGTAGGGGAACGTCCAGTACTTCTCCATCGACTCGGCGAGCACCGCGGTGGAGTCCAGCCCCTTCGCCTCGCGCTGGTGCAGGTGGAGGCTGGTGGCGGCGAGGAACATCTGTCGCCGGACCTCGAGGCCCTTCCCGAACTCCTCCGCCGCGCGGAGCTGCTCGACCATCTTCGCCGGGATGGGCTCACCGGTCTTCACGTGCTTCGCGAAGCTCTGGAGCACGCCCGCGTCGCGCATCCACTCCTCGAGCATCTGCGACGGCGCCTCGACGAAGTCCTGCTCGGTCCGCACGCCGGAATTGGCCGCCCACCGGGTGTTGCCACCGAGGATGTGGTGCACCAGGTGCCCGAACTCGTGGAACAGCGTCCTGGCGTCGTCGTACTCCATCAGGCCGCCGGGCCTGGGGAAGTTGCAGAGCAGCGCTCCCTCGGGAAGGCGATGCCCGGCCTGGCCGGAGATGACGGTGAACTGGGCCGCGTGCTTGAACTTGCCGTCGCGCGGGTGCAGGTCGAGGTAGATGCGCCCCAGTGACTTCCCAGCGCGATCGCCGAACGACGGGCCGGCGATGACGTCGTAGGTCCGCACGTCGGCGTGCCAGACGACGGCGTTCTCCACCGGCCGGTACGCGATGTCGAACAGCCTGCCCGAGACGTCGAGCACGCCCTGGAACACACGGCCGGCCTCGAAGTACGGGCGAGCCTCCTGCGCGTCGAACCGGTAGCGCTCGGCCTTCACCCGCTCGCCGTAATAGACGATGTCCCAGGGATCGAGCTGCTTCGCGCCGGGAACGTCCTTCCTCTTTCGCTCCAGGAGGAGCTGCTTCTCCTTCGCGGCACGGGGCCCGGCGGCCGCGGTGATCCGCTCGATGAAATCCGAGGCGGCCTGCCCGCTGCCGATCATCTTGTTCTCCGTCGCGTAGTCCGCCCAGTTCGCGTAGCCGAGCGTGTGAGCGAGCTCCTGGCGCTTCACCAGTAGCCGCTCGAGGACGGCGATGTTCTGGGGAGCCGCGCGGGTCATGAACGCTCGCCACATCGCCTCGCGGGTCTGCGCCTTCCTCGCGTAGCTCCGCACCGGGAAGTAGTCCGGGTAGTCGGTGGTGAGGACGATCATCCCGTCCGGGCCGGGCGGGTGCGCAGCAAGGAAGTCCGCCGGCAGGCCCGCGAGCGCCGCCTTGTTGAAGGACACCTTCTTCACGTCGGCGGGGATGTTCCGGTCGAACTCCTGCCCGATGGCGACCAGCTCGTCGGCGAGCGCCCGGACCTTCCCCCGGGTGGCGTCGTCGCGGTCCACACCGGCGCGGCGGAACTCACGGAGCTCACGCTTCATCCACCACCGAGTGCTCACGTCCTGGCTCGAGAGGCCGAGCGAGGACAGAACGTCGTACACCGCGCGGTCCTGGTTGATGGCGGTGAACATCGCCTGGAGCTTCCGGTCGCACTCCTCGGCGGCCTTGCGCATCGCGGGATCGGGAGCCCCCTGCCGGGCCAGCTCGGCCTGTGCAGCGGCGTCGTTGATGGCGGCGAAGCCGTCGTCGTAGATGGTCAGCGTGGCGACGGTGTCGCGCGGCGCCGGGACCGACTTGACCGCATCGATCGCGATCCGCGCGCGGTCCATCGCGTCGTCGCACGCGGCGGAGAACCCTCCGGGCGGGCCGGCGATCTGGGCGGCGGCGGCCCCCAGCGGCTCGTCGAGCGCGGGCAGAGGCTTCACCACGGCGGGCGCCGGAGCGGCAGTCGCAGTGGCCTTCGGCGCGGGCGCCGGGGCGCTGGCACAGGCGAGCAGCGCGAGTGAGGGAAGGGCGAGGGCGAGGGCGAGGCGCATCGGTTGTACTCGAGGAAAGGCGACCCTCCGGCGGGGGCCGCTCGAGGGGGGGCGGACTGTCGCACACCCTGCCGGAACGGGTCATCCGCATGCAGCGAGGCGCGGACACCGCACCGGGCGACGTCAGCGCGCGAACGTTCGCCCGGCGGAACCGCTCACTTCACCATGCGCGCCGCGGGCGAGGCGCTGGCCTTCGGCGCCTTCGGCGCGGGCCCATCACCCTCGCGGAGCCATGCCTCGTACGCCCGGAAGTCGTACGGACGACCGAGGAAGTCGGCGACCAGCTCCGCCGCCGGCTTGCCTCCGCCCGGCTCGAGGATCTGCTTCCGGTAGCGCTGAGCCGTTGCGGGATCGAACATCCCCTTCGCCTTGAACGCGGTGGCGAGGTCCTTCGCAATGACCTTCGACCACATGTACGTGTAGTAAACCGCGCTGTACCCGTTCAGGTGGCCGAACGCCGTGTAGAAGGTGGTGCCGGCGATGTACGGGAACGGCGAGTAGCGCGACTGGATCTCCGCGACGTACGGGGTCAGCTCCAGCCCGTGCGGATCACGGTCGTAGAGGTGCAGGCTGGTCGCCGCGTAGAACATCTGCTGCCGCACGTCGACGCCCTTGCCGAAGTCGTCCGCGGTCCGGAGCTGCTTCACCATCGCCGCCGGGATGGGCTTTCCGGTCCTCACCTCGCGGGCGAAGGTCTGGAGGACGCCGGCGTCGCGCATCCACTCCTCGAGCATCTGCGAGGGTGCCTCGACGAAGTCCTGCTCGTTGCGGACGCCGGAGTTCGCCGCCCAGCGGGTGTTGCCGCCGACGATGTGGTGCAGCAGATGTCCGAACTCGTGGAACAGCGTGCGGACGTCGTCGTACTCCATCAGCTCGCCGGAGCGCGGGAAGTTGCAGAGCAGCGCGCTCTCCGGAAGCCGCCGGCCGGCCTGACCGGAGATCATCCCGTACTGCGCGGCGTGCTTGTACTTGTTCTCCCGCGGATGGAGGTCGAGGTAGATGCGGCCCAGCGACTGGCCGCTGCGGTCACCGTACGAGCTCCCGGCGATGACGTCGTAGACCTCGACGTCGGCGTGCCAGACCTTCGCGCCCTCCACCTTGCGGTAGGACACGTCGAACAGGCGGCCCGAGACGTCGAGCACGCCGCGCTGGACGCGATCGAACTCGAAGTAGGGCCGCGCGGCCTTCGCGTCGAACCGGTACTGCTCGATCTTCACCCGGTCCGAGTAGTAGCCGTAGTCCCACGGAGCGACCTGCTTCGCGCCGGGAATGTCCTTCCGCTCACGGGCCAGGACCCGGGCCAGCTCCTTCGTGGAGCGCTCGCCAGCTGCCGTGGTGATCCGCTCGATGAACTCGGAGGCCGCGCGCCCGCTGCCGATCATCTTGTTCTCGGTGGTGTAGTCCGCCCAGTTCGCGTACCCGAGGACGGTGGCCAGCTCGTGGCGCTTGGCGAGCAGCCGCGAGAGCACCTCGATGTTCGCCGGTGAGGCGCGGGTGTTGGACGCGCGCCAGATCTTCTCCCGCGCCTTGGAGCTGCGGGCGTAGGCCATGAAGGGGTGGTAGTCGGGGTAGTCGGTGGTCAGCGTGACCATCCCGTCCGCGCCCGGAGGATGCGCCTTCCGGAAGTCCTCGGGCAGCCCCGCCAGCTCGGCGGGAGTGAAGGAGACGGTCTTGGTGCCCCCGCGAATGTTGCGGTCGAACTCCTGGCCGATCGCCACGATCTCGTCGTTGAGCGCCCGCACCTTCTCCCGCGTGGCATCGTCACGATCCACGCCCGCGCGACGGAACTCGCGGAGGTCACGCTTCATCCACCAGACGGTGGCGGCGTCCTGACCCGAGAGGTCGAGCCCGGAGAGCGCGTCGTACACCGCGCGGTCCTGGTAGATGGCGGTGGCGAAGCCCTGGATCTCGCGGTCGCACTCCTCGCCGGCCTTCCGCATCTCGGCGTCCGGGCTGGACTGCCGGGCGAGCTCGGCCTGGAAGTCCAGGTCGTTGATCACCGCGTTCGCGTCGTCGTACCACCCGAGGGCGGTCACCGTGTCGCGCGGAGCCGGCATCCCCTTCAGCGCGTCCAACCCGACGCGCGCCCGCCCGATGGCGTCCTTGCAGGCGGCGGTCAGCGCCGAGGCTGGGCCCGAGACGCGCTCGGAGGCCCCACCGACGGGAAGCTCCTTCAGCGCCGGTGGTGCCTGCACCGCGACGGGCGCAGCGGCCGCCGGCGCAGCGGGCGGAGCAGCCGCGGTGGAGGGCGCCGAGGCAGGCGCGCTGGCACAGGCCAGGACGGTCACGGAGGGGAGGAGGAGGGCGAGGCGCATCGGTGGCTTTCGGAGAAGGGAGACCATCCGGCAGGGGTCGCAGGAAGAGGCCCGCGACTGCACGCGCTGCCGCGAACGGTCGGCCGCATGCAGGGAACGAACCCGCGCCGTGAATCCTAGCTAGACGGTCGCCCCGGGCCGGACTCGCCCCCGCACACCGCCAGAGCCCAGACCGGAAACAATCGCAGGTAGATGTCGTAGTGAATGGCGCTGGTCCGGTTGAACACCCCGGTGATCGGCTGCTCCGGCCACCGCCCATCCGCGCCCTGGTGCTCCCGCAGCCACGCCACGCCCCGGCGCACCGGCTCGGAGTCGCGCCGCCCGCATGCCGCGAGGGACAGCAGCGCCCACGACGTCTGCACCGCGTGCCCGCGCTTTCCGTCCACCCAGCGCCGCGCGCGGTTGGACTCCAGCGTCTCGCTCCAGCTCCCGTCCGGCCGCTGTCGGGCCTCGAGGTAGTCCGCCGCCCGCTGCAGCGCCGGGTCATCGGCTCCCCCCCCCCCCCCCGCCCGCCCCCCCCCCCCCCCCCCCCCCCCCCCCCCCCCCCCCACCCCCCCCC
>Ga0081540_1003352_pt1 | contig 12701 bp, 7 predicted proteins | sample TabmetS2T1R1_FD_71024 | JGI IMG/M metagenome (GOLD analysis project Ga0081540, IMG submission 71024) | Tabebuia heterophylla rhizosphere microbial communities from the University of Puerto Rico - S2T1R1 | ecosystem: Host-associated > Plants > Roots > Rhizosphere ...
CATGCGGGGAGGTTGCCGCGAGGGAGATCCGTGAGGTGCCGGGGGCATGGCAGGCAGGTGCTGGGCGGCGGAGGCTGGCGGCTCAGGCCGGGTGGACCGTAAGACCACCCCGCCGGTATCTGGCCGCCGCGGTGGAGGCCGGGCTGGCCCGTGATGGCGGGGGGGCTCAGCTGGCCGGCATCATCCACGCCGCGACGGGTCCGGTCCATCACCTTGACACCCCCCTGATGCCAACGAAAGCCTCGGGAGCCGATTTCGGCCCTATACCCCTAAGAGGCCAGAGGGCCGCTTCAAATACGTCCGAGGCCTGGCCGGTTTCGAGGCAATAGTTCACGCTGTTGTTTGTCATCAAGTTGCTGGCGCCCGCAAGAGCCACACCAACGTGGCCTGGCACCAGGCTCGATGATCGGACAATCCGCTGCGGTGATGTCGAGGGCAGAGCCGCACCTCGTGTGGCCGGAGGATCAAGCGTGGTGCCTGGCGTGCGAGGTCGACGATGAGATCGAGTTCACCGTTGGTTGTTCCGGCGCGGCGTCCCAGGCGTTGGCTGGAGCCCTGCCGGGCGCTGTCCGGCGAATGCGTTACGGGGAACCGGCTCCGTTGTACCGCGACCCGGCCTAATCCCAGCACCCGCATATCAAGCAGAGTCGGACGTTCGCGCAAGGGCCCGGCCGGGCGCAGATCGTCCCGTTCGGCACGGCGCGGCAGTGTCCCCGTCGGACGTTCGCGCAAGGGCCCGGCCGGGCGCAGATCGTCCCGTTCGGCACGGCGCGGCAGTGTCCCCGTCGGACACTGGAACGCGCGCAGAGCGGCGGACATCGCACACCGCCCCCGGGCCGGCGGTGACGCTCCGTCACGTAGCTCGCAGTCCTCTCGGACGCCCACGTCAGCCGCTCCTGAAGGAGGGATTCTCACCGATATGGCCATATGGCCAAGTAGTGCCAACTTATTTGAGAAATGGCCATCTATGATGAGAAACTAGAAACAACACCGGAGTGCGCCCAGGGGCGGGTGAAGCCAACCGCTCCCCGGCCACGGTAGGGGGCGATACGGATCGGGAAGCCGGTGGAAAAGGCCTCGATCATCATGCCGTGGCCGATCACCATCCCGACGTGCCCCGGCGAGATGGTGGTCCCGTCGGCGCCGGCGAAGAAGATGAGGTCACCGGGCTCCTCGTGACCGGGCGCAACCTTCGGCCCCCACACCCACTGCTCCTCCGACGTGCGCGGGATGTCGATGCCGGCGTTCCGGTAGCCCATCATCACCAGCCCAGAGCAGTCGAACGCGTCGGGCCCGGTGCCGCCCCACAGGTACGGCTTGCCGATCTGCGCCCGGGCGAACGCGATCGCTGAGGCAGCCGCCTGGTTCGGGATCTGCCCGCCGCCCGGGCCACCGCCAGTGGCGCTGGTCAGGCACTGGGCGCCGCCGCCGGTTCCGCTGGTCGCGGCGGTGACGGAGAAGCCGCCGTTCGCGTAGAGGGTCGCCCAGTGGAGCACCGACTGCACGTAGCTGAACAGGTGGTTGTACGCGAAGATGGCATTGCTGACGTTGCTGTGCACACCGTGTGCGACCAGGTACTTCGCGGCACCAGCGATCGCATCGGCGGGCTGGTACACGCTGGCGGTGCCATCGCTGTTGCCGTCGGCGGCCACCCCGCCGACCTGCTGGCCGGCCGGGTGAACCGCGCCGCCGCCCCATTGGTTGCCCGCCGCGCCGCCGATGCCGATCTGCATCGGGCCCGCCGCGCCGAACGGGTTGGCCCCGCTGTGCACGCCAGGCAGGGATGAGCGGCCCTGATTGCTCTCGACCTCGCCGATACCCGCCAGCACCGGCCATGGCACGCCGTACTGCCGCCCTGCCTGCTGGTAGGAGCGCAGAAAGTCGGCGGGGATCGTCGCCCGCCCGGCGGCGCTCGCGGTCGGCTGTGCGGCGGCAGCCGGGTTGCCCGACCCGCCTCCCGGGCAGCCCTGGCCGGCTGAGAACAGCATGCTGCTGCCGCCGATCAGCCCCGCCCCGACGGCCGCCAGACCCAGCACCATCAGCGTCGCCACGCCTACCGCGACCAGGACGGCCCGCCGGCCGGTGAGCGGAACCCCCAGCCGCCACTTCACGAGTTGCCTGCCGAAGCGAGCTGGATGTCATTGACCTGCCAGCCGCTGTCCGACCGCGTGATCGTGATCGCGTAGTCGCCGCTGGCCACGTGGGAGGTGGTTTTTCCCGCCCGCTGGGTGGTGTAGGTCTTCTGGCTCAGCTTCACCAGGAAGATCAGGCTCGACGCGCCGAACGCGCGCAGCGAGGTGATCACACCGCTGCCCGTGGCGGTCTGCTTCTCCCGGGTCCTCGCCTGGGCCACCCCCGGAGTGGCGTAGCTCCGCGCCAGGGTGGCCGCCAGCGCCGGGGTGATCAGGCCGCGCATCCGGCCGACGTATCGGTCCGCGCTCTCGGTGTAGGAGTACGTGGCGTAGTCGGCGCTGAAGTGCCGCACCACCCCGGCCGCCTCCGTCAGGTCGGCCTGGGTGAACGGAAGCCAGCGGTAGATGTTCACCGCCTGGCCGGATGCCGACGGGCTTCCCGCGGCCGTGGGGGTGATCCGTGTCGGCGCTGGCGTGGGCGCCGCGGTGTGGCCCGTGGGTCGCGGCGCCGCCTGGGAGGGGGCGGCTGACGAGCGCGGCCACAGGAGGAAGGCGCCGAGCCCGGCCAGGGCAAGCACGATGACCGCGAATGCCACCTTCCGCTGTGCCGGGGTCAGGTCCATAGGCCCGGGGAGTTACTTCCGGCGGCGGACGGGGCGGAGCCAGAACGGCCTCGGCGGGCCGGGGTCCGCGGACCGGTCCTGCCCGGCCGGGGCCGCCCCGCCCGCCGGGCTCGACCGGCCCGGCGAGGCGGGTGGCGGCTGCTGCCTGCTGGCCGGCCTGTCCCCGGCGGGCACCCGTGCGCTGCCCGAGCGGCCGAAGGGCCCACCATCGCCCCAGGTGGTCGGCCTGGACGGCGCGGGCTGCCTGGACGGGGCCGGAGCGGCGGCAGGTGCCCGAGCCGGCGCAGGTGCCCGAGCCGGAGCAGGTGCCCGAGCCGGAGCAGGTGCCCGAGCCGGAGCCGGAGCCCTGGCGGGCGCGGGCGCCCGGGCGGGAGCCGGAGCGGCGGCCGGCGCCGGCCTTCGGGTTGGGGCCGGCGCCCGGGCCGGAGCAGATGCAGGTACAGGTGCAGGTGCAGGTGCAGGTGCGGGTGCCCGAGCCGGCGCCGACGTCCGGGCCGGCGGGCCATTGCTGGCGGCCTGCCTGGCCGGCGCGCCGCCCGGCGTGGACCGCGGCGCGGTGTCCGGCCAGCGGGGCCTGCCCGGGGACGTCGCGCCGCGCGACCAGCTCGTCGCCTGCGGGGGCACGGCCTCGCCATCCCGGGGGGGCAGGACGAGCGGCGGAGCTTCCCGGCCCGTGCCGTTGCTCCCGTTCCCCAGCCCCCGCGCCCGGCCGCGGCTCGCTGCTCCAGCGCCGGATTCCGAGCCGGGCTGCGACGTCTCCTGGGCTTCGGCGCCGTCGTCTTGGACGCCGGAGCCGTTGACCGCGTGCCCGTTGGGCCCACTAGCCCCGCTGCGCCCGCCGACCCCGTCGGACCTCACCCCGTCGGCACCAGCCGCGGCGGACCCAGCGGTGGCTGACCTGGCCCTATCGGCCTTGGCCCCGTCCGTTGTGGCCCCGTCCGATTTGGCACCGGCAGACTTGGCCCCCTTTGACCCGGCCGCGGCGGCGCCCGCCATCGCCCCCGCCGCGCCGGCGGTGACGATCTGCGCGCCCAGGCTGGCGGCCTGCGCCGGGTTGCGCCGAGCCCAACGGGCCACCCGGTAGCTCCCGAAGCCGGGAACGCCGACCGTTGCGGCGTCGACGGTGTTCCGGCGCGCCGCCGCGCCCGCCGTCGCCAGGCTCGCCTCGGCCCGCTCGCGCGATCCGATCACTCCGTACCCCACGGCCGAGAACAGGTGCGCGAACGGCTTGCGGTAAATGAACACCGCGACCGTGACCAGTGTGATCATCAGGATCTTCAGCGCCCACGGCAGCGCGGCGTCGCTCGCGCCCATGATCAGGGAGTAGGCATACAGCAGGATGCTGAGGACCAGCGCGATCGCCGCCGTCTTGAGCAGCACGCCGATCAGCATCTCGGCCCAGCGCAGCGCGATGACCCGCCCGAACCCGGGGTGCGTGCCGACGATGAGGAAGAACGGGCCCGCCACCAGCAGCAGCAGGAAGCCGAGTTTCAAGACGATCAGGGTGATCGCGATGAACAGCACGAGCAGCCCGGCGGCCAGCGCGGCGAACAGCGCTGCGAAGCCGATTTCCAGCCGGGTCGTCCACTGCTTGCCCTGGAACACCGGGTACACGCCCGGATAGTTCTGCTTGATCGAGTCCGCGATGCCGGCGTAGGCGGCTTGTTTCGCCTTGATCACCGCCGCGGTCGGTCTCTCGTTCGCCGCGATCGCCTGTGCCCACAGCAGCTGCCTGCCGTACTTGTTGACCACCGTCGGCTGGCCGCCCGCGGCCGAATAGGCCGTGGTGCCGAACTCACCGTCCAGCCACGGCTTGCAGACCAGGACCGTCCACAGTTCGTTGGCGTTGGCGTCGACGACCCCGTTGCCCGCGGTATAAGCGAAGTTGCCCCCGGCCGGCGTCTGCGGGTCGCCCTCGCGCAGCGGGACGCAGCTGCTCTGATGGGGGGCGGGGAGCTTGGCGAAGGCGATGTTGAGCGTCTGGGTGATGCCGTCGGAGAACGCCTTGCCGGCGCCGGTGAAGTCGGCCGGGCGCCCGATGAGCCAGATCGCGGCCGCGCAGGCGATGACCATCCAGACGGTTCCCTCGATCGTGCGGGTGGCGCGCCTGCGGATCAGGCCCTGCCAGGCCAGCCAGATCGCCCCGAGGATGACCACGGGCGCCAGGTACGGGAAGTAGATGGCGTTGCCGAGGCTGGTGATCAGCTTGTTCACGGCGTTGCTCAGCCAGGCGAGGATGCCCTCACCCGCCGCCGACTGGTACACGGTGATCGTGACCCGGTCGAGCGCCTTGGCCATCGTGAACACGACACCGGCGACCTGGTTGCCGATCAGCGAGGCCATGTCGGAGCACTGCAGGTCGTGGGCGGCCCACGTCTGCCCGGCCATGCCGTAGCTGTCGTACAGGGTGGCCGGCTGGCGGGCGACCGCACCGGGCGGCTTGATCAGCGCGTCGATCCCGCCGGTGGCCTGCTCGGGCGCGGGCACCGACGGCTGGCAGACGTTGTTGAGCTGGCCGATCAGGCCGCTGGACCCGGCCGCGCAGAAACCGAGCAGCCCACCGATGTCACCGATCCCGGGCACCTGGCAGATGCCGCCGGGCGCGGCAGGCCCTGCCCGGCCGGTCACGCTCGCGGGACCGGCCGGCTGGGATACCCGTGCGGGCGCCCCGGCCGCCAGCACATGGACGGATGTCGAAGGCGCTCCCGCCGACACCATGGCGGACGCGGCCGGGTTCGCCGCCGCCTGCGCGGTGCCGGGAAGGCCGACCACCGCGACGACGACGCCGATCAGCACCATCATGCGGCGCACGGACGCTGGCACCCGGAACAGTCCCCCCGGGGACGGCCGCGGCATTCCGGGCGGCCGCGGCACCTCGGAGTGCGCTGCGGGCATGGGGCCGACCCCGGAAGTCGGTGTGGGCGCCGACTTCGCGCGGGTCAGGCGGAGAGGGCTAGGCATTCCGGGCTTCTTTGCTCAGGGCGCTGGCTCATCTGCGTGGGGACGGTCTGCGGGAGGGTCGTGCGCGGGAGCGGCACCCGGTGCCGATGGTTCGCTGGGGCCGGGTTCCGCGCCCGGCACGGGTGCCGCGCTCATGCGCGGGGCATCCGCACCTGGTTTGCTGCGGGTGGGGTTGGTGTCCAGCCACTGCCGCATCTCGTCCGAGATCAGGTCGATGCCGATCCGGCCCGCCCTGCCCTCCAGGTCGCGGAAGATGCACTCCCCGTTGCCGAGCCCCCGCAGCGCGATCTGGTGCTCATCCGACGCCTCCACCCCCAGCAGGGCCATCACGTTCGCCACCTCGACCCGCTCGGAGGATCGGAAGGCGAACACACCGGAGATGCAGTTCGTGACCTGCTCGGACAGCAGGTCACCGGCGTTCTGCGAGACCAGGATCAGGGCGGTGTTGCGGGAGCGGCCCATCCGCGACACCTCCGGCACCAGCTTCGCGCCCTCCGGCGTGGACGTGATCGCCCACGCCTCGTCCAGGAAGATGGCTTTGGGCAGCCGGCGGTCCATTCCGTTCAGCAGCCTGCGGGCGAACTGGGAGACCAGGTACAGCAGGGCGACCGAGAGGCGCTGCTCGTAGGAGAAGTCGTCCCGGCTCACCGCGGCGTCCGGCAGCGTGAGGCCGGCGAGGGTGAAGACCGTGGTCCACCCGGCCGCGTCGATCCGCTGCCCACCCGAGGGCGCGAAACACAGCCGGGCCAGCCGCATCTCCGACATCGAGCGCAGCACCGCCCCCAGGTTCCTGGACGCGGGATTCTCGCCCTGCTCCAGGTACCGGACGACCTTGCCCAGACTGGGCCGCTCCCGGCCGGCGACCGCGCCCACCGCCTGGATCATCGCGCTCTCGCGCTCCTCGCTCATCCGCGGCAGCAGCAGCCGGAGCGTCTCGGTGGCCATGGTCCGCTTCTCGGCCAGGTCGTCGCCGAACGAGAACGGGTCGAGCAGTCCGGGCGCGGCGCCGCCGAGCGGGAGCACCCTGGCCTTGCGGCCGCGTGCGGCCAGCACGTCCACCAGCGACTCGGCGTCCCCCTTGGGGTCGATGACGGCGACCGTGACGCCCCTCAGTGCCAGTTGCAGGATCAGCAGCAGCGCGAGCGTGGTCTTGCCGCCGCCCGGCTCGCCGGTGATCGCGACCGCGGTGGGCCGGTTGCGCGTCGCCGCCAGCAGCGGGTCGAAGTGGACGATGGACCGCGCCCGGCCCAGCGTCTCGCCGATGTAGGGGCCCACCCAGATGCCGTCGCCGCCGTCCAGCCCGCCCATCGGCCGGTCCCCCAGGTCCACGGTCGCGGTCGGCACGCCGCCGGCGATCGTGTACAGCGGCTGGCGCTGCACGTACGAGGAGAGCCGCACGTGGTCGCCGGGCAGCGACTCGCACAGCAGCGAGAACTGGTCGCCGGTGGAGTTGACCACGTCAAGGCCGATGTCGCGGTAGTGCTCGACGAGCGCATCCACCCGGCGCTGGCACAGGTCACGGGTGGGCGCGGTCACCGACAGCCGGTGCCACCCGTACACGAACGGCAGCCGTTCCTTGGTGATCCCGTGCTCCAGCATCCGGGCCGCTTCGAGCTGCTCGGCCAGCGCCAGCGGCAGGTCGACCCCCGCCTCCCTGATGTGCGCGTCCATGTCCCTGGCGTGGGCCAGCCTGCGCCCCACGTCCTTGCTGGCCTTCGCCGGTGGAATCAGCCGCATCCGGGAGCTCACCTCGACCGGGAACGGAAGCGAGTCCGCGAAGTGCAGCCAGGGCTCCCCCTCCGGGAACGACATGACGTCGGGGAACCGGGAGTAGGACAGGAACGCCACGAACGACTCGCCGGCCGGGTGCTCGAGCCGCAGCATCGTGCGGCCGTTCTCCACCTGGCCCTCCAGCAGCGCCTCGATCTCCCCCGCACCCCAGGTCCGGCGGTGCACGGCCGACGGTGGCGGGTCGCCGGCGGTCCCGGCCAGCGCGTGCCGGAACAGCCAGGCGATCTCCTCACTGGTCGCGTGGCGGGCGTGCAGGGCGCTGGCCGACAGCGCCCGGCCGAGCCGCTCGGCCTGATCGGTCCAGCGCGCGAGCTCGCTGGCCCCCACCGCCTCGTCGCCGAGGCCCAGCGCCTGCTCGCTGCTCCGGTACGCGTTGATGAGCTGGGAGAACACCCCGCCCTGCAGCTGCGCCCGCATGCCCCGCTGGCCCAGCCGAACCCCTAGGTAGACCTCCTTGGTCCAGAAGTCTTTCGCCCACACGTGGCGGTACATCTCGTCCAGGTAGTCCCGCCAGCCGGGGCCGCCGTCGGAGGTGGCGTCCAGCCTCGCCGCCCATTCCGCCGCCGGGTAGGACCGGTGCGCGATCCGCAGGTGCACCTCCGCGTCGGGCAGCCGGATGGCCGCCAGCGCCACCGTGATGTTGATCGCGAGCGCTTCCCGCTCGGGCGGGGTCGTGAACTCGTAGGAGTGGGTCGGCAGGCGGTAGTACGCCCAGGCGTGGCTCTCCGTTAGCAGGATCCGGTCATCGAAGTAGCGGACGCTCAGCCGGCTGCGGCCCCGGGTGCGCCCACTCACCTCGCCGCCCTCCGCCGTTGCGGGCTGGCGGCGAGCGCGGCGATCAGCACGCCGGCGAGCGCCCTGTAAGCCTGCAAAACGGGCGGGCGCAGCTGGCCCAGCCGCGATCCCGCGGCACCGGGGGCCTGTCCGTCCGCGACCGCGTGCCCGGCCGCCACCTCGGCGAGATGGTCGTCCCAGGGCACCCGGACGATCGCCCGGCACCTGCCCCTGACTACGAGTTCCGCCTGCTCGGCGTGCGGCATGCTGCGCCTGGACACGCCGTTGACGACGGCGATCGAGTTCGCCGCGAGCGCGTCGTAGCCGTGGGCCGCCAGCCATTCCTGGGTCATGGCCAGTGCCCGCGCCGCATCGGGGCCGGCGGGTGTGACGAGCACGAGCTGGTCGGCGGCGTTGAGCGCCCGGGCGACCGCGCTCGGGCCGGGGTCGGCGAAGACGAGCCCGTAGCCGCCGGCGACCGCTTCGAACACCCGGCGGTACTCCGGATCACCCATGTCGATCGCGCCATCTCCCCGGACCTCCGGAGTGAACACGTCGAGCCGGCCGCGGCCGCGCAGCTGATGGCCGTTGGCCGGCGGGCGCCCGCCTTCCGGCTGCCGATCGGCCGGAGCCGGACCCGCGAGCAGCGAGGCGACCTTCAGTGCGGGCCGGGGCGCCAGTTCTGCGAGCGAGGCCGGGCCGGGATTGAGGTCGAGTGCCGCCACCGATTCCCGGCGCAATCCGGCGAGGAGATCGGCGATCATCAGCGTGGTCGCCGTCTGGCCGGCGCCGACGGTGCAGCCCACCACCGCGACCAGCCGGGAGCCACCGAGCGGCAGGAGGGCCCGCGCCCGGTCGCGCTTGTCGTTATCGGGACGGCCGGGACCGTGCCCGCCGGGCACAGGCACGACCCGTTCGCGCGTGCCGCGCTGATGGGCCGGGCCGCCCACCGCACGCTCGACCGTCCGGGGCCGCACCGCCGGCGGCCCGGCCGGGCCCCGCTGCGCGGGCACGACGGCCACCCGCGCCTGCCCAGGCGTGCGCGCGGCCGGGGGCCCCGGCACGTCCCGAACGGGCGACAGGGCTGCGGGCGCGTGTGCTGCGGCAGCCGGGCGCCTGGCAGGCGCAGAGGCGCGGGCGTGAGCGCGAGCACGTGCAGGGGCCGGAGCCGGGGCATGTGCAGGACCGGGAGCGCTGCCAGGCGCCGGTGCAGGGGCGGGAGCCCCGGCGGGCGCCGGAGCCTGGGCAAAGGCCGCAGCACGGGCTGGGGCGGAAGTGCTGGCAGGCGCCGGAGCCTTGGCGGTCGCAGCACGGGCCGGGGCGTTGGCGCGGACGGGTGTCGTGCGACGCGCCGGCGCACCGGATGACGCGGGAACCGGCCCCTGGCGCGCGCCGCCGCCCGGGGCGGGCGCGGCCGCGGCGGCCCGGGCGCCCGGCCATGTGCGGTCACGCACGGCCGGCTCGACGGCCCGCGCCACTGCTGGCTCGACGGCGCGCGCCACGGCTGGCTCCAGGGCAGGCGCCACGACCGGCTCGACCGCGGGCTCCGTGGCCGGCTGGGCCTGGCTGCGCCGCCACACCCGGCCGACAACCACCATCTCGTCCTTTTCGACGTGGGGCGTCATCCGGCACCAGGTCGCGGGCTCGCCGAGATAACGAACCTGGGAGATGATCAGCTCCGGCAGGCGCTTGCTCTCCAGGACCGGCCGGGTGGCCAGCCAGGTGAGAACCGCGGGCGGCAGCACATACAGCCAGAACAGCGTGTGGCTGAAGGGCAGCCCGAAAAGCGTGAGGAGGAGCACATACGGAATCGTGATGGCCGCGAAGACGGCTATCTGGCCCACCGGGAGGGGCATCGGCAGCCGGAAATCGTAAAGCTTATACAGCCGCTTCTCGATCCGCCAGATGCCGGTGTAGGTGGGCAGCTCCACCAGTCGCTCTCCTTCCGCTCGGGGCGGGCGTCAGTGGACGCCCAGGGCCTTCGCGATTCCCTGAGCCAGGGACTGCACGATGCTCGGGGTGTAGAACACCACGGCGATCGCGACGGCGAGCACCATGAACTGCACGAACCGGATGATCTCCCTCGTGAACAGGAAGAACAGCGCCACGATCCCGACGATCCCCAGGAACAGCGGCCCGAAAAGGCCTTGCAGATAGGACACGAGGCCGGAGGTGCTCAGCGACAGGGGAACCGCCGCGTTCAGGTAATGGGACAACATCGGTCTACTCCGGAGTCTGGGGCTTGCTTAGGCAGGTGGCCGATACGGCCAGCGCGGGCATGATCACGATGACCCCGTGGACTGGACTGAGGGGCCGATCGCGCTGATGTACCAGGTCCCGCCCTTCTTCACGATCGTCAGTGCGTAACTCATCTCCAGCTTGGCCGCCTTTCCCGAACTGGCCTGGTCCGGGATCTTCCAGACCACCGTGGCGACGATGTTGCGGGTATCCCCGCCGGCGGGGACGGTGACCCCGGTCAGCGAGCGGAACGCCAGCTGGCCGTCCAGGCCCGTCACGGTCGTGCCCGGGGCCAGGAAACGGCCGAGCGTGGCCTGGTCACCGCTGCCGTAGGCCTCGAAGAAAGCCGGCAGCTGGTTCGTCAGCTCCGACTGCGTCGCCGCGTCGGATGTGGTCGCCGACGGCGTCGGCACCGCAGCCTTGGCGGGCGCCGGGAGCCAGGCCGGCTGCCCGGAAACTGCCAGCGCCCCGCCCGAGTAATAGACGGGCACGCCGAGCTCCATCAGCTGCCCGTTGACCCGCGCGAGCAGCGTCACGACCGCGTGGTTGGCGTCGTGCACGGCCACGTCCGCGACCTGCTCCGACTGCAATTGCAGCGTTCCCGCCCCGTTCCAGCCGAGCTGGGAATCGGCGCCCGCAGGCAGGAACGAGTCCAGTTCACTGGCTCGCTGGTCCGCTGAACCGGGGTCCGCGTTCAGGTACACCTGGCCGAACTGCAGCGCATAGGCGCCCGCGAGCGCCGTCGGAAAGGAGATGCTGGGCGAGGCCGCGGGCGCGGGAGTAGCGCCCGTGCTCGTTTCGCCAGTCATGATTGCCGTTACGCCGCGGTAGCCGATGAGCAGCAACACGGCCCAGACCACGATCCGGAAGATCCAAACCAGCCATCGGCCGCCAGCGCCACGCCAGCCCCCGACGGTGCGCGTCCGTTTCCCGCCACCTTGCGTCAGGTCGCCGGTGCCCGAAACGTAGTCCCCAGAGTAATCGGCCGACTGCGGACTGCGATCAACGGTTGACCGACGGACCATCGCGCCTCCGTCCCGCTCCGCTGCTCTCCGTGTTGGACTGTGGACCATTCTGCGTCAAACGTGCTGTCCGGGGAACCCTTTTGGGCCATCTACCTGCGACGACGCGCCCGGCAGCTACGAACACGCTTCGAACGTTCGCGCTGACCTGCAGTAATTCGGCGTGGACGGCCCACCCCTGCCGACCCGGCCTTGCCATCACTGCCCATGGGCCACGCTGCATTCCCGTCAGTCCGTGATCATGATGCACTCTGGCCCGACGATCATCAATGCACCGTGGCTGTACCGAATACCTCACCCGTAAACGAACACTTGTTCGAATCTATGCCCCTACGGGGACCATATCCGAGGCCGCCGCCATAGGGGCCAAGGGAGCTGAGCCCCGAATTTTGGATCGTAAATGTGAAGCCGTCGGCGCCAGGATTCGCAATTTTAAACGCGAAATCATTCGTGAAGGATTGGATATTGAGAGGTGTATTGAACCACGCGCTGCCCGCCTGGAAAGTGCCTCCATTGGTTAGCTGTAAGCGCGCGTCATCGAGTCCTGTCGACCCATTGAAGGTCATCACGCTGCCAGCAGTGCTGAAACCGTTCACGAAATTGGAGCCTGTTCCAGAGGAGTAGGTGTACGTGGCGCTGGCAACGTTGCTGCTAGTCATGCCGGTGGCGGAGGCGATTGCCTTGATGGTAGTAGTGGCACTGACAGTGATCGGACCCGAGTACAGCGCCGACGCAGTCGTGGGAGTCGTTCCGTTGGTCGTGTAATAGATTTTTGCTCCGGAGGTAGTGTTGGCGAGCGTGACGGACATAGGAGACGAGAAAGTGCCGGAGCCGGGAGAAAACGTCGGAGCCGCCACTTGATTTTGCAACGTGTAGGTTTGACTGGAAGGTTGACTTTGCAGATACCCGCTCGCGCTGGCGATCGCCCTGATGGTTTGAGTTGTCGTGACGGCGATCGGGCCAGTGTACTGCGTGGAAGAAACAGTGGGCGTGGAACCGTCCTTGGTGTAGTAGATCGTGGCACCAGGCGTTGAATCGGTGATTGTGACAGAAAGTGTCCCGGAAAACGTCTGGCTCGCGGGACTGATTACAGGTGTGGCGGCGTTTGGGTTTCCATTGAGCAGCCCGTACACATCGAGCTCTCCGGCTGTGCCAACGTA
>Ga0081540_1003353_pt1 | contig 12700 bp, 13 predicted proteins | sample TabmetS2T1R1_FD_71024 | JGI IMG/M metagenome (GOLD analysis project Ga0081540, IMG submission 71024) | Tabebuia heterophylla rhizosphere microbial communities from the University of Puerto Rico - S2T1R1 | ecosystem: Host-associated > Plants > Roots > Rhizosphere ...
GCCCATGACGCTTTGGCGGCACCGCCCGAGAAGGCGCGTCGCGTGCTTGCCGGCGCCAACGCGACCTATGTGGTGCTCTGCGGATCGCGTCCGCCGGCGGGACTCGACGCGGCGGAGCAGGATGCGAGCCTGTGGAATGCTCTGCGTATGGGGGCTGTCCCGGATTGGCTCGAGCCCATGCCGGAAACGCAAGGCCAGGCATTCCGTGCCTTCCGCATAAAGCATTAACCGTGCGCGCGCTGAGCTCGACCGCGATGCGATCGCACGCTCGCGGCTTACCCGTTCTTAATTGACGTTTCTTAAAGTTCGCGCGCCAGCGGGTCGGACAGGGAGTTGGCGTTGCACCAGAGCCTGCGCATCCGCGAAGAACTCGAGGCCGTGCTGCCGCAGGCCTCGTTCGTCAAGAACAAGTCGATTGCGGTCCTCCTCCCTTGCTACAACGAGGAGGCGACCGTCGCGGCCGTGATCGAAAGTTTTCGCCGCGTGCTGCCCGGCGCAACCATCTACGTCTACGACAACAATTCCGCCGATCGGACGGCGGAAGTCGCGGCGGCTGCAGGCGCCGTGGTGCGCCGCGAGCGTTACCAGGGCAAGGGCAACGTCGTGCGGCGCATGTTCGCCGACATCGAGGCCGACATTTACGTCCTGGCGGACGGCGATCTGACCTACGACGCCAGTGCGGCCGGGCGGCTGGTCGATGCGCTGGTGAGCCAGAACGTCGACATGGTGGTCGGCGTTCGCGTCGCTTCCGGCGAGGCCTTTCGGCGCGGCCACCAGTTCGGCAACCGGCTGTTCAACCGGGTCGTCGCCCACCTGTTCGGTGACGGCTTCACCGATATCCTGTCCGGCTATCGGGTGATGTCGCGGCGCTTTGCGAAATCGTTCCCCGCTGCGTCGGCCGGGTTCGAGATCGAGACCGAGCTGTCGGTGCACGCGCTCGACCTCAAGCTCGCCACCGCGGAAATTCCGCTCAGCTATGGCGAGCGGCCGGAAAACTCCAAGAGCAAGCTCAAGACCTACCGCGACGGCACCCGCATCCTCTTCAGCATCCTGCTGATGTACCGGGCGCTGCGGCCGTTCCAGTTCTATGGCGCGATCTTCCTGGCGCTGCTCGCGGTCGCGATCGGCCTCGCCGCGCCGGTGCTGGTGACCTATTTCGAGACCGGTCTGGTGCCGCGACTGCCGACCGCCGTCCTGGCGGCGAGCATCATGCAGCTCGCCTTCATGAGCCTCACCTGCGGCATCATCATCGAGGCGGTCAGCGCCAGCCGCCGCGAGTTCAAGCGCATGCGCTACCTCGACATCCCGGCCCCCGGGGCCGAGCGGCGCTGAGCACGGCATGACCGCGCACTACGTCGACGAAAAGTACTATCAGGCGGTGGCGCCGCAGTCGTTGAGCGAGCGCCTGATGGTGGTGGCGCGCGATCGCATCTATGCGGATTTCCTGCGCTGCTGCCGGCCGTCCGCCACGGACACCATTCTCGACGTCGGCGTCTCCGACGTGGTCACCGACGCCGCCAACATGCTGGAGCGGAAGTATCCGCACCCTGAGCGGCTCACGGCGGCGGGTCTCGGGACGGCCGATGATTTCCGAAAAGCTTTCCCGGCCGTGACCTATCGCCAGATCGAGCCCAACACGTGGCTGCCCTTCGCTGACAAGGCCTTCGCGATCGCGACGTCCAATGCGGTGCTCGAGCACGTCGGCAGCGCGCGCAATCAGGCACTCTTCGTCGCCGAGCTCGCGCGCGTCGCCGAGAAGGTCTTCATCAGCGTGCCTCACCGCTACTTCCCGGTGGAGCACCATACGGCGATCCCGTTCCTGCACTTCCGAGATGGCAGCTTCGCGGCTGCTTGCCGTTGGCTCGGGAAGACGGAATGGGCCGACAAGGGCAACCTGATCCTGATGTCGAAGCAGCGCCTTCGCGCCGCCGTACCGGACGGGATGCCGGCGTCGATGGGTTACACCGGCATTCCGCTCGGGCCATTCAGCTCGAACCTCTTTCTGTTCATCGACGGCCGGCCGCGATGAGCATCACCGCGGACGTGCCGCGCGTCGACGCGCCGCGCGGGTGGCCTCCGCACGCCCGCGGCGGTGTCGGTTTCGATGCAAGGGCGCTGATCTGCCTCGTCGCGTCACTGGCGCTGCTGTGGCCGTTCGTGACCGCCTTCTATTGGCCCGCCGGCGATGGCCTCGACGTGACCGGCCACCCGATCGGGCGTGATTTCATCAATGTCTGGGTGGGGCCGCAGGTCGCGTTCGGCGAGGGGTTCGCCACCCTGTTCGACCTCGACGCGTATCACGCGGCCCTTGGGACGGTGTTCGGACACCCGCTGCCGTTCCACAACTGGGGCTATCCGCTGTTCACGCTGCCGGCCTTCTGGCCGTTGGCCCAGCTTCCCTACGCGGCCGCCCTGGCGATCTGGACGTTCGGCCTGTTCGCGGTGTTCGCCGGGGTCACGCTTTCGCAGCTGCCGGGACAGCGCGCCTTTGGCCTGATCATGCTGGCGTTGGCGCCGGCCTGCCTCATCAACGCCATCGGCGGCCAGAACGGTTTCCTCAGCGCCGCGCTGTTCCTCGGCGGCATCCTGTGGCTCGACCGTCGGCCGGTTGCGGCCGGCGTGCTGTTCGGGCTCCTCACCTTCAAGCCGCATCTCGGCGTCGTGCTGCCCTTTGCGTTGCTGGCGCTGGGGGCGTGGCGGGTGATTGCCAGCGCCACCGTGACGACCATCGTCCTGGTCGCCGGCTCGGTGGCGTTGTTCGGCCTCGAGCCGTGGCGGCAATATATCGAGGTCACCAGCGCCTATCAGGTGCTGCTGCTCGAACGGTTTCACGGCTTCTACATCTCCATGATGGTCTCAGGCGTGGCCAGCGCGCGGGCGTTCGGGGTTTCCTATTCGGCCGCCCTGATGGCGCAGGTGATGCTGGCGGTGCCGGTCATCGCTGCCGCCTGCTGGGCGGTCCGGCACACCAGCGATGCGCGCGCCCGTGCCCTGGTGCTGGCCAGCGCCACCCCGCTGGTCACTCCCTACGCGTTCAACTACGACCTGACCGCGCTCGCGGCGGCGCTGGTGTGGGCGGCATGCCGGCCGGCGCCGCGCAGCATCGGACGCGACGCGATCCTGTTTCTGGGATGGATCACCCCGATCCTGGCTATGCATCTGAATATCCGCGGGCTGGGTCTGGCGCCTTTCGCGCTGCTCGCGGTGTTCGTCCTCAGCGTCCGGGAAGCTATCGGGCCGGCCGTGCCGGTGGCAAGGCCGGCGACGCGAACCGAAATGGCCTGAGGCCGGCCGTGATCGGCCGCCTTGTGCGCTACGCAAACACCAATTAACCGGTGCTTTCAGCGACTTCACTGCCTTGCAGGCCGAGGCGGCTCTCCTATATGAGCGTTGGCCGCCGCGGGTTGCGGCACAATTTGGATCTTGGGGGTCGGACGAGGGGGTAGTTCTGCGGGCACGTCGTCCCGCGCTGCTCCATCGATTTGGGCGCCATCCCGGGCCCGACCGGCCTGCCACAAAAGAGAGGAATGACAAGCATGGCTAAGGTCATCGGCATCGACCTCGGCACCACCAATTCGTGCGTTGCCGTCATGGAAGGCTCCGCGCCGAGGGTCATTGAAAACGCCGAGGGCATGCGCACGACGCCCTCCATCGTGGCCTTCTCGGACGACGGCGAGCGCCTGGTGGGACAGCCAGCGAAGCGCCAGGCCGTCACCAATCCTGAACGCACCATCTTTGCGGTCAAGCGCCTGATCGGCCGGCGCTATGACGACCCGATGGTGGAGAAGGACAAGAAGCTCGTCCCCTACAAGATCGTGCGCGCCGGCAATGGCGACGCCTGGGTCGAGGCGGACGGCAAGACCTATTCCCCCTCGCAGATTTCCGCCTTCGTGTTGCAGAAGATGAAGGAGACCGCCGAGGCTCATCTCGGCCAGAAGGTCGAGAAGGCCGTCATTACGGTCCCGGCCTACTTCAACGACGCCCAGCGTCAGGCCACCAAGGATGCCGGCAAGATCGCCGGGCTGGAAGTTCTGCGCATCATCAACGAGCCGACCGCGGCCGCGCTCGCCTACGGTCTGGACAAGAAGAAGACCGGCACCATCGCGGTCTATGACCTGGGCGGCGGCACCTTCGATATTTCGATCCTGGAGATCGGCGACGGCGTGTTCGAGGTGAAGTCGACCAACGGGGACACCTTCCTCGGCGGCGAAGACTTCGACATGCGCCTGGTGAACTACCTGGCCGACGAGTTCCAGAAGGAGCAGGGGATCGATCTGCGTCGCGACAAGCTCGCGCTGCAGCGCCTTAAGGAGGCGGCCGAGAAGGCCAAGATCGAGCTCTCCTCGACCACGCAGACCGAGATCAACCTGCCGTTCATTACGGCGGATGCGTCCGGGCCCAAGCACCTCACGCTGAAGCTCACGCGCGCCAAGTTCGAAGCGCTGGTGGACGATCTCGTCCAGCAGACGATCGAGCCTTGCCGCAAGGCGATCAAGGACGCCGGCATCTCGGCGGGCGAGATCAGTGAGGTCGTTCTGGTCGGTGGCATGACGCGCATGCCGAAGGTCCAGGAAGTGGTGAAGCAGTTCTTCGGGAAGGAGCCGCACAAGGGCGTCAATCCCGACGAGGTGGTGGCGGTCGGCGCTGCCATTCAGGCGGGCGTGCTGCAAGGCGACGTCAAGGACGTGCTGCTGCTCGACGTGACGCCGCTGTCGCTGGGCATCGAGACGCTGGGTGGCGTGTTCACCCGCATCATCGATCGCAACACCACCATCCCGACCAAGAAGAGCCAGGTGTTCTCGACCGCCGAGGACAATCAGACGGCGGTGACGATCCGCGTGTTCCAGGGCGAGCGCGAGATGGCGAGCGACAACAAGATGCTCGGCCAGTTCGACCTCGTCGGAATTCCGCCGGCGCCGCGCGGCGTGCCGCAGGTCGAGGTCACGTTCGACATCGACGCCAACGGCATCGTCAACGTCTCGGCCAAGGACAAGGCCACCAGCAAGGAGCAGCAGATCCGCATCCAGGCGTCGGGCGGTCTCTCGGAGGGCGACATCGAGCGCATGGTCAAGGACGCCGAGGCGCATGCCGAGGAGGACAAGCAGCGCAAGGCGCAGGTCGAGGCCAAGAACCACGCCGAGGCCATGGTGCATGCGACCGAGAAGGCGCTGTCCGAGCACGGCTCGAAGGTCGGCGAAGACGAACGCCGCACCATCGAGAATGCCCTCGCGGATCTCAAGGAGGCATTGAAGGGCAGCGATGCCGAGGCGATCAAGGCCAAGACCAATGCCTTGGCGCAGGCATCGATGAAGCTTGGCGAGGCCATGTACAAGCAGGCCGAGGGTGCCGATGGCGGGCAGGCCGGCGGGGCTGCGCCTGGTGGATCGACCGGTGCCAAGGAAGATGTCGTGGACGCGGAGTTCACTGAGGTCGACGACGACAAGAAGAACAAGAAGTCGGCTTGAGCCGACGGGTTGGCCGTGGGATCGTAAGCTACAAAGCAAAACCCGGCGCCGGGTCGCGCCGGGTTTTCTGTGCCAGGGTAGGGAGAGCGCTTTAGAACATGTCGAAGCGCGATTATTACGAAATCCTGGGCGTCGCCCGCACCGCCACCGAGGCGGAACTCAAGGCTGCGTTCCGCAAGCTGGCGATGCAACACCATCCCGACCGCAATCCCGGCGACAAGGATTGCGAGCACCGGTTCAAGGAGCTCAACGAGGCCTACGACGTCCTCAAGGATGGCAACAAGCGCGCCGCCTACGATCGTTTCGGCCATGCGGCGTTCGAGCATGGCGGTCCGGGCGGACAGGGCTTCGGCGCTGATTTCGCATCGAGCTTCGCCGACATCTTCGATGACCTGTTCGGTATGGGCGGTCGCCGCGGGCGCGCCTCCGGACGCGAACGGGGCGCCGACCTCCGTTACAATATGGAAATCACCCTGGGAGAGGCCTTCGCCGGCAAGGCAGCCCAGATCCGCATCCCCACCCCGGTCACTTGCGAGGCCTGCTCAGGGTCCGGCGCCAAGAGTGGCACGCGGCCCCGCAGTTGCTCCACCTGTGGTGGCCAAGGGCGGGTGCGCCACGCACAAGGCTTTTTCACGCTTGAGCGCACCTGTCCAGCCTGTCATGGCCGTGGTCAGGTTATCGAGGACCCGTGTCCGTCCTGTTCCGGTTCCGGCCGCGTCACGCGCGAGCGGACGCTGTCGGTGAACATTCCGGCCGGTGTCGAGGATGGGACGCGCATCCGTCTGGCCGGCGAAGGCGAGGCCGGCGTGCGCGGCGGGCCTCCGGGCGATCTCTATATCTTCCTGTCGATCGAAGCCCATCAGTTCTTCCAGCGCGACGGCGCCGACCTGCACTGTCGGGTTCCCATCTCGATGGTGACGGCCGCTCTCGGCGGCGCCTTCGACGTGCCGACCATCGACGGCGGCCGGACCAAGGTGAAGGTGCCGGAGGCGACGCAATCGAGTCGGCGTTTCCGTCTGCAGGGCAAAGGCATGCCGGTGCTGCGGTCGAAGCAGGTGGGCGACATGTATGTGCAGGTTGTCGTCGAGACGCCGCAGAACCTGAGCAAGCGGCAGAAGGAGCTTCTCACCGAGTTCGAGAAGCTGTCGTCGCGCGAAACGCATCCGGAATCCGCCGGCTTCTTCGCGCGCGTGAAGGATTTCTTCGAAGGCTTGGGCAGCCGCGCCGGTTCGGCATGATCCGGTCAAACTCTTGACCCTGGGTCGCCGGGGCTTTACCCGTTAATCGTTGCCTGTCACAAATCCGCAATCTTTCTGTCGCGTTCAGGTCAAATGCCATTAGAAGCGCTCCAGCAGCTCGAACGGACGATCAAGCGTGAGATTCGTCTCTTCGAGCAGAGGAAGGGAATCCGCCTCGACGACGAGGTGAGGTTCATTCGCTCCTGGTTCGAGCGGCCTTTGTCGACCGGAGCCGTGACGCCCTCCGGCCGCGTGCTGGCGCGGACCATGGCACGCTACGTTGATCCCGATATCAGCGGCCCGATCGTTGAGCTGGGTCCGGGCACCGGCCCGGTGACCGAAGCGCTGATCACCGAAGGGATTGCTCAGGAGCGGCTTGTTCTCGTCGAGTTCAACGCGACCTTCTGCCAGCTGTTGCGGGCGCGTTTCCCGGGCGCCACCGTCGTTCATGGCGACGCTTATGGCATCCGCCGGCTGCTGGGTGGATTGTTGCAGCAGCCCGCCGCCGCCTTCGTTTCCGGGCTGCCGCTCGTGACCAAGCCGGTGCCGATGCGCCTTCAGCTTTTGCGCGAGGCGTTGGAGCTGCTGCGCCCGGGCGCTCCCTTCATCCAGTTCACCTATGCGGTCATGCCGCCGATCCCCAAGAAGCTCGCAGGTGTGCGGGCCGAAGCGTCCGAGCGCATCTGGAAGAACATGCCGCCGGCCCGCGTGTGGATTTATCGCAAGGGCTAGCGCGACAGCGGACGAAGGTGCGAACCTCCCGGCCACCGATCGTGTGTCATGTGTGCCGGTGATCCATGCCCGAACCGAAAGTCCTGGTGTTCGCCGGCTCCCTTCGCAGCGGTTCCTACAATGCCCGTCTGGCCGCGCTCGCCGCCCGCGAGCTGGCCCGGGCCGAAGCCGACGTGACGCTGATTTCTCTCGTCGACTTTCCCATGCCTCTCTACGACGGCAATGCCGAAGCGGCCTCCGGCCCGCCCGAGAATGCCGTGAAGCTCAAGCGGCTCATGTGCGTGCATCAAGGCATCTTCATTGCCAGCCCGGAGTACAACGCGTCGCTCACGCCCCTGCTGAAGAACACCCTCGACTGGGTTTCGCGCGTGCGCGAGCCGCGCGAGCCGCCGCTTGCCGCCTACAAGAACCGCGTGTTCGCCATTGGCGCCGCCTCCAACGGCACCTACGGCGGCATGCGTTCGCTCATGGCCTTGCGCCACGTGCTGGAGCTCGGCTGCGGCGCGCTTGTGATCCCAGAGCAGGTTGCGGTACGTGAGGCGGCGAACGCATTCGACGAGAACGACGGTCTCAAGGACGAGCGCACCGCCGGATTGCTGAAGGCGGTGGTCAACCGGCTCGTCGAGATGGCGCGAGGGTTCGCGTGACCGAGGGCATTGAGCTGGAACCGCGCGATCGCCTGATCGTCGCGCTCGACGTGCCGGGCGTGCGCCAGGCCGAGCAGTTGGTTGAAAAGCTCGGCGATGCCGTGGGGTTCTACAAGATCGGCTATCAGCTCGCGTTCGCTCACGGGCTGTCGTTCGCCGCCGCCCTGGCCGCGTCTGGCAAGAAGGTCTTTCTGGATCTGAAGCTGCACGATATCGGCAACACCGTTGCGCGTGGCGTGGAAAGCATCGCCAGCCTGGGCGCGACCTTCCTCACCGTGCATGCCTACCCGCAAACCATGCGGGCGGCCCTCGAGGGCAGGAGCGGCTCCAATCTGCGTATTCTCGCCGTCACGGTGCTGACCTCCTACGACGATGTCGATCTGGCGGAAGCGGGCTATGGGGTTGCGGTCGAGGATCTGGTAGCGGAGCGCGCCGCGCAGGCGCGTGACCTCGGTGTCGACGGCGTCGTCTGTTCTGCCGCCGAAGCCGCGGCGTTGCGCCTGATCGTCGGCCCCCGCATCTTGCTGGTCGCGCCCGGCATACGTCCGGCCGGAGCCGGACACGGCGATCAGAAACGGGTCATGACGCCAGCTCGCGCCGTTGCGGCCAGTGTGGACTACCTGGTGGTCGGGCGGCCCATCGTCGAGGCTGGCGATCCCCACGCCGCCGCGGAGGCGATCGTCGCCGAGACTGCCGCTGCGGCGCGTGCAGAGGCAACCGAACCAACGAGAGGATGACATGGCGAAGGGCTACTGGATTGCGCGCATCGATGTGCGCGATGAGGAAGGATTCAAGCCGTATATGGCGGCGAACGCCGCCATCTTCCGCACGTTCGGCGCACGCTATGTGGTGCGTGGTGGACAATTCGAATGCCCGGAGGGCGCCAGCCGCTTGCGCAACGTGGTGATCGAGTTTCCCGACTACGCCACGGCGCTCGCCTGCTACCGCTCGCCCGAGTACCAGCACAACATCACGGTACGACAGCCGCATTCGACGGCGGATCTGATCATTGTCGAAGGATACGACGGGCCGCAGCCCGATGACACACGGTAAGCACGACCTCGTCGTCGTCACGACGCCGGAGGAGTGGGACGCGTATCATTCCATCCGGCGTACGGAACTGTTCGAAGCTCGCGGAAGGATTTACGATCCCAATGATCCGGATGAATTCGTAGCGACGCATTTTCCTCTGCTCCTGAAATGGAGTGGAACAGGTATTGGCACCACCCGACTCGACATCCACAGCGCAGATGTCGGGATCGTGCGTCTGGTTGCAATAATGAAATCCGAGCAGGGGAAAGGCCATGGCCGCATTCTTGCCGTGCGTACGGAAGCCTTCGCCAGGGCGCGAGGCATAAGAAAGCTCTTTGTGAATGCCGCGGCCAACGCCGTGGGATTTTACGAACGGATCGGATTTCGCCCTGCAAGCTGGGATGCAAACGAGCTTGTCGGCTGGAACTTGGACTCGGTTCAAATGGCAAAATCTCTCTCCTGACCACCCAGAATCCAGCGGCCCGCCAAAGGTTCTGCGGCTTTCCTTCGCTGACATGTCTCGCTATATCGGCGCCCGATCGGAGACTTGGCATGACGGAAATGCGCCTGATCGTGGCCGGCGCCGGCGGCCGCATGGGACGCACATTGGTGCGCGCCATCGCGGATACGCCCGGTATGGTCCTTGCCGGCGCGAGCGAGGCAGCGGGCTCGCCGCTCGTCGGCGAGGATTCCGGTGTGCTCGCCGGGCTGCCGGCCAATCGCGTGCCGTTGGTGAGCGAGGTGAAGCCGTTGGCCATCGGGGCCGATGCCATCATCGATTTCACCGTACCGGCCGCCACCGTCGCGTTCGCCGCGCTGGCGGCGGATGCCAATGTCGTCCACATCATCGGCACCACCGGCCTGTCGTCCGACGATGAGACGAAGGTCATGGCGGCGGCGCGGAAAACCGCCATCGTCAAGTCCGGCAACATGAGCCTCGGCGTCAATCTGCTGGCGGCGCTGGCGCGGCGCGTGGCGAAGACGCTCGACGACGAGTTCGACATCGAAATTCTCGAGATGCATCACAACAGGAAGGTGGATGCACCGTCCGGCACCGCGCTGCTGCTCGGCCGTGCCGCGGCCGCGGGGCGCGGCGTCGACCTCGACCAGCACGCGGTGCGCAGCCGCGACGGCCATACCGGGGCGCGCGAGAGGGGTGCGCTCGGCTTCGCTACGTTGCGCGGCGGCACCGTGGTCGGCGAGCACAGCGTCATCTTCGCCGGGCCGGCGGAACGCATCGAGCTCACCCATCGCGCCGAGGATCGCATGATCTTCGCGCGCGGCGCGCTCAAGGCAGCCATGTGGGCGCGCGGGCAGAAGCCCGGGCTCTACACCATGAGCGACGTGCTGGGGCTCACCGACTTCTAAACCGTTTCAATCCGGGAACACGCGATATGAGCGATCACCTTCTCGTGCTGGTGCGTCACGGCGAGAGCGAGTGGAACAAGAAGAATCTGTTCACCGGCTGGCGCGACGTCGATCTCACCGAGAACGGCATTGCCGAAGCGCGGGCGGCCGGCCGCAAGCTCAAGGCGCAGGGGTTGAAGTTCGACATCGCCTTCACGTCGGCGCTCAAGCGCGCCCAGCGCACGCTCGACCTCATGCTCGACGAGCTGGGACAGAAGACAATTCCGGTTACAAAGGATCAGGCGCTCAACGAACGCGATTACGGCGACCTCTCCGGGCTCAACAAGGACGACGCGCGGGCGAAATGGGGTGCCGAGCAGGTGCACATATGGCGCCGCTCATACGATATCGCGCCGCCCGGTGGCGAGAGCCTGAAGGACACGGCCGCGCGCGTCCTGCCCTACTACATCCAGAACATCCTGCCCCGCGTGCTGCGCGGCGAGCGCGTGCTCGTGTCGGCGCACGGCAATTCGCTGCGCGCCCTGGTGATGGTGCTGGACCGGCTGTCGCCGGACGAGATCCTCAAGCGCGAGCTCGGGACCGGCGTGCCGATGATTTACCGGCTCAATGCCGACTCGACCGTCGCGGAACGGATGGATCTGGCAGCGTAATCCTTGGCGCGTTACGCCGCCATGCGCCCCGCCTCCCAGCCGAGGATGGCGCGCTTGCGCGTCAGTCCCCAGTGATAGCCGGTGAGATTGCCGCTCTTGCCGATGACGCGATGGCACGGCACGACGAAACAGATCGGGTTCTTGCCGACGGCAGCACCGATGGCGCGTGCGGCCCTGGGACTGCTCACCTTGGCGGCCAGGTCCGAATAGCTGGTCACGCGTCCCAGCGGAATCTTGAGCAGCGATTCCCACACGCGCACCTCGAAGTCGGTGCCGATCAGGATGACGCGCAGCGGACGGTCGGGCCGCCACAGCGTCGGATCGAAGATGCGCTGCGCCAGCGGCGCGGTGCTGTCGCGATCCTCCACGTAGCGCGCCTTGGGCCAGCGGCCGCTCATGTCGTCGAATGCAGCCTGCTCCTCGCCGGCGTCCGCGAACGCGAGGCCGCATAGCCCGCGCTCCGTCGCCATGACCAGGGCCAGGCCGAACGGCGAGGGATGAAAGCCATAGCTGATGGTCAGGCCTTCGCCGCCCGCTTTCCATTCGCCGGGCGACATCGCCTCGTGGGTGACGAACAGGTCGTGCAGGCGTCCCGGCCCCGAGAGTCCAAGCTCGTAGGAGGCATCGAGGATGCTGGCCGAGTCCCGCAGCAGCTGGCGCGCATGGTCGAGGGTGATCGCCTGCAGGAAAGCTTTCGGCGTCAGGCCGGCCCAGCGGCGGAACAGGTGATGCAGGTCGCTGACCGGCACGCCCGCGGCCTCGGCAATTTCCTCGACCTCGGGCTGGCTGCGCCAGTGCCCCCGGATGTGCGCGATGGCGCGGCGGACGATGGCATAGTCGGTTGCCGCGGTGGCGAGTTCGGACGGCTCAATGATGCGATCGGGCGACAGCATGGCTTCCCTCGTAGGCTCGGGGATCATTCGCGTCTGCCTATCTATCTAGATCGCAGCCTGAACCGTAGCCACCCGATTTCTGCAGGGCTTCAGGGCAGGACGGTTCGGGTCGGCCCGCGCTTGGCCTCGCCCAGGGCGGCCGCCAGGGCGGTCGCAAATTCCGCCTTCTCGGCCGGCCCGAGGAAGCTCGCGATGGCGAGCCGGCGTCCGCGCGACACCAGGAACAGCCGCTCGACGCCGTAGACCTGATGGGTCTGGCGATCGATGCGGGTCCACAGCGGATTCAGCGTCCACTCCACGACCTGGCCGCGGTGGCTGACCTTGCGCACCGTCAAGGCGCTCGGCGTCACCAGCACCTGCTCATAGGCGCGCGCCGTACGATAGTTCAGCCGAAATGCCCAATAGACCAGCAGCACGTCGAGGCCGAGGAAGCCGAAAACCGGCCAGGCGCCGAGAGCCAGGAACACCATGCCGGCTACGAAGCTGACACCGCCGAGCACCACCATCACGATGAGAAAGCCGAGGCTTCCCAGCGACCGGTGCGGCGTGATCGTGGCGGAAAAGATCGTCGGCTCGCCGGATTGATCGTTGTCGCAGGTCATGGGCGCGAATATACCGAACAAATGGCGCGTAAGACGGCCCGGCAGGCCCTGCGAGCGGCAAAGTCGCGAAAGG
>Ga0081540_1003354_pt1 | contig 12694 bp, 10 predicted proteins | sample TabmetS2T1R1_FD_71024 | JGI IMG/M metagenome (GOLD analysis project Ga0081540, IMG submission 71024) | Tabebuia heterophylla rhizosphere microbial communities from the University of Puerto Rico - S2T1R1 | ecosystem: Host-associated > Plants > Roots > Rhizosphere ...
AACCAAGCGGAAGGCGGACGTTCTGGCCGCCGATCGGCAGATCGAGCTCTGTCACGTGCGGTGGCCGCGCGTGCAGCAGCGTTCCGAGGCGGTCCCACCAGAAACCGTTGTGATTTCCCAGGATGCCGCTGGTCACGAAGACGGTGATCGGTACGCCCTTGGATTCGGCGATCGGCAGCGCGCTGGTCAGATTATCGCGGTAGCCGTCATCAAAAGTCACGACCACTCTCGGCCGACGCGACGGAACCGACATATCGGCGAGCGTCGACGGCTCCCGTGACCTCGACATCTCCTCGAGGTGGGCGGCAAAATTGTCGGGGCGCACGCAGAGATAGAACGGGTCCTCGACGCCTTCCGCGACCCGGTGGTAGCAGAGAATGAGCGTTCCGTTGCGCCTCTTCATGATGACACCCCTTCAGGTCAACGCGCCCGTCTGAGCGACCGGCTGCGCGCACCGGGGTCGGGTTCGGCCAGGGGATCTCTGTGGAAGACCCGAAGCACCGCGGGTAGCAAGACGACGGCCTCACACCAGGCGCCGACGGCCCATCCGATGCAAAGGCCCGTCATGCCCCAGTAGATTCCACCCAACACTGCGCCGGCCGCTTCTGAGCAGGTGCCTGCCGCCATCATCTTGGCCGCATGGCCTAGGCGGCCCTGCGCGCGGCGGATCGCCACGTAGTGGTCCTTGATCACGTAGGAGGGGCCCACCAGGAGGAGAAGGCGCAATGCAGTGGTCCCGTTCATGACATAGGCGGGGCCGAAGATACGCAAGACGAGGGGAGCCGCCACTTCGACGACGACCAAGATCCCACCAGACAGGACCAGTCCGAGGGGGAGTGTTCGGCGGACGTGGCGGTGGAGGAGGCTCTGGTCGCCTGATATCTCGGCGAACAGCGACAGCGCCAGCAGGTACGGGATGATCATTGCGGTGGACGACAACAGGAGTGCGGCCGAGAAGTAGGCCAGTTCCTCTGGGGAAATCAGGAGAGCTGCAATCAGCGCAATTATGTAGCCGATGGAATTGATCGACAGATTGAGGACGTGGTGCTTCAGGGAGAGCGTGCCGTAGCGGCGCGCTAGTGCCACCCGATGGCTGAGCTTCCCTTCGCCGGCCAGAGCCGGTTCGAGTCGAAGCATGCGGATACAGACGACGAGCGAGACAACCAGCGCCAGTGCCCAGGCAAGCAGCAGGCCTGAGGCGGTTCTGGTCCCGACGAGAACGAGGACAGCCACGATGGCCAGCTTCAGCACGGAGGTCAGGCTGCCTCGCGTCAGCTGGGCCGAGCCCCGGTGCAGTCCGATTGCCGCGTTGTCGAAGGTGAGAGCGCCCATTGTCGCCACTGATCCGACCACGAAGAGAGCGGCGGTTGTCGAGTCGGCACCGATGATTCTCAGGCTGTCGCCCAGGAACGGGGATAGGGCCAGCGTGGCCAACGACAGAATCAGGACAGCCAAACACGAGATGTACATCCCGGTGCTGACGGTGACGCGGCGGACTGCGGCCGGCAGCGAGTCGAGTTCGGCCAGCAGGAGGAGTGGGATCCCAAGAGCACCGATCGCTCCAAGAAAGAATGCCGTCGAGGATGCGGCGGCCGCCAGGCCCACATCTCGCGCCGAGAAGAAATGCGTGGCCACGACCCAGTAGGCGAGGCCCAGCACCGCAGTGGCGCCCTGCTTGGCCACCAGGTAGCCGAAGGTCGTGAAGAGCCGCCGCAGCTCCGAGGGCAGTTTCGAGACCCGCACAAGCAGTTTGGAGGGCCGTGCCGGCTGCTCGGTCGGCTGTACCGGCTGCTCGGTCGGCTGTACCGGCTGCTCCGGTGGCTCGGTCCGCCCCACCGGCTCTCCGGCCGCGAAGTCGCTCATCCTCCCAGGGGCCCGATGGGAATGGAGTCGGGGCATCCTGCGGGGCGGGCGGGCGGGGCGCCGCCCGTCCTCAGCCGTCCCCATGGCGGCTGGGTGCCCCCCAGCTCTTCACGAGTCGATCCTAATGCCTGTTGTACCGGCGGCTCGAACCGAGTAGGGGCCGATCCGGGTGTCAGTGGGCCCCGGCAATCGGGCCTGGCAAGGTTGGCCTGCCGCGCCGCTGCCCTCGCACCGGCGAAGTGGGGGTATGGCCCCTGACCAGCACCAAGCCGGTGCGGGCGTTGTGCCAAATCGCGACGGTGAAGGCCAGAACGCGCTGCAGGACGCGGGTTATGACACTGAGTGGCGTGTGGCCGCTGCGGCGCTCCAGGTCGAGCTGGCCTTTGAGGTGTCGTTGACGGACTCGGTGATCTGGCGCAGTGGCTTGAAGAACCGGGTGCCGGGCCGCTTGCTTTCGCCGTTGCGGGCTGGGCGCAGCAGGCACATCCCGCTACCGGCCAGGGCGGTCTCGAAGTCGCGCCCGTAGTAGTTCTTGTCGGCGATGATGATCTGCCCGGCCCGGTTCGCTGCCAGCGCGGGGTCGTCGAGCATGGACAGCAGCACCCGCCGCTCGTCGGCCCTGGCGCCGGTCAGCGCGAAGCGGACAGGCAGGCTGCCCACGATGGCGAGCAGGTGCAGCCGCGGTCCCCAGAGGCAGCGCCAGTACCCGTACTCGGCCCACCCCGCCAGGTCCGAGCGGCGGACGGTCTCCTTCGACCGGCCACATTCGACCGGGGTGGAGTCCACCACCAACACATCATCGGCCCACAAGCTCGCGTCGGTCGCCAGCGCCCGGATCAGCCAGCACACCGCGGCTGTGAGCTTGCGCAGCCGCTTGCTGTGTCCGGGCCAGCCGGGCAGGCAGGGAAACAGCCCCACGACTTGCGGGCATGCCGCACCGGCGGGCCTCGCTGAGAAACCCCAGCAGCGCCTGCATCACCGCCAGGGTCATCAGCTCGGCGTCGGAGATCTGCGGGCAGATCCCGGTCGCGGCCGCCACGGCGCCCGCTCAAACGTAGCCTTCAGCAGGTCATCAGTGCGGGCATAGAGTGCGGTGGCGAGGGTGTCCAGGTCGCCGTCCACGAGCCTCCAGGTTCAACATCGGGTCAGCAACGTCGATCCTGGGCACCCATCGCTCTTTGACCGCGCGCGAACGCCAGATCAGACCCCTTGGAATCGCTCGTCTGGTTGGCCCGTGCGCTGGTGGCACAGGTCTGCCGGGTGAAGCACCAGCGACCGCGTCACCGGTCAGCTTGTAATGTAAGGGACCGAGATTGTCACGCAGGGGAACGGTCGCCTGGCGTTCGCCCTGCACGCCTGACGCGGTCTTGCTGGACATCGTCCGGCGATCACCGAGAAGGGACAAGGCGAGTGGAATCCTCTCAGGACTCCTCGGCGCGCCGACACGCATCCGACCGTCGGTTGAGCCGCAGGAGCCTGCTGGGCTGGTCCGCTGCCGCAACTGCAACAGGGCTGCTCACCGCATGCGCTGATCACAACCAGAATGCCTCCCGCGACCGCGTCCTCTTCGAGGACGTCTTCGCCGGAAACTCGCTGAGCCGGAATCACTGGAATCCCTACATATGCGATAACAACTCACACGGCCGGCCATGGCTTATGCAGCCGGGCGTTGCGGTGCCCAGCTCGGCGATCGGCGGTAAGAACGGCCGCAACGCCGCGTACAACCTTCCCTCGGCGATCGGCGTGGACGATGGCCTGACTCTGAGGGCCTATCGCGGGACCAAGGCCGCCGGATATTCCTGGACCGGCTCGGTCATCTGCTCGCGCCCCACCAGCAATAACTTCGGGTCGGGCACCGTGCACACAGCTGGGTTCACCTTCAAGGACGCGCGTGTAGAGGTCCGAGCCAAGATGCCCGACCTCACTGGCGGGCAGTGGCCGTCCATCTGGTTCCTGCCTGCCTGGGACGACGACGGTGCGGAGATCGACCTGTTCGAGGGCGGTTTTCTCTCCAAGAGGACCAACCCCAACCAGCTCATGGCGGTCAAACTGTTCAGCAGCGGCAACCAGCAGCAATTCCTGGACTGCCGCACTGATCTTTCCTCCGACTATCACACTTACTCGATGGAATATCGGCAGGGTAGCTCCATTAAGATCTTCTTTGACGGCTCGAACGTCTACACTTACACGCGCGGCGTGCCGGTTGGCCCTTACTTCATCATCTTGAAGAACGGCATCGCATCGGCGCATACGGCCGGCTGGCACACCCAGGTCAACGACTCCACGCCGAGAATCAATCTGATGCAGGTCTCTTACGTGCGCGTCCTGGCACTGTAGAACCGCGGACTAAACAGATGCTCGCCTGCTTTGATGCTAATCAGACATCACCTCGGCACCAGGCCGCACGTCTCCTGCGCCGGCAAGGGCCGCAAGCAGCGGATCACCTCACTGACCGCCGGAACCGCCGCGGTGCTCCCGTACCAGGATGACCGAGCGTGACGGCCAGCCAGGCCGGCCGTTCCCGGCCAGCACTGGCAGTCGGCTCAGCCGCGACGCCCATCGAGTACCGGCTCGCCACACACATCGCCGCGCTCCGCAGCCTGGGGATCGCCAGCTCGATCGTCCCGGCCCGGATGTCCAGGTCGCGCGCCGGTGCGCGTTGCGGGAGTTCACGCGCATTTCCAAGGATCGCGAGGTGATCGCCCCGCATCACAGCCACACGCCTAACCAATGCAAGCCAGTCACACCTGCACCATACACCACTTTGATGGACATTAACCCCGATGACCAGCTAGACCCCCCAGCGAATCATCAGGCCTAGAGCTGCTACAATGTCTTTTCACCACCTGGTAAACCGCGTGCATGGCTAAGAGCCAGTAATGATAAGGATGTACAGTATCTGGTAATGACGGCACCAGCAAACGCACAAAGAACGGTCTGGATGACCTCAGCTCTTATCATTGGTTCCGGAGCTGCTGCCGCAGGCGCAGCCCTTGCGTTGAGCCGTCGAGAGAATCTTAAGATTACCGTTATAGACATTGGTCTTCAGATTGAGACAGATCGTGAACAGCTAGTTGAAGCCCTGGCCTCGCCTTCTCCCGACGAGTGGGATGAGCAGACGATTAAACTGATCTCAAAGCAGCCTGCCTCACGGAATCTTGGTATTCCTGAGAAGCGCATATTCGGCTCAGATTATCCATTCCGAAATGCGGGTCAGCTCGACGGTCTTACTGCGATTAACGGTGCGAACACTTCTTTGATTTCGCCCGCGTACGGTGGCTTCAGCAATGTATGGGGCTCTCAGATTATGCCATTTACAACGGCAGCATTTGAAAGTTGGCCTGTGAATGCTGCTACGATGCGCTACCACTATGAGTCGATTCTTCGCCAAATCCCTTTCGCCGGTGAGGAGGATGACCTCACAGCTAGGTTTCCGCTGATGCGGCGACCGGTGCCGCTTCCTCCGATGTCACCTAGAAGCCTAAATGTGCTAAAAGCCTACGAAAAGCATAAATCAAAGCTAAATGACCGTGGGATAACCATGGGAAAGGCGCGCCTAGCGTTCGACGCTGAAAAATGCATTCGATGCGGGATGTGTATGACTGGCTGCCCATATGGACTGATCTATTCTGCAGCTCAGACATTTGACGAACTACGCCGCGCCAGCAGGGTGGCGTTTTATAACGGCTTCCTAGCCCTTAAGATTATAGAGGAAGATGACCACGTCGTAGTAATCACCAGAGAAATCGCAACGGGCCGCACGCGGCGATTTGGGGCGGACCGTGTTTATGTCGCGTGTGGCGCAATAGGTACTACCCGGCTCGTTGCGAACTCACTGGAACTCTTTGACGTCGATCTGCCAATGCTTGAATCGCGGCAGTTCGTTCTACCACTAGTATCACTGCGTGCTACCGAGGACCCTCGAAATAAGCGCGACTTCACGCTTAATCAGTTCAATATGATCGTCGCGCCCGACGGGGGTTCCGTCGATATCTCGACGCTTCATTTCTATACATTCAATCCTGCGTTTATCGATGGTCTTCCGTCAGCCCTTCGCGCTCGCTCAGCAGAGTGGCTTCAGGCACAGGTATTGCGCCGTCTAACTGTTGCATTCGGTTATCTGCCGTCATGGAATTCCTCTCGACTGCGCCTACATATGGGATCTCGACGCAATCACCCAGAACTTCCTGATCTTCATATTTCCAGCGAAGCCCCTCCCCCGGGGCAAAGCCAAATGCTGCGTGCGGTCCTGCTAAGGCTCGCTCAGTCGGCCCGGATGCTTGATTTGTATCCCCTGATACCAATGTTGCGACTATCTGCCGCCGGGAAAAGCTATCACTGGGGAGGGAGCTTTCCCCATACTACCGACAGGCCTATTACATTTAGCAGCGACAGATTGGGGCGTGTCGGATCGTGGGAGCGGACTCACCTTGTGGACGCCTCCGTATTTCCGACGGTGCCGGCAATGACCTTCGGGCTAACAGTTATGGCTAACGCGCACCGGATGGCGTCAGAGAGCTTGGAGCTTATTTAAATGCGCATACAAGCACCGGTTGTTGCCGTAACAGGGGCTAGCGGTTACCTAGGCTCACAAATTTGCGAGACCTTGGAATCTAGAGGCTGGCGGACGATAAGGCTCGCTCGATCTCTAGACCGGAGTCATGGCCAGGTATTTTCGTACGACCTAACCATGCCGATCACGGCACAGGTAAAGGAAGCACTTCGATCAGCGGATGCTCTTATACATACTGCATACGATTTGTCATTGACAAGTCCCGCTGAAATTTGGCGAGTAAACGTGGAAGGTACCCGCCGTCTGCTCAGAGCGGCAAGGGAGGCTGCTGTGGGCCGCATCATAGTGCTGTCTAGCATGTCTGCCTTTGAGGGGACCACCCAACTCTACGGCCGGGCTAAGCTCGATATCGAAGCCATAACCACTGAATCTGGCGGCTCCGCTGTTCGGCCAGGTTTGGTATACGGTGAGCAGGCTGGTGGCATGGTTGGAGCCTTGCGAAAACTCACCATCTTCCCGATCGTCCCCGTCATAGCTGGTGGGGCTGGCGTATACACAGTGCGGGAACAGGACTTCATGAAGGTCATTGCACTACTGGCCTCGGCTACGACCCTAGAGCCCGGAACGATCTCCGTTGCTCATCCAAGCCGGGTGACCCTGATAGATCTGCTGAGAGCCTTTGCAGCACAAGAAGATCGTCGGTGTCGGTTTGTCCCTGTGCCTTGGCGGCTGATCTATTGGCTGCTAAGGAGTGGTGAGTTTATGCGTCTGCGTCTGCCGTTCCGAGCCGATTCGCTGCTGGGCCTGGTACACACGGCCCCTGGTCTCACTGGCGGAGACCAACTGGCTCGGCTCGATGTCACCTTGCATGCGTTTATTGTCGGTGGCTCTACAGCGCCGTCCGGAGCACGCTGATGCGCATCCTCCTGCTAGCCCAATTCTTTCCACCGGACGTCGGCGGCGAGGAGCGCCACGTCTTCAACCTCGCGAACACTCTCGCTGAGCGGGGACACGAGGTTGCGGTAGCGACGCAACGCATGGTTGCTGTCCCGGATGAGGAGACCCTTGCATCGGGGGTTCGGGTGCACAGGTTCGGCACGGTTGCGATGCACCTCCCGGGTGTCTATTCGACCAACCGCACCCATCACCCACCGTTGCCGGATCCGCTGGGTATCCGCGAGTTGTCACGCATCACTCGGCAGGAACGGCCACATGTCGTTCACGCACACAACTGGATCGTCAACAGTGCTCTTGCGCTGCGTCGCTCATCGCGGACGGGATTGCGCTTTGGACTTGTACTGACGCTGCACGACTTCAGTCATGTCTGCGCGACGAAGAGATTGATGCGGGCGGGCTCGCCATGTGAGGGACCTGCGGTCGCGCGCTGTCTGCCTTGCGCCACCGCCCACTATGGACCTGCCCTGGGGCCACTGACAGCGGCCGCTACGGCGCTGATGCGCCCATGGAAGAACCGGACCATCGACCACGTTGTCTGCGTGAGCAACGCTGTCGCTGGCGGCAACCATATCCCGCCTGGCCCAAACACCAGCGTTATCCCCAATTTCGTCCTTGACGAGGTCGTCCTGAGCCGTGCCGGTGATGTGGCCGAGGGCCTGGCCGAGGACATCCCACTGGGCTTGCCAAAGGAGGAGTTCCTCCTTTTTGTTGGCGAGCTGTCCGGAGATAAAGGCCTGCCGACGCTGCTGCGGGCCTACGAGTCGCTCCGTATGAAACGTCCGCGACTGCTGCTGGTCGGTCGAAGCACGCCAGACACACCTACGCACCTTCCCGACGGTGCTGAGATGTGCGCTGAGTGGCCACACGAGCACGTTATGGCCGCGTTTCGCCGTTGCCTTTTCGCCGTGCTTCCATCGGTTTGCCTTGATGCCTGTCCGACGACAGTACTGGAGGCCATGGCCAGCCGCCGTCCAGTGGTCGCAACTACAACTGGCGGAATAGTCGATATGATCGTGGATGGGGAAAACGGACTTCTTGTGCCCCCCGGCGATGAACACAAGCTCGCCGAAGCCATGGCCCGGTTGCTGAATGATTCTGACCTACGCGCCCGTCTTACTCTTGGTGCACAGGAACGCGTGCAGCGGTTCACAGCATCGGCAGTCGTGGAGCGTCTTGAAGCCGTCTACGCGCGGGTCGCTCCGCCGAATTCTGGGACGTCTCCCAAACCTGCCCAGGCGAGCGTCGACGGGCGAGACGCTGACGGATCACAATGAGTGATGTAGGTTCCGGCAAAGCGGTTGGCAATCGAGGGGGCCAGACGCTGGAGCGGCCACTCCGCATACTCATGGTCTGCCCACGTTACCTTCCAGAAGTCGGTGGGACTGAGATGCACGTTTATGAGGTTACACGTCGCCTCTCGGCGCTGGGGAGTTTCGAAATCACCGTGCTAACAACCGACCGGTCCCGGCGGCTGCCACGGCGGGAGGTCATTGAGGGCATCTCAGTCCTGCGTGTCCCGTCCTGGCCGCGCAGGCGAGATTATTACCTTGCCCCTGGGATCGCGGCTGTGATCAGACAACGCAGATGGGACCTCGTGCATTGCCAAGGCATCCACACGCCAGTGCCATTGCTCGCCATGATCTCCGCACGGGGTGCCGGCATCCCTTATCTGGTCACCTTCCATACCGGCGGCCACTCGTCACGGCTCCGGAACGCCATGCGAACAACCCAATGGCGGCTGGCAGGCCCACTGCTGCGAAACGCCGTGTCACTTATTGCGGTAAGTCGCTTTGAGGCTGCCGTCCTCACGCGACATGCCCGGCTTGGAGACAAGCGGGTCATTGTGATCCGTAACGGCGGGGCACTACCACCGCCTCGCCCCGGGACGGTCGCCATCCCTGGCCGGATCGTTTCCAGTGGCCGACTTGAACGGTACAAGGGACATCAGCGGGTTATCGAGGCACTGCCGTACGTCATGCGTGACATCCCCGGGGCCCACCTGCTGATATTGGGACGCGGTCCGTATGAAAGTAATCTCTACAGACTCGCTCGCCATCTTGGAGTTTCCGACCGCGTGAGCATCAAGCACGTAGCGCCGGCAGATCGTCAAGGTATGGCCACCATGTTGGCCGAGTCGAGCGTCGTTGCCGCTCTATCGGATTATGAGGCGCACCCAGTGGCGGTGATGGAGGCCTTGTGCGTCGGGCGTCCGGTCGTGGGTTATGACATTGCCGGCGTAGGTGAGCTCTTCGCAGCGGGGTGGGTCCGTGGTGTGCCGCGCGGCGCGCTTGCCGCGGCTGTCGCTAAAGAGCTTGTCAAGGCAATGTCGTCTCCCTCGCTGGTGGATCACGCCCAGCTGCCAAGCTGGGACTCCTGCGCTGACCAACTTGCGCATGTCTACCTGTCGTCACTGGGCATCAAGCCCGCAAGCGGGACCCTGCGAACGCGAGACACTGCCGGCCAGACTGAACGCGATGGCAGGGAGGGCTGAAGCAGGTGGGGTACAGCACTTTGCAGACTTTCCGGGTTTCGCAGCCGGGAGATGCCTACCTGCACCAGGCACTCGATGCGTTTGGAATGCGTCGCCGTGGGCGACAGCGCCACTTTCTCGCCGGTGTGGTCTGCGCGACTACCGGCCTCGGCCTGTGCGGTGAAGGTGTTGCAATGGCTGTCGCCCCACGACATCCGGTGGTAGGGCAGGTGCTGTTCTTTGTAGCCATCGTCGTGCCATTCGCGATTTTTCTGACAGTGCTAATGGTCCCGCGGCTCGGCTCTCTCAGAGGGATTACTATCGCCATCCTTGGCCTGTATCCCACAACGGTCTACCGCATGTCCAGTCCACTTGTGCTAGCCGGGTACGACGAGCATCAGCACGCGCAGTCGCTCATGAATCTATTGTGGGGGAGCGGCCTATTCTCACCCAATCCGGTTTTGCGGGTGAGCCCATACTATCCGGGGCTTGAGCTTTTTGTCGGTGCCGGGATCCGCCTAACTGGCCTACCTGTCGTGCTTGTAATATCTCTTGTCGTCCTACTGTGCCGACTGCTCCTTGTGCTGATAATCTATCATTCTGCACTTCTTGTCAGCCCTTCACGCCGTGGCGCATCTTTGGTGGTCGCCTTTTACGCTGTTTCCTCGGAGTTCTACTCATTCAACTCTGGATTCGCCTATCAAACGCTTGCCCTGACCTTGGGCCTGGGCGGGATCTTCCTGCTGCGTCGCGCCCAACTTGCCGACAACGCCGCAGCCCGCCGGCTTTTCTTTATTGCGTCGCTGGCGCTGATCGCCACTGTGGTCAATCACCACGCCACAAGCTACATGGTGCTAGCGTTCCTCATCGTCTGGGCGGCGTTGAGCCGGAAGGGCGAGCGCAAGCTCATTGCTCGTGCCGCGGTAATAATGGGAGTTGCTGTTGCCATCTGGACCGCCGCCCTCGCGCCGCGTCTGACACACTATTTCGTGCCAATCCTTTCGAGCGCCATACAGAGTGCGCGGGACTTTCTGGCGGGAACGGGGCATCGCATCTTCGGCGCCAGCGGAGGAACGCCGCCGATCGCGTACTGGGAGCGTGTGGTCCTAGTCGTCTACACACTCTCTACCACCCTTGCAGCATTGGTATGCGCCTGGATCATGCTTTCGCGAGCGTTTCATAACCGGGATCGGATGCTCGGTCTCCTGGCTGCCCTGAATCTCGCCTTTCCACTCACCGCCGCGGCACATTTTGCCCCGAACGTAGGTTACCTGGGGAGCCGGGCTGCTACATTCTTGTTCCTCCCACTCGCGCTGTCATGTTCCTTGATAATCCAGCGCCATCCCCGAGTCACCCGACGTCCGGCCGGCACGCACAACCCCTTCCGGCCTGCTGTGCTCATAGCTTTGATAGGCGGGACCGCGATTATCTATCTAGGCGGCACCTTGCTCGGGTCCAACCCCGACTGGAATCGCCTCCCGGGCCCTTACCTCGTCTCAGCCGACTTTCGCACACAGGATCCTGAAACCCTAGCGGCGGTCGGCTGGGCTGCCGCGCATCTTCCCATGGGCAGTACCGTGGCGGCCGACCGAGTTCCCGCCCTTCTCCTCGGGAGTCAGGCACGGCTGTGGCCCGTGACTCACCCCCAGCGGGGCCTCGAGCCGGCGCAATTGTATTTCTCAGCTGCTTGGGGCCCTCAGCAGACCGCAATCGTCAGCGGTCTGCATATTGATTACCTGTACGTCGACAGGCGCCTAGCTGACTCGCTCCCATACCTTGGGTACTACTTCTCCCAAGGAGAAACGGCTAAACCGACACGCATCACTGTGGCAGATGTTGCCAAGTTCGCGCATGTCCCAGGGCTGGAGGCCGTTTACCATCATGGTCCGGTGACCATTTATGATACCGCTGGCCTCGGTGTTGCACCTGAATTGAAGGGATTCCGAGGTTATCATTCGATGGGCCTAGGGTCCTTGGATGCGATTTTTGGCGCGGTCGTCGTCCTTCTCATCCTGCTATTCAGGAGGCGATTGGCATGGGTGAAGTCGACCGCTCGGGACATTGGTGTTCTCGGGACCACGTTGGCTGTCATAGCTATCACGATTTTCATAGGTGGCGCACTCTTCGAGCTTCGCCTCATGCCAGATCCCGCTTTCACCTTGGGGGCCGTTGCCACGTCAGTCGTGATCCTAGCGGTTCGGCGCCGAATGGACGGCCTGCGGCTTGTCCCGCGCGTGCCCTTCCTGCGCAGACTGGATCTGCGTGTCCTTCTGGAGCCGCTTGTCCTTCTTGGAGTCGTTGCCGGCGCGGCCGGGCTGGCGATTGCTATCTATGCCGCGTGGATTACCGATGTTGTCGACGTCAATGCGATCATCCGGGCCGTCAGCCCGTAAGCCCAGCGCAGGGAGTGTGAGAATGTCTCAGCCGGTCGTGGGAAGACTGTTGGCGTGAGATGCGTCCCCTCCCCGAACGCGACCATGCGGCGCGAGATCCGATAGTGGCTCCGCCGAGCTTGCTCGTCGTCGCCCACCTCAATGGGTGGGCTGCGCAGTGGGATCAACTGGTGGATTCTTCGCCGCTTCCGTCGCCCTTCCTGCGATCGTGGTGGTTGACCGGAGCCGGTGGGCCTGGCCGCCACTTCCTACTGGTCGTCGACGGGGCGCACCTCCTTGGTGGCCTCGCCTTGGAGAAGCGCCACTCGATACTGAGCGTTCGGATGATGGGAGACGGGTCGCTGTGCCCGGATCATCTCGACCTGCTCGCCGCTCCCGGCCACGAGGCGGCGGTGGTCAGCCTCCTCCAGGACTGGCTCTGTCGTCCTGGTGAGCGCCTCTTGGATCTCAAGGGCATCCGGGCCGGGTCACGATTGGTCGAAGCCCTGCCCGGGCGCG
>Ga0081540_1003355_pt1 | contig 12693 bp, 12 predicted proteins | sample TabmetS2T1R1_FD_71024 | JGI IMG/M metagenome (GOLD analysis project Ga0081540, IMG submission 71024) | Tabebuia heterophylla rhizosphere microbial communities from the University of Puerto Rico - S2T1R1 | ecosystem: Host-associated > Plants > Roots > Rhizosphere ...
GGGCGGTCGGGCCGACGTAGAGCACCGCCGCCCCGCCAGGCGTGACCAGCGGTAGGCACCACTCGGCCGCGACCGGCGGCGGCGCGAGCGCCTTCGCGACCGCGACGCCCCAGGCGTCGAGCGGCTGCTCCTCGGCACGGCCGCACACCACGCGCAGGTTCGGCAGCTCGGCCGTGCAGCGCTCGAGGAAGTCGCACTTGCGGCGTGTCGCCTCGAGCAGCGTCACCTCGCGGCCGGGCAACGCGTGGGCGAGCGGGATGCCCGGCGCACCGCCGCCCGAGCCGACGTCCACGATCGGCCCCTCGAACCGCTCGACCGTCGCCAGCCCCGCGAGGCTCTCGTCCAGGTGCACCCGCCGGGCCTCCTCGCCGGAGACCGAGGTCAGCCCCGGCGTCGCGACGAGCTCGGCGAGCCAGCGCTCGATCACACGGGGTCGATCACGACGAAGCGGTTGGGCTCGGTGCCCTCGCTGCGCGTGACCACGCCCGGGTAGTCCTTCAGGCAGACGTGCACGACCTTGCGCTCGACGGCCGTCATCGGCTCGAGCTCGACCGAGCGCGCCGTGCCGACCGCCCTTTCGGCGCTGCGATTGGCGATCGCCGTCAGCGCCTCCTCGCGCCTGGCCCGGTACCCCGCCGCGTCGACGACCACCGGCTTGCGCTCCTCGCCGCGGCCGCGCCAGACGACCGCGTTGGCGAGGTACTGGATCGCGTCGATCGTCTGGCCGTGCTTGCCGATCACGAGCCCCAGCTCGCGGCCGACGACGGTGGCGGTCATCCGCTCGTCGTCCTCGTCGATCTCGATCTCCGCGCGGACGCCGATCGCGTCGAGGACGTGCGCGACCACGTCGCGCACCTCCGCGGCCTGCTCGCCCTCGTCGACCGGCTCATGCGTGGGCTCCTCGGCCACTGCCGGCGCGTCGACCGAGGCGACCACCCGCGCCGGCGCGAACCCGACGCCGAGCAGGCCGCGCTCGCCTTCCGAGACGACCTGGAAGCGGACCGCCGCCTTGTCGATCCCGGGGCGAAGCTTCTCGAGCTCCCGCAGCGCGGCCCACTTGGCCTCGCCGACGGTCTCGCCGGTCGCCTCTACCTGCACGGCCTCGGTCATCTCCGCGCCCGCTTCTTGCGCTTGACCCTGCGCGGCTGGGACGGCTTGGCCGGCGCCGGCGCCGGCTCGGTGGCGACCGCCGCGGTCGCGACTTCCTTCGGCGGCGTGCGCGAGGAGCGCTTCTCGGGCGCCGCCGGCCTCGGCATCAGCCGCCGCGTGATCAGCCCCTGGCCGACCGTCCAGAGGTTCGTGGTCATCCAATAGAGGACGAGCCCGACCTTGAAGTTGATGATGAACGGGATGAAGACGATCGGGAGGATCAGCAGCATGATCCGCTGCGACTTCTCGGCGGTCGCGCTCATGAAGTAGCTCGAGGCGAGCTGGCTGAGCGCGTAGACCGCGACCAGCACCGGGCCCCAGCCGGCCGAGGCCTTGTCGGTGATGTTCCAGAGGCCGAGCCACTCGAGGTTGTCGCCCGGCTCGTGCGGGAAGTGCTTCAGCACCAGGTAGAGCGCGATGAAGACCGGGAACTGCGCCAGCAGCGGCAGGCACGACGAGGCCGGGTTGATGTTGTTCTCGCGGTAGAACTTCATCAGCTCTTCCTGCTGGCGCTTCTTGTCGGCCTTGTACTTCTTCTGGATCTCCTTCATCTGCGGCGCGTGGCGCTGCAGGTTCTGCATCGAGTGGATCTGCCGCACCGTCAGCGGCACCAGCAGCAGCCGGACGATGATCGTCAGCGCGACGATCGACCACGCCCAGGTGAGGCCGATCGTGCCGTGCGGCCCGAGCCACTTGAGCACGTCCCGCAGGAGGTCCTCGAGCGGCGTCAGCGGTGAGGCGAGGATCAGGGCGTGGAGCATCAACGGAAGAGCCTCTGGTCATGCGCGTAGTCGACCCCGCCCCGGCTCCAGGGGTTGCAGCGGAGCAGGCGCCAGCCGGCGAGGATCGAGCCGCGGACGAGGCCGTACTCGTCGAGCGCGTCGAGCGCGTACTGCGAGCAGGTCGGGTGGTACTTGCACGAGCCCCGCGAGAGCAGCCCGAAGCTCCAGCGCCACGCATGGACGAGACCGAGGCCGAGATAGGTCGGCGCGCGCAGGGCGACTCTCACGCCGCCGCCTTGCCGAGGATCTCGTCGACCCGCTCGCCGAGCCAGTCGAAGCCACGCGCGTCCACGGCCTCGGCGAGGCCGGGCCGCACGACGAGCACGTAGTCCTGGTCCTGCGGCAGCTCGGCCAGGCGCGCTCGGAACGCTTCGCGTAGCCGGCGCTTCATCTTGTTGCGCACCACCGCAGGGCCGACGGCCTTCGGCACCGCGAGGCCGAGCCGGGGCTCGCCGCCGTCCTCGCGCGCGAACCAGTAGAGGACGAGGAAGCGCGTCGAGACGGAGCGGCCGTGGCGGTAGACCGCGTCGAAGTCGCGCGAGCGCGAGAGGCGGTGGCGGCGTTGCACGCGCGCGTCCAGCGGGGTCAGGCCGAGAGGCGCTTGCGACCCCTCGCGCGGCGCCGCTTGAGGATCGCGCGGCCGGCCCGGGTGGACATCCGGGCGCGGAAGCCGTGGCGGCGCTTCCGCCTGCGCACGTTGGGCTGGTAGGTCCGCTTCACGAGTCGAGTGGGGGAAGAAGAACCGCCCGTTCTCCGGGCGGCGTCAAGGCAGTATAGCGAGGCCCTGGGGGGTGGTTCTCCACAGGTTCGGAGGCGCACAAACCGGACCGGAAACATGGCGCGGGTGCGCCGCGAAGAGGTGCAAGCGTCGCCTCCGGCGGCGGCATCGTCCACAGCTGTGGACGGCCGTGTGGAGCGTGTCCTTTTACCTGCAAATTGCGGCTTTTTCTTCCACGCGAACTCGTCCGAGCGGGGCATTGTGAGGCCGCGCACACGCTGCTATGCTCGCCGTTCGCCAATTCCTCGACAAGGAGTACGTCCGGCGGCGTGGAGCCCTCAATTGAGCTGACTGCGGAAGGCCTGTGGAGCGAGGTGTCAAGTCGGCTCAGGGGCGCCCTCAACGAGACGACGTACCGCACGTGGTTCGACCACGTGCAGGGGCTCGAGTTGAACGACGACGAGTTCGTGCTCGCCGTCCCGAACGACTTCACGCGCGACTGGATCGAGGGCCACTTCATCGGCCTGATCAGCGCTGCCGTGGGGGATGCCACCGGCCGCGAGCGGCGCATCCAGCTGGCCGTCGCGGAACTCCAGGGCGCGGAGCGAAACGAGCCGGCCGAGACCCACCGGCGCGAGCCGGCCGGCGTCGGCCTGAACCCGAAGTACACCTTCGACTCGTTCGTGATCGGCTCCTCGAACCGCTTCGCGCACGCGGCCGCCCTGGCCGTCGCCGAGGCCCCCGCGCAGGCGTACAACCCGCTCTTCATCTACGGCGGCACCGGCCTCGGCAAGACCCACCTGTTGCAGGCGGTCGCGCAGTACGTCAGCGAGCACCAGGGCGAGCTCTCGGTGCGCTACGTGACGAGCGAGACCTTCATGAACGACTTCATCAACGCGCTGCGCGACAAGCGGATCGAGGGCTTCAAGCAGCGCTACCGCGCCTACGACCTGCTCCTGATCGACGACATCCAGTTCTTCGAGCACAAGGAGCGGATCCAGGAGGAGTTCTTCCACACCTTCAACACGATCTACGAGGCCGGCGGCCAGATCGCGATCTCCTCCGACCGGCCGCCGCGCGACATCTCGACGCTCGAGGAGCGGCTGCGCTCGCGCTTCGAGTGGGGGCTGATCACCGACATCCAGCCGCCCGACCTCGAGACGCGAATCGCGATCCTGCGCAAGAAGGTCAAGACCGACCACATCCACATCTCCGACCCGAAGGTGCTCGAGTTCGTCGCCGGCCGGATCTCGTCGAACATCCGCGAGCTGGAGGGCGCGCTCACGCGCGTCGTCGCCTTCTCGTCGCTCACCGGCCGCCCGATGACGGAGGACCTTGCGCAGGACGTGCTCAAGGACGTGTTCCCCCAGGGTGAGGTGCAGCAGGTGACGATCGAACGGATCCAGGAGCTCGTCTCCGACCGCTTCGGCCTCTCACTCGACGAGCTTTGCGGCGACAAGCGCTCGCAGAACATCGTCTACCCGCGGCAGGTGGCGATGTACCTCTCGCGCGAGCTGACCGACTCGTCGCTGCCCAAGATCGGCAAGCAGTTCGGCGGGCGCGACCACACGACCGTGATCCACGCCACCTCCAAGATCGCGCGCATGATCCGCGAGGACCGGGATGTGTACAACCTGGTGCAAGAGTTGACCAAGCGCATCAAGCAGGTCCAGTGAAACTGTGGACGCAGCACGCCGGCGCGACCGGGCCTGTCGACAAGCGCCGTCTCTCCCCAGTCGCCGCCCACAGCGCAATCCCTCTCCGTCAGCGGAAACGAGGCGTCTTCCCCGTGCTCCACACTCTCTATGACTACGACAAAGGAATTTCATAAATGATGGAAACAGAAGCTGTGGTCGCTCAGGGAACACTCGCCGTCACCTGTCCTCGGGACGAGCTCGCGAGAGCGCTCGGGATCGTCTCGCGCGGGGTGTCGACGCGGACGACCGTGCAGATCCTGGCCGGCATCCTGCTGCACGCCTCGGGCGGGAAGCTCGAGCTCGCGGCGACCGACATGGAGCTCTCGCTGCGCACCGCGATCGACGCTCCGGACGCGAGCGAGGGCTCGGTCGTCGTGCCGGGCAGACTGCTGCTAGAGCTCGCGCGCCTGCTGCCGGCCGCCGACGTGACGATCGAGCACAAGCCGGAGGAGGCGGCGGTCGAGATCCGCTCAGGGAGCGCGACCTACCGGCTGCACACCTACAACGCGGAGGACTTCCCGCGTCTGCCCGAGGCCGAGGCGGCGGAGCGGCACGAGGTCGACCGCGAGACGGTGCTGACCACGGTCGCGCGGGTCAGCCGCTCGGCGTCGCGCGACGAGTCGCGCCCGGTGCTGACCGGGGTCCTGATGCGCTTCGAGCCCGGCAAGCTGGTGATGGCCGCGACCGACTCCTACCGGCTCTCGGTCAAGGAGACCGCGGTCGAGGGCACCGTCCCCGAGCTCGAGGCGATCGTCCCGGCCCGCGCCCTCGGCGAGCTCGCGAGGATCGCGCAGGAGGGCGAGCGGATCGAGCTGGCCGTGCACGAGAACCAGGTGATCTTCGCGACCGGTGACGCGCTGCTGACGACGCGCCGCATCGACGGGCAGTTCCCGAACTACAAGCAGCTCGTGCCGGAGGCGTTCGACCACGAGCTGGCGCTGCCTCGCGAGGAGCTGCTGGAGGTCGTGCGCCGCGTCTCCGTGATGGCTCAGCGCAACTCGCCCCTGCGGCTTCGCTTCGCCGACGGGGAGCTGACCGTCTCGGCGCAGACGCAGGACGTGGGCGAAGCGCGCGAGTCGCTGCCGGTGCCCTTCAGCGGCGAGCCGCTCGAGATCGGCTTCAACGCCGAGTTCCTGCGCGACGGGATCGAGTCGGTGCTCGGCGACCAGCTGCGGCTGAAGCTGATCAGCCCGTTGCGGCCGGCCGTGCTCCAGGGCGAGGGCGACGACTTCCTGTACCTGATCATGCCCATCCGGCTGGCCGGCTGATCGTCAACGCGCTCGCCCTTCGGGACTACCGCTCCTACGAGAAGCTTGAGTTGGACCTCGAGCCCGGGCTGGTGCTTGTGACGGGCCCGAACGGCGCCGGCAAGACGAACCTGCTCGAGTCGTTGCACGTCGGGACTCAGGGCTTCTCGCCTCGCACCCGGGCCGACGCGCAGCTCGTGCGCTTCGGGCGGCAGGCGGCGCGGGTCACGTTGCGCGGCTCGCGGGCGGGAGCGCCGCTCGAGCTGGCGGTGACGCTCGAGCTCGGCAGCGGCAAGCGGGCGACCCTCAACGGCGCCAAGCTGCGCGCGGCCGAGCAGCTGCGCGGCGAGGTGACCACGCTCGTCTTCACGCCCGACCGGCTGGTCGTGGTCAAGGGCGGCCCCGCGGCGCGGCGCGCGTACTTCGACCGCGTGCTCGGGCGGCTGGCGCCGAACCGGGCCGGGTTGTCGGCCGAGTACGGCGCGGCGGTCGGCCAGCGGAACGCGGCGCTGCGCCGGGTCGGGCAGGGCGCCTCCTCGCGCGAGGCGCTCGCGCCCTGGAACGAGCAGGTGAGCCTGCTGGCGGCCGAGCTGGTCGCCGGCCGGCACGAGACCGTCTCGGCGCTGCAGCCGGGCTTTGCCGAGCGCGCGGGTGAGCTCGGCCTGCCGCAGGCCGAGCTGCGCTACGAGGGCGAGCCGCCGAGCGTCGAGGAGCTCGAGCGGCGCCTCGACCGAGACCTGGAGCGCGGCGCGACCGGCGCCGGGCCGCACCTGGACGACCTCGGCGTGGTCTCCGCGGGCCGCGACCTGCGGGCGTTCGGGTCGCAGGGCGAGCAGCGCCTCGCCGTGCTTGCGCTCCTGCTGGCCGAGGCCGAGCTGCTCGAGCAGCGGCGAGGGGCGCGACCGCTGCTGCTCCTCGACGACGTGCTCTCCGAGCTCGACTCGGGCCGGCGCCGGATCTTCGCCGAGCGGGTGCGCGCCTCCGGGCAGGCGCTGGTAACGAGCGCGAGCCGCAGCGCCCTTCCGGGCGAGCCGGCGCAGACGCTCGAGGTCTCCCAGCGCGCCGACGGCACGAGCGAGGTCGCGTGATGGAGCGGATCGGCACCGAGGTCGAGCGCGAGCTCTCGCGCCACGGTGGGGCCGGGCGGATGACCGACCTGGTGCGCGCGTGGCCCCACGCCGTCGGCGCGACCGTGGCCGCGAACGCCTGGCCGGCTCGGCTGGCGCGAGACGGGGCGCTGCACGTGCACACCGCCTCGTCGACCTGGGCCTTCGAGCTGCAGCAGCTCGAGACGGAGATCGCGGGACGCCTGTGCGAGGCGGTCCCGGAGGCCGCCCCGGCACGGCTGCGCTTCGTCGCCGGGCCGCTTCCGGAGCTGCCGGCGCCTACTCCGGAGGACGCGCGCCGGCCACCTCCTGAGCCGACGCTCGAGCAGGCTCGCGAGGCGCGCGAGCTGGCCGCCACGATCGGCTCGGAAGATCTCCGCAAATCAGTAGAAAAAGCTGCGCGAATGAGCCTCGCAAGCGGCGCTGACGGCCGCTCGCCCTGCTAGAATTACATCAGCCCGGAAATGCGGAACTTGCAGGGCTTTTTTTATGACTGAAGCTTCCTATACCGCCAAAGACATCACCGTTCTCGAGGGCCTCGAGCCGGTCCGCCTGCGCCCGGGCATGTACATCGGCTCGACCGGCCCGCGCGGGCTGCATCAGCTCGCCTACGAGGTGATCGACAACGCCGTCGACGAGGCGCTCGCCGGTCGCGCCGACACGATCGAGATGACCATCCACCCGGACGCCTCGGTGACCATCACCGACAACGGCTCCGGCATCCCCGTCGACGTCATGCCCGAGCAGGGCCTGCCGGCGTTGACGGTCGTGCTGACCAAGCTGCACGCCGGCGGCAAGTTCGGCGGCGACGGCTACAAGGTCTCCGGCGGCCTGCACGGCGTCGGCGTCTCGGTCGTGAACGCCCTCTCCGAGTGGCTGCACGTCGAGGTGCACCGAGACGGGAAGATCTTCCGCCAGGAGTTTGCGCGCGGCGAGCCGACGACGGAGCTCGAGAAGGCCGGGGTCGCCAAGGACACGGGCACGACGATCACCTTCCTGCCGGATGGGGACGTCTTCGACGAGCTCGAGTGGTCGACCGAGACGCTCGTCCAGCGCCTCCGCGAGACCGCGTTCCTGACGAAGGGCCTGCGGATCGTCCTCTACGACGAGCGCGAGGGGGACGAGCGGCACGAGTTCCACTACGAGGGCGGGATCCGCGACTTCGTCGCGCACGTCAACAAGTCGAAGGACCCGGTGCACAAGACGATCGTCTACTTCGAGGGCGACAACGGCGAAGGCCAGGTCGAGCTGGCGATGCAGTGGAACAGCTCCTACCAGGAGTCGGTCTTCTCCTTCGCCAACAACATCAACACCACCGAGGGCGGCTCCCACCTGTCCGGCTTCAAGGGCGCCCTGACGCGCACGCTGAACGACTACGCCCGCGCGAAGGGCCTGCTCAAGGAGAAGGAGGACAACCTCGAGGGCGAGGACGTCCGCGAGGGCCTGGCCGCGGTGCTGTCGGTCAAGCTGCGCGAGCCGCAGTTCGAGGGCCAGACGAAGACGAAGCTCGGCAACCCCTGGGTGCGCGGGCTCGTCGAGCAGACGGTCAACCAGCGGCTGGCCGAGTACTTCGAGGAGAACCCGAGCGACGCCAAGCGGATCATCGACAAGGCGATCTCGGCGGCGCGGGCGCGGCAGGCGGCGCGCAAGGCGCGGGAGCTGACACGGCGCAAGAGCGCGCTCGAGAGCTCCTCGCTGCCGGGCAAGCTGGCCGACTGCCAGATCACCGACCCGGCCTCGGCCGAGCTCTTCCTCGTCGAGGGCAACTCCGCCGGCGGCTCGGCCGTCGACGCGCGCGACCGGACGTTCCAGGCGATCCTGCCCCTGCGCGGCAAGGTGATCAACTCCGAGAAGAACCGGATCAACAAGGTGCTCTCGAATGCGGAGATCCAGTCGATGATCACCGCGATCGGGACCGGCATCGGCGACGAGTTCGACCTCGAGAAGCTCCGCTACCACCGCGTGATCGTGATGACGGACGCCGACGTCGACGGCTCGCACATCCGCACGCTGATCCTGACCTTCCTCTACCGGCAGATGCCGGAGCTCGTCGACGGCGGCTACGTCTACATCGCCGTGCCGCCGCTGTACGCGGTCAAGGTCGGCGGGCGCGAGCAGTACGTGGTCAAGGAGTCGCAGTTCGAGGAGGTGCTCGTCCGCGAGCGCGTCAAGGACATCGAGGTGACCGACCGCTCGGGCAGCCGGCAGAAGCTGACCGAGGCGCGCTACCAGCGCTTCAGCCGCGCGCTGCACGAGTTCGAGGGCTGGGCCTCGCGCCTGCGCGCCGACTTCGGTAGCGGCCCTGCGAACTTCGTGATCGAGCACCGCCTGGTCGAGACCGACGCCGCCCTGGCCGGCGAGATCGACGCGGCGCTGTCCGCGCTCGAGCCGAACGGCTACGAGGTGGCGGTCGTCGAGAGCGACGACGAGGGCGCGAGGATCAAGGTGATCGAGCGCGAGACGAGCGCCGCCACGCACGTGGTCGTCCCCGCCGAGCTGCTCGCCTCGCCCGTGTACGCGAACCTGCGCAAGACGTACGCGCGCCTGGTCGAGATGGTGGGCGCGCCCCCGTTCGAGCTGGAGCTCGGCAAGAAGACCCGGCATGCCGTGACCTTCGACGGGCTGCGAGACGACGCGCTCGACCTCGCCAAGGAGGGCATCCAGGTGCGCCGCTTCAAGGGCCTCGGCGAGATGGACCCGGAGGAGCTCGCGCAGACGACGATGGACCCGTCGCGGCGGATGCTGATTCGCGTCGAGGTCGAGGACGCCGCCGCTGCCGACGCGGTCTTCTCGATGCTGATGGGCGACCAGGTCGAGCCGCGGCGCGAGTTCATCGAGCAGAACGCGAAGGACGTTCGCTTCCTGGACGTCTAGACGATGGCGACCGTCGAACCGCTAGGCCCAGGCCGGATCGAACCGCGCGAGCTCGAGCAGGAGATGCGCTCGAGCTTCCTCGACTACGCGATGAGCGTGATCGTGTCGCGGGCGCTGCCGGACGTCCGCGACGGTCTCAAGCCGGTCCATCGGCGCGTGCTCTACGCGATGCACGAGGCCGGCCTGCAGCCGAACCGCGCGCGCCTGAAGTGCGCCCGCGTGGTCGGCGACGTGATGGGCTCCTACCACCCGCACGGCGACCAGGCGATCTACGACACGCTCGTCCGGCTCGCCCAGCCCTTCTCGATGCGCTACCCGCTGGTGGACGGCCAGGGCAACTTCGGCAACATCGACGGCTACCCGGCGGCGGCGATGCGCTACACGGAGTGCCGGCTCACGCGGCTGGCCACCGAGATGCTGCGCGACATCGACGCGGACACCGTCGACTTCAAGCCGAACTACGACGAGTCTCGCCGCGAGCCCCACGTTCTGCCGTCCCGGTTGCCGAACCTGCTCCTGAACGGCTCGTCCGGGATCGCGGTCGGGATGGCGACGAACATCCCGCCGCACAACCTCGGCGAGGTCGTGAACGCGCTCGTGGCGCTGATCGACGAGCCGACGATCGACGTCGACCGCCTGACGAAGCACATCAAGGGCCCCGACTTTCCCTCCGGCGGGATCGTCCTCGGCCGCGACGGAATCCGCGAGGCCTACCGCTCGGGTCGCGGCCGGATCGTCCAGCGCGCGCGCACCCACATCGAGGAGCTGCGCGGCGGCCGCACCGCGATCATCGTCAGCGAGCTGCCCTACGGCGTCCGCAAGGGCGGCGACGAGGGCGTGATCAAGAAGATCGCCGACCTCGTCAACGACAAGGTCATCCCCGAGGTGCACGACGTCAAGGACCTGTCGGACAAGTCCGGCATGCGGATCCAGATCGAGCTGAAGCGCGACGCGATCCCGCAGGTCGTCCAGAACAAGCTCTTCAAGCACACCTCGCTGCAGACGACCTTCGGCTACAACGCCGTCGCGCTCGTGGAGGGCGTCCCGCGGACGCTGCCGCTGCGCGACCTGCTCCAGCACTACCTCGACTTCCAGCGCGAGGTCGTCACCCGCCGCTCGAAGTTCGAGCTGCGCAAGGCCGAGGCGCGCGCGCACGTCCTCCAGGGCTACCTCACCGCGCTCGACAACCTCGACGCAGTCATCTCGCTGATCCGGGCGTCCGCCGACCCGGACGCCGCTCGCGTCGGCCTGATGGAGACGTTCGACCTCTCGGAGATCCAGGCCCAGGCGATCCTCGACCTGCGGCTCCAGCGCCTGACCGGCCTCGAGCGCAAGCGGATCGAGGACGAGTTCGCCGACCTGCAGGAGCGGATCTCCGAGCTGCGCACGATTCTCGGCGACGAGGCGAAGATCGACGCGCTCATCCGCGAGGAGCTGCTCGAGCTGAAGCAGGTCTACGGCAAGGGTGACGACCGCCGCACCGAGATCGTGGCCGCCGAGGGAGAGCTCGACCTCGAGGACCTGATCGCGGAGGAGGACATGGTGATCGCGATCACGCGCTCCGGCTACGTGAAGCGGCTACCCGTCACCACCTACCGCGAGCAGCGCCGCGGCGGCATCGGCGTGCTGGGGATGGACCTCAAGGACGAGGACTACATCGAGCACCTGTTCGTCGCCTCGACCCACGACTACCTGCTCTTCTTCACCTCGGTCGGGAAGGTCTACCGGCTGAAGGTGCACGAGCTGCCGCTCGGCACGCGCCAGTCGAAGGGCCGCGCGATCGTCAACCTGCTGCCGTTCGCCCAGGGCGAGCAGGTCAAGGCCGTGATCGCCACGCGCGACTTCAAGGAGGCCGAGTACCTCGTGCTCGCGACGCGGAAGGGGATCGTCAAGAAGACCCGCTTCGAGGAGTACAACACCCCGCTCAAGGCGGACGGGATCATCGCGATCAAGCTGCGCGAGGACGACGCGCTGGTGGACGTGCTCCACTCGAACGGCGGCGAAGACATCATCCTCGTCTCGCGGAAGGGGCAGGCGATCCGCTTCCACGAGGACCAGGTGCGCTCGATGGGCCGTGCCACCTCGGGCGTCAAGGGCATGGGCCTGCGCAAGGACGACGAGGTGATCTCGGCCGGGATCGCCGACGACGAGCTCGACATGCTGGTGGTCACCGACCAGGGCTACGGCAAGCGCACTCGCATGGCCGACTACCCGGTCAAGGGCCGCGGCGGGCTCGGGGTGAAGACCGTCCAGCTGACCGCGGCCCGCGGCCAGCTCGCCGGCGCGCTGCCGGTGCGCGAGGGCTACCAGGTGATGTTGATCTCGAACGGCGGCACCGTCATCCGAATGCCGGTGGACGAGATCAAGCGGCTGGGCCGCTCGACCCAAGGCGTGATCGTGATGCGGCTGCGCGGCGACGAGCAGGTCTCGAGCATCGCCCTCGTCGCCGAGTCCGAGGAAGCGGCTCCCGCCGACGATTCCGCTCCCGCTGCAGATAACGGCAGGAACGCGTAGGTTCACGCCTGCCTCTTCCATAACTGGAAGCAGGTCGCTATAACTTTCAAGAGACACGTGTCGTCACGGGAGCAAACGATGGCGTACGACAAGGCAGCGGATTTCCTCGAGCCGATCGACCTGGCCGAGCACCTGGACAAGATCGAGCTCTACCTCGGCCAGGTGTGCCAGATCGCCGGCATCTCGAAGATGCAGCTCGACTACTGGACGAACAAGGCGCAGATCCCCACGAAGGGGAACAAGCAGCGCATCTACGACATCGACGCGCTCGAGACCGTGATGCTGATCAAGCAGGCCAAGGACAAGGGCCTGAACCTCGGCGCGGCGATCGAGGCCGCCCGGCGGTTCCGCGAGACGAACCGCACGGTCGAGCCGGCCTAGCGCCGCAGCTGTTCGGCCGCCTGCTCGGGCGCGATCGTGTTGACGAAGTAGCCGGCGCCGAGCTCGAGCGCCGCGAAGACGGTCAGTCGCGGCAGCAGCTCGAGGTGCCAGTGGCCGGACTCGTGCAGCCAGAGGTTCATCGGCCGCGCCGCGTCCTCGGCCAGGCGCCGCAGCACCTCGGCCGCCACGTCCAGCGCCCCGCCGAGCCCGGGGGCCAAGCCGTCC
>Ga0081540_1003356_pt1 | contig 12690 bp, 10 predicted proteins | sample TabmetS2T1R1_FD_71024 | JGI IMG/M metagenome (GOLD analysis project Ga0081540, IMG submission 71024) | Tabebuia heterophylla rhizosphere microbial communities from the University of Puerto Rico - S2T1R1 | ecosystem: Host-associated > Plants > Roots > Rhizosphere ...
TGCGCGGCGGCCATGCGCGACTATCGCGAGATCAAGAAGGCGATGGCCGACGGCGGCCTGCGCTACACCGCCCCGCCGGAGCTGCGCCGCCGCATCGAAGCTTCATTGCCGCGGGCGGAAGCGGCGACCCGGCGCGCGGTGCTGAAGGGATTTGCGATGGGCTCGGCAGTCTCTGCAATCGCCGCGACCGGGTTGTTTGCTGTCATCCTGCGCAGCGACGATGAGGCGCGCCTGCAGACCGAATTCGTCTCGGCGCACCTGCGCTCACTGCAGGCCAATCACCTGACCGACGTCGTCTCCACCGACCAGCACACGGTGAAACCGTGGTTCAACGGCAGGATCGATCTCGCTCCGCCCGTGGTCGATCTCGCCTCGCAGGGATTTGCGCTGATCGGCGGGCGGCTCGACTATATCGATGGCCGCCCGGTCGGCGCGGTGATCTATCGCCGCCGCCAGCATGTCATCAATATGTTCGTGGCGCAGGGCGCGAGCACGGAGCCCCGCTCCGCGAAGATAGAGACAGTGCAGGGCTTCAACGTCTACCGCTGGAGCGAGCGCGGGCTCAGCTACTGGGCCGTCAGCGATCTGACGAAGGAGGAGCTGGCGAGCTTCTGCGAGAAGTTCGAGGCCGCGACGCGCACTGCGGGATAGCGCTTGTCCTACAGCGCGAAGACGCGGCGAGCGTTGCCGTGCAGGAAAGCTTCGCTCTGCTCCGCGCTCAGGCCCAGCCCGCCAAGTCCCTCCAGACATTTTTGCGGCGCCAGCATTGGCCAGTTGGTGCCAAACATCACGCGGCCTTGTCCGATGCTCTTCATCCATTGCACGAAGGCCGGCGGCAGCCGGCGCAGCACATAGGCCGAGGTGTCGACGTAAAAGTTCGGGAATTTCACCGTCATGGTGACGAGCTCGTCGAGCCAGGGAAAACCGACATGCCCGCCGACGACGACCAGTTCGGGGAATTCGAGCATGACGTCCTCGAGATAGGGAATGAGCCGTCCCGTCTCCGACCGGCGCAACGGGCCGGTGTGGCCGATCTGGGTGCAGAACGGCACGCCGGCATCGATGCACGCCGCATAGACCGGATAGTAGCGCCGGTCGTTCGGCGGCAGCCCCCACAGCCACGGCACCACCCGCACGCCGACAAAGGATTTGCGGTCGACCCAGCGGCGGATCTCCCGCACCGCTTCCATCGGCCGGTCGAGATCGACGGTGGCAAGGCCGCGAAAGCGTGTTGGCGCAGCGTCGATCTGGCGCGCGACCTCCTCATTGCTGATCAGGCTGCCTTCCGGCCCGTGCCATGCCGACAGCAGCGCGATTTCGACGCCGGCCGCATCCATCGCCTGCACCGTGGTTTCGACGCTCGGCACCTCGCCCACGCCGCGCGCGGTCCAGCGCAGCAGCGTTTCCAGCCAGGGACGTTTCGCCATCCGCTCGGTCGTGATCTGCGCCCAGACGTCGATTGCGTTCATCGCGGCCTCCCGATATTTACTTCACTAGTGAAGTATGTATATTCGGATGGATGAAGCGAGGCAAGTGCGCTAAAGCGCGATGAGATTGGGATGAATCATCATCGCGCTTTAGGTTGTTGTTTGAGCATGATCTCCGCGCAAACGCTACGCGTTTGTCGCGAGGGAAAACCGCTTCACACTTTTCCGGATCATGCTCTAGGGATCGGCGATGTCCGCTTCGAAGCACCGCGTCTATCACAAGCTGCAGCTGGCCGCGCACCGGCTGCAGAAGGCCGCCGATCGCGCCGTGATGGCCGCGGCCGGCATCACGACGGCGCAGGCGGCGGTGTTGTCCATCGTCGCCGCTGACGGACCCGTCACCCAGCGCAGCGTTGCGAGACGACTCGGGCTCAATGAGTCCGCCATGACGGCGATGGCCGCGCGGCTTTGCAGCATGGGCCTATTGGAGCGCCTGCCCGATCAGGACGATTCCCGCGCCTGGAGCCTGCAGGTGAGCGCCGACGGGCGCGCCGCCTTGAAGCGGATCGAGCAACCCTTTCGCCGCATCAACCAGAGGATCGAAGCCGTGCTCGATGCCGAGGAGATCGCGCGGCTGGCCGACTATGCCAACCGCGTCGGCGACGCATTCATAGAATCGTAGGCGCTGTTGCTGCGCGCGCCCTACTGGCTATCGCGCCCGACGGGTCGCGCGGTGATGCTGCACCCGCGGCGCCGGCGCGGCCGTGTTGTAATACGCGTTCGCATCGAACGGACGATAGCCGCGGCCGGCGTTAAGCACATCGTTATTCGGATGATAGAACGAGTAAAGGCCGGGCTCCTGAACGGCGGCCTGCGCAAACACCGGCGTGGCGATGGCCGTCATGAGCAGAGCGGCCGCGAGAGTCGGAATCTTTTTTGTCATGGATGAGTATCCTGAAAGTGTGGGACCTTACCCATGTGGGTAGCGCCGTGCGAAGGCGGCAGCGATCTCACCGCGAGTTTATTAATTCGCACGGCGCCGTGAAGGACGGCATGTCCTGTCTAGCGGAGATAAGCTGGAGAAACAGCGATGCTCCGATCGCGCTCCGAAGAAGATATTCATTCTCCTGCCCGGCGTGCCGCTACGGCTGCGGCGGATACCGCTCGAACACCGGCAATTCGTGCGCCCGCTCCATCCAGCCGATGCGCTCGGCAATCTGGACATGCGCCACGACGGGAACGACATCGGGATCGTCAAAAGCGCCGCTCTGCAGGTCGATGATCCCGGGCAGGTTGGTGTCATTGAAGTAGAACAGCCCGGTGCCGCAGTTGGCGCAAAAATGCCGTCGGCCATGCTCGGAGGACGCATAGATCTTCGGCTCGCCCTGCGTCACCTTGACCGCGTCTGCGGGAAACATCGCCCAGCCAACCATCGGCGCACCGGCGTGACGCCGGCAATCCGTGCAATGACACAATGAGTGCCCGATCAAATCGCCGTTCACCTCGTAGCGGATCGCGCCGCAATGACAGCCGCCGGTAATACGCATCGGTGTGCTCCTGTGGGTTAAAGCGTGGCTGCGATTAGCCGTGACATCCGCCCGAACTCAACGAGCGAATCGTCACAGACCGCCATCACGTCTACAGGGAAATTCGTAATGCGGGATTGCGGCGTTACGCCGATTTGCGCACGGCGTTGTCGACCAGCGTCTTGCCGAGCGACCAGATGGCGCCGGGCACCTTGTGGCTGCCGGCGATCACGGTGTCGAAGGAGGTCGCGATCCAGTTGCAGTCCTCTTCAGTAATGACGAGCGGCGGCAGCAGTTTTATCGTATGGCTGCCGTGGCCGGCGACCTGGGTGAGGATCTTGTGATCCTTGAACAGCGGCACGGTGATGAGCTGGCAGAACAGGCCCTTGTTGGCGGTCTCCAGCACGTTCCACGACGCGCGCAGCCCCAACGATTTCGGCGGGCCGAACTCGACGCCGAGCATCAACCCCTTGCCGCGCACCTCCTTCATCAGCTCGTAGCCCGGCACCAGCCGCGTTAGCGCCATCTGCAATTCGGCGCCGCGCTTGGCGGCCTTATCGATCAGGTTTTCCGCCCTGATCACATCGAGCGTGGCAATGCCGGCGGCCATCGCAAGATCGTTCTTGGCAAAGGTCGAGCCGTGCACGACGGCGCGGTCCATTTGATTGAAGATCTTGTCGAAGACGTTCTTGCGCGTCAGCAGCGCGCCGACCGGAACATGCCCGCCCGACAGCGCCTTCGCCAGCAGCACCATGTCGGGCTCGACGTTCCAGTGTTCCACCGCAAGGAACTTGCCGGTGCGGCCGATGCCGGTCTGGATTTCGTCGGCGATGAGCAGCGTGCCGTATTTGCGGCACAGCGCCAGCGCGCCGGGCAGGAACTCGTCGGTCGGCAGGTTCACGCCCTTGCCCTGGATCGGCTCGACGATGAAGGCCGCGACTTGCCTCGACGACAGCGCGCGCTCGAGCGCGGCGAGATCGTTGAAGGGGATCGAGGTGCAGCCGGGCAGCAGCGGCTCGAAGCCGAGGCGGAAATTCGGATCGTCGGTGAGCGACAGCGCACCATAGGACAGGCCATGGAACGCATGGCTGCAATAGACAATGCCGGGACGGCCGGTGGCGCCGCGTGCGAATTTGATCGCGGCCTCGACGGTTTCCGCGCCGGAATTGGCGAAAAACACCTTGTCCAGATATGGCACATGTTCCAGGAGCCGCTCAGCCAGAACGCCGGCGAGCGTGGAAACATCGAACTGCACCAGATTGGGCAGGTCGGCATCAAGCACACTCTTCAATGCCTGACGCAGCGCCGGATGGTTCCGGCCGATGGCAAACACGCCAAAGCCGCTCAGGAGATCGAGATATTTGTCTCCGGCACGGTCGTAGAGGTACTGGCCTTCTCCTTTCTGGAATCCGACGTCATAACCGATCGTCTTCAATACGCGGACGAACTGCTCGTTTAGATGCCGTGTATGCATCGCGCTACGCTGGGATTCGCGCACCGCAAACATCTCGGAAACGTCAAAATTTGAACTTAGCATCCGCTACTTACTTCGGTTGATAGCTGCTTCGTCAACTGAAAACGCCGAATGCGGCGTTTTGACCCCCGCTTTAGACCAGCCACTTAAGCATAGGTTCACACCATGTTGCACTGCCCAAGATCGTTCGCACGCACAATAGCCTATACGGGATTAACCTTGGCGACAGGCTTGTGTGTGGGGTCGGCCTTGGCCGCCGACCCTACCGGTGACTGGCGGGTCGCCGACGGCGTCGCCAACATCCGGGTTGCTCAATGCAATGGCAACATGTGGGGCGTGGTTTCCTGGGAGAAGACCCCGGGCGGGCGCGACAAGAACAATCCTGATCCGGCCCTGCAAGGCAGGGCGACACTGGGCATGCCGATCCTGCTCAACATGAAGAAGAAGCCCGGCGTCGATGCCTGGGAAGGTCAGGTCTATAACGCCAAGGACGGCCAGACCTACTCTTCGACCATCAAGCCCGTCGGCGCCGACCAACTCGAGATTCAAGGCTGCGTGCTCGGCTTCCTCTGCGGCGGCGAGACCTGGTCCCGCGTCGGTCCGCCGATCCCCTCGAGCCCGGCAAACAGCATGGCCAAGGGCGCGGCGAAGGGCGCAGCTCCTCAGCCGCAAGCGGCGGCGCCCGCCCCTGCCCCGAAGACCACGGGCTCGGCGGCGCCTGCGCAGAAGCAGGCCGCCACTCAGCCCAAGGATGCCGTCGGCGATATCTGCCTACTCGGAGATATCGCGCGGTTTGCCCATTAGCGCGGGCTGGAACAACAGCACGGCCGCGAGCGTGGTGACGAGCGAGAGCGCAAGCAGCTTGCCCATGCTCGCGGTGCCCGGATGACTTGAGAGCCACAGGCTGCCGAAGGCGGTGGCCGTGGTCAGCGCACTGAAGAAGATCGCGCGCGTCAGCGACGTCTGCAGCAGATTGGTCCTGCCCGAGCGCCACGCCACGACATAGTAGATCTTGAAGGCGACGCCGATGCCGAGCAGCAGCGGCAGCGCGACGATGTTGGCGAAATTGAGCGGCAGCCCGATCAGCACGCAGATTTCCAGCGTCACGGCGCCAGCCACCAACAGCGGCACCAGCGTCATCAGCACGTCGGTGAAGCGGCGCAGCGTCAGCCACAGCAGGAGACTGATCACCACCAGCGCCCAGAAACCGGCGTGGATGAACGCCTTCACGATGGTGTCGCCGGATTTGAGGATCGACACCGGCCCGCCGATCGCGGTCGGCTCTGCCGCCAGCACGGCGTCGGCGAACTTGCGCAGATTGTCATTGTCGTTGGGATCGCCCTTCGGCAGCGCCTCGACCCGGATCAGCCCGTCCCTGGCCTTCCAGGCGTCCACAAGCTCCGGCGGCATGTTCTTCAGTGTCACTGGCTGCGCGGACAGTAGCGCCTTTATCCCGTCCAGGGTGAGCTTCAGCGGCGAGACGAAAATGTCCTGCGCCTTATCGCGCGTCGCCTGATCGCCATCGGCGAGCTTTTGCAAGGCATCCGCCAGCCGGCGCGAGGCGACCGCGCCCGGCCCCTTGCCGTCGCCGGCGGTCCTGCGCAGGCTGTCGACCGAGCTCTTCAGCGATTCCACATTCTCTGCATCCGACGGCGCCGGATCGATCGATTCCGGATTGAGCACGGGCATCAGGACCTTGGCCGCCTTCTCGATCAGCTTGAGCTTTGCCGGCTGGTCCGCCGGCACAAAGCTGTCGAGGGAGCGCACGCTTGCGACTTCCGGCACCTTCTCGAGCTTGGCCTCGATCTTCTTCGCATCGGCTTCCGAATGAGTGAGCACGTTGATGGCGTTGGCGCCGGTGTTGGGATCCTTGCGCAGATCGAGGAAGGTCGCGATCGACTCGGCGTGGGGATTGCGCAGGTTGATCGGGTTGAAGTCGAACTTCATGAAATAGAGCAGCGGCAGGCCGGCGATCGCCACCAGCAGCGTGCCGACGATGATCGGCACGCGATAGTCCTCCAGGAACTTGTCGACCGGCGCGAGGAAGGCATAGCCGACCGGCTCGTCTTCGCCGGGCGGATTGAGCAGCTTCAACAGCGCCGGCAGTGCGGTGATGCTGGAGATGAACGCGACCAGCATGCCGGCGCCGGCGATCTTGCCTAGCTCGGCGATGCCCTTGTAGTCGGTCGGCAGGAAGCAGAGGAAGCCGGCGGCGGTCGCCATCGCGGCGAGCGACAGCGGAATCGCGGAACGCCGCGCCGCCTCCGCCAGCGCCTCGGCCAGATTGTCGTTCTTGAAGCGCTCGGAGCGGTAGCGCACGCTGAACTGGATGCCGAAGTCGACGCCGAGGCCGACGAACAGCACCGCGAACGCGATCGAGAGCAGGTTCAGCGAACCCACCAGCCAGAGACCAACCGCGGTGGTGATGGTAAGCCCGATGAACAGGTTCACGAAAACCGCGAAGATGATCTTCGCCGAGTGCAGCGCCATCCACAAGATAAAGAGCACGATGATGATGGTGGCGATGCCGTTGATGATCGCGCCATCCTGAACGGTGGAATATTCCTCGTTGGCGATCGGGATCGGCCCGGTGAGCCGGACGCGCGCGTGATAGTCGTCGGCAAATTTCAAATCGGCCGCCGCCTTGCGGATCGCATCGGTGGCGTCCTTGCCGGGCTCCAGCGCCTCGTAGTCGATGAGCGGCTTGATCTCGATGAAGGAGCGCTTGTCGGCGTCGGTCAGCGGCTTCGGGCTCACCAGCTCGCGCCAAGAGAACGTCGGGTTATCCTTGGCAAGGACCTTCTCCACGGTCTCGGAAATGTAGGTGAATGGCCGCGCCGCATTGTCGAGATTGACCTGGCCACGCTTGACGCCGGCAAGGCCAGTCTCCAGTGCGCCGGTGAGGCCGCGGATCGAAGGATCGCCGGCCATGATCTCGATCAGTGGCGCGGACGCCTCGAGCTGGCCGGTGGTCTTGGCTACCTCCTCGGTCGGCAGGAACAAGAGGCCGTTGCGGGCAAAGAACTCGCCGGAACCGAGCGGATGCACCGCCTCGAAATTCTTGGTGTCGCCCTTGAGCTTGTCGGCGAGCGCATTGGCGGCAGAGCCCGCGAGCTCCGGCGTCGGCGCCTCGACGACGGCCAGGATGAGTTTTTCGCGATCAAAGGCCTGCTCAAACTGAATGTCGCGTTTGCGCCAGTCGAGGTCGGGCGAAATAAGCTTGTTGATGTCGGTGTTGATGGTGAAATGGCGCGCGGCATAGATGCTCGATGCGACCGCGAGCACGAGCGAAAGCGCGAGGACGAAAGGAGCGAAGCGCGTACAAGCCTTAACAATCGAGACAACAATATTTGTCAGCACGTCGTTTCTTTCTCGGTGTTAGGCGGCAGGCCGGAAACGCCCGCTGTCTAGCGGAGTTCCACCTGCCGACCTAACGCTTGTTTTGGTTACTTTCGGGACGCTCGCCTGGAAGTGAAGGCGAAACCGATCTAGATGGCCTTGAGCGCGTTGGTATAGCCCGCCCGGCTCGGCGGAAAAGTGGCGATATGGTGAGGACGGAGACAATCTAAGCCTACTATAATACCTTCTATTGCTCGTTCCATCTGCGATCATTTCGCAATCTGCTTTCCCTCGATCTGTTTTTTTGACACAAAGCCCTGCGCTTCCATTGCGCTTGGGAACCTGGGATTGGGCGCGGGTAACCCTGATGGTGCGGATATTGCAGCCAGCAGCTGCAAGGCCTGCGCCCGCATGGAGGCTTCACGAATGAATGTGGTGCAATTTGCGTAACGGCAGTCCTATGGAAGTGTATCTCGCGCAGCCCCGCGGCTTTTGCGCCGGAGTCGTGCGCGCCATTGAGATTGTCGAGCGCGCGCTCGAGAAGTACGGCCCGCCGGTCTATGTCCGGCACGAGATCGTGCACAATAAATACGTGGTTGAGAGCCTGAAGAACAAGGGCGCGATCTTCGTTGAGGATCTCTCCGAAGTTCCGCCGCTCGCCGTCACCGTGTTTTCCGCCCATGGCGTGGCCCGCAGCGTCGAGGAAGAGGCTGCCGCGCGGAACCTGCCGGTGCTCAACGCCACCTGCCCGCTGGTCACCAAGGTGCATAATCAGGGCAAGCGCTACCGGTCCAAGGGCCGCTCGCTGATCCTGATCGGCCACGCCGGCCATCCCGAGGTCGAGGGAACCATGGGCCAGGTTCCCGGCCCCGTTCTGCTGGTGCAGAACGTCGATGAGGTCGCCGCGCTAACCCTGCCCAGCGATACCCCGGTCGCCTACATCACCCAGACCACTCTCAGCGTGGACGACACCAAGGAAATAATCGCGGCTCTTCACGCGCGTTTTACAGACATTCAAGGTCCTGACATCCGGGATATCTGCTATGCGACTCAGAACCGCCAATCCGCGGTAAGGGACCTGAGCAAGCTCGTCGACGTCATTCTGGTGGTGGGCGCCGCCAATAGTTCCAACTCCAATCGCCTGCGCGAGATCGGCACCGAGGTCGGTGTTCCGAGTTACCTCATTGCCGACGGCAGTGAGCTCAACGCGGAATGGCTGAAGGATGCCAAGGCCGTCGGTATTACCGCCGGCGCCTCCGCCCCGGAAGTGCTGGTGGACGACGTGATCGAGGCCCTGCGGCGTATCGGACCGGTGAAGGTTTCGGTACTGCCCGGGCGCGAAGAGAATATCGAGTTCCGGCTACCGGCGGAACTGACTGCGGGCTGATGTAAACCCTGTCTTTATGAGTCCAAGAAAGAAACTTCGAAATGGCAATACCCTTCTTCAAGGAAATTCGTATCGGCGGTTATTTGCTCAAGCAGAAACTGCTTGGCCGCGAACGCTACCCCCTCGTGCTGATGCTGGAGCCGTTGTTCCGCTGCAACCTCGCCTGCGTCGGCTGCGGCAAGATCGACTATCCGGATGCGATCCTCAACCGCCGCATGACGGCGCAGGAATGCTGGGACGCAGCCGATGAATGCGGCGCGCCGATGGTGGCGATCCCCGGCGGTGAGCCGCTGATCCACAAGGAGATCGGCGAGATCGTGCGGGGCCTCGTCGCGCGCAAGAAGTTCGTCTCGCTCTGCACCAATGCGCTCTTGCTCGAGAAGAAGCTCGACCTGTTCGAGCCCTCGCCCTACCTGTTCTTCTCGGTGCATCTCGACGGCCTCAAGGACCACCACGACAAGGCGGTGTCGCAGAAGGGCGTGTTCGACCGCGCGGTGTCGGCGATCAAGGCGGCGAAGGAACGCGGCTTCACCGTCAACGTCAACGCCACCATCTTCGACGGCCATCCGGCTGAGGAGATCGCAAAGTTCCTCGACTTCACCACCGAACTCGGCGTCGGCGTGTCGATGTCGCCGGGCTATGCCTATGAGCGCGCGCCCGACCAGGAGCACTTCCTCGGCCGCAAGAAGACCAAAAAGCTGTTCCGCGACGTCTTTGCGCTCGGCAAGGGCAAGAAATGGAATTTCATGCACTCCGGCCTGTTCCTCGACTTCCTCGCCGGCAATCAGGAGTATGAATGTACGCCCTGGGGCATGCCCGCGCGCAATATCTTTGGCTGGCAGAAGCCGTGCTATCTGCTCGGCGAAGGCTATGCCAAGACCTTCAAGGAGCTGATGGAGACCACCGACTGGGATTCCTACGGCACCGGCAAGTATGAAAAGTGCGCCAACTGCATGGCGCATTGCGGCTACGAGCCGACGGCCGCGACCGCTGCCCTGAACAATCCGTTCAAGGCGGCCTGGGTGGCGCTGCGCGGCATCAGGACCACGGGTCCGATGGCGCCGGAAATCGATCTCACCAGGCAGCGCCCGGCGCAGTATGTCTTCGCCGAGCAGGTGCAGAAGAAGCTGTCGGAGATCCGCCGCGACGAGGCGCTTGCCGCCCAGCAGAAGGCCGACAAGCTTGCCCGGAAGGCCTCCACCGCCGCCTGATCCAGGCGCGGCGTCAGAAGCAAAAAGGCCCGAGCGATGCTCGGGCCTTTTTCGTTGCCATCGAGGAGGCCGTTACACGTTGGCCGCGACGAAGTTCTCGTGGCCCATCAGGAAGCCGCGGCAGCCGCGCAGCGAGCGCAGCGCGAGATTGAAGTCGATGCCGGTGGAGACCAGCGCCTTCAGGCTGAGCGGATTGCGCACCACCCCGCGCACGATGGTGCGGACATCGATATCGCCGTTGGGCTTGATCGCGCTCTGCGCCAGTTCCGGCAGCGCTCGGTGGGCGGGATCGCTGATGACGCGCAGAGCCGCGAAGGGAATGCCGGCGCTCGCGGCATAGGCGGCGGCGATATGGCTTTCCATGTCGACGGCGGCGGCTCCCGTTTCGGAATGCAGCGCGGCCTTGCAGGAACTCGCGGCCACCACACGCTCGACACCATAGAGCCCGCCGCGCACCACGCGGCGGCGGCGGCGCGTCAGGCGGCTGCGCTTGAGCGCTGCGCCCGTGATCATTTCCTCGTTCAGCGCCATATCGGCAAGGAACCTGGTGTCGCCGGCCATGACTTCGGTCGCCACCACCACGTCGCCGGTCTTCAGCGACGGATCGAGGCCGCCAGCCACGCCAAACGAGACCACGCCGCGGAAGGTGGATGAATCGAGCGTCGCCAGCAAGGCACGGAGCTGCTGCGGATCGCTGGAACTGCAGATGACGATCATGCCGGGCCCGGCCGCAATGCGGGCCTCCTGAACCAATCCGGTCACGATCAAGACCGGCCGTCGATCGATCGAATATTTCCCCCTCGATCTACCCACGGACGCGGCGACCCCCGCCCTGAAGCTCACATCCCGACCCCTACCATCCTGCTATTAGCGCTGCTCAAGTTCCGGTACCGCGCCAACGCCCAGAGCGGGAAGAACTTGGCGTAGCCGTGGTATCGCAAATAAAACACGCGCGGAAAACCCGTTGCCGTATAGCGCTGCTCGTCCCACAGGCCTTTTTCCGTTTGTGTGCTTTTTAGGTACTCCACCCCCCGAACGACGGCCGGATGCTCCACTTCGCCCGCCGCCATCAGACCAAGCAAAGCCCATGCCGTTTGTGACGACGTGGACGGTGACTGCTCATAGCCCTTATAGTCGAGTCGGTAGCTGACGGCATCCTCGCCCCATCCGCCGTCCCGATTTTGGATCGAGACTAGCCAATCCGCGGCTTTCCGGACCATGGGGTCCTGGTGGGTTACCCCTGCGACATTTAGCGCACACAGCACGGACCAGGTGCCGTAGATGTAGTTCAGGCCCCAGCGGCCGTACCAGGAGCCTTCCGGGAGCTGGGTGCGGCGCAAATAGGCAATCCCGTCGGCGACCGCCTTGCTGCTTTGGGCGGTCTCGCCGAGCTGGCCCAGCATCGAGATACAGCGCGCGGTGACGTCCTCGGTCGGGGGGTCGAGCAGCGCGCCATGGTCCGAGAACGGGATGTTGTTCAGGTAGTATTCGAGGTTATTGACGTCGAAGGCGGCCCAGCCGCCGTCGCGGCTCTGCAGGCCCTCGATCCATTCGCGGCCGCGGGCAATCGCGTCGTCATATTCCTTGCTGCCGGCGTTGCGCTGAACGCGGTCCATCGCCATGACCACCACGGCGGTGTCGTCGAGGTCGGGGTAATGAGCGTTGTTGTACTGGAACGCCCAGCCGCCCGGCCGGACGTCGGGCGCCTTGGCGGCCCAGTCGCCCTTGAGATCGAGCACCTGCCGCGGTTTTAGCCAGTCGAGGCCCTGCTTGGCCTTGGCCACGACGTCCGCGCCGCCCACCTCCTGCAGCGCGTGGCAGGTCAGCGCGGTGTCCCACACCGGCGACACACAGGGCTGGCAGTATGCCTCATGCTCGCCGATCACGAGCAGCTTGTCGATGCCACGACGCGTGATTGTGCGCGGCGGGAAATTCTCATCCTTGCCCAGCGCATCGTACATCATCACGATATTGGCCATCGGCGGATAGATGGCGCCCATGCCATCTTCGCCATTCAGCCGCTCTTCGGTGAAGGCGAGCGCGCTTTCGATCGCGCGTTCGCGCAGCTTCTTCGGAAACATCGGCTCGATCGCGCGCAAAATCTTGTCGAGCGAACGGAACAACAGGAACCAGCCCCAGCTCTGGTGCGGCGCCTTCGACGTCATGCCTACGCTTTTGGGATCCTGCAGAAACAATTCGTCGACGCCGACGCCCTTCGGGTTCCTGGCGCGCGGCTTCAGCGCGGCCAGCACCATCAGCGGCACCATGGTGGTGCGCGCCCAGTACGAGATCTTGTTGAGGTGGAACGGCGACCACGTCGGCAACA
>Ga0081540_1003357_pt1 | contig 12686 bp, 12 predicted proteins | sample TabmetS2T1R1_FD_71024 | JGI IMG/M metagenome (GOLD analysis project Ga0081540, IMG submission 71024) | Tabebuia heterophylla rhizosphere microbial communities from the University of Puerto Rico - S2T1R1 | ecosystem: Host-associated > Plants > Roots > Rhizosphere ...
TTGGAGAGGGGGGCGAGGTGAATCACCCCGTGGAAGCCGGCGAGGGCGCGAGCCTCCAGCGCGCGGACGTCCTTCAGCCGCGTCTCGATCGTGTCCTTCCACTCGCCGAAGCTCGAGCGCCGGTAGAGGTCGGTGTCGACGCCCACGACCTCGTGGCCCGCGCGAGCGAGGAACGGCGCCATCACCGAGCCGATGTAGCCGCGGCTGCCGGTCAACAGGATCCTCATCGTGTCCCCGTGGTGCTCGCCTCGGCGTGGTGCACGAGCGAGTCCATGTCGCAAAATCGCGCCGCGACTCTAGCCAAACCCCGCTCGACGGTCATCGCATCCAGAGACGCCAGGCGCCGCTGACACGGAAGATCCACCGAGGGGGTCGTCAGGGAAGCGGGGCGGGTCGCTGCTCCACCGTCGAGGTCTCGGATGACCTCCCCGACCGGCGGTCAACCATCCGGGCCACCTGGCGGAGGTCCTCCATCCGGAGGAGGCCCACCGCCGCCGTCGCCAGCCCGTAGAGCACCACGCAGAGGGGGATGCCGAGCCACGGGGACAGCGGAGGGAGGAACCGCAGGGCCAGTGCAGTGGCCAGCGCCGCGACGAGCGCCCGTCCAGTGTCGAGGAGGATTCCCCCGCCGACCGTGTGCCGGGGCATGAGGAGCAACAATCCGGTGAAGATGAGCGCCTCGCAGAAGACCAGCGAGACCACCACCCCGAGGCCCCCGTTCCCGGTGCTGGCCTGGAAATGCGGGATGAGGAAGAGCTCCAGCGCCGTCCCCAGCGCCACCGCGGCGATCTTCACCACCGCGAAAGCGGTCGAGCGGCCGAGCGCCGTCAGCGCTGTCCCGAGCAACACGTCGATGAAGGTCAGGAAGAGGCCGAGGCCGAACACGCTGAGGATGATCCCCGCCGGTCCGAAGCCGCGGTGGCCGCTGAACACCACGTGAATCGCCACGTCGGCGAAGAGCCAGGTGCCCACCCCGGCGAGACCTGCCATCCAGACCATCGGACGCTGGGCGACGGTCATCTCCTTGCGGAACAGGGTCCGGTCGCTGGCGGCCCGGGACAGCCGGGGGAAGGCAGCCTGGCCGAGGATGAGCGACGGGGCCAGGAGCGTGCCCATGATGCTCTTGGCCGCGCCGTACCAGGCGACGGCGTCCTTGGGCACGAGCTTCGAGAGCAGGACCGCGTCGATGTACGGCTGGACGTTCGCGGTCAGCGTCATGGTGACGATCGCCGTGCCGCCGGTGAGGATCTCCCGGGCGGTGGCGCGCGAGAACCGGAGCGGCCCGGTTCCCACCTCCCGGTAGAGACGGAAGGCCATGGCCAGCGCCACCACGCCCGCGAGCCCCTGGGCCACCACCACCCCGCCGAGCCCGAGCCCAATGCCCAGTGCGCCCACCGCCAGGAGCAACAGCACTGCCCGGTTGGTGACCGAGACGGTGGCGTCGAGCGCCATCTTGTCGCGCCCGCGGAACACCACCCCGAAGTTCTGGGCCAGGAAGAAGGGGAGGTTCAGGGCGACGAAGCCGACCGCGAACCAGATGCTCCGCCGGTCGTACCCGAGAGCCCACGCGCTGAGACCGGTGGGGATGCAGACCAGCAGCGTGCCCACCGCCCGGAGCACGAGGCCGGTCCCGAGGAGATCGCCCCCGCGCTGCGGAGAGCGGGCCACCTCGCGGATGCCGAACCACTGCTGCCCCCAGTCCACCACCACCAGGGCGAAGGCAGAGAAGGAGCTGATGATGAAGTAGAGCCCGAAGTCAGGTCCCGCACCCAGCGTCCGGCCCAGCGCGGCCGTGAAGAGGATCCCCAGCACCATCGTGACCACCTGACCGGTCACCAGATGCATCGCGTTGCGGGCGATCGAGGCGCGGGCGCCCGGGACTGGCCCGGGCGAGGACGCGCCCGTCGCGGGGTCCACGGGCTGGGCGTTCGGGGAAGGCACCTGGCTCAAGGCTCCGGGCCGGAGTCTCAGGGCGGGGGCAGGGTGATGCAGCCGACGAAGCGCTGGGCGCCGAGGATCTGGATCGTCTCCCGCGCTCCGGCCAGCGAGGTCCTGCCCAGCTCCACGCAGAGGATGGCCGCATCCGCGGCGAGTGCGACCGGGATCGCGGACGGCGCGGCGAGCACCGACTCGATCATGACCAGCACTCGCTCGCTCCGCTGCTGCGCGACGGTCGCCTGCGGGCGGGCGACCCCGTGCATGTCGAGGATGAGCGGGGCGGTCTTGTCCAGCTTCACGTCGCGTGCGTCGAGCAGCCGGAGGCGATCACCCATCGCGAGGTTGCCCACGTCGTAGAGCGGCTTGCCGAAGTCGATGGCCGAGCTGTGGCCGTCGGCCGGGACGATCACCAGCGATGCCCACTCCAGCCGCTGGATGGCGAACCAGAGCTGCTGCATCGCCAGCGGGGGAACCCCGGACCAGTTCGCCGTCTCTGCCGGGGCCGGCTCGGCGAGCTTGAACGTCGGCGAACGGCTCATCTTCCGTGCACGCCCTCTCGCCGCCGGCACCGGAGACCCCGGTGCGTCCTCCCCACGGGGAGCCGCAGCGCCTGCGACGACTGAATACGGCCGGGGTCCGGCGAGATCAAGCGGGCCTCCCGGACTCGTGCCGCGAGTCGCGCGGGCCCCACGTGGGTCAATCGGTCCGGATTCATGGACGTGGCACCTGTCCCAGAACTTCGAGGCCGAGCCCCCGCTCGACCTGCCACGACTCGAGGACCCGCCCGGACCGGAGATCCGCCAGGGCTGCGGCGACGATGGAGAGGGCGATCGCCGCCATCACTCCCGCGGCGAGCACCAGGGGCACCTTCGGCTTCTCCGCGCGCTTGGGCAGCTGGGGCGGACGAACGATGCTGTAGCGGTACTTGAAGGCAGCCCGGGCCGTGTCCAGCTCGATCCGCGCGCTGTTGATGCGGTCGAGCAGCACGTCGTACTTCTCCATCGCGAAGCGAAGCCGGGTCCGGCTGTATTCACCCTCGACGTTGGGCTCCGGCGGATCGCTGGCCTTGCGCCGCGGCGCCACCTCCGAGGCGCGGGGGAGCGCGGAGGCGCCCTCCGAGCGCTTCGCGGAGAGCCGCTCGTACTCCGACAGGAGATCACGCTCGTCCTTCCGGAGCGCTGCCAGCTGCGGCGAGTCTTCCTGGAGCGCGCTGATGCTCTGGAGGATCTGGGCGACTGCCGGGTGGGCGTCGGCGTAGACCGCCCGCTTCTGCGCCAGCTCGGTCTGCAGCTCCGCCAGCCGGCGGCGGCGGAAGTCGTCGAGCTCGTTGATCGCCCGGCGCTTGGCCTCGATCATGACCTTGACCTCGGCGGCCTGGGCCTTCGCTGCCTCGACCGCGGGATCTCGGCGCGGCGGCGGAGGGACCGGATCGACCTTCACCGGCTTGCTGACCGGGGCCTGGCCGCGCTTGATGTCCTCGAGCGTCGAGTCGATCTGCTCGCGCAGGTCCGCCGCATGGGACTCGAGGATGGCGATGGTCTCGGCGATGCTGGAGACCTCCGCCGAGTGGCGCTGTTCCAGGAAGTTCTGGAGTGCGTTGTCCACCAGCGCGTAGCCCATCTGGGCGTCCGGCCAGTCGATGCCGATGGTGACCGTGGATTCGCCGGTGGTCACGTTGAAGCGCTTCTCCAGCAGCCCCACCATGGCGTTGATCCGGTCCTCCTCCGAAGGTGGGGCGATCTGCTGGACGAGCCAGTCCTTCAGCCGGAGCACCGGCGTGCGCTTCTGCTCCCACCGGTTGAGGAGATCGGTCTGCTTCATCAGTGAAAGCAGGTTGTCGCGCCGGAGCACGGTCTCCGCCGCAGCGCGGGTCGGGACGTTGGCGTCGGTGGGGACGGTTCGCCCCGGGTTTCCCAGCGCGGGCATCACCGTGTTCCGCTGGGTGAGGAGCTGTGCATCCACGTGGTAGGTCCGGGGAAGGATCGCCAGCAGGCCGACCGTCGCTCCCACGGTGAGGAGAAAGGTGAGAACCACCACGCCCTTTCGCCGTCCGAGAGAGTGGAGGACGAAGCCAACCCAGTTCTTGACCTGGGCGACGTCGACCAGCTGGAAATCGTCGGGGTCCGAAGGCGGAATCCGCCTGCTCTCGGCGGTCACGGAGTTCCTCGCTCCTCCATCCGCTGCATGCAGAGGTCCACGGCCCGGCTGAACTCGCTGCGCTTGAACGGCTTGACCAGGTAGGCCGTCGCGCCGACCTCCTCGGCGAAGGCGCGATCCATCGGCTTGGCCCGGGCGCTCATCACCAGAATCGGGATGTCGCGCAGCTCGGGGTTGGACCGCATGTACTCGCAGACCTCGAATCCGCTGAGCTCGGGGAGCATCAGATCCAGACAGACCAGGTCCGGACGGGCGGCCTGGAGGACGCGAATCGCCGAGCGGCCCTCGGCCACGTCCATCACCTCGATGCCCATGGCGAGCAGATAGGTCCGGACCAGAGCTCGAGCATCCGGATGATCTTCCACAACCAAGGCCTTCCGCGGCACGCCCATGGACTCTCCCTACCGATGATTCAGCCAGACGACGGGGAACTTCGCCAGACCACCCCCGACAGAGGCCCTCGTCAGAAGAGGGCACCCCCGAGGGGGCTACCGGCGTAGGCCCCGATGGAGACGAACCCCAACCACCCGAATCCGGTGGGGAGCAGGGGTGACCCCTGGAGCCAGGCCGCGCGCGCCCCGGCCGAGACCCCGAACTGGGGCATGAAGTAGTAGGTCATCCGCGCCTCCACCCGGGCGTCGCGCTGCTCCACGCCGATGGAGGCGGAGATTCCTCCGCTCACCTCGATTGCGAGATGCTCCCCGGGGGACAGGGTGCTCCGGAGGACGCCACTCAGCCGCTCGTAGATCACCCCGTTGATCTGGTCGGGGAGGGGGGCGGCAAGGAAGGTCAGGCCGTTTCGCCACGCCGCGCCTCGAGTCAGCCAGGTGTGTCGCAGCGAGAAGCCCCCCACCGGAAGCACCTTGTTCTCTGTCCGGGCAGGGGTGCTGCTCGTCGCCGGGATCTCCGAGTGAAGCCCTCCGACGCCCCCGATCAGGTCCGTGGCAACCTCGCGGCTCCAGACGTGGCTCCACGTCGTCGTCACGCTCCCGACGATCGAATGTGGGCCGCTGCTGAACCGGCTGTCGTAGACATCCAGGAGAAACGCGAGGTTGTCGTTCCGCGTCACCTGCCACAGGCCTCCGGTGATCGCCTTAGGTCCCTTCTGAAGGGGGAGGAACTGTCGGGCGTCGATGTCGGCGCCTCCGGAGTAGACGTACCCCGCCGACGCCAGCCAGGAGACCCTCGGGGAGATGGTGAACACGGCGCCGACGCTGCCGTTCAGATCCACCACCTGGAGGAATCGCTCGGTGGGTAGCGTGCTGACGCCGGGGACGGGGTTGGGGGCCGTCGGCGGCGAGGTCGGGGCCGTGGGTTGCTCGGGCGGAAGCCCCGTCCCGCCGCTCTGGGGAATGACGGTGCTCAGCGGCAGGAAGTCGTACTCGCCGTAGGCTCCCCGGGCCTCGACGAAGAAGCGCACTCCCGGCGATGGTTTGACGTCCAGCACCAGGTTGCCCCGGTGCAGGTACCCGACCCTCTCGGGCGTCTCCGCCGGTCGCTGGATGATGATGAAGATGCGTGGGTCGTAGACGAGGGAGATGGTCCCGGTCCGCAGTGGCCCCCGGATCCCCACGACAGGGTCGACCTCCAGATCCGTGAGGTTCGAGCCAGGCGTGGTCCCCTCCGGCTGTCCGGAGCGGAGCTCCATCCGGGCCCCTAGCTCGAAGAGGAACGGTTCGGGGCGCTCGATGGACTTCTGGAGGGCCGTGTCGTCGGACGGCTCCGAGGGCTCCGCCCCGAGCACGAGCGCGGCCAGCAGCCCGAGCGAGGCGAGCCCCATGACCGGGTCACTCCACGACCACGGTGTCCCCCGCACGGAGGCGGAAGTTCGCCGCCTTCCCCTCCGCCTGGGTGAGCTCGTCGAACTGGAACTTGATCCGTGCCCGCTGCGGCGTCTCCCTCACCACGAAGATCCGGTCGCGCGCGGCGTACTGGGTGAACCCCCCGGCCGCCGCCAGCGCCTGGAGGACGCCCGAGCCCAGGGGGACCGCATAGACCCCTGGCTTGTTCACCTCTCCCAGGACCGAGACCGAGAAGGGGCGGGCCTCCTCGAGAGAGATGGTCACTACCGGGGCATTGATGAATTCCTTCAAACGCTGCTGCAGCTGGGCAGCCAGTGCGTTCGGGGTGAAACCGGCCGCCACGACGTCATTGAGGAATGGGATGGAAATCTTTCCATCGTCTCGAACCTTCGCCTTGGCGGACATGTCCGGCTGGTTGAAGACCCGAACTTGAAGGACGTCCCCCGGCTGGATGACGTACCCCTTCGCGTCCGGGGTCCCGGAGGCCTCCTGGTAGGCGCTGATCGGGGTGAAGTTGCCCGAGGCTCCGGCGCAGGCGCCGACGGACAGCAGGAACAGCGTGCTCACCACTGCACGGGCGGTACGCATGGCGCATGGCGACCTAGCATGTGCGTGCGCGCACCGGCAACGCGGGCGCCGGTTCCGGGCCCGCCCGATCCACCGGTCAGCCGGACCGTGATCGTCGGATCGACGGACCGCGGTCCCGATCCACGTCACCGAGTTCGGATCTTCGATGCGTGATCCGCCGAGCAGGGTGAGCGTGACCCCATGGGTGTGCGCTACCTCATGCGAGTTCACACAGAATGCGTTTGTGTGCTCCTCGGTGGTGAGGAAGTATCCGGCGTCGTCATTGCTGCGGACACGCCGCAGCTCGTGCGTGCAGGAGAGTCGGTGTCGATCAGCGTTCATCGCTTTGCTCCAACTCCCGCCGCGAAGATCGGTCTTGCGCTCGATCTCCTCGTGCTCGCGGGCAGCACGATCGCCGCCACGACGGGCTCGTGGTCCATCCGGATCGCGTGGGCTGCTTGTGCGCTGATGGTCTTCTGGAGCACCAGCTCGGTCACTCACCACTACGCGCACTCCGCCGAGCGCGCAGCGTGGGAAGACGTGGTGCTCACGCTGGTCAATCTCCTCTCGGTCGCGACCGTGATCGGCGTGGGAGCGCTCGTGCTCGCGGTGCCCGCGCCCCGGGTGCTGGCGATGCTCGCGCTCGCGCTCCCCGGTCAGATCCTGCTGCGGCTCACCGTCTTTGCTTACGTGCGCGCGCGGACGAGGCCTCCTCGCCAGGTGCTCATCATCGGCACCGGGCCCCTCGGCCGCATCACCGGTGAGGACCTCTCGCGCCGCCGCTCACAGTGCAGCTACCTGAGCTGGCCGGGAGAGAAGGTTCCCGATCCGCTGCGCGGCCTCTACCTCGGAACGGCGAGTGAGCTTCCGGCGGTGCTGCAGCACGAGGTGCTGGACGAGGTCTACCTCTGCGGGCTGCCCCATACGCATGGAACCGCGATCCAGGGCGCGGTCGGGACCTGCGAGACGTTCGGCGTTCCCTTCGCGCTGCCGGCGTACAGCGTGCGGCTCGGCCGCGCCCAGCCCGTGGCGAGCAAGGCAGTCGCCGACGGATTCCTCCACTACGTCACCGGCTCGGTGAAGCCCGAGCTCCGCGTCCTGAAGCGGATGCTGGACATCGCGGGATCGGCCGCGGCGCTCTGGGTCCTCTTCCCGTTCCTGCTCGCGGTGGCCGTCCTGGTGAAGCTCACCTCGCCGGGCACGATCTTCTTCCGCCAGGTCCGGGTGGGGCTCCACGGCAAGAAGTTCCACATGCTGAAGTTCCGGTCGATGGTGTCCAACGCCGAGGCGCTGAAGGCGAGCCTCGCCGCGCAGAACGAGCAGGCCGGGCCGGTCTTCAAGATCAAGCACGATCCCCGCGTGACCGCGCTGGGTCGCATTCTTCGCAAGTACAGCATCGACGAGCTGCCCCAGCTGGTGAACGTGCTCCGCGGCGACATGACCCTCGTCGGGCCGCGGCCGCCGGTTCCCCAGGAGGTCGCGCAGTACGAACCGTGGCAGCGGCGCCGGCTCTCGGTGCCGCCGGGCCTCACCTGCCTGTGGCAGGTCAGCGGCCGCAACGACGTCGCCTTCGAGGACTGGATGTACCTGGACCTCCAGTACATCGACAACTGGAGCATGGGTCAGGACATCGGGCTGCTCCTCAAGACCGTCCCGGCGGTGGTGAGCGGCCGCGGCAGCCACTGAGCACGCCACCGTCTCGGGTGGCTCGGTCCGTCGTGCGTCAGGGTGGCTGGCCGCGTCCGCGGCACTCCTCGTCGTCGGCGTGACCCTCCACACCGTCCCCTCGGCACGCCGCGACCTCCACCCCGCGCGCCGGCCGCCGACCGAGGCGGACCTCGCCGAAGCGCGCCGCTCTCTCCCCGGCCTCGAGCCGGTCGAGCTCCGCACAGACGATGGGCTCCTGCTCCGCGGATGGTTCGCGCCGGGAAGCAGAGGGTCGGCAGTGGTGCTGGTGCATGGGCTCGGCGCGAACCGGGCCGAGCTGCTTCCCGAGGCGAGCCTGCTCTCCCGCCGCGGTCACGCGGTGCTCGTCTACGACTCGCGCGCGAGCGGTGAGAGCGAGGGCAAGCTGGCGACCTGGGGAGACCGGGAGCGGTGGGACGTCGCCGCGGCGCTGCGCTGGGTCCGTCGCCGGCCCGGGATCGATGCCGCCCGCGTCGGGCTCTACGGCTTCTCGGTCGGAGCCTCGGCCGTCGCCCTGGCCGCCGCCGCCGACCCGGAGGTGCGCGCCGTGGCGCTCGGTCCGGTGTGGCCGTCGCTGGACGCCGAGCTCCGGCACCGGTTCCCGCTGACCCACGCCCGATCGGGCATGGTGGCCGCGCTCGTCTTCCGCCTCTCCGGGGTCAACGTGGCCGCGGTCCGCCCGGAGGAGGCGATTCGCCGCGTCGCGCCGCGGCCCATCCTCTTCCTCTCCGGCGCGCTCGACGAAGACACTCCGCCGGCGGTCGACGATGCGCTCGCCGACGAGGTGCCGAACTCGGTGCGCGTTCACCTCCCACGCGCGGGCCACGGCGGATTCTTCCAGGCCGACCCGATCGGTCTCGATGCTGCGCTCGGCGAATTCTTCGACCGTGCTCTGTCCCGCACGTCGGACGCCGCGACTCGCTGACAGTTGTCACGGGGTCGGGCATTACCCGCCATCAACCCACTCCAGGAATCACCGTGTCGCACGATCTCGTGAAGAGGTTGACCGTCCCCTCATCACTTGCGACGATCATGCGACACGTGGAAGACGCGATCCGAACCATTCTCGCGAAGCACGGAAAGCTCTTAATCCCCATCGAGCAGATCCGTTCCGGTGACGACCTGTACCGAGCGGGGATGACCTCGCACGCGAGCGTCAACGTCATGCTCGCCCTCGAGGGGCACTTCGACGTGGAGTTCCCGGATCGGATGCTCCGTCGCAGCGTCTTCGAGAGCATCTCCGCCATCGCAGCCGCGCTCGACGAGCTCCGCAGCAGGGCCGCGTAGCCGGACGCACTCCACCGAACTCCGAGGAGCACTCCGTGCCTCACGCCGTCGAAACCGCCGCGTCCGACGAACCGACCCTGCGTGAGCGGGCGGAGGAGATCGGAAAGACGGTGGCCGCGCGCCACGCGGACGCCGTCGACCGCGAGGGCCGCTTCCCCGAGGAGGCCGTCTCCGCGCTCCGCCAGGCCGGGCTCCTCTCGGCCTACGTGCCCACCAGCCTGGGCGGTGGTGGGTGCTCGATCCGTGAGCTGATCGAGACGTGCCAGACCCTCGCCGAGCACTGCGCCTCGACGGGGATGATCTTCGCGATGCACCAGATCGAGATCGCCTGCCTGGTGCACCACGGGCTCGGGACCTCCTGGTTCCCGGCCTACTTGAAGAAGGTCGCCGCCTCGCAGCGCCTGATCGCCTCCGTCACCTCCGAGGTTGGCGTGGGCGGCGGCCTGCGGACCTCGGTCTGCGCCGTGGAGCGGCAGCGCGAGCGCTTCCGCCTCACCAAGGACGCGACCACCATCTCCTACGGCGTGCAGGCCGACGATCTCCTCGTCACCGCCCGGGCAAGCACCGACGCTCCGCCGGGCGACCAGGTGCTCCTCCTCTTCCAGAAGGACGACTACGAGCTGAAGAAGCTCGGGACCTGGGATGCGCTGGGGATGCGTGGGACGTGCTCGGCGGGCGGGCTGGTGGAAGGCGTGGCCTCGGTGGAGCAGATCCTCCCGGTGCCCTTCGCGGACATCTGCGCGGAGACCATGGTTCCGGTCTCGCATCTCCTCTGGGGCGCGGTGTGGAACGGCATCGCCACCAGCGCAGTCGACCGTGCCGCCGCCTCGGTCCGCGGTGAGGCCCGAAAGAAGCCCGGCACCACGCCGCCGTCCGCGCTGCGGCTGGCCGAGGTGCACGCCGAGCTCCAGGCGATGCGCGCCTCCCTCACGGCGATGGCCTCCGAGTACCAGGAGCTGCGCGAGACACGGTCGAGCGAGCTGTCGGGAATGACCTTTGCCCTCCGGATCAACAACCTCAAGATCAACGCCTCGCGCGCGGTCAGCCGCATCGTCGAGGCCGCGCTGCAGATCTGCGGGATCCACGGCTACAAGAACGACTCGCCGTTCAGCGTCGGGCGCCAGCTGCGCGACGCGCTGAGCGCCTCGCTCATGGTGGCCAACGATCGGCTCTACGCGGCGAACGCCTCGGTGCTCCTGGTCCAGAAGGAGATCTAGTTGTCGACCACCCCGGGGCAGCAGGCGTTCCACGAGGAGCTGGTGCGGGCCCGGCTCATCGTTCCCTCGGGTGTGCCCGGGGTCTGGGCGCGGAGCGAGACCTTCGAGTCGGTCCTCCGCCGGTTCGACGCCCGGGTGACCGCGCTCGCCGCGGCAGACGGCGCCGAGCGCCTCCACTTCCCGCCGGTGATTCCCCGCCGCCTGCTGGAGTGCACCGGCTACCTCGACTCGTTCCCTCACCTCGCCGGCACCGTCTTCTCCTTCACCGGCACCGAGGCGCAGGCGCGCGAGCTGGGTCGCCGCGCGAGCGCCGGCGAGCCGTGGGCGGAGCTGCAGACCCAGACCGACGTCGCCCTCACCCCCGCGGCCTGCTACCCGGTGTACCCGACGCTCGGCGGTGTCCTGCCCGAGGGAGGCCGCACGCTCGAGGTGCAGAACCACTGCTTCCGTCACGAGCCGTCCGGCGATCCGGCGCGCCTGCAGCTCTTCCGGATGCACGAGGTCATTCGCGTCGGTCGCCCCGAGGCAGTGCTCGAGTGGCGCGCGGCGTGGCTGGAGCGGTCGCTCGCCCTCCTCGGCTCGCTCGGGCTCGACGTCGGCGCCGTCCACGCCTCGGACCCGTTCTTCGGCCGGGCGGGGAAGATGCTCGCCGCCAGCCAGCGAGAGCAGGGCTTCAAGTTCGAGATCGTCGTGCCCATCGCCTCGGACGAGCCGACGGCGATCTGCTCCTTCAACTACCACCAGGAGCACTTCGGAAAGCTGTTCGAGATCTCGCTGCCCGAGGGGACCCCGGCCCACACCGCCTGCCTCGGGTTCGGGCTCGAGCGGGTGACCCTGGCGCTCTTCCGCCGCCACGGGCTCGATCCCCGGGAGTGGCCGGCGACGGTCCGGGCCGCGCTGGACCGATGACCGCCGCCCTCCAGCCCCTGTCCGCCGGCTCGTACGCGCGTCACCCGCTGCACCAGGGGGACCGGCCCTGGCCGGAGACGAACTGCTTCGCGGATCTGTGGATCGAGGTGCTCCACTCCCGCGGCCACGATCCGCTGGCCGCCCTGGGCTGCACGCTGGACCTCGACTTCGAGGGGGACCAGTTCACCTTCTTCAAGCAGACCTACGGCGACCTGGCCGCGCTCCACGGCGTCGACGTGCAGGAGCTGAACGTCTGGCGTCCGCTGCACCTCCACGTCGAGGAGTTCGTTCGCCGCGGGAGGCTGGTGCTCGCCGAGGTGGACGCGCACTGGCTGCCGGACACCTCGGGGACGGACTACCGGAGCCAGCACACCAAGACCACCATCGGGATCCAGGCCATCGATCTCCCCGGGGAGCGCCTCGGGTACTTCCACAACGCCGGCTACTTCGAGCTGGAGGGCGCGGACTTCCGCGGGCTCTTCCACCTCGACGGGCCGGAGGATCCCGCCCGGCTCCCGCTCTACGTCGAGTTCGTGCGGCTGGAGAGCCTCCGGATCCGTCCGCGGGAGCAACTGATGCCGCTCGCGCTGGAGTGCACGCGGGCGCACCTCCGCCGCCGCCCGCGTGAGAATCCGGTGGACCGCTTCGCGGCGAGCTTCCCCGACGCCGTCGCCGGCATCGCGCCCGAGGCGCTGGCCACCTACCACCTCTATGCCTTCGCCACCGTCCGCCAGCTCGGATCGGCGGCGGACCTCGCGGCGCACCACCTGCGCTGGCTCCAGCCCGTGGTGGGCCGTCCGCTGGAGGAGGCCGCGGCGGCGCTGGAGTCGGTGTCGCTCTCCGCCAAGTCGCTCATTCTCAAGGGCGCGCGGGCGGTGTCCACCGGCAAGCGCGCCGACTTCGGCTCGCTCCTGTCCACGATGTCCAGCGGCTGGGGCACGGCGCTCGACGCCGCTGGCGCCGCGCTGGGGCTCTGAGGCGCGCGGTCGATGGCCTGCATCCGGCGGACAGACTGGCAGGAGCGCACCGCCCTGGGGGACGGCTGGGGGGTCCTCCCCACCCCGCCGGGCGCGGCCGGGACCCCGTCGGCGGGGGATGCGCTGTCAGAGGGGGGGGTGCCTGC
>Ga0081540_1003358_pt1 | contig 12686 bp, 12 predicted proteins | sample TabmetS2T1R1_FD_71024 | JGI IMG/M metagenome (GOLD analysis project Ga0081540, IMG submission 71024) | Tabebuia heterophylla rhizosphere microbial communities from the University of Puerto Rico - S2T1R1 | ecosystem: Host-associated > Plants > Roots > Rhizosphere ...
GGCGAGACCTGCTACCAGACGGTGCCGACCCGTCGCCGAGATGTCGTTCCGCGCCTGGTGCACGGCGGTTGCCGTCACGACGGCTCGCCAGCCGCTCGTCGTGGTAGGCGCATCGGCCAACACGACCGGACCGATTGACAGCCGGGCAGTCGTCGTAAACGTCTGCGCCGACTGCATGTCGACTATCCGTCCGGTTTTCGGCTCGATCCAAAACATGGTGCGGGTCGTCTGCTGCACCGAGATCGGTATCGACGTCGGCTCTGTGTCTGCACGCACGCCCAACGGCAGCCGGCCGCCGTTGCGCTCCGCCAGCTCGGCCAACGACATCGTGCCGGGGGTGGGCGTCACGGATGCCGACGTCGTCGCCTGGTAGACATCGGTCCCAAGGCCGGCATGCGTCTCCGCCGACATCTGCCGAGCGGCGAAGTCCTGCGCGGGCCCCGCTCCGGTCGACGCCCGAATGCTCGCCTGGTCGCCGGTGCGGCTGAGGACCTGCGCCGGCACACCGGTGGTCACGGGATCGATCGCCGGCTGGACCGGCGCGAGTACGGCGAGCAGCACGGCAGCGGCGGCCAGCACGCCACCGGTGACGAGTGCGACGCGGGCCAGCGTGGCCCGGGCCACAGCCTTGCCCGGTGGCCAGGCGACATAGATGCCGACCGGGATTACGTAGACCAGCCAGCCGACCATCTCGATCAGCACCGGGTGGTCCTGCACGCCGAGCATTCCGGTGAGCAGCGAAGCCTGGATCGAGCCCGGCCGAACCACCGTGCTCAAGTCCAGCGTGGTCTGCTGCCCGATGTTGAGCCACCCGGCTTCGTGCGCGGTGCGCAGCGCGTTCACGACCAGCCCGCCGGCGACCAGCACGAGGACCAAGCCGGTGGCCCGAAAGAACCGCGACAGATTCAGCCGCACTCCGCCGCGATATATGCCGTATCCGAGCGCGACTGCCGCCACGAGGCCCAGGAGCGCGCCGAGCCCGGCCAGCGACCCGCTCGAGCTCTCGTTGAACGCCGCGAGCAAGAACACCACGGTCTCGAATCCCTCGCGCATAACGGCTAGAAACGCCATTGCCACCAGGGCAAAACCCGAGCCGACCGCGAGCGCCGAGGTCGCCGCGCCCTCCAGCTGACCCTTCAGGTCGCGGGAGTGCCGTTTCATCCAAACGACCATGTAAGTCACCATCAGTACCGCGATGGCGCCGATAACGGTCTCCAGACCCTCCTGCTGACGCTGCGGCAGGTTCTGCGAGATGACCCGAAGCAGCACGCCGACTCCCGTGCACAACAGCACGCCCGCGCCCACACCAACGAACACCCAACGCAGCACGTCGCGGCGGCCTTGCTTGACCAGGAACGCGGCGATGATGCCGACGATGAGCGACGCCTCGAGGCCTTCCCGCAAGCCGATCACGAAGGTCGGGAGCATGAACGGTCCGTCCTGTTAGGTAAGCCTTACCTCAGGGACCGTAGCATCTGGGTCTGGGACTGCTCGCCGCCACCTCGACGGTGCTCCGGTCGACGATCACAGGCATTTGTATGCAGATTCCGTGGCCTCGACAACGGAATCTGCATACAAATCGCGGGGAAACGCACGCCGGGGGCTGCGTCACGGTCGTCGGCGACGACCGGACGAGTGACTGTCGTCTGACGGCCGCGATGCGATGTCGAGCTCGCCGGCGCCTTCTCGCATGTGGTTCAGCTCGAGATCGACCACTTCACGCAGACGGTGCGGCGGCCAGTTAGCGGGGTCGACGAGCGACTGGAACGACATTCCCTGGATGAGCGCGAACAGGCGCCCAGCCTCGGCCGCTGGATCGGTCGTCGACATGGTTCGTCCGACGGCGACATCAGCTTCGATGAGGCGGGCGATGCGCCGGATGGCAGTGGTTGCTCGGGAAGCCCAAATCTTGGTGAGCTCTTCGTCTCCGACGGACATGCCCTGGTAGACGAGCCAGACCTTCCACTCGACGAGGGACTCCCCGTCCAGTGGCAGCAGGGCATGCAGGCAGGCTGCGAGCCGGTCGGCGGACTGCTCCTCGATCGCGCACTCGACTCGCCCACGTGATCGCGACGCCATGGCTTGGTACGTCTCCAGTACCAGTTCGCGCTTGCTGCGAAAATAGTGTGTAACGATCGTCGTGCTGGCGGCGAGACGCTCGGCGATGCGCTGGTTCGTCAGCGCAGCGATGCCCTCGTCGGCGATCAGCTCAGCCGCCGCCACCGTCAAACGACGTCGGCGGTCGTCGGCATCTACCTTGGCGGGCATTGTCCGATTGTCCGGCGGTCAGGCATCGGATCGCGTCGACGCACCTGCACCGGCAGTTCGGCGAGCCCGCGCACGATGAGGCTCGGCAGGTAACGCAGTGGCCGGTCACGCACGATGTCGATGCGTTCCACGTGCCGGGCGAGGGCCCGCACGGCGTGGCGGGCCTCCATACGCGCAAGCACATTGCCGATGCACGCGTGAAGACCCTGTCCGAAGGCCACATGTCGTTGGGTGGCTGGGCGATCGGGATCGAAGTCGTCGGGGTGGGGAAACGTCGTTTCATCCCGGTTTGCGGACAGGACCGACACGATTAGCCTCGCTCCAGCCGGAAGCGGACGACCACCAAGTGTCGTGTCGTGCACAACGCGGCGGAACACGGCGGCTGAGGGGCTGGCGAGGCGGACGGCCTCTTCTACGATCCGGTCCGCGCGCTGCGGCTCGGATCGCACTCGCTTCCACTCCTCCGGTCTCGGATCGAGTTGCCAGACGATGTCAGCCAGCAGCCGCGTGCTGCTCTCATTACCGGCCACCATGAGTTCACGCGTGAGGTTGACCAGCTCAACGATGCCGATGACCTCCTCGTCTTGCACGAGCATGCTGAGCAGGTCATCTCCGGACCTCCCGCGGCGCCGGTCCAGTTCGGACGCGATCGCGCGTTGGAAGTCGAGCAGGTCCTGCTCGACTTGCGGCCAGCGGTCGGCGGGCAGCTGGGCGCCGATCGTGGCAGTGGCCGCGTCGGTCCACCGTCGGACATCGTGGCGCCTCTCATCCGGCAGCCCCAGCACCCTCGAGATCGCCCACACCGGCAGCGGCCGAGCGAAGAGCTCGATGAAATTCATCGGCCCGCCTTCGGGGAGTCCGCTGGCGATTTCCTCTGCGACGTCTGCCACGAGCGGCTCCATCCACGCGAGCGCGCGTGGAGTAAAGGCGCGCTGCACCAGGCGCCGGTACCGCGTGTGCAGTGGCGGGTCGTTGAGCAACAGGGTCGGTACGTACGGGTAGCCCTGCGCCCGGATTTCGGCGACCTGTTCCGCGATCTCCGATGGTGGTGGGGTGCGGCGCGACACCTGGTTCGAGAAGCGGCTGGGATCGGTGAGCACCTCTCGCACCAGATCCATCGTGGTGACGATGTACCAGCCCGGTTCAACCAGTTCCTGCACGGGCGAGGTTCGCCGCAGGGCAGCCAGGGCCGGGAAAGGGCACTGCTGGAAATCGTCGCTGAACGGGTCGAGTCGGGTCAGGCCCGAGGCTGATGTCACTGCGTCGCTCACTCTCGATCAGCCGCTTGCGACGGCGGCGAACTCGCCGAGTGCAGCGATGTGGGAATTGGGATCGGGCAGCTCGACCCGCGCCACGCCGTGGTAGACGGCTCCGGTGCTCATCGTGCGGATGGACAGAATGGACCCGCCCGACTCCGGCCACGCGGACGCCTGTTGCCGCCACACGGCCGGCCCGAGTGAGTAATCGATCATGGTTTCCATCGGGAATCGGTCGGGGTCGCGACCGCATTCGGCCAGGAGGTCGCGTAAGCGCGCCGCGCGTTGATGGGTGTGGGGACTTACCGAACCGAAGACGAAACCGTCGCCGGTCCGGGCGGCCCGCCGCAGCGCGGCTTCAGCGCCTCCGCCGAACCACAGTGGGATGTCGCCGCGCACAGGTCGGGGTGCGATGCCCGCGCGGTCGATTCGATGGAATTCTCCTCGGAAGTCGATCACGGGCTCGCGCCACAGCGCTCGAAGTACCTCGACCTGCTCATCGAGGCGGCGGCCGCGGGCCGCGAACGGTGCGCCAAGGCTCTCGTACTCCACGTAGTTCCACCCGGTACCGACCGCGAGCACCAGTCGCCCGCGGGAGAGGACGTCGACTTCGGCGGCCTGTTTGGCCACCAGCGCGGTTGGGCGTTGTGGCAGGACCAGCACCGCCACGGCGAGTTCGATAGTGCTCGTGCAGGCGGCGAGATACCCGAGCAAGACAAGGGGTTCGTGGAACGGGTCGTGCTCGGTGTACGGCCCGGACAGCGGTGGGATGCGGTCGGCGTGGACGGCACCCAGGACGTGGTCGTAGACCGTTAGCCGTCGAAAACCGAGCCCTTCCGCGGTCTGCGCGAAGTCACGGATCACTGTCGGATCCGAACCGATCTGCGTCGTAGGGAACACCGTGCCGAGGTCCATGTCAGCTCGTCCTGGACAGGACGCGGCGGGTTGCCATGGCCAGTCGTTCGGCTGCAGTCCGCACCGGCAGACGGTCCAGCTCGTCTGACATGACTTCGACTGACACCGGCGCGCTCGTGCCGGTCCCGTACACCACGCTGAGGAAACCGGTGATGTCGAACTCGCCCTCACCCGGCGCCATGCGGTAGTGCGTGCACTCGGCCAGGTAATCGTCGGTGACTGGCGTCAACGGGCCGTCGTCGATTTGGACCACAACGATCTCCTCGCGATCCAGTGCAGCCAGTTGGGCCCGCGGCCAAGCACTGCGGGTTGCGTGCCAGATATCAACGTTGAGGCCGCCGTTTGGCCGCGCGGCGGTGCGGACGATCGCGACGGCGGACTGCAGGTCGCTGATCGTGCTGCAGGCCTGCGGCTCCAGTGCGACGAGCAGGCCGTGGTCAGCCGCGCGGTCGCAGAGCCCGGCGAAACCCTCGGCGGCCGTGTCCCGCGCCTCGCCGGTGATCGCTCCTACCGCTACTACGTGCCGGGCCCCGACCGCGTCCGCGAGCTCGAAAGCGAGGTGCTCGCGGCGCACGCCATCGGCGTCGCGGTGCTCGGGTGCGTCGTCCCATCCCAGAACCGTCTCGATCTCGATCAGGTCGAAGCCGTTGTCTCGCAGCACGGCACGTAGGTCGGCGTCGGCCCAACCCGCTGAGCGGAGCTGGGCGTAGTCGCGGACATGCATCCCGAAGCCGTCGAAGCCTGCCTCGCTGGCGGCGAGCACGCGCTCGCGAAAGCCGGCGGTGCGCAGGCTGCCGTTGGCGACGATGACCTGCGGTACTGCCGATACGGTCATCGCGCCACCACGGCGCGATTGCCGTCGCGCCACAGGTAGGCCTGCGCCCGTTCGGCGATCCGCCAGCCTTGCGATGTCCTGACCAGGCGGTCGGCGTAGCTTCCGGCGATGAGGTAGGTGTCCCCGCCCGGGGTTCCCGCGCGAACGTGCTGAGCCTGGAAGTAACAGATGGACGAGGCGTCGTCGCCGTTGACCTCGATGACGATGTTGCCGAGCAGGTGGTGGGAGGCATCGAGCGGCTCGAGTGCTCCACGGGCGCGTTCGACGATTCCGTCCACACCCTCGATGCGTCCGCCCGGATGCACGAACACGGGCGCGCCGGTGAAACATGCCCGCAACGCCGGCCAATCTTTCTGATCCAATGCGTACGCGTATCGGGCGCAGAGATCGGCGATCCGGTTCTTGTCGAGCAGTTCGGCAAGCGCGGACTTCACGATGGTTCCTTCGGGAGAGTCGTCTTCACGTCGACGCTGGCCGCCCGTACTTGACGTGCCGGGAGATGTCGCCGTAGAGGTCGCCGACAACGGCTCGCTCGGACCACCACCATCGGCCGTCGATGCGCTTGAGGCGGTCCTGGTAGCGACCGGAGAAGATCGGTTGCAGGGGAAAGTCCGGCAACGCTTGGAAGATGGTGACGTAGGCAGTGGCTCGGGCCGTGCCAATCACCTCGTCCACGTCGATCATTACGTTGGTGGTGACGTGCTTCGTGTGCGTGAGCCCGTTGTAGAGCTGGACATTGTCGTCAATCCACTTCCGGGCGGCCGGGGCGCCGGGATCGGCCTTGTGCCACTTGCCGTGCTCGAACAGCGCCGCGAACTCATCCAACCGGCCGGTGTCGAACAGCTCCGCGTAGCGGAACATCAGGTCGCTGATCTCCTTCACCGCGTCGTTCATTGCGCCCCTCCAGTGGGCGCCTTGCCCGGATGGGCCGTCCACTCCTGCGCCGCTTGAATGACGACGCACTCGAAGTGGGCCAGTCCGCGCGCGCCGTCGGACGTCAGGCGGGTGAAGTTCTCGGCCCAGGCGTGATCGAACTCGAAGGTCTTGCCATCGGTGTCGACGACGGTGGTCGGGTGCGAGACGTCCCAGACCTCTCCTTCGATGTGGTCGTCGCCGCGATACACGCCCTGGCCGAGTCCGTCGTTGAAGCCGCCGAAGTAGCCACCGCCCTGGGTGTACACCCAGCCCAGGTCCTCAACCGTGTACTCATGCACAACGCCGTCGGCGTCGGTGAGGCGCACCGTGCCGCTCTTGAGCCGGCGACCCCCGTCGTAGAACGCGAGCTCGTGCGCCACGTCTACAACGGGCACGTTGCGGTCGGGATACAAGATCGCTCCGCTGCCGGACGCGCGTCGACCGCTGGGGTCGATGAACCAGAAACCGCCGTGATCCGGCATGTCGAACAGCACCCATTGCCGGACGCCGGGCACGCGACGCTGCACGCCGGCCAGAGGCGCACCGTAGAGCCGCGGACCTCCTCGCCCGGCCTGATATCCCCACGAGTGGTTGCGGAAGAAGGCGTCAGTGGCCGGGTCGAGCTGAACGCGGTCGCCGCCGATCCGCACTGATCCTTCGCACTTGCCGGTCACCTCGTAGGTGATCCGCTCGCTAATCAGCCGGCCATCGACGCGTGTCACTTCGGCCGGGTCCTCGTAGGGCAGCACCGTGCTGCGACACGTCACGTCCAGCGCGATGTCGTACTCGTTGTCTTCGAGCACCAGTCGGACCGCCCGCAGCGGCTCCACGATCTCCAGCCGCAGCGGGCCTACGGCCAGCGTGCCCATGTCCGGCCGAAGCCGACGTGACACCCGGATGTTGTGCTGTTTCCCCTTGCGTCGAAGGCAAACGAAGCCATCCATCACATCGTTGTTCTGATACAGCCGTAATGACGAGGCGAGCGCCACCTCACCGGCCATGTCGCTAAGACACAGGTAATGCCCGTCGTTCCACGCCGGATCGGTTCCGCCCACGCCGGCGAAGGTCGTCGTGATCTGGTGGTAGGGATACTCATCCAAGCCAAGCAGCACGTCGTCCTCTTCCTCGGGAGATCAGCTGTCCAATGGAATCGGCGAGCCTTGGGTCCGGTCGATGCTATTTACATTGACCGGTGTACACCGTACGTTGTACACGAGCCCGCCGAAGGAAATCAAGGCCTTTCTTTGGGAGTCGGCATGCAGTTTCGTGGAGCGCACGCACTCGTCACGGGCGCGAACCGCGGATTGGGCAGTCACTTCGTGGAGGCGCTGCTGACTCGTGGTGCCGAGCGCGTTTACGCTGCCGCGCGACGGATTGACACCCTCACGGGCGCCGTCGAGTACCACGGCGGGCGCGTTGTTCCCGTCCAGCTGGACGTCACTGACGAGGAGACCGTCCGGCGCCTGGCGGACGATCTTCCTGATGTCGACATCGTGGTGTCCAATGCCGGGCAGGCCTGCAAGTTTGCGGTGCTGCAGGAGCAGGCCGAGCAAGAGTTCCGCTCCGCCCTGGAGGTGAACTTCTTCGGCCCATTGGGTCTGGTGCGTGCTTTCGCACCGCACCTGGCGCGCCATCGCGGGGGCATCCTGTTCGTGCAATCACTGGCGGCCCTCATCATCTCGCGAAGCTCGCCGATCTACAGCGCGAGCAAGGCTGCGGCCATGATGCTGGCCACCGGTGTGCGGGCCGAGCTGAGGGCGGACGGCGTCACGGTGACCAGCACGTTCCCTGGCTTCATAGACACTGACATGACGACTGGTCTGGACATCCCGAAGGCGTCACCCCGCTCGGTCGCTGACCGATCGCTCGACGCCTTCGCGGCCGGCCGGTCGACCGTTTTCCCCGATCGCCTCGCCGAGCTGGTCGAGAACGCCGTCACGCAGGACATGGCCGCAGTGCTGGATGACCCGCAGGCCGTCATGACCCGACTCGTTCGGGCATTCAGGCTTGACCCCACCGGCTGAGCTCGAGGTACTCCGCAGCGCTCACCTCACCAAGCCACGCAGTGTCTCCACCGGCGGTGACCGCCAGCTGAACGAGTGACGGGTCCGACACCGCACCATGCCAGTGCCGCACACCGACCGGAATCTGGATCACTTCACCTGGGGTCAGCGATGCCGGATGCCCGTCCTCGAACTGGATCCAGCCGCGGTGTTCGCGCACCGATCGTCTCAGGCTGGTACCCGCCGCCGCGTTTGGACGAAGTCAGCGATGGTGATCGCGGTGGCGATGGCCAGAAATGCGAGCGCAGCGATGACGCCGACGCGGAGTGCGTGGGCGTAGCCGCCGTGGCCAACGGCGGCGAAGAATGCGGCGCCGATAACGGCCTGTCCAATCGCGATGCCGATGCGCTGTGCGGTCTGCAGGACGCCGCCGGCGGTGCTGCCGGCGACCGGGTCGACCCGCATGAGTGAGAGGGCCTGGTTCGGCGTGATGATTGCGCCAGATCCGGCGCCCATGAGGAACAGTGCGGGTACTAGTGCCGCCGCGCTGTATCCGGCCAGCACCGCCAGCATGATCGCGCCGACCGCGAACGAGGCCAGCCCGACGAGTAGGAGGGGCCTTCCGATGCGGGTGACGAAGCGGCCGGCTAGCGGCGCGCCGACAGCGCTGCCAATCGCGTACGCGGTGACGCCGAGTCCAGACTGTAAGGCCGTATAGCCGAGACCATCCTGGTAGTAAATGGCGAGCACGAGCGGCAGGCCGGCCATCGCCGGGAAGTACGCGAGTGCGAAGAGCACCCCGGCGGCGTATGACGGCACGCGGAATAGCCGAAGATCGACGAGCGGATCCTTCTCCAACCTGGTGAGCCGACGTTCGCGGCGAAAGAAAACGATCAGCAAGAACACGGCTGGGATGCCGAGCAGCGCCAGCCGCCCATCGCGCATGGTGTCGTACTGAACGGCGGCGAACAGCACACAGAACGTCGATCCGCCGAGCAGTGCGGCTCCGGCGATATCGAGACGGTGCCGACCGTGCCGTACGTCTTGGGGCAGTAGGCGCCGGGCCAGCAGGAACACTGCGATACCGACCGGAATGTTGACGAAGAACACCAGCCGCCACCCGACATGTGGGCCGCCGAGTGCGATGAGCGCGCCGCCCACGAGCGGGCCGAGCGCGGTACCCACCCCGACCGTCGTCCCCAGCACACCGAAGGCTCGCCCCCGCTCGTCGTGGCCGAACATCTGTTGCACTAGACCGGACACCTGCGGGTTAATCAGACCGCCCGCCAGCCCCTGCAGCACCCGCGCCCCGATGAGCACCACAGCGGTCGGTGCCAACCCGACGAGCATGCTGGTCGCGGCGAAGCTTCCGACCCCGACCTGAAACATCAGTCGGCGCCCATGATCGTCGCCCAGCCGTCCGGACAGCACCGGCACCAGGCCAAACGCGAGGGTGTATCCACTCACCACCCACTGCAGTTGCGATGGCGACGCGCCGGTCGCCCGCCCGATCGACGGCAACGCGACGTTCGTCACACTCACGTCGAGCAAGGTCATGAACAGTGCCGAGCAGCAGACGATCAGTGCCAGCCAGCGGCGGGGGCTCGGTTCGACCTTCAGCTCCGCCACCACAGGTTGAGCCTAAGGATCGCTGCGGCCGAGTCGCGCGGCCAATCCGGTCGAAGCACAGTTCAACGGATTCGGCCTGGATACGCTCGTGCGGTGACGCGACCTGGGCCGGTGCTATCTGGGCGGGTGGCGTGACCGGCACACCCGAGGGCCTGTTCGCGTCGGCGGTCACCCAATACGCGCGCTACCGGCCCGGATACCCCGCGCGGGAGGTCGACCGTCTCGCCGATCTCGTCGGCCTTGACCGGTCGAGCACGGTCGTCGACATCGGCTGTGGCACGGGCCAATTGACCATCCTCCTTGCTGAGCGCGCGGACATGGTGATCGCCGTCGATCCGCTAGCCGAGATGCTCGAGGCGGGTCGCGCGCGGGCCCTGGCCCAGGGACTCACCAACATCAGCTGGCGGCAAGGGGACTCGGGCGCGATCGAGGCACTGGTGCCACCCGGTGCCGACCTGGCTACGTTCGCTGCGTCGTTCCATTGGACCGATCGCGCGGAAGTCCTGCGGAGCCTCGACCGGGTGCTTGGCCCTGGCGCCCATGTCGTGACGATCAATGACGATCTCGACGCCGCGGCAGAACCGGACTGGGTACATGCGGTAAATCGACTCCGCGACGAATTCCTCGGCAGCGACCACACCGCAGGCACTGATCAGTGGAGAAACGCCCCGGTCAGTCATCGGCAAATCATCGAAGCGTCGCCGTTTGCGGAGGTGCAGAAGCTGCACTGGGAATGGGAACGTCAGCTCACCGTCGACGAGGCCGTCGGCCTGCAATTCACCTATTCGTACTCGACGCCGGCCGTGTTCGGACCTCGGGCGGCCGAGTTCGCGAGCCAAGCCCGGGCCGCGATCCTCACCCTGCACCCAGACGGAACCATCACCGAACCGTTCCGGGTGGAAGTCCTGGTAGCCAGCCGACCGTGACTGGCGTCATCGCACAAACCCCGTCATGTGCAGTCCCGCGACGCGCCCGGCTTTCCCCGCGCAGTAGTGATGAACCTCGTTGTTCGACCGGTCAGGGGTACTGGGTGCGGGCGTAGGCGACGAGCGAACTAAGGGCCGGTCCTCCGCCGCCCTCGTTGTCTCCCGACGTGTCATTGGATGGGGTGTCCGGCAGGGTGCTAGCCGTGCCGATGACTCGGGGCCACGGTTCCTCACCCCACCAGCCCCAATAGGGACCACCGGATTGGCCAGGCTGGTAGTCGATGAAGTTGCCCAGCAGGTAAGCGGTTTGTTGTTGAGAGGTGAAGTCATCGACCGAGCTGATTGCTCCGGAGTTGGAGAACGAGGGTTTGGTGCCGCCGCCGATGTCTCCGGGGTATCCGAGGTTCTGCCAATAGCGCCCAGCCAGCCATGCTGTGTCGAAGGTGCGGAACCCGGCATATCCGGTGAGCTCGCCTAGCCCGCGGTCCAAGACCAGCACGGCATAGTCGAATGCCGTCTCGTCGTCGTTCATTCGGTGGCCGTTCTTCCTCCAGTAGATGACCCGTTCCGCCCAAGCGTGCCCGAACGGTGGCGTCGTCCCGCCGAACGCTGCCGGCGTGAACTTCATCCAGCCGGCGGAGTTCGTCTTCCACACCACGACGTGCGATGCGGTGAGAACGAGACGCCGCCCGATCATGGTTCCGGAACCCCAGCCGTTCTCAGTCTCGATCAGGCCGACCGTGCACCACGGAAACGATGCGTCCTGATAGATGTAGCGATCGTCGGGCGCGAAAATGGCGCCACCCCGCCGAGTGCGTTCCCGGGGCTCAAGCGATTCCACCTTATGCAGTCCAGCAGGCCTGAAGTGCACCGCCAGGTGGGCCGGACGGTGGCCTTCGGCCTGTGCCCTCGCGTCCGGTGCCAAGCCGCGCAGAATCGGTCGCGACGGGCGCTCGATGGCGATGTCCGGCGGTCCACCAAATGTCGATCCGGCTGCGGCAGACACGATCAGCCCTTGGCTCGGTGCCGCGCTCTGGCGGCGCGAGGTGGAGATCTTCACATCCGGACTTGCCCAAACGCGTGCCAGCTCGATCTTTGCCGTGCGCGGCCAGGGCGCCTCCGCGTCCAGGGAACGGCGTCGCTCGATCCGCCTGATCAAGTTCGGGACCGGACCGCTCTCGCTATCCGCCGACGCCACCTCAGTTGCACGACGCTTGGCCATGGTTGCTCCTCTCCGCTTACCAATCGCGTAGCCGGCTGCCCGTCGCGAACAGATCCATGCGGCGGTGTCGACGAACCTAACCGGCCGGCGGGCAGTCGTGGCGCAATATGGTTGCACTGGCTGAGCTCGAATTGAACCGGATGCGATCACTTGGGCGGCGTCGGATAGCGATGACGTGCTCGTTGCGCGGCTACCGACGAGCCGTCAGATCCACACGTCGAAAGGAGATTCGATGACCACCTCTCCATCGACCTCAATCAGGACGCAGTTCCGGACCATCGACGGGCTCAAGATCCGCTTCGCCGTAAGTGAAGCCGGCGGCCGGCGAGAGCCGACCCTGCTGCTGACCAACCCGTGGCCAGAGAGCGTGTACGCATTCGCGTCGATGTGGGACACCCTCGCCGGGCCCGCGCACCTGTTCGCGGTTGATCTACCAGGGTTCGGGGCATCCGAACGCCGAGACGATCTGCTGTCTCCACGAGCGATGGGAGACTTCCTCGCTCAGCTCATCGACGAAGCTGATTTAGGGCGGGTGCACATTGTCGGGCCGGACATTGGGACATCGGCCGCGCTGTTTGCGGCGGCGGCACACCCGGGACGGGTCGCCAGCGTGATCGTCGGCACCGGCGCAGCTGCGGTCCCGCTCGAGCTCGGGGAGCCCTTGGCGTCTTGGGTGCTTGATCCCGATCTCGACAAGTACCGCAAGATGGACCCGCG
>Ga0081540_1003359_pt1 | contig 12686 bp, 9 predicted proteins | sample TabmetS2T1R1_FD_71024 | JGI IMG/M metagenome (GOLD analysis project Ga0081540, IMG submission 71024) | Tabebuia heterophylla rhizosphere microbial communities from the University of Puerto Rico - S2T1R1 | ecosystem: Host-associated > Plants > Roots > Rhizosphere ...
GTGCGGAGCCCGTGGGGTGAAGGGGCCCTCGCCCCCATTTCCTCACCGGGGCGATGGGGTGAAGGGGCCCTCGCCCCTGACTATCGGGGGCAAGGGCCCCTTCACCCCAACGAAGAGAACGGGGACGCGGGGGCGGGTGCGGGGGCGCGGGGCGGGGGCAGAGGCGCGGGGCGGGGGCAGAGGCGCGGGGGGACGGGGGGCGGGGGACGGGGAGCGGGGGTCACAGGTCGATCAGCTGGCCTTGGGCGGCGATGGTGACGGCTGGGTCGGCGCGGAAGCGGGTGGCTAGGGCGTCGAGGGCATCATCGGTGCGGTCCGGCTTGTGGTGGGTCAGCAGGACGCGGCGGGCGCCGGCCCGGTGGGCCAGGGCGACCGCGTAGTCCGCCGCCGGGTGGCCGAACGAGGCCTCGGCGGCGACCTCGTCCGGCCATAGGAACGCGTCGTGGATCAGCAGGTCCGCGCCGGCGGCCAGGGCCAGTGCGGCGGGATGGTATTCGCCCCAGCCGTCGGGTCCGGGGCCGAGTGCGGTGGGGCAGTGATCCGGGATGTAGGCCATCGCGGAGTGCCCGTCGCTGACCCGGTAGCCGAAGGTGCGGCCGCCCTTGTGCGGGACCTCCCTCGCCTCCACCGTGAAGCCCTCGGCCTTGAACACGCCGGGCGCCAGGCTGCCGAAGGACCAGTCCCCCCGCAGCCCGGCCGGCGTGATCGGGAAGTGCGGCGGGGACATCCCCCGGGCCAGTACCTCCTCGGCACCTGCACTCCCCTCCTCGCCCTGGGCCTCCTGCTCGGGCAGCAGCAGCGTGACCCGCGCGTCGTCGCGGTCCCCGGCCGAAAAGAACGGCAACCCGTGAACGTGATCCCAGTGCAGGTGCGTGAGGATGATGGTGCCGGCAAAGGGCGCGCCGCCGAGCAGCCCGGTGACCCGGCGCAGGCCGGTGCCCGCGTCCAGGATGAGCCGCGGCGCGCCTCCGCCGGGGGCCCCGTCGCCGTGGGCGCCGTCGTCCGGGGCTATGGCCACGCACGAGGTGTGGCCGCCGTAGCGGACGAACTCCGCGCCCGGCGCGGGGGTCGAACCGCGGACCCCGCAGAGGTGGATGCGCACGCTCAGCCTCGCACGCCCTCTTCGCGGCGGTGCCCGGTGGCCAGTTCGGCGAGGTCGGACCGGTCGAGCTGCACGGCCGGGACCGAGGCGACCCGGCACCGGGTGACCGCGGCCAGCGTGGACGTCCTGGTGCCTCCCTCGAGCGCGGCCCGTTCGCCGAGCATGGCCCCCGGCCCGTACTCCGCCAGCCGGGTCCCGTCCCGCTCGACCCGGATCACCCCGTCCAGGACCAGGTAGATGTCCTGGCCGACGTCCCCCTGGCGGACCAGTTCGTCGCCGGCCTGGAGCTGGGTGATCCGCGGCTTGGCGGCACCGTGCATGAGCTGCACCGATAGCGCCTGCTCCAGCGCGGTCTCGACCGCGGTCACCAGGGCCGGGGAATCCTCGTCGCCCCACGGCGTGTGGCGGCCGAACGACACCCGGGTCCAGTTGGCGTAGTCGGTCAGGCCGGACTTGTGGGCCAGGCGGCCGCCGGCATCGTAGATCCAGTGCCGGGGGAACCGGCTGGCGCCGGTAACCGAGTATTCGGCGCGGCCGTCGGCGTACAGGGTGAGCGCCAGCGTGGTCCACACCAGCGGCGCCTGCCACTGCACGAACGGCCGCCGCCGCACCGGCCGGGGCGCGGGGATGGCGGTCCGGCCCCCGGTGGTCTGGACGAAGCGCATCCACCCTTCGCCCTGCTCCGGCGGGCGCTGCAGATCGGGCAGCGGGACCGCCTGGAAGGTGTGGCTCAGGCCGCCGAGCCGCAGCGTAGTGGCGCCCATGATCCCGTTGCCGTCGTAACCGCCGCCGGTGATGCGGCCGGAGTCGTCGACCTCGATCCAGGCCCGCAGCACGTTCGCGAAGCGGAACCGGTCCCCCGCGCGCAGCTCCTCGATGTCCCCGAGCTCTGCCGGAGGCGGGTCGTCGTAATGCGTGAACCCGGAGTCGAACGCCGTCCGGGTGGCGCCGGTGACGGCTTCGGAGGGGATCCAGGACAGTGAGGTGACACAGCTTTCGTATCGCATACACCGATGCTCGCATTCGGTCGCGGCGCGCGGCAGGGTGCTGGCCGCTGGTTCTGTGGCGTGCTACCACCACCGGCATAAAACATGCCTGCCTACTGGCTGAGACCCGGCTGGAGTGCGGAAACTAATCACGTGGAGCAAAATGGCGCAGGCCCCGACGGCCCGATCAGCGTTTTCCTCGCGGACGACAACCTGATCGTGCGCGAAGGTGTCCGCGCCCTCATCAACGCCCGCAAGGACCTGGACGTCGTCGGGGTGGCCGCCGACTACGACGAGCTGGTCAGCGGGGCCGAGGCCACCCGCCCGCAGGTGCTCGTCACCGACATCAGGATGCCGCCGACGTTCACGCGCGAGGGCATCGACGCCGCCCGGGAGGTGCGCAAGCGCCACCCGGGGACCGGGGTCGTGGTGCTCTCCCAGTACGACGACCCCGAGTACGCGGTCTCGCTGCTGGCCGAGGGCTCGGCCGGCTACGGCTACCTGCTCAAGGACCGCATCGCCGAGGGCAGCCAGCTGGTCGACGCGATCCGGGTGGTGGCGACCGGCGGCACGGCCCTCGACCCGTCGATCGTCGAGGCGCTGGTCGCCCCGGTCGTCCCGGACGGCGGCCTGCTGCCCGCCGAGGAAGCGCTGCTCGGCTTGATCGCCGAGGGCAAGACGATCAAGGCGATCGCGGCGGCGCGCCGGGTTCCGCCCGAGGCGGTAGCCGCCGAGGTCGACGCGGTGTTCGTCAAGCTGGCCCAGGGCGTGTCCGCGGGAAGCGACAGTGCGCTGCGGCGGCTCCGCCAGCTGCACCAGGCCATCGTCGACCGGGAGGAACAGGGCGAGACGCTGTCCCGGCTGCTGCCGAGCGGCCTGGCCACCAAGCTGCGGCAGGAGCGGCGGGACATCGGCGAGACCGAACGGGTCGTGGTGACGGTCCTCATGAGCGACATCCGCTCGTACTCGACCATCGCCGAGCACGCCGACCCGAGCCAGCTCGCCGGGCAGCTCAACACGCACCGGGCCGCGATGAACCAGGCCATCCTGGGCCAGGCGGGCACCGTGATGCAGTTCGTCGGCGACGCGGTGATGGCGGTCTTCGGCGCGCCGTTCCCGCAGCCCGACCATCCGGACCGCGCGGTGGCCGCGGCCCTGGACATGCACGCCCTGCAGGCGGACATCAACCGCCGCTGGCAGGCCGGCGGCCTGCCGCCGTTCGGGCTCGGCCTGGGGCTGTCGACCGGCGAGGCGGCGGCCGCGCTGCTCGGGTCGGCCGAGCGGCTGGAATACACGCTGGTCGGAGACACCGTCAACCTGTCCCAGCGCTTGCAGCAACTAGCGGACCCCGGAGAGACTGTGTTGTCTGAGGCCACGTTCAAGGCGCTGCGCACCCAGGTGCCGGCCGCCGCCCTCGGCGCGCAGCGGGTCAAGGGACGAGACGCTCCGGTATACGCCTACAAGATCAACAGGGTGGGGGAATGATGAGCGAGAACTGTCCCGCGCTGGCCGTGCGCGGGGTGCGCAAGACCTTCGAGGCCGAGAACGCGCCGGTCCGGGCGCTGCGGGGGGTGAACCTGACCATCGAGGCGGGCGACTTCGCCGCCCTGATGGGCCCGTCCGGCTGCGGCAAGTCCACGCTGCTGAACCTGGTGGCCGGGCTGGACACGGCGGACGAAGGGGAGATCGAGGTCGCCGGCGAGCTGGTGACCGGGCGGAGCGAGGATGACCTGGCCCGGATGCGCCGCCGCCACGTGGGCCTGGTCTTCCAGTTCTTCAACCTGCTCGAGGGCATGACCGTGCTGGAGAACGTGGCCCTGCCCGCGGTCATCGCGGGCCGCAAGCGCAAGATGGCGGAGACCAGGGCCCGGGACCTGCTGGACCTGCTCGGCATCGGCGACAAGGCCGCGGCCGTCCCCGGCGTGCTGTCCGGCGGCCAGCGCCAGCGGCTCGCCATCGCCCGCGCCCTGGCCAACGAGCCCACCCTGCTGCTGGCCGACGAGCCGACCGGCGCCCTCGACTCCGAGGGCGGAAGCGAGGTGATCGAGCTGATGCGGCGGCTGCACCGGGGCGGCCAGACCATCATCCTGGTCACGCACGACCCGGACGTGGCCGCGGCGGCCGAGCGCGTGGTGCGGATGCGGGACGGAAGGATCGTCGACCCCGAGCCGGCCATCGGCGAGGACGCCGTTATCGGAGCCCGCTGACCATGGATACCGCGGTCACGGCCTGGGGCCCGGCCCGCCAGCTGCTGCCCGTACTGGCCGCGGCAGTAGCGACGGTGGCCGTGGCAGTGGCCGGACTGCGGGTATCCGGCCTGGGGGTGATCGACGCGATCGGTTTCGCCCTGGTCATCACCTGGGCGCTCGCCGGGATGGTCGTCGCGCGGGCCGCGGACGGCGCCGCGCACCGGGGTGTCTACTGGCTGATCATGCTGGGCGCGCTGACCGGCGCGGTGGCACTGACCGCGGCCCGGCTGGGCGCCCAGTCCCAGACGGCAGGGCATCACGCGGCACAGGTGCTGGCCACGCTGGCCGGCCCGCTGGTCATCGCGATCAGCTTCCACTACTTGCTGGCGCTGCCCGACGGCCGGCTGGGCCAGCCGTGGCGGCGGCTCATGGCGGCCCTGGGGTACGCCAGCGCGTTCGGCACCGGGATCGGGCTGGCCCTCGCCGGCCAGCCGTTCCCGGTCATGGCGGGCGCGGTGATCTGGCCGCTCGCGGTGCTGTGCGCCCTGCCGGCCACCCGGCTGCGTTACCTCAAGGCGGCGGGCCGGGACAAGGAACGGATGCAGTGGCTGGGAACGGGCTTGGTGGTGGCCGCCACCGTCGCGCTGATCAGCGCGGTCCTGCACCTGCTCGTGGGCTGGCCCGAGTCGGCCGGCGCGGTCGCGGCCGGTGCGTCCGCGGCCGTGCCGCTCGCCGTGATGCTGGCCGAATGGCCGCCGCTGGCGCGGCACGGCGGGCGCGTGCTGGTGCACGCGCTCTCGACCGCGGGTACGGCCGCCGTGGTGGCGGTCGTCTACCTGGTCATCGTGCTCGGCCTCGGAGAGGCGCCCGGCAACGACGCCGACCGGAAGATCCTCGGGTTCTCCATCGTCGCGGCCGCCCTGGCGGCGATCGGGTACCTGCCGATCAGGGGCCGGCTGGCCGCCTTCGCTACCAGGTTCGTGTACGGCACCCGGGAGGCGCCCGGCGAGACCCTGCGCACGTTCGGCAGCCGGATGACCCGCGCCGTGTCAATGGACGAGCTGCTGCTCCAGCTGGCCGAGTCGCTGCGCAAGACCATGCGCCTTGACTGCGCCGAGATCTACACCGGAGCGGGCGACGTGCTGGAACGCGCGGTGTCGGTGCCCGACGCGAGCGGCAAGTCGATCGTGCTGACCGACCGCGAGCGGCCGGTCGTGGCCCGGGCCGGGGTGTCGGGGAGCGCGTGGGCCTCGATCTGGCTGCCCGCCCTGCTGGACGGGCGCGAGCAGGCTCAGCTGCGGGTAGCGCCGATCAGCCACGCGGGCGAGCTGCTCGGCCTCATCGTGGTGGAGCGGGCCGCCCGCGCCGACGCCTTCACCGAGGAGGACGACCGCGTGCTGACCGAGCTGGCCCGCCAGGCCGGCCTGGCCTTCCACAACTCCCAGCTCGACTCCGCGCTGCAGACCACTCTGAACGCGCTGCGCAAGCAGGCGGACGAGCTGCGCGAATCGCGGGCCCGCGTCGTCGCCAGCGGGGACGCCGAACGCCGCCGGGTGGAACGCGACCTGCACGACGGGGCGCAGCAGCATCTGGTGGCGCTGGCCATCAACCTCCGCCTGGCCCGCGACATCGTGCCGGAAGACCCGGAAGGGGCCGTCGAGATGCTCGGCCAGCTGGCCGGCGACGTGCAGATGACCATCAAGGAGCTGCGTGAGCTGGCCCACGGCATCTACCCGCCGCTGCTGGCCGACAACGGCCTGCCGGACGCGCTGCGCGCGGCCGCGAGCCGCAGCCCGCTCAAGGTCCAGGTGACGGTGGCCGACGGCATCGGCCGGTATCCCGCCGAGGTGGAGGCCGCGGTCTACTTCTCCTGTCTGGAGGCGCTGCAGAACGCGGCCAAGCACGCCCAGGGCGCCACCGTGGACCTGCGGCTGTGGACCGAGTCGGGCGGCCTGCTGTTCTCGGTGGCCGACGACGGCCCGGGATACGATGCCGCGGTGGCCCGGCGCGGCCACGGCTACGTCAACATGACCGACCGGCTCGGCGCCATCGGGGGTACCGTCCGCTGGGACTCCACCCCGGGCCACGGCTCCACCGTCAGCGGCTCGGTCCCCCTGGCTGCCTAGGGTCTGGCCGGCTTACAGCCGGGCGAAGGCGCCGGAGTCGCGGTCCTGCCAGAGCTGGCGGAGGGCGTCGCCGCCGAAGTGCTCCTTGTTGATGTAGGCGCGGGCGCCGCTGACGGCGGCACCGGGGGGCAGGTCGGTCACGTCGTGGGTGGAGCAGAGGAAGACCACGACGTCCGGGTGGGCCGCGACGATCCGGCGGGTGGCCTCGATGCCGTTCATCTCGGGCATGTTGATGTCCATCAGCACCAGCGCCGGATGCATCTCATCCACCAGCGTGATGGCCTCGGGGCCGCTCGACGCCTCGCCTGCCAGCTGGAAGCACGGCAGGCGGCGGAGCACGGCCTTGACCGCATAGCGGAACGGGGCCTGGTCGTCTACGACGAGTACGGAGAGAGGGCTGGTCACACTTCCAGCCTGGCATGAACCTCAGGGCTACGGGAGTGTGCTGGCATCCCCGTCCCGGGGAGGTCAGCCCCCCTGCCCCCGGCCCAGGAACAGCAGCACCGCCATGACCCGGCGGTTCACGTCCTTTTCCTCGCTCAGCCCGAGCTTGGCGAAGATCGAGTTGGTGTGCTTCTCCACCGCCCGTTCGGACACGGCCACCGCGGCGGCGATCGCGGCGTTGTTCTTGCCCTGGGCCATCTCGGCCAGGATCTGCGTCTCCCGGGCGGTGAGCGTGTCCAGGCTGGACGCACCCGGGTGGGAGCGCGACTTCACCAGCTCATCCACGACGAGCGGGTCGATGACCGAGCCGCCGCTGGCCACGGCGCGGATGGCGCGCACCAGGTCGTCCACGCTGGCCACCCGCTCCTTGAGCAGGTAGGCGCGGCCCGCGGAGCCGTGCTCGAGCAGGGAAACGGCGTAGCCGGGCGCGGTGTACTGGCTCAGCACCACCACGCCGACCTCCGGACGGTGCTCACGGAGCCAGGCGGCGGCCTGGATGCCCTCGTCGCGGCCGGTGGGCGGCATGCGGATGTCGGTGATCACGACGTCCGGCTCGCTGCTCTCGATGACGGCGAGCAGCTCCGGCAGGTCGGACGCGGTGCCGACGAGCTCGAAGTCCGGGTGGGCGGAGACCAGCCGGGAGACGCCCTCCCGCAGGAGGACGTTATCCTCGGCCAGCGCGACCCGGATGGTGCTCATGGCGCCTGATCGTAGCGCGACGGGTACTTACTCGGTACGCAGGATCTGCGCGGCGTGCAGCCGCGCGGCGCGGCGGGCGGGCCAGGCGGCCAGCAGGTTGGCGGCCAGCAGGGCCACCGGGACGATCAGCAGCAGCGCCAGCTCCGCCAGCGGCGGCTGGTAGGCCAGCGGGGTGATGTCGGCGGCGGCGTGCCACAGGACCCGGCCGAGCGCGATGCCCAGCGGGATCCCGAAGACGATCCCGACGGCCGCGAGCAGGCTGGCCTGCGTGACGACGACCAGCCGGGACTGCCGCCGGGTCAGGCCGAGCGCGCGCAGCACAGCCAGCTCGTGGCTGCGGCGGCGGACCGCGATGGACAGGGCGTGCCCGACGGCCCCGACGGCCAGCACGGCGAGGAAGGCGCTGAGCGCCAGCGGCAGCGCGGCCACGTCCTTGACCGCCTGGACCTGTGGCAGCGGGAGCCCGGGCTGGAAGGGGAACGCCTCCCCGCCCTTGATCGCCGCCGCCTTCGCGGTCAGCCGGTGCGCTGCCGCCTCGATGTCCGCGCCCGGCCGCAGGGCCACCGTGCCGATGTGGAATTTGAAGGCGTAGTGCGCGCCCCGGAAGAGCCGGTCAAACCCGGCGGGGGTCAGCCAGGCGCCCTGGTCGTACTCGTTGTGCGGTCCTTCCGGCACGAAGCCGATGCCGGTCACGGTCATGGCCCGCGGCACCGTGCTGCCGGTGAGCTTGACCACGGAACCGATGCCCGCGTGCATGTCGCTCGCGGTGGTGGGGGCGAGCACGATCTCGCCCGCGGTGGCCGGCATCCGCCCGCCGGTGAGCACCACCGGTACCCGCTTGCCGCCCACCGGGTCGTCCGTGAAGCTCTCGACCGAGACCTGGCCGGACTGCGCCCCGCCGATCCGCGCGTCGTCGACCCCGGTGACGTCCGGGTCGGCGGCCACCGCCCGCAGGACCTGGTCTACCGGCCCGAAATCCCGGCCGTTGAGGCCGAAGAAGCTCTCCAGCTGGAAGGTCTGGCCGAACCGCGCCGGGTTGGCGGCGGCGTCGGACACCCCGGCCGAGAAGGTGAAGGCGGCGAGCACGCCCAGCACGCCCGCCACGGCGCCCAGCAGGGCCGGGCGGACCGGCACCGCGGCCCGGCCCCGGCCGGGTTCGAGCGCGAACCGGGCGCCCACCACCACGGGCACACCCAGCCCGGCGGTGGCGGCGGCCGCCGCCACGCGGGACCGGCGCGGGACGGCCCGCCGGTGGCGCGCGGTGAGCGCCAGCGCCGCGGCGGCCGCGGATCCTGCCGCCACCAGGAGGGGCGCCAGCAGCCAGCCGGAGCCGAGGATCAGCCAGTCGGCGCTGATGCCCGGGTGCGGTTCGAGGGAGGACGCGAAGCCGATCGGCATCCAGCGGGAGGCCACGATGGCCGCCGCGACGCCGAGCGTGGACCCGGCCGCCGCGGCCAGCAGCGGCGCTGCCGTCGCCGACGCCACGGCCTGCCGCGGTGTCATCCCCACCGCCTGCAAGACCTGAAGATCGGCCACTGTCGCCGAGGTATACCTGGCCACCGACTGGCCGACCAGGAACAGCGCCGCCACCAGCGCGGCCAGCGCGAAGGCGAGCAGGCACGCGGCCTCGTACCGGGTGATCCGCTCCACCGCGTTACCGAAGTTCTCCCGGTTGTTCCACACGTCGATGTCCGACCGGCCGGTCACCCGGGCCAGGTCGGCGCGGAAGGCGGGGATGGCAGCGGGGCCGCCCTTCAGCCGGATCAGCGCGTTGATGTAGTTCTGGCCGCTGGTGCCGAAGATGTTGGCCCGGTAACGGTCGTACAGGGCCGGCGAGGCCTGCACGGCGCCCTTCTGGCCGGGGGTGTCCGACCCGATGGACAGCCAGGGACTGCGGCCCACCCCGGTGATCCGGGCCGTGACCACCGGACCGCGCGGCGGCCCCGTGGTCCCGTCGTACTGCTCGTTCGCCTGCTTGGGGCTGGCCAGGAGCAGGGTCACGGTGTCACCGACGCGCTTGTGGTAGGTGGCCGCGAACAGCGGGGTGACCAGGACCTCGTCGACACGGGCGGGGTCGAACATCCGCCCGGCCAGCATGTACGGTCGTTCGATGGTCCGGCCGTACTCGTCGCCGATGGGCGGGAAGCCGGTGCCGGCGTCCGGGCAGCAGGACAGCGCGAACCCGAACGTGACCGGGAACTCGCTGACCGCGGCGACCTCGGGCAGCGCACGGACCTTGCCCCAGTCGAACCCGGGCTGGTTGGGCAGCACGGTCACGGTCGTCGGCAGCGTACCGGTCCAGAGCCGCTCGACCGCGCTCTGCCCGCGGCGGGCCCCCGCGGCCGCCGCGAGCACGGTCGCCGTGGCCAGCGCCACCAGCAGGGTCAGCACGAGCAGCGACCGCCAGCGCCGCCGCGAATCGAGCCGCAGCCAGGTCAGGGTGATACGCATATCCGCCCCTTCTTACTCGGTGCGCAGGATGTGCGCGGTGCGCAGCCGGGCGGCGCGGCGGGCGGGCCAGGCGGCCAGCAGGTTGGCGGCCAGCAGCGCCACCGGTGCGATCAGCAGCAGCGCGAGCAGCGCCCACGGCGGGTTATAGGCCAGCGGCGTCATGTCGGCGGCGGCGTGCCACAGCACCCGGCCGAGCGCGATGCCCAGCGGGATGCCGAAGACCAGCCCGATGACCGCGAGCAGGCTCGCCTGCGTGATGATCACCAGCCGGGACTGCCGCCGGGTCAGCCCGAGCGCGCGCAGTATCGCGAGCTCGTGGCGGCGACGCAGGACCGCGATGGACAGGGCGTGACCGACCGCCCCGATGGCCAGCACGGCGAGGAAGGCGCTCAGCGCCAGCGGCAGCACGGCAACGTCCTTGATGATCTGGACCTGGGGCAGCGGATCCGGGGGCGAGAAGGGGAACGCCTCCCCGCCCTTGATGCCCCTCGCGGTCTTGTTCAGCCGGCCGGCCACCGCCTGGACGTCCGCGCCCGGCCGCACGGAGACCACGGCCAGACGGAACTTGAAGGCGAAGTGCGCGCCCCGGAATAGGCGGTCGTACCCGGCCGGGGTGAGCCACGCGCCGCTGTCGTAGCCGTTGTGCGGGCCCTCCGGCACGAAGCCGATACCGGTCACGGTCAGCGCCCGCGGTGCGCCGGCGCCCGCCAGACGGATCACCGAGCCGGCGGCCGCGTGCATGTCGCTGGCGGTGGTGGGGGCGAGCACGATCTCGTCCGGCGCGGCCGGCATCCGCCCGCCGGTGAGCACCACCGGCACCTGCTTGCCCGCCACCGCGTCGTAGGTGTAGCTCTCGACCGAGACCTGGCCGGACTGCGCGCCGCCGACCCGTGCGTCGTCGACCCCGGTGACGTCCGGATCGGCGGCCGCGGCCCGCAGGACCTGGCTGACGGGTCCGAAGTCCTGGCCGCTCTCGCCGAGAAAGGCACCCAGCTGCCAGGTCTGGCCGAAGCGGGCCGGGTTGGCGGCGGCGTCGGACACTCCGGCCGAGAAGGTGAACGCGGCCAGCACGCCCAGCACGCCGGCCACCGCGCCGAGCAGGGCCGGCCGGACCGGCACGGCCGCCCGCCCGTGGCCCGGCTCGAGCGCGAACCGGGTACCGACCACGACCGGGACGTTGAGCCCGGCGGCGGCCGCGGCCGCCGCCACGGCGGACCGGCGCGGAACGGCCTGCCGCCGGCGGCTGGTGAGGGCCAGAGCCGCGGCGGCCGCCGATCCGGCCGCCACCAGGAGGGGCGCCAGGACCCACCCGGGGCCGAGGATCACCCAGTCGGCGCTGACGCCCGGATGAGGTTCCTGATACGACGCGATCCCGATCGGCATCCACCGGGAAGCCACGAGAGCCGCCATCACGCCGAGCGTGGATCCGGCCGCCGCGGCCAGCAGCGGCGGCGCGGTTGCCGACGCCACGGCCTGCCGCGGCGTCATGCCCACCGCCTGCAGGACCTGAAGATCGGCTACTGTCGCCGAGGTATACCTGGCCACCGACTGGCCGACCAGGAACAGCGCCGCCACCAGCGCGGCCAGCGCGAACGCGAGCAGGCATGCGGACTCGTACCGGGCGGTCCGCTCGAGCGCGCCGCCGAAGAACTCGCGGTCGTTCCACACGTCGATGTCCGACCGGCCGCTCACCCGGGCCAGGTCGGCGCGGAACCTGGGGATAGTCGCGATACCGCCCTTCAGCCGGATCAGGGCGTTGACGAACGTCTGCCCGTTGGTGCCGATGATGTTGGCCTTGTACGTGGCGTACAGGCCCGGCGACGCCTGCACGCCCCCGAGCGTCTGGGGACCGTCCGTGGTCGAGGACCCGAAGACGTTGCGTCCCACCCCGGTGATCCAGGCCCGGATGACGGGACCGAGCGGCTTGGTGGTCCCGTCCCAGTGCTCGTTGACCTGCTGCGGGCTGGCCAGGCGCATGGTGACGACGTCGCCGACGCCCTTGTGGTAGGCGGTCGCGAACCGCGGGGTGACGACGATCTCGTCGGCGCGGGCCGGGTTGAACACCCGTCCCGCTATCATGACCGGCCGCTCGATGGTCCGGCCCATCTGGTCGCCGATCGGCGCGAACCCGACGCTCGTATCCGGACAGCAGGTCAGCACGAACGGGGTGCCGTTGAGCGGGAACTCGCTGAGGACTTCGACCTCGGGCAGGGCCCGGACCTTGGCCCAGTCGAACCCGGCCTGGTTGGGCAGCACGGCCACGGTCGCGGGCAGCGTGCTGTCCCACAGCCGGCCGAACGCGGTCTGCCCGCGGCGGGCCCCCGCAGCCGCCGCGAGCACGGTCGCCGTGGCCAGCGCCACCAGCAGGGCCAGCACGAGCAGCGACCGCCAGCGCCGCCGCGAATCGAGCCGCAGCCAGGTCACGGTGATACGCACGCCCGCCCCTACCATCGGAAAACCGTAGGTCCTAGTAGATGACCTGCGGCGGGGCCGCGGCAAGAGTGCTAGGGCGAACAGGCTCGGGGTGCTGGCCTCACCTGACCCGGTGTGCTGACCTCCCGGCCAGCTAGCCCCAGACGTCCTGGGCGGTCTCGACGATCAGGCGGAGCTTGGCCACCTGCTCGTCGTAGGTCAGCGCGTTGCCCTCCACCGTGGAGGAGAACCCGCACTGGCCGGACAGGCAGATCTG
>Ga0081540_1003360_pt1 | contig 12685 bp, 11 predicted proteins | sample TabmetS2T1R1_FD_71024 | JGI IMG/M metagenome (GOLD analysis project Ga0081540, IMG submission 71024) | Tabebuia heterophylla rhizosphere microbial communities from the University of Puerto Rico - S2T1R1 | ecosystem: Host-associated > Plants > Roots > Rhizosphere ...
TTGCCGTCCTTGAAGCGCTGCTCGTCGCACGCCTTCATCGCGGTCTCGTCGCCCTCGCCTGCACGCGCGATGGTCTCCGGCGGCAGGTGCAGGATTTCCTCGAGCTGATAGCCCTGCGCCTGGCCGACGCGGATCGCCTCGCTGCCGAGTTTTGTGGAGAAGCGGCGGATCGGCTCGCTCTCCAGCATCTGCCCGCCCGTGAGACCCGTGCAGGCCGAAAGCCCGTTGCCCATCACGTTGGCGACCAGCTTGGACCAGCGCTCGCCCCAGAGATTGTTGGTCACCTTGGCGCTGTCGGCGTAGCCGACCAGCCGGCAGATTTCCTGCGCTCGATCCGTGATCCTTCCATGCACCTCGCCGGTGCGAAACACAGTATGCGCCGCCCCACCCTTGCCGGCGCCGCGATGGATATGGCCGGGCGCGGGCAGGTTCACCGTGATGCTACTGGCGATGCAACCCAGCGTCTTGCCCCAGCCGACGATGCCGGCAATGGTCTCCTCGTTCATGCAGTTCTGCAGCGACACGACATAACCGTCGGGCCCGAGATACTGTTTGATCATCATGGTCGCCCACGCCGTGTCGTAGGACTTCATGCAGACAAAGGCGATGTCGACCGGCGCCTCCTTGGAAAGCTGCTGCACATCGGTGACATGCAGCGCCCGCACCGGCACCGAAAACTCCGCAACGTCGCGCGCGTGGGTGACGCGGAGCCCATGCTTGCGCATGTGCTCGACATGCTCCGGCCACGGATCGATGAAGGTGACGTCCTCGCCCGCCTGCACCATATGCGCGCCGGCATAGCCGCCAACAGCACCCGCTCCCACAATGGCGATTTTCCGCCCCATGTTTCCCTCCCGGCGATTTTCGTTGGGGGTCAGGCCCGGTAAGCGGTCTTGTCGGTGCCGCGATAGAGCACGCGAACCTGCTCGTCGGTCACCGCCATGTGGAAGGCCAGAGCCTCGGGCTCGAGCTCGCGCTTCGGTACATGCTCCGGCTCGAAATGTTTGTAGGTGTCCTTGCCGCGCACCAGCGTCGCCCAGTCCCGTTGTCCCACTGCCTGCTTCAGCCGGGTCGGGATGTAGCGGATCGCAAGACCAATGCGCCGGTCGTCGGAGCGATTGGGCTCCGATCCATGGAACAGAAGGACGTGATGCAGCGACGCCTGGCCGGGCTTCAACTCGGCAAAGACCGCCTGCGCCTCGTCGACCTTGACTGCGATTTCCTGACCGCGCGTCAGAAGGTTGTTCTGGTCGAATGTGTCCTCGTGCTTGACCTGCTGCTTGTGGCTGCCTGCCACGAATTTCATGCAGCCGGACACCTTGTTGGCCGGCGACATCGCAACCCATGCGGTCGCTACGTCCGACGAATCCAGCCCCCAATAGGTCGCGTCCTGATGCCAGGACACAAAACCGGGGTCACGCGCCTCCTTGATGAAGAAGCTGGTGTTCCAGCACAGAATGTCCGGACCCAGTATGTCCTCGATCGCATCCAGAATTTTGGGATGGCGGATCATGTCGTTGATCCAGGGAAACAGCACGTGGCTGCGGTGGCGCATCTCGCCCTTGATCGGGCCGCCCGTCCGCGACTCATAATCCTCGAGCTTGCCACGGAATTCAGCGACCTCGCTTTGGCTCAAAACATCGACCGGGAAATGATAGCCGCGCTGCTGGTAATTCCTGACCTCGCTCTCGCTGAGCATTTTCGTCATGCGTGTCCTCCGGCATTCTCTTTTTTATTGCGGACAGAAATTGATGGCAAAGGGTGGGCCTGCCCTGCGCCTCCTGTCAAGGAGCACTGGCGGCAAGGCAGCCTCGCGATTGCTTTCAGATCCGGCCGATGCATCGCACCAGGAAGTCGCTGATCGCCGGGCGGACATCTGCGATGTGACCTGCGCACTACGGGCCAGACATAGCTGACCTCGGAATTTCGAATGACTGTTCGCCGAGCATGAAGTCACCCCAACGCGGATGTTCAATGCGGACGATCGATCCAGCGAAGCTGCAGTTCCGGATGCCGCCAACGCGGCTCGCTTGATCGCATTCGCACTCTCCCGCTGAATTTTGCTTTGGATTAGCGTCGACTAGCTCGGCAACGTCCGGAACCCGAATCCGATTTCGTGTTGGATGCGCATCGGGCGCCCTTGCTACCGCTGCGGTTAGTGCGGCGCAGCAGCGCGCAATGCAGGAAGCCCACCCGCTTCGCGCGCGCAGAGATCTTGGCCTCGCCAGTCCTCGTTCGTTATGCAAGACTTGTTTGCAGGCAAGAAGACCTAACTGGCAGTCGGCTGGCGGAAAACGGGGGGAAAGACCATGGACCTTGGGACAGGCATTGCGCTGCTCGTTGCATTTCTGGCTATCGTCGTCTTGATCATCCGGGGGCAGAGCCCGATCATCATGCTGCTGCTGTTGGCCGTGCTGTGGTCGGCCATCGCGGGCATCGGCATCGACGAAATCCAGAAGAAGATCCTTCAGGGCGGCGGCGTCGCCTACGCAAGCGCCGTGATCATCATCGTGTTCGGCGCCTGGTTCGCGCAAGTGCTGATCCAGACCGGCATCGCCGAGAGCGTGATCCGCTCCGCCGTGGAGCTCGCGGGCGACCGGCCGCTGGTTACCGCGATGATCATCACGCTGGTGACCGCGCTATTGTTCACGTCGATGTACGGCGTCGGCGCGGCGATTGCGATCGGCATCATTGCGCTGCCCATCATGATGGGCCAGGGCATTCCGCCCTATGTCGCTGCGCCCGCGTTCACGATGGGGATCGGCGCCGGCACCTTCATCAACCTCGTTCAGTTCGGCACTTTTCAGAAGCTGTTTCCCGGTCTCAAATATGAGGCGCCCTATTTGACTTATTGGTTTATCGGAGGGTGCGTCTACATCCTGGCCGCCTGGCTGCTGGAATTCACGTACCTGCGCAAGAGCGGTATTCGTCGTCTTGCCTCCGTCGACGTCGCCGACGGTGGTGAACCCACGATTCGCAAGCGGACGCCCTATTACACCTACATCGTGCCGATCTTTCCCGTGATCATGGTCATGGTCCTGAAATGGGAAATCATTCCGACCTTCCTGGTCTCGATCGTGCTCGCGCTGGCATTGACGGGCCGCGACCGGACATTCCAGGGCAGCGTCAATCTCTTCAACAAGACCTTCGCCGATGCATTTCCCGACATTGCCACCATCGCCGCGTTGTGGACGATCTGCGGCATGATCATCGTCGCGGGGCAAACGCCGGAGGTCGCAAACGCACTGAAGCCGATCTTTGCGCCGGTACTGCCGCACACGCCGCTGCAGGCCGCCATCTTTTTCGGCGTGCTCGGCGGCATCGGCAGCATCTACCGCGGACCGCTGGTCGTGATCGGGACCGGCGCCGCCTTGCTGGCCATCGTGCTCGCCAACAAGGACATCCCCGTCCCCTATCTCTATTCGATCTGGCTCGCACCAACGATCGTGCAGGGAAGCATGGATCCCACCAACTCGTGGACGCTGTGGACGATCGGGCAGACCAAGGTCAGCCACGGGGAATTCCTGAAAACGGCCCTGCCCTTCGGAATCCTGATGGTCGCGGTCAACTCGACCATTTGCTACCTGATGCTGGGGTCGCTCAACTAGGAAGGACAGGAACGCGTTGACCGAACCCAATCTTTCTTCCCGCACCTTCCGCATCGGGATCGATGTCGGCGGCACCTTCACCAAGGCGGTGCTGATCGACAATGCAACTCATGAAGTGGTCGGCCGGTTCTCCGTGCTGACCACCCACTCCGATCCGCGCGGCGTCGCCAAGGGCGTCGTCGACGTCTTCCGCAACGTGCTGGAGCAATCGGGCGTCGACCCCAAGGAGGTGATCTTCCTGGCCCATTCGACGACGCAAGCGACCAATGCGTTGCTCGAAGGTGACGTCGCAAGCGTCGGCGTCATCGGCATGTCGACGCGCATGGAGTCGCTTCTGGCCAAGAGCCAGAGCGCCATGAAGCCGATCGAGCTTGCCCCGGGCCGATACCTCACACCGGCCAACCGCTTCCTGATCAAGGAGACGCTGAGCGACGCGACAATCGGCCAGGCGATCGGCGAACTCAAGGCCGAGGGCGCACGGGTCGTCGTCGCCAGCTCCGCCTTCGGCGTCGATGACAACGAAGCGGAAGAATCCGTGCGCCGGCTGGTCGTCGAGGCGGGACTGGCTGCAACCTGCGGCAACGAAATCACCAAGCTTTATGGCCTGACTACGCGGACCCGCACGGCCGTGATCAACGCCAGCATCCTGCCGAAGATGATCGACACGGCGTCGATGACCGAAGCGAGCGTCCGCGAGGCCGGCATCAGGGCGCCTTTGATGATCATGCGTGGCGACGGCGGCGTCATGGACATCGCCGAGATGCGGCGCCGTCCTGTCATGACGATGCTGTCCGGGCCCGCGGCGAGCGTCGCCGGTGCCCTGATGTACTTGCGCGTTTCCGACGGCATCTATTTCGAGGTCGGCGGCACCAGCACCAATATCGGCGTGATCCGCAATGGCCGGCCGACCGTCAAATATGCGCGTGTCGGCGGCCACGAGACCTACGTCTCTTCGCTCGATGTACGCGTGATCGGAATTGCCGGCGGCAGCATGGTCCGCGCCCGCGACGGCAAGCTTGTCGACGTCGGGCCACGGAGCGCCCACATCGCCGGCCTTCCCTACGCCGCCTTTGCCAGGCCCGAAGACATCGTCGATCCCCAGATCGAGTTCTTCCGGCCGAAGGCCGATGATCCCAATGACTATGTCGCGGTGCGTTCGGCCAACGGCACCCGCTATGCCATCACCAATACCTGCGCCGCCAACATCCTCGGCTATGCCAAGCCAGGATTGCACGCCAGCGGCAACAGGGAATCGGCGGAACGCGCGATGGAGGCGCTTGCCCGATTCATCGGCAAGGACATCGAGGAAACGGCACGCGCCATTCTCGATATCGCCACCGACAAGGTGATCCCCGTGGTCGACGATCTGATTGCCGAATACAGGCTCGACCGCGATCAGGCGCTGCTCGTTGGCGAGGGTGGCGGCGCCGCAGCCTTGATCCCGCACGCCTCCGCCCGCACCGGTCTGCACCACGAGATATCCAAAGACGCCGAGGTGATCTCCTCCATCGGCGTTGCGCTGGCGCTGGTGCGCGACGTGGTGGAGCGCGTCATCCCCAATGCGCAGCCCGACGACATCAAGCGCATACGCCGCGAAGCTTTCGAGGCCGCGGTCAAGCTCGGCGCCGATCCGGACGGCGTGGAAGTGACCATCGAGCTCGATCCGAACACCCATCGCGTCAGGGCGACCGCGATGGGTGCATCGGAAATGCGCGCCCGCCAGCGCAGGGACGAAGTTGGAGAGACCGAAGCACGCGAAATCGCCGCCAAGGCGATGGGCCTCGACCTTGAGCGCGTTGCGCTCGCCGCCGCCACGCCGCGCATGCGCGTCTTTCAGGGCGAGGTGGAGGAGCGCAGCTGGGGTTTCTTCAAGAAGCGCCGCAGCCCGGTCCGTGCGATCGATCTGGACGGCGTCATCCGCGTGCAACGCAGCCACAGCGTGGTTCGCCCGGTCTCGGCGCGAACCGCGCTCGACGGCCTTCGGCGGCTGTGGGAGGACACGACGATCTATAATGGCGACAGCACGATCACGCCCGACGTGTTCGTGATCGTGGGCGGTCAGTTGATCGACCTGTCCGGCGTCAATTCGATCGACCAGGCCGTGGCGGTCACCCGCAGCGAACTCGATGGCCTGACCGCGGATGCCTCCATCGCGCTGATCGGCATTCCGCCCTCAAGGGGATTGTGAGATGACGGAGGCAAGCGGCCCACCGTACGAAGAGATCGCTGCGGCCTCGCCCGAGACGCTCGGCCTGTTGATGTTGAAGGGCGATCTTCACGCCGCAAGACTGGACGATCGCACGCGGCGCGCCGCTGTCATCGACGCGCTCGCCGACGGCGCGGCAACTGCCGGCGATCTGCGCAAGCGCTTTCCCCGACTAAACCCTCGCCGGATCGCGGGCGAACTTCAGCTGACAGTCACGACATCAGATGACGACCCGATGGTCGGCTCGATTTGGCGCTTTGCCGAATACCGGGTGCGTCCGCCACAGATCCTGCTTTACAAGCGGGGGCTCGCCCCGGTCGAGCGCGCGCTCGCCGGCGCGCCGGCCGCGCGTTTGCTAGGCGAGGCGTCGGTAGAGGACGTCTTCGTCGCTCACGAGCTATACCACCACACTGAGGCGACCCGGGCCGAGATACCGATCGCCCGCCGTCATCAAGCGACGCTATTTCAAATCGGCAAATGGCGGTGGCGCAGCGGCATCGCAACGCTGGCCGAGATCGCCGCCGGTTCCTTCGCGCAGACGCTGCTTGCGCTACCTTGCCACCCCAAGGTGCTGGACTTCGTCACTGGCGGGCTTGCCCGACAGCGTTGACCAGCAACTCCTGGGCTTTCGCCAGCCGGTCCACCAGTTCGCCGGGAATCTTGTGCTGCGCCAGCACCTGCCGCATCGGGTGAAAGGCGATGACGGTTCCATCGCCGGCCTCACGGATCAGCACGCGCAGCGGCAGGTCCAGTGCGGCGGCGGGAGCCGCCTGCATGACCGGCGTGCCTCCCCGCGCATGCCCGTAGATCAACACGACCGTCGGCGGCATCTGCATGCCGACATCCCGCGCCCCGGCGGCGTGATCGATCCTGGCGAACACCTGCATGCCGGCCCGCTCGATCGCCTTCACCAGAAGATCGACCGTTTCGGCAAACGGCGCGGCGCTCCTGTGTTCGACATGGCCGCCTTCAAACACTTGCTGGTTCTCCTTATGCAGGAGGTGGGCTGAATCCGCGATTGACTTCTGCCCAACAGGGCGCACGCTTGGTAGGCTAGCTAAGAGGTCCGCCAAGGCCGTAAGCAGACATCATTACCCCAGAGCGTGGAGCTGAGGTAGACGGCGTTGGTCTGACTCAGCGGCAATTGCATTCTTGCGCGACTGGTAGAGCCTCAGAACGTCCCGAGATGCGTCGATATCGAGCCGTGCGTACTGGTCCTTCATATCCTCAAGGTGACCTGAAGAGATCCGGTGATCCTTTGCACCAAGAAATAGCAATGCCATCGCAGTCTCCCAGCCGAAGCCGAGGCATTTGGCCAGGATCAGCGTCAGTTCTCCGCCCGTATCGACCAGCGCCCGCTCTACCACCTCGACGGGCAGCGAACATAACAGAGACAGTGCCACCTTGGCTTCTTCAACCTTGTGACCTCGGGCGTATTCCAGAATGCTGTTCTCATTCAAATTGCCGTACTGATGCAGCGCGGTCACGACCCTCTTTGCATTAAAATAATCCTTCGATGCCGGACCGAACTTGGAGTGCAGCGCGCCCGCTACGTCGGCCACCGAGTTCTGAATCTGGCCCACCAGCTCAGGACGCTCGCGCTCGAGCTTCTGTCTTACATCGTGCGAAGCCTTCGCAATCAGCTGATGGAACATATGTCTCGGAATTTCCTTCCGAAGACCTAGGTGTTCGGCGAGAATCGAATCGCCATCACACCGCCTGATCATGTGCAAGAAGCCGAAATTCGAGATGCAAGCGCCATTGTTCGCCGCAACCGAGCGTACGACCTCCCGATTGCCGCGCGTCACAAGCTCGTCGGTCACCACGTCAGGCACAGAAGTTCGCTTGGCAATCGCCAGAAGATGCGCTTGGCTCTTTGTTCTGGCGTTGGCAACCAAGGTCTTGGCGTCGATACGTTGGGAGTGCTGAAGCACTGGACCTGCGACATCAATTGAATCATCGAAGGCAAGTTTCTTGACGACGTTGATCGGCGCTTTTTCGGTATGCGCCAATCTCTTCGCGAGCTCGGCTCGGGCCGCCAGCTCGATTTCGTCCGCCAGTCGTCCGATCACCTCACCGAAAATCCAGATCTGATCGTCAGTGTAACGGCCGGCTATCAATAGATCCGTCGCATGCCACACCGCGCGTGCGCAGCTTTCGGGAGATCCCTGCAATATGGCTTCGTTCATTTCCCGCAAAAATGATCTGACTTCGGCCATCGGGCAAACCCACCTGCAACTATTCAACGGTTCATCAATAAGCATAAACTTTTAAGAACAGAGTTGCGGTTTCCGTTCGAATTTTGATCGAGCTGCTACCATGCGTTAACTTTGAAATTGCTCGCTTCGCTCACGCCAATAGCGAACTTCCTGGCAAGACAATTGCTGTCTCTCGAATATTGCGGCCGCGGCTCACAGTTGGTGTGCCGATTTAGTTCAATGGATTACCAGTATGACACACCCATCTGTTCGAGCTCTGCAAACCCGTGCGCTTATTGCCGACATACGACGCCTGGTCGATATCCTTAACGTCGACATTGCCCAGGAGGAAAGCCTGATCGGTGTTTCGGACCCCACGCTTCCGGAGTACCCCATGGTTGCCAGGGCACTCGTCGCTCGCCGGGAGAATCTGGAAAGCACCCTCACCTCGCTTGAAGACCGGCTCGGCAAGTCGTAGCGACACCTTTGCGCTCAGGAAGGGACGCGCTCTGCTATGCAGTTGCCGGCCTTGAGCGCCAGGAGGAGTTTATCTTGCGGTCGAAATAGCCGCAGTCGGCGTATCCGCTGGCCCGGAACGGTCGAGTTTCATGCCCTGCACCTGGCAGGCCAGCGTGCTAAGTCCCGTGGTGACGGCAAATCCGTTACCGGTCGGAACGTGCATGGAAGTAAACTCATAAAAAACACCGGTGGCATGTTCAGTCTTCCCGACCGGGATAGACCCCAAGTACATGTTGAGCTTCATGACATTGGTTGCTCCGCCCGCTCCGGGGCAGGTGAAGGAGCAGCCCCTCCCTTCAGGGCAGGAATATTGCCACTCGTACGCAACATCCAATCCGATGGGATGATCCAAACGTGCCCCAATCTGCTTGCCATCCTGAGCAAATAGACACGACGCCCCACCTGGCCCGACGAGCAAAACCGCCGCCAAAGCCAGTACGCAAAACCTATCGGACGCCATACAGCCCCCCTGTTCCCCCATACAGAAAGGGCATAGCTCATATTCCCCGGCAGTTGCAAGCACGAGCGCAGTGGGCAGGATGGATTACATGGCCCACGGCCACGGCAAAGCCGCCATGCGGCGCCCGCCTGAAGCCTCGCCGACGCTTCCCAGCTCTGGCTGACCATGGGCTATTCGACAATTCCGAAATATCCGCAAGACGAAAAACCCACGTTTTGGCAGCCCCTCCCTGCGAGACCGGCCTTGAGCCGTTCTCGTTAGCGTGCCTGAGAGATTGTCGTGGCCGGCCTGTTCGAAATGTGCCGGTATGACGTAATCGTTGCGAAGATCAGGAAGATACAGAAGACACCGGCCAAAGCCGCGAATATGTAACGCACATCCATAAGGGTACCTTACGCTGGACACAGAGCCCCTTCGGATCAAATTACAGGCCGCGGAAATCCAGGAGTCAACCACCTTTCGTTCTACCCGGCTTGCCGGATTCAACCGGCGAGTGAGACTGCGACGACGCTCAATCAAGCCAACAGCTGATCATTCCGTTTTCCAAGGATGGAAAATGAAGAGACACGTTGAGGGCTGAATATCGTTGTCGCCATCCATCCTCGGGACTCCGCGTGCGACATCCTATCCGGACGTTTCTTTCACCGCACCCAGTCACTGCGATGCACGAACCGCACATCGCCGAGCTGCGGCCCAGTTAGCCCGTATTCCTGACCGCTTCAGCCAGCATGGCGTAAAGCTGGCGCTTGCTGAATTCCTTAGGCTGACTGCCTACCGTTTTCCGCGACACCTTCTTTGCTACCGGAAGGGTGCAGGCGGCCAACGCCGGCCTACGCTTGCGGACCGGCCGGATCTTGGGTTTTGCCGTTGGCGGCTTGTGGCCGCGCTTCATGCCCAAACGGGTCAGCCTGCCGCAGACGGCGTTACGGCTGCACCCGAGACGGCGCGCGATCTGCTCGGCACTCTGTCCCAGGGCCCAGAGCTTCTTGAGCAGCGCTACGTCTTCCGCATCCCAACTCATGGAAGATACTATAACGCAGACCGCCAACTGCAGGCTAGTCTAGTCTTCGTCCGGCTCCCGCACGACCGGCGGTTCGTCATCGTCTTCCTCTTCTTCCTCCTCGTCCTCTTCGTCTTCATCAGGATCTCGGGGCGGCATCGTGTTGTCGGTGATCACGAAGGCACTCCAGTCGATCAACCCGGTGGAAAATTCCGCGGTGGTGTGTTGCGTCATGTTGTTGCTCCTCGAGTGTGGCCCCGGAAGATTTTAACCCCTTCTGCCCTGGTTTCCCCATGAGGGTAAGCGTAGCAAAGCCGCAATGTTGCCGGGGCGAACCGGACTCCTGCACCGGCCGGCTTACGTCGTCTTTCAGACGCACCAACGCAGCTAGGCCTTGCTCAAGGCCTGCGCAATGTCTGCGATCAGGTCAGACGGGTGCTCGATGCCGATCGACAGTCGGATCGTGGAGTCGAGGACGCCCATCTTTTGGCGGATTGCAACGGGAACGCCGGAGTGGGTCATGCTTGCCGGCAGGCTGGCAAGCGACTCCGTGCCGCCCAGGCTGACCGCCAGCTTGAAGATTTGCAGCGAGTTCAAGAATTTGAATGCGGCGGCCTGACCACCGACAATATCGAAGGAAAACGTGGATCCCGCGCCGGTGCATTGCCTCGCGAACAGGAGGCCGGCGGGCGAAGCGCGTTCGAGATGAGCAAGGTAGTGGACATCAGCCACTTTGGCGTGGTCACGCAGGTAATCTGCCACGATCTGCGCGTTTCGATCGGCCCTTTCCATGCGCAGGCTCAGGGTTTCCAGCGATCGACCGAGCATCCAGCACGAATGCGGGTCGAGCTGAGTGCCGATCGCGCCTCGCAACGCCTTGATGTCTTTCAGGAGAGTTTTTGAACCGAGCGCAGCGCCGGCGATCAGGTCGGAATGGCCCCCGACATACTTGGTCAGCGAGTACAACGAAAGATCCGAGCCGTGTTCGATCGGCCGCTGGAAAACCGGCCCCAGCAGCGTGTTGTCACATGCCACGATCGGCGTGTAGTCCTGCGCCTCGCCGATGCTGTCGGCGATGCGGCGGATCATCGCGATATCGACCAGTCCGTTGGTGGGATTGGCCGGGGTTTCGATGAAGATCATCGCGACCCGCCCGCGGCGCATCGCTTCGTCCGCCGCCAGCCGCACGGCGGATTCATCGAGACCGTCAGCAAAGCCCACGGCGCCGATGGAGAGGCCCGCAAGGGTCCTTGCAAACAGCGTTTCCGTTCCGCCATAGAGCGGTTGAGAATGCAAAATCACGTCGCCAGGGCGCACGAACGCAAGAACCGTGGTCGAAATCGCCGCCATGCCGGATGAGAACAGCGCACAATTTTCCGAGCGCTCGTAGACGGCGAGCCTGTCTTCCACGATCTCGCTGTTAGGATGATTGAACCTCGAATAGACGAGGCCCGCGCCCATCCCCTCGGGCGGCTCGCGCCGGCCTGCGACGTAATCGAAGAAGTCCTGGCCGTCTTCGGCGGTCTTGAAGACGAAGGTCGAGGTCAGGAATACCGGTGGCTTGACGGCTCCTTCCGACAATTGCGGGTCGTAACCGTAGTTCAGCATCAGCGTTTCGGGATGCAGCACGTGGTTGCCGATATGGGTCTTGGACGGGAACGGTTTCACCATGGCCTCTCTCGCTGTCTTGAGGGAAGATCGAGCCCGTTGGCTCGGGCACATGCCATTGCGCCTTCATAGCATGCGTGGGCATCGCGCATGACCCCACTCACCGGATCGTTCCACAGCACCCGCTCGATGCGGCGAGCCGCCGCCGCGATCGGGCAAAAAGGCCATCACCAGGAACCGGCGGGAAGCTCGCGGCTACGGGGCGGATCGGCGCCCGGCCGCGTGCAGGTGAAGGCCGCGCATTTGCACGCAAATGACACCACGCGCTTGAGCTCCGTTGCGGTAATCTCCCGCAATCGCGCCCGCTCGATTCGGCCGAGACGATACAGTGCCGCCAGCAAGGCGGCTTGAAAACTGTCGCCGGCCCCGATCGTATCTACTACCTGTACGGCCGGCGCCTCGGCCTCGATCATCTCCGTTGACCGGCTCCAGGCACAGGCCCCGAGATCTCCGCGCGTCACAACGACCAGTGACGCGCCGTCCGAAAGCAGGGTCGCGGCCCTCGCTGCGTACGACTCGCCTTCGAAAAGATAGCCGAAATCCACATCAGACATCTTGACGATGTCGGCCTGGCGGCAGAACGACATTATGCGCGCGCGGTAGGCGTCCTTTTCCTTGACAAGGTTTGGCCTGCAGTTCGGATCCAGGGAGATCGTCGCCCTCGGCCTGGCGTCTGCGATCAGAGCCATGGTTTCCGCTGCGCCCTTGTCGTTGACGAGCGTTGTCGAACCGACATGAACGCATTCGACGTCATCAAGTGCGATTGCGTCGCGCCGATAGACCCAGTTTCGCGATGCAGTTCCAGCGTCATAGAATGCGTATTGGGTCTCGGTCCTGATCGCGCGCGCGAAGGCAAGCGTTGCCTGGTGATCGCTCCTTGTCGCATAGCGGAGATCGACGGCTGAGCTCAATGCATGGTCGGCGATCATCTTGCCGAACGTGTCGGTGGAGATGCCACCGACGAAGCCCGCAGCAACATCGAGCCGCGCAACTCCGATCGCAACGTTGAGGCAGGAACCGCCGACC
>Ga0081540_1003361_pt1 | contig 12678 bp, 10 predicted proteins | sample TabmetS2T1R1_FD_71024 | JGI IMG/M metagenome (GOLD analysis project Ga0081540, IMG submission 71024) | Tabebuia heterophylla rhizosphere microbial communities from the University of Puerto Rico - S2T1R1 | ecosystem: Host-associated > Plants > Roots > Rhizosphere ...
CGTGCAGTCGGTGGCCTCGGCCACCGAGCAATTGTCGGGATCGGTCAACGAGATCAGCCGGCAGGTGCAGCAATCGGCCCGCATGGCCAATGCGGCGGTCGATCAGGCGCGCCGGACCAATGACCGAGTCGGCGCGCTGTCGCAGGCGGCCGGACGCATCGGCGACGTGGTCGAGCTGATCAACACCATTGCCGCGCAAACCAACCTGCTCGCGCTCAACGCCACCATCGAGGCGGCGCGCGCAGGCGAGGCCGGCCGCGGTTTTGCAGTGGTTGCCGCCGAAGTGAAGGCGCTGGCCGAGCAGACCTCCAAGGCCACCGGCGAGATCGGCCAGCAGATCACCGGGATCCAGGGCGCCACCGGAGAGTCGGTCGATGCCATCAAGGAGATCAGCGCCACCATCGAAAAACTGGCTGAGATTTCCGCGACCATCGCCGCGGCTATCGAAGAGCAGGGCGCCGCGACCCAGGAGATTTCCCGCAACGTGCAGCAGGCTGCCCAGGGCACGCAGCAGGTCTCCGCCAACATCACCGACGTCCAGCGCGGCGCGAGCGAGACCGGCTCGGCTTCCTCGCAGCTATTGGCGGCGGCGCAGTCGCTCTCCGGCGACAGCACCCGCCTCAGGAGCGAGGTCGAGAAATTCCTCGATACGGTGCGGGCGGCGTAAGCCGATCCGCCTCTTTCTTTCGTCATGCCCGGGCTTGCCGCCTTCGCTAAAGCTTCGGCGGGCCAGACGAACTCGTGGCCACGCCGGAGCCTTGGCGGAGGCGGGACCCGGGCATCCACGACTTACTTACGTGCCTTTGAAAAGACGTGGATGGCCGGGATATTTAGCGCGAAGACGCGCTTCGCGCTTTTGCCCGGCCATGACGCGGATGGACTTTAGGCCACCCGCCACTCCAGCATGCCGTCCTCGGCGGTGACGATGTCGCCGATCGTGCCGACGGGCGTGCGGTCCATGTTGAGGAGATGCGCCAGCGTCTTCGTGTCGCCAGCGGGAATGCGGCCGAGCGTGCGCCGGTCGTCCTCGGTGCGCAGCATGGTCGCGCCATGCTCGATCTCGCCATTGCCGCGATAGATTACCGTAAAGGCCTCGACCTTGCCCTTGCCGCTGGCCTCGGTGACGAAGTCAGGCACCTTGCGCCGGCTGCGGTCGGCCTCGGCTTGCACGCTGGTGTCCTGCGATAACGCCTCCTTCGGCGCCTCGCGCGACAGCACGAGTGCGTGATGCTTGGTGACGAACCCGCCCTGTCCATAGAGCAGGCCAAGCTTGCCGCTCTTGCGCAGCTTGCGCACCATCGCGCAGGCCGCATGCGTCATGTAGGTGTTGAGTGGCGCGCCGAAGAAGGTGAGGCCGCCGGTGACGGTCGGCTTCACGTCGGGCCCGAGGCCGAGCGTGCGCCGCGCCATCTTCGGCACCACGGGAAAGCAGCTATAGAGCTCGATGGCGTCGAATTTTTTGCCGTCGCCCTCGGCGAGGTCCATGATCGCTTTCAGCACCGCGTTCTGCGGGTGGCTCTCGAAGAACTGGTCGCGGATCAGGTAGTCGCGCGGCTCCTCCGCCGAGGCGCCGCCGAGCGCGTAGACGATGCGGTCCTCCGGTACACCGGCCGCACGCGCTTTCGCCAGGCTGGTCAGGATCAGCGCCCCGCCCATGTTCACGCTGGGATTGGCCACCATCAGTTTTGTGTAGGGCCAGGCGATCAGGCGGTTGTCCGGCGAGGCCGTGGTGATCTCGTCGGGCGAAAAATTCTTCCTCAGCCATGAATTGGGATTTTGCGCCGCGACGCCGGCAAAGGTGGACCAGAGCTCGCCGGATTCCTTCAGCGCCTGGCGCGGCGTCTGGCCCCAATGCGCCGACGTGGCGCTTTCGTAGAGCGGGTAAACCGTGATCGGCCGGAACACGCCGAGTTTTACTGCCATCGGCTTCTGGAACACGGCGCCGCGCCTCGGCTCTTCCACGTCACGGGCGAACGGCGTCCACGGCAGCGTCACGCCGGCGCGCTCGGCCTTGGTGACGGTCGATTGCGCTTCCGCGCCGCACACGGCCGCGACGCTGCATTCGCCGCGCGCGATGCGTTGCGCCGCTTCGTGCAGATAACGGATCGGGCTCTCGCCGCCGACCGGGCCGTAGTAGCAATGCGAAGGCTTTGCGCCGATCCGCGCCGCGAGCTGCTTCTCCGGGTCGCGGTAGCGCCAGCTCAGGAAGCTGACGACGTCGAGCGACTGGATCTCCCCCAGTAGTTTTGCGCCGGAATCGGCCTCCGCGCGCTTCAGTGCTTCCTCGAGCAAGGCGAGGGGTTCTAGCCCGGCGGTGATTTCCTTCGGCCGGTCGACGATTTCACCGACGCCGACGATGACGGGAATGCGGTCTTCGGGGAGGGAGTTTGGCATGTTCTGTTCTTGCTTCAGTGGATTGGTTGTCCCGTCATTGCGAGGAGCGAAGCGGACGAAGCAATCCAGCTTTCTTTGCTGCGGCAAAGCTGGATTGCTTCGCGGAGCCCGTCATCGGGCACGCGCGTTCGCGCGACCCGTTGGCTCGCAATGACGGCAGTAGTCGCAATGACAGCGGTGGCTAATCCGCCACCAGCGAATTCATGTGCTCGACGGCCTCGATAAATTCTTCCTTGAATTCCTGCACCACGGCGCCGGCCGACTTCACGCTGTCGATCAGGCCGACGCCCTGACCGACAAAATAGCTGACGAGGTCGCGCGCCTGCGGATTGCCGGCGGCGGCTGCGCGATCGATCGAGTTGAAGGCGTCGCGGCTGATGATGCTCTGCAAGGGCATCGGCAGCGCGCCGGGGCTTTCCGGCGAGCGATCCCACGCATCGGTCCAGACCGAGCGCAATTGTCGCGCCGGCTTTCCCGTGCGCCCGCGCGAGCGCACCGCGTCGCGCGAGGACGCCGCGATCATCTTCTCGCGGAAGATTTCCGTGGTCTCCGACTCCACGGTCGCAAGCCATACCGATCCCGTCCACGCGCCGGCGGCGCCCATCGCCATTGCGGCGGCCATCTGCCGTCCCGTCATGATGCCGCCGGCCGCCAGCACCGGCACGTCGCGGATCGGCTTCACCGCCTTGATCACCTCCGGCACCACCACCATGGTGGAAACCTCGCCGCAATGGCCGCCCGCCTCGGTGCCTTGCGCTACCAGGATGTCGACGCCGGCCGCGACCTGCCGCACCGCGTGCTCCTTGGCGCCGACCAGCGCCGCGACGGGCACGTGGTGCTCCTTGCCCATTGCGAGCATTTCCTTCGGCGGCACGCCGAGCGCATTCGCGATCAGGCGGATCGGATGGTTGAACGACACCTCCAGCACTTCCAGAGCGCGCTTGGCATCGAACGGCTGCGTCTGGTTGTCGGCGACATTGGTGGTCTGCAGCTCGATGTCGTATTTCTTCAGCAGGTTCTTGGTGAAGTCGCGATGCTGCGGCGGGATGCGCGCTTCCAGGCTCTTCCAGGTGACGTCCTTCTCGCCCGCAGTCGAGATGTTTTCGGGGATCAGCACGTCGATACCATAGGGCTTGCCGTCGACATGGTCGTCGATCCATTTCAGCTCCTGCTCGACCGTCTCCGGCGAGTGCGAGGTCGCGCCCAGCACGCCAAAGCCGCCGGCTCGGCTCACCGCGGCGACGACGTCGCGGCAATGGCTGAACGCGAACAGGGGAAACTCGATTCCCAGCATGTCGCAGATGGGCGATTTCATGTTTCTCTCCCGGCGGCAGCCTTGGCGCTGCTCATCCTTGATTGTTTTGTTGGCTGAAGACGACGCTAGCCCATCCAGACGGGGAAAGCCAAGCGAACTCGGTCAGACCCCGTTGAAGTACCTGCATGCCACCAATTCCGCAGGCCGGAACGGCGGTTTTGTGTCTTGCGCTTTGACGCTGCAGATAGAATGCTGACGAGCAAGCAAGAACAATTTCCGGAGAATGCGTCCATGTCCGCCCAGCCATCTGCCGCAACAGCCGGGGCCTACGACGTCGTCGTGGTCGGCGCAGGCTTTGCCGGCATGTATATGCTGCACCGGCTGCGCGGGCTCGGCATGACGGCGCGGGTGTTCGAGCAGGGCAGCGGCGTCGGCGGCACCTGGTACTGGAATCGCTATCCCGGCGCGCGTTGCGACGTCGAGAGCATGCAGTATTCCTATTCCTTCTCCGACGAATTGCAGCAGGAATGGGACTGGAGCGAGCGCTACGCGCCGCAGCCGGAGATCCTGAAATATGCGAAACACGTCGCCGACCGTTTCAATCTGCGGCCCGACATCCAGTTCGACACCCGCGTCGAGCGCGCCGAATTCGACGAGCGCAGCAACATCTGGTCTGTGACGACGTCGGACGGAAAGGCGGTAACGGCAAAATTCGTCGTGCTCGCGACCGGCTGCCTGTCGAATGCGCGCATGCCCGACATCAAGGGCCTCGATCGCTTCAAGGGCAAGGTCTACCACACCGGCCACTGGCCGCATGAGCCGGTCGATTTCACGGGCCAGCGCGTCGCGCTGATCGGCACGGGCTCTTCCGGCATCCAGTCGGTGCCTGTTATTGCCGGGCAGGCAAGGCATCTGACGGTGTTCCAGCGCACGGCGAATTTTTCGATCCCCGCCCGCAATGCGGCACTGACGGCCGAGGAGCGCGAATGGTTCCGGAAAAACTATCCGGAAATCCGCCGCTTTGCGCGCGAGGACGCGCGCAACGGCATCTACACCGATTTACCGGATCGTGGCGCGCTCGACGAAGGCGACAACGAGCGCCGCACCAGATACGAAGCGCGCTGGCAACGCGGTGGCCTGACCTTCATGTCCGTGTACAACAACCTGTTGCTGGACGAGCCGGCCAACGACACGGCGGCCGATTTCGTGCGCGGCAAGATCGCCGAGATCGTCAAGGATCCCGCCACGGCAACACTCCTGCAGCCGAACAGTCATCCGATCGGCACCAAGCGCATCTGCATCGACACCGATTATTTCGCAACCTTCAACCGGCCGAATGTGGAGCTGGTCGACATCAAGGCCAATCCGATTGAGGAAATCACCGAGAACGCCGTGCGCGTCGCCGGCAGGGATTACGAGGCGGACGCGCTGGTGCTGGCGACCGGTTTTGACGCGATGACCGGCTCTGTCGCCAAGATCGACATCGTCGGCCGTGAAGGCCGGACTCTGAACCGGAAATGGGCGGAAGGGCCGCGCACCTATCTCGGCCTGATGAGCGCGGGCTTTCCCAATCTCTTCATCGTCACCGGCCCCGGCAGCCCCTCGGTGCTGTCGAACATGATCGTCTCCATCGAGCAGCATGTCGACTGGATCGCGGACTGCCTCGCACACATGCGCGACAACGGGCTCGCGACGATGGAGGCAGAGAAGGCCGCCGAGGACAAATGGGTCGACCACGTCAACGAGGTCGCCTATACCACGCTCTATCCGCAGGCCAATTCCTGGTACATGGGCGCCAACATCCCCGGCAAGCCGCGCATCTTCATGCCCTATATCGGCGGCGTCGGCGTCTACCGGCAGAAATGCGACGAGGTCGCCGCGAAGGAGTATGAGGGCTTTGCGATGGTCGCGGCTGAGCATGCGCGAAGGGTGGCTGCATCATAGCTTTCGTAGGGTGGGCAAAGCGAAGCGTGCCCACCATATCAAGCACGACCTCACGAAGTTGGGCACGGCGCAAGGGCGCCTTTGCCCACCCTACAATCTGGAGCCAACCGAGTGACCGACGCCCCCATATCGACCTACGAACCACCCAAAGTCTGGACCTGGAACAAGGAGAGCGGCGGCCGCTTCGCCGCCATCAACCGCCCCATCGCCGGGCCCACGCATGAGAAAGAATTGCCCATCGGCCGGCATCCGATGCAACTCTATTCTCTGGCGACGCCAAATGGCGTGAAGGCCACGGTGATGCTGGAGGAGCTGCTCGAGCTCGGCCACAAGGGCGCCGAATACGACGGCTGGCTGATCAGGATCGACGGCGAGCAGTTCGGCAGCGGCTTTGTCGGTGTCAATCCGAACTCCAAGATTCCCGCGCTGATGGACCGTAGCGGGCCAAAACCGATCCGGGTTTTTGAATCAGGCGCGATCCTCGTCCATCTGGCGGAAAAGTTCGGCGCCTTCCTGCCAGCTGGCGGCCAGGAACGCGCGGAGTGCCTGTCGTGGCTGTTCTGGCAAATGGGCAGCGCGCCTTTCCTGGGCGGCGGCTTTGGCCACTTCTATGCCTACGCGCCGAGCAAGATCGAATACGCGATTGACCGCTACGCCATGGAGGTGAAACGTCAGCTCGACGTGCTCGACCGCCGCCTTGCCGACAACGAATATCTGTCCGGTGGCGCCTATTCGATTGCCGATATCGCGGTATGGCCGTGGTACGGCTCCCTGGTGAAGGGCGTGCTGTATGGAGCGGGCGAGTTTCTTTCCGTGCAGGATTACAAGAACGTGCAGCGCTGGACCGACGCCATCGCCAAGCGCCCGGCGGTGCAGCGCGGACGGATGGTCAACCGCACCTGGGGCGATCCGGCAAGCCAGCTGCACGAGCGCCACGATGCCGGCGATTTCCAGACCAGGACGCAGGACAAGATCGGCGAGCCGGCAAAAGTGTAGGGCGGATTAGCGGAGCGTAATCCGCCGCGCCGCCATCGATGGACAAATGGCGGATTACGCCTGCGGCTAATCCGCCCTGCAGAACTGGGGGAAGCAATCATGGGCTTTGTCGAAAAGGGCGCCGTTCGCATCCATTACGAGGAAGCCGGCTCCGGCTTCCCGCTGCTGCTGATCGCCGGCGGCGGATTGAATTCGTGCATCGAGCGCATCACGGGCCCATATCCGCCCTTCAACGCCATGAAGGAGTTTTCCAGCGAGTACCGTTGTGTCGCCTTCGACCTGCGCAACGCTCCTCCTGGGCAATCCTCTGGGCCCCTCGAGATTGATCGCCCCTGGGATTCCCACACCGACGATCAGCTCGCGCTGATGGATCATCTCGGCTTTGAGAAATTCATGGTGCTCGGCTTCTGCATCGGCGGCCCCCTGATCTGGAACCTGCTGAGGCGTGCGGGGGATCGGGTCGTGGCCGCGGTGCTGGCGATGCCGAGCGGGTCGCGGCCGGAACTGCGCGATTACTTCTATGACGCCAACATGAATGGCTGGGCGCCGGAACTGGTGAAGCGCCGGCCCGACGTCACGATGGAGCAGGCGGAAAAATTCATCACCCGGATGTATCGCACCGACCCGGATTTCGTGTTCACCGTAACGCGCGATTTCGTGCGCAACTGCCAGACGCCGGTGCTGATCCTGCCCGATGACATTCCAGCGCACCCTTACGCGGTGGCGATGGAGACGGCGCTGCTGGCGCCGAACGCGGAAGTGAGCATGTTTCCGTGGAAGGAGCCGAAGGAGCGCGTGCCGCTGGCCGTGCGCCAGATCCGCTCGTTCCTGCGCGCGCACCGGCCCGCCTAGACTGGATCCGATATCTCCACCGTCATTGCGAGCGAAGCGAAGCAATCCAGCTTTGCCGCATCAAGAAAACTGGATTGCTTCGTCGCTTTCGCTCCTCGCAATGACGGTGTTATTTCGCCGCCGGCCCCTGCGCCGCCGGAAAAATCACCCGGTCATCGGTTCGGCAATAGCGATCCGCAAACATGCGGCCGATCGGATGATAGCAGTCCATGTGCACGCGCATCGCCTCGCGATCCCATAGCTCGTCGCGGATATAGAAATTGATGCCTTCGCCCATGACGAGGATGCGGTCGCCATTGACGTCGATGATCTTCCAGGTCCTGCATTCCATCGCCCAGGGCGTGTCGGCCAGCCGCGGCACGGAAACCTTGGAGGAGGGCGCAAGCTTCAGCCCGAGATAGGAGGGTTCGCCGATCTCGGGCGGAAAGTCACCGGAGGATTCGTGCATCGCCTTGGCCAGCGGCTCGTCGGCAATGTTGACCACGAACTCGCCGCTGCGCCGGATATTCACCAGCGTGTCCTTGGCGCGCCCGTCCGGCCGGTTATTGGCGGCGAACATGCAAAGCGGCGGGCTCTCGCAGAACGCGTTGAAGAAGCTGAAGGGCGCTGCATTGACCACGCCTGTCGGCCCCATTGTCGTCACCCAGGCGATCGGCCGCGGCAGGACGAAGGACGTCAGCACCTTGTAGCGCTCGCGCTGGCTCAGATCGGAAGCGGCGTATTCCATTCGCGCCCTCCTCAAAACGCCGTATAGCCGCCGTCGATCAAGAAGCATTCGGCGGTGTGATAGGACGACGCCTTGCTCATGATGTAGACGGCGATGCCGCCGAAATCGGAGGGCTCGCCGAAGCGACGCATGGGAATGCGCGGCATCACATTGGCGACGAACTTTTCGTTGGCCATGATGCCGGCGGTCATGTCGCTCTTGATCCAGCCGGGCAGGATGGCATTTGCAGTGACGCCGTAACGTGCAAGCTCCACTGCGAGCGCCCGGCACAGCGCATTCAGCGCCGCTTTCGTGCCCGCATAATGCTCGTTGCGCGCAGTGCCGAACAGCGAGGCCATGCTCGACGTCGCAACCAGCCGGCCGAACTTGTCACCGGCCTCCGCACGCTCGGTCATGTGCCGCGCGGCGACCTGGAAGACATGGAACACGCCGTCGAGATTGGTGGCGAACATCTTCCGCCACTCTTCCTCTGTCCGGTCGATGAAGCCGCGCCGTCCGCCGCCGCCGATGCCAGCATTGGCAAAACAGCCGTCGACCCGGCCGAAAGTGTCGAGCGTCGCCGTCATCGCATCCTTCACGGAAGCGGAGTCCGTGACGTCGCAGACCAGGGTGTGAACCTTGCCGGGGCCGGCTGCCATGGTGGCGGCCGCCGCCTTGTTCTTCTCGGCGTTGCGGCCCCAGATCGAGACGTTGCAGCCACTGGACGCAAGTGCCTGCGCGATGCCGAGCCCGATACCGCCATTGCCGCCGGTGATCACGGCTGTGCGGCCGGAGAGGTCGAAGATGCTCATGCGCGTTTCCTCAAAGTTGTTTTCATTTTGCCGGACGCATCGCTAGTTTCGGCATGATCCTATCGGAAAACCGGTGTCCACTTTTCCGGATCATGCTGTTAGATGTGCATCCGGCGCAGGGTGATGTTCTGGTCCAACCATGGACAAGCGCGCCTCAAAAATCAAATATGGGTCGGAAAACCCGCCGCGCGGAAAACGCGCTGACATCAACGCGAGAGGAAACAATGCAGTTCAAGCACGTCACGCTGGATTTCGACGGACCGGTCGCGGTGCTCAGGCTCGACCATCAGGAGGTCATGAACGCGGTCTCCATGGACATGCTGGGAGGGTTGGCCGAGGCGCTCGATGCGATCGACGAGAAGAAGGCCGATGTGCGCTGCGTGGTGCTGACCGGCGCCGGCCGCGCGTTCTGCACCGGCGCCAATCTGCAGGGGCGCAACCAGCAGGCAAAGCCAGGCAGGAGCAATGCCGGCGCTGCACTGGAGGTCGGATTCCATCCGTTCCTGCGCCGCATCCGCCGGCTGCATTGCCCGCTCGTGACCGCCGTGAACGGCCCCGCCGCCGGCGCCGGCATGAGCTTTGCGCTCTTGGGCGACATGATCCTGTGCGCGCGCTCGGCCTACTTCCTGCAGGCCTTCCGCCGCATCGGCCTGGTGCCGGATTGCGGCTCGACCTGGATGTTGCCGCGTCTGGTCGGCAAGGCGCGCGCGATCGAGCTGTCGCTGATGGGTGAGCGGCTGCCGGCGGAAAAGGCGCTGGAGTGGGGCCTCGTCAACCGCGTCCATGACGACGCCGCGCTGATGGATGAAGCCATGAAGCTCGCGCATGAGCTCGCCAACGGCCCGACCATTGCGCTGTCGCTGATCAGAGAACTCTACTGGGACAGCCCGGAAAACTCGTTCGAAGAGCAGCTCAACCTCGAATACGAATCGCAGCGCATCGCGGGTGCGGCAGAAGATTTCCGGGAAGGCGTCACCGCCTTCCTCGAGAAGCGGCCCGCAAAGTTCAAGGGCAAATGATCGAGACTGAACTCGGACGCTGCGTGGCCTCCTTCTACCCGGGGGCGACCGGCGTTACCGGCGCCGCAAAGCTTTCCGGCGGCGCCAGCCAGGAGACCTGGACGTTCGACATCGTGCACCCGAGTGGCAATGTCGGCGCCATCCTGCGCCGCGCGCCGCCGGGCTACGACACGTTGCCCTTGCCCTCGCACACTGCCGGACTCGATGCCGAAGCGGTGCTGATGCAGCTCGCCCACGATGCGGGCCTGCCGTCGCCGCGTGTGCTGCATGTGCTGAAACCCGAGGAAGGGCTCGGCAGGGGCTTCATCATGGTCCGCGTCGAGGGCGAGACCATCGCGCGCAAGATTTTGCGCGACGAGGCGTTCGCCAAGGCGCGGCCGGTTCTGGCGCGCCAGCTCGGCCGGATTGCCGCCGGCATTCATGGCCTGCCCGAAGCGAAGCTGCCGAAGCTGCGCAGCAATTCCACGACCCAAGGGATCACCGATCTCACGCGCGAGTACCGCAGCACCAACTGGCCGCGTCCGGTGCTCGAGCTCGCGCTGCGCTGGCTTGCCGATCACGATCCGGGCGAGCAGCGCGAGACGACGCTGGTGCATGGCGATTTTCGCAATGGCAATCTCATCATCGGTCCCGACGGCGTGCGGGCCGTGCTGGACTGGGAGATCGCGCATTTCGGCGATCCCATGGAGGATCTCGGCTGGATCTGCGTCAACTCCTGGCGCTTTGGCGAGATCGACAAGCCGGTCGGCGGCTTTGGCTCGCGTGAGGATCTGTTCGCGGGTTACGAGGAGGCGGGCCGCAAGGTCGATCCTGATCGCGTAATGTTCTGGGAAGTGATGGGCACGCTGCGCTGGGGCCTCATATGCGGCCGCATGATGCAGCGCTTCCGCAACGCGCCGGATCATCCGATGGAGCAGGCGGTGATCGGGCGGCGCTCGTCGGAGACGGAAATTGATTTGCTGCGCCTGTTGGCTCCAAGGAGCAAATGACATGCAGGACGAACCGACACCCACCGAGTTGATCAAGGCGGTCGCGGATTTCCTCCGCACCGAGATCGCGCCTGCGATCAGCGGCCACAACGCCTTCAAGCTCCGCGTCGGCATCAACGCGCTCGATCTCGTCACGCGGCAGCTCGCACTGCAGGGGCCGGGCGAGGCCGCCGAAGCCGCCCGGCTGAAAGCGCTGCTCGGCATCGACGGCTCGGTGATGGAGTTAAACCGCGCGCTCGCGGAGAAAATCGCCAAGGGTGAGGTCGATCTCGACACACCCGGGCTGAAAGAGCACCTGTGGCAAACCACTTTGGACAAGCTCGCCGTCGATCAGCCGAATTATGCGTCGTACAAACGGGAGCTGGGCACGAAGTAGCCTCCGTCATTGCGAGCGAAGCGAAGCAATCCAGCTTCCCTTCGTCGCGACAAGAAGCTGAATTGCTTCCGCCTTCGCGCAAGGGCGCTTCGGCGGACTTGGAGCCCGGCGTAGCTTGCGGAGCAAGCGAAGACGGGTCGTCGCTTCGCTCCTCGCAATGACGGTCGACTACTTCTTGTCGGCCACCTTCTGCTTGCCGTAGCTGATGCGGTAGATCGCACCGTTGTAGTCATCGGAGACAAGCAGCGAGCCGTCCCCCTTCATCTGCAGCACATCGACCGGCCGGCCGACATACTTGTTGTCCTCGATGAAGCCCGTGATGAGCGGCTCGGTCGATTTCACCGTGCCGTCCTTGTTCAGCTTCACCAGCAGCACATCACCGCCGACCTTCTTGCTCCTGTTCCAGGAACCGTGACGCGCCAGGATGATCTGGTTCTTGTAAGCGGCCGGGAACATCTTGCCGGTGTAGAAGCGCATGCCGAGCACGCCGGCGTGCGGTCCCATCAGGCCGACCGGCGGCGTGTAGTCGCTGCAGGATTTGCCCCAGCCGAATTCGGGATCGACGATGTTGCCCTGCAGGCAGTATGGCGCGCCGAAATGCTCGCCGACCTTGGTGGCACGGTTCAGTTCGTCCTCCGGTACGTCTTCCGACATCCAGTCGCGGCCGTTGTCGCTGAAGTAGAACTGCTTGGTTTCGGGATGCCAATCGAAACCAACCGAGTGGCGTACACCGCGCGCATAGACTTCAGCGCCGGAGCCGTCGAGGTTGATGCGGCGGATCTGGCCGTGCGCGTCGTCATGCAGCACGTTATTGCCGGGTTGCCCGACCTCGAGATAGAGCTTGTTGTCCGGGCCGATGGCGATGAACTTCCAGCCATGGGCCTCGTCCTTCGGCAGATTGTCGTAGATCGTCGTCAGCTTGGCGGGGCTGTCGAGATTGTCCTCGGCCTTTTCGACCTTGGAAACCTTCGAGAGCTCGGCGATGTACAGCGTGCCGTTCTTGAAGGCGACGCCGTTCGGCCGGTGCAGGCCCGACGCGATCGTCTTTACCGTGCGTTTGCCGTCCTTGTCGGTGGTGATGGCATAGACATTGCCGACCAGGCGCGAGCCGACGAAGATCGTGCCCTTGTCGCCCTCGGCGAGCGAACGGGCGTTGGCGATGCCGGAGGCATAGACCTCGATATTGAAGCCTGCCGGCACCTTCAGCTTGGCGGTCGGCAGTTTATCGGCTGCGGCGGGAATCGGCGGCGGCGCGATCGGCGCAAGCTTTGCGGCGGCTTCATTGTCGGCGGGACGGCCGATCAAGGGCGAGCCGGGCGGCAGCGGCGCAGCCGC
>Ga0081540_1003362_pt1 | contig 12675 bp, 8 predicted proteins | sample TabmetS2T1R1_FD_71024 | JGI IMG/M metagenome (GOLD analysis project Ga0081540, IMG submission 71024) | Tabebuia heterophylla rhizosphere microbial communities from the University of Puerto Rico - S2T1R1 | ecosystem: Host-associated > Plants > Roots > Rhizosphere ...
TTGGAGCGTTCGTTGAATTCCTTCTGGCGGCGCTCGGATTCCTCGGCCTCAGTCAGGATGTCAATGTCCCAGCCGGTGAGCTGTGAGGCGAGGCGCACATTCTGGCCGCGCCGGCCGATGGCGAGCGAGAGTTGATCATCCGGAACCACCACTTCGATGCGTTCCGCATCCTCGTCAAGCACGACCTTGGACACCTCGGCCGGCGCAAGCGCATTGACGATGAACGTCGCGGCGTCAGGCGACCACTGGATGATGTCGATCTTCTCGCCCTGCAGCTCGTTTACCACCGCCTGCACGCGCGAGCCGCGCATGCCAACGCAGGCACCGACCGGATCAATCGATGAGTCCTTCGACACCACAGCAATCTTGGCGCGGCTGCCGGGATCGCGGGCAACGGATTTCAGCTCAACGACGCCGTCATAGATTTCCGGCACTTCCTGAGCGAACAGCTTGGCCATGAACTCCGGCCGGGTACGCGATAGGAAAATCTGCGGGCCACGCTGCTCCCGCCTGACGTCGTATATATAGGCGCGGATGCGATCGCCATAACGATATGTCTCGCGCGGCAGCGTCTCATCGCGGCGCACCACCGCTTCAGCGCGTCCGAGATCCACGATGACATTGCCATATTCAACGCGCTTCACTGTGCCGTTGGCGATCTCGCCGATCCGGTCGCGATACTCCGCATATTGCCGCTCGCGCTCGGCTTCGCGCACCTTCTGCACAATGACCTGTTTGGCGTTCTGAGCGGCCACCCGGCCGAAATCGAGCGGCGGGAGCGGCTCGGCAATGAAATCGCCGATATTGGCATCCGGATTGCGGCGGCGGGCATCCTTCAGCGCGATTTCCGTTGCTTCCTGGCCGACATGCTCCACCACCTCGAGGAGCCGGGCTAGCCGGATCTCGCCGGTGCGGACATCGATCTCGGCGCGGATCTCATTCTCGCTGCCATAGCGGGATTTGGCCGCCTTCTGGATGGCGTCCTCCATCGCCTGGATGACCAGTGAGCGATCGATGGACTTCTCGCGCGCAACCGCATCTGCGATCTGCAGCAATTCCAACCGGTTTGCGCTAACCCCTGTCTGCGCCATTCATCTCACTCCGAATTCTCTTGTGCTTCCTCGCGGCCGCTCGCTGCCAGTTCGGTTTCTTGCGCCTCTTTTGCCGCCTTGAGCAGATCGTCCGTCAGCACGAGCTTGGCGTCGGCGATCAAGGCGACCGGCAGGCCGATGGTCTGCGGCTCGTCAAAATCCTTCAACTCCACCTGCAGCCGCACCTCACCATCTTCGAACCCCTCGATGAGCCCGCGAAAGCGGCGGCGGCCGGCTACCAGCTCATTCATCTCGATTTTGGCTTCAAAGCCCGTCCAGTCGATGAAATCCGACGGGCGGACCAGCGGGCGGTCGATGCCGGGGGAGGAAATTTCCAGATGGAACGATCCCGGCATCGGATCATTGGCATCGAGCACCGGCGACAGGCGCCGGCTGACCAGGGCGCAGTCATCAACGATGATTGCCCGGTCAGGCCGGTCAATCATGATCTGCAACGTCGAACCGTTCTGTCCAGAAACCTTGACTCGTACCAGCCGGTAGCCGAGTTCGGCGACCACAGGCTCAGCGAGGGCGGCAATCCGGGCCGCCATGCCGCTTTCGCGGTAAAACCGTGTTTCCAGCGCTGTTCCAGACACGTCAGCCATTAAAATTTACGAGTGATGATCCTCTCCAGGCGATTATCACATCGCCTAAAGAAAAAGAGCGGACCCTTGCGGGGCCCACTCTCCACAGTCGAGATGATCATGAGCAAGCCATAATTTAGGCAGGTTTCACGGCATGTGCAAGCCTATGTTGCATTTTGTGATCAGAAATATTCAGGGGGCGCATTGTTTGTGGCGGCGTGCCGCGCCGAGTCGGCCGGCCACCCCGCATCAGAAACCGGTGGAATAGCTTAAAACGGTAAGGCGATTGTCGCTGCAATCCTGCCGGCCAACGCCGGGACAGTTCCAGCAGCGTGCAGCGTAATGGCTGGCTTGACCAAAGTGTTTTCTCTATGAATTAGCTAACATTGGGCTGCGCCCCTAAGAGGTTGCGGCATACCGGCGGAATTTAAGCGAGTAAGACGATTATGGCGAGCCGAGGGTCGAAATCCGAGGTTGATTCTTTATTCCAGCAATGCATTGAACTTCACCAGGCCGGTCATTTGGCCAGCGCCGAGAAGCTGTACACAAAGCTCATCAAGCTTGTCCCGACTGATTCTGAAGTCGTCCGGCATTTTGCCCTGTTGCGGTTTCAGCAAGGACATCATGCAAGGGCAATAGAAATGCTTGAGCGAGCCTGCGTTGCTCACTCTGGATCAGCTATCCTCGAATATAGTTTAGGCAATATGTTGCTTCAAACGGGCCAATCTTCGGAGGCGGAACTTCGCTTTCGCGCTTGTCTTGCGATTGCCCCTGACTTCCCCGACGCGATCGCCAATCTCGGCGCTGCCTTGCGCGCGCTTGGGCGCTATGACGAGGCCATAGCACACCTTGAGCTAGCCAGCGAACTGCTGCCATCCTCGATGGGACCGCTGGCGAATCTGGGTTCGATATTGATTTTCCTGAACAGGTATAAAGCCGCGGAAGAGGTTCTCAAACGGGCGGTCGAAATCAATCCTGATGACCTTGAGCAGCGGCTTGCGCTCGCCCAGACTCAATATCGCAACAAGAAACATACCGAAGCGATCGCGGGCTTTTGCAGGGTGCTCGAGGCCCAGCCCGCCAATTTGCTGGCGCAGAGCTGGTTGTTGCATGCCAAACTCCAGATTTCCGATTGGAGTAGCTTGGACACGCATCGGGCGGCTTTCGTGGACAACCTTTCAAGAGCGAGTGGCCAGGGGCTGGAAAATACAACCAGCCCCTACACCGCGCTCCTCGTGTGCGACGATCCGGCCGATTGTCGGATCGCCTGTGGTGCCCGCAGCAGGCTCTTTTCCATGCATCGGCGGTTCGATACCAGGCTCCCGGCAAAGCGCCAGCGAGACCAGATCAGAGTCGCCTATCTTTCCGCGGATTACCGGCAACATGCGACCTCCTACCTGATCAGCGAGTTGATCGAGAGCCATGACCGCTCAGCCTGCGAAGTGATAGGCTTTTCCTTCGGGCCAAACGATGCGAGCCCGATGCGCCGGCGTATGGAAAATGCATTCGACCGCTTTGAAGATGTGACCGATCTTTCAGCTTCAGCCATTGCCCAGAGGCTCGCGGATCTTTCCGTTGACATCGCGGTCGATCTTCAGGGTTTCAATCAATACGGCCGCATGGAGATTTTCAGCTATCGCGCCGCGCCGATTCAGGTTCTTTATCTCGGCTGGCCGGGCACTTCAGGCGCGCCGTTTTACGATTATGTGCTCGCAGACCCGATCGTATTGCCGGAAGAAAATTTTCAGCATTTCTCGGAGAAGGTTGTGTGGCTGCCGCATTGCTATCAGCCAAACGACAACAGGCGAAAAGTTCTGGATGAAATACCCAGCCGTACGGCATGCGGGCTTCCTCAAACCGGCTTCGTCTTTTGCTGTTTCAACAACCCTTTCAAGACCCTTCCGGAAATATTCGACGTCTGGATGCGCCTGCTTCGCGACGTTCCGGAGAGCGTCCTGTGGCTTCTGCAGGGCGATCAGGCGGGGCAGGAAAACTTGCGTCGGGAAGCCAGATCACGCGGTGTCGATGAGGCTCGCCTGATTTTCGCACAAATACTTCCAAACGATCAGCATCTTGCCAGGCTTGCCTGCGCAGACCTGTTCCTGGACACGACGCCTTATAACGCCCATACGACGGCGAGCGACGCGCTCTGGCAGGGTGTGCCGGTCATTACCTGCACCGGCCGCACGTTTGCCGGCCGGGTCGCGACCAGCCTGCTTCAAAATATTGGATTGCCAGAGCTCGCGGTTTCCTCCCTGCCCGAATATGAGCGCCTCGCCCTGCGTCTGGCTCGCGAGCCCGCTTCGGCCAGGGCGATCAAGCAAGAGCTTCTCGCCCGAAGATCGACTGCGCCGCTGTTTGACACCAAGCGGCTGGCCCGCGAGATTGAAAGCGCCTATCGGGAAATGGTTCGCAGAGCCGATCAGGGGCTGGCGCCCGAGTTTATTGACGTGCGAACCCTCGCGGATTGACTATCGCGAATGAAACCGAGAATGAAAGAGTGCAGGGCGGATCAGCGCCCCGTGAACTTCTGGATCGCGGCCAGCGTCTGGGCTGGTTCTTCCTCTTGTGGGATATGCCCGCATTCCTCGATCACATCGATCGTTGCATTCGGAAGGTCGTGGAACAGGCGCTTGCCGAACGTGATCGGCACAATGCGGTCATGTGCGCACCAGATCAGCAGCGTGGGTGTGTTCAGGGTACGATAGCGCGATACGAAGGTGTCGGCGTTCTCGTTCATCAGGCTGTCGACCGTCTTAAGAAGCGCGTGCTTGCCGCCCTCACTCTGCAGCGGGTTCGCGTAGACCGCGACTGTCTCCGGATCGACCTTTGAGGCGCGATAATAAGCAACGCTGAGCGCTCGCGAGATCTGCACATCCGGCGGGATGAGATTCAACCCCAGTTCACCGACAACCGGCGTCTGCAGGAGGCGGAAGAAGAACGGAACCGGCTGGTTGTAGTTCAGGCTGTCGATCAATATGAGCTTGTCAATGCGCCGACGCGAGGCCGCGGCATCATCGAGTGCCACCGCCATTGCAACCGCGCCGCCATAGGAATGGCCGACGAGCGTCAGCCCGCGAAGATTGTTTTGCGCGATGTACGCCTGAACGAGCTTGGCCTGATCGGCAATGGAATAGGCATCATCCAGGGGCTTGTCGGAATCGCCGAAGCCCTTGAGGTCGAGTGCAATCACCCGCTGCGACTTGGCGAGCTGGGGCATGATCTCGTGCCAAGTGTAGCTCGAGGCTCCCAAGCCATGAAGCAGGAGCATCGGCCGCCCTCGACCCTTCTCCCGCACCGCCAGCCTCACGGGCTGGCCGTTCTCGCTGGCTTCGTAATAGGAACCCGGCACCGACTGCAGGACCTGCAGCATCGGCGCGCAGGACGCAAGGGCAACGCAAGACAAGGCGCTGGCGATCGTCTTCGAAAAAGAGCCAAAGCTCATGGTCTTCCCTGCCAAGGCTACGCCCACATGACTTTTCCGACGACGCCCGTTCGCGAAAGAACACACATTAGCGCGGGGCAGGCGAGCCGGCAACGGAACACGTTTCATGTGCGGCAAATCCGGCACAGAGAAGACGGCGAAGAAGATTACCCAAGGGTTAACCCTGATAGCGCAGCAGGCAATTTGCCGCGTACTGTGGGAAAAGTGCAGCGGTAAGTCTTTGTTCTTGCTATGTTTCTGTATTGCGTACTGCCTCGGCGCACCGTTGCCGCGGCCATCTTCGGCTTGTCAATTTTCGAGCCGGCGCGCGGCGAGGATATGCAGCTTGCGCTGCCCTCCCTGGACGCTGAGGAAATTTTCGGCGGCCGCGCGGAGATTTCGAACGGGTTCGACGTCACCGGCACATCCTGGAGTGCCTACGGCACGGCTGTGTTTGCTCCGTTCGGGCCACTAACGGACGACGGTCTGCGGCTGAAGCTCTATGGTAGCTATGGTACGTGGTCGTATGACACGCGGCGCGTCTACTGTCCCCTCACGCGTGCGGAAAAGAAGAAGCTGACTGGCGTCAGCCTTGATGCGGAATGCGACGCGCTTGCAAACCGGCAGCTGAGCGCCGACGAGCGGAAAACCGTCAGCCAGAAAATCGCCCCCTTCGGCCTCCAGCTCGACGGCGATCAGATGTATCACGTGGCGCGCCATGACGTCACTCGCTACGACATCGCCGTCATGCCTGGCTTTCATGTGAGCTGGCCAGACCTTGCGCTTAAAGCCTATCTCGGTCCAGCGATGGAGACGCGCACCAACACGGCATTCGACGCAGAGAAGGTGCTCGACGGAAGTTACTGGGGTGCCAAAACCGCCATCGAGAGTTGGATGGCAATCAGCAGCAGCTTCTGGCTGACCGTCGATGGCACCTATTTCACGGCGACGGACGGATATACCGCCTCGCTACGCTTCGGTTATCAGCCGCTGTCCTGGTTGACGCTCGGACCGGAGATGGCGGCATTCGGGGATAAGGATGACGAAAGCGCTCGAGCTGGCGGCTTCCTACGCTTCACCCTCGGCAGGATCGAGACCACGTTTTCGGGCGGGATGTCATCGGACTATGGCGGCACGACGAGCGCCTATGGCCAGGCGGGGGTGTATACGAGATTTTGAGTATATCGCCGGGGTGTTTAGCTCTGACAGACGCAATGCGCAGCATAGGCATCGCGGATCGCTCGCAACCGCCCCTCGAACGCGCTTTGCAGGGCGGCGTGACGTTGGCTGGCGAGTTCCAGCCGTGCAGCCGCGTCAAGCGCGACAAAAGCGGCGCGCACCTGGTCGCGAATGGCATAAGGCACGCCTTCCCGCTCGAGACCCACCTCCGCAACGCGGATCAGCGCGTCATAGGCGCTTGGGGCATTCTCAATCCTGCTCAGGGCCGGCTGCGGAACTGCCGCAAGTTCGGCAAGAGATGCTGTAAGGCCGGCGAGTGTCTCCCCACGCACGGCCATCGTCTTCATCGTAACCGGCGTGATCCCGCCACCCCATCTCAGCCGGTTCCTCTGCAATTCGCGCGCTGCGCGGAATGCCACCTCGACCTTCCAGCGCGCCAGGCGTTTGGCATCCGCGGCAAGGCGTGTGAGCTGCCGGCCACGCTGAGCCAAACCTTCAAGGCGTCCGCGATAGTAGCTCACAAGTCCGGGGGCTCCGGCGCAGACAGCAGGACTGCTGGGCTGTGACAGATAGGTTTCGAGATCACCGGCAACCTTGCCGAGGGTCCATCCGAGCGTGCCCTCACGATCGAGCGCCGGGTCCTTTCGAGCGCGCACAAGCTTGTCCGCCTCTGCAAAGACCTCGCGCTCGCTTCGGCCAGGCGAGGCTCCGGTCGTCTCCGGCTCAGCCAGTCCGACCGCAAGCCGCGAGCGAGGATCCGCCGGTGTGAACAGCCATGATCTCGGCAAGTCGGGATCGGGCGTCGAGGCGTCCCTCCAGCGCTCGAGCGGGCGCCATTGTGGATTGTCGCGGATCTGCCTGAGCGCGTTTGAATAGCTGCCTGCGCAATCCCTCACATCCCAGAAGACCTCCGCTGTTGCTTCCTGGAAGGAGGCGAGGGTAAAAGCCTGCCTTGCATTGGCAGGCGAATTCAGCGTGACCTTCAAGCTGGTGCGCCCGCTGCGCATTCTGGGCAGCTTGACCTCGACCTGCAACATGCGGTCGCGCCCTTTGCGCAGGCCTTCAACGGTCGCGCGCACGGCCTGGCCGTTGTCCTGAACCTCACCGCTTGCTCCGGTGATCGCGCCAATTTCGCCGCGTTCTGCCTCGATCAGCAGGTCAGCCGCCATATTGCCGCCGCGTGTAGCGTCGGTCGACAGCTTGATCTGCGCGAATACCGCGCCACCGGCAGATATCGGCCGTTCTTCGGGAAAGACGACCAATTCGCCGCGAATATCACCCGCTGCAAAGCGCTTGACGATCGCCTGCGCCTCGGTGCCCGCCTCTGGGGCAGCCGTATTTCCCTTGTTGTCCCGCCCGGCGACGGAAATCAGGGCAAGACAGAGTATCAGAGCACCAAGGTAGGTCTGGAAATGAGGCATGGTCGCAAGGGTCCCAATCCCGCTATCGGGAGGCAGGCTTTGAGCGAACCGGGATGGCACGCTTTCGTCGAGAGGAGCCTTGGGAAGATATAGCGCGGTAACCCTAATCCGCGCTTAAGCGAACCATGCAAAAAAAATCGAAGTGGGATTTGAACGCCAGGTTAGAAGCGCTTGAAATAAAAAAATAAACACTGCCGCCGGAACGGCAGTGCCTATTACCCCGCTGAACGAGATACACAACCTTGACGGAGTCTACCGTCAGAAAACGGCCCGATCGGAAGGAGTGGTTGCGTTCTCGTTTCCCGTTTATCGTCTCGTGACCAGGGAGCCGAATAGGGCCGTCGTCACAAGCTCGTTGCCCGGACTGTGCCTCAGCCCTTGGATGAGATCAATTGCGGATAATGTGACGACGGAAGATTTTTCAGATCCATACCGCCGTGAATGTGGCGACAGGCTCGCAAGCATCGACTGATGTATTTCTCCCTAAATCGTTTTTCTTGACATATTTGGCCAAGCTGGATTAGCGGGCGTTTGACCCTGATGCGCGCCATCACTGCGAAATTTATCAGTTTTGTTACAGTCGCAAACCACCCCAATTTCTTGGCGACTCGCGATATCCCCAAATGGGCCATCGGCCACAATTATGGCCGAATTGGACAGGTGGTTGCAAAAACGCCACAGGGCAAGTTGGATAAATTGCTTATTGTGACGTTGACGCTTCGGGCAGCTCACGCCCTTCCAGCCAGGCGGCGAAACGATCTTTCAGCGGCTGCTGCTGGGCCCACCAGGCGCCTCCGAATGCCAGCGCACCCTGCAGATTGGCCTGGTAGGTCGGCAGATGAGGCTTCATATCAAGATTGAGCTCGGCATGCTTTCCGGCGAGCTTAACGGCGGAAAGGCGTGCAGGCCCGTATGGCATCCAGCGCGTCTGGTCGGCCAGCGGTCCGGCCGAGGTTGCGAAGCCGATAAACTCGCGCGCCGGACCAGCGAATTTGGCGCCCTTCGGGATGGCCCAGACGTTCAGATGGTAGATCTCGCGCTGCCATAACACGGCGACCGGCTGCCGCCCCTGAACCATCGCCATGAACGCGCGGCCGTTGAAGGCCAGTCCCATTGCGGCCTGCTTGTGTGTGATCTTGTCGATAGCGTCGGACGCGCGGTCCCACCAGACGATCTGGTCCTTGATTGTGCTCAACCTGGCAAATGCGCGGTCCTGCCCCTCCTTCGTGGCCAGCTTTGCATAGACCTCATCAGGCGCAACGCCGTCGGCGAGCAACGCCAGTTCCAAGGTGTGCTGCGGCGTTCGAGGCAGGACGCGTTTGCCAGGAAATTTTTTCACGTCCAGGAAATGCTCGACTTTCGTTGGCACCGCTTTCAGGTTCTTGTCATAGACGATGACTGCCGCCCAGGCGGTACTCGCGACGCTGCAGGATTGGATGGAGCCGGGCAAGAAATCTTCCGCGGGCGTGGCACCGTCCGGGCCTGGCTGGACGACAGCAGGGTCGATCGGCTCCAGCAATCCTTCCCGGCAGGCCTGTCCTGCTACGTCCTGATCGAGATCGACGACATCCCATTTCGGGGTATCACCCTGTGCTTTGAGACTTGCGAGGGTGCCGTCGAAAGCCACTGATGAAACGCTATAGCCGGTTCGCTTGCCGAATGGGCGGAAATAGGCCAGCTCCTGCGACTTCATGTAAGCACCCCCAGATGAAGCGATCTGCAGCTTCACATCTTTTGGATCGAGCGGCGCTGGAGGAGGGGCCGGCGCGATTACAGCAGGTACAGCGGGCGGCTGTAACGGAACCTCCGAAGGCGGTGATGGGGTCTGCGTGCCGGGTAACGGAGCTTCCGCAGCCGCCGGCGGGGTCTGCGCAGGTGGTGATGGGGCTTCCGCGGCCGCCGGTGGGGTCTGTGCGGGTGCAGGCGGTGATGGGGCTTCAGCCGCAGTCGGCGCAGGAATGGGTGAGGGTTCGGGCGCGCCTATTTGCGATTGAGCCGGCTGTTCAGCGGCTGGTGCCGCCTCTGGCGCTGCTGCGGGAGGCTGGTCAGGTAAGGAGGGCTGGGCGGTTGGCGGCGTCGCCGCATCGGGGGGTGTCTGAGAAGCGCAAGGCGAAATCATAAGAAGGAGGGAGAGAGCAGGACCGAGCGCCAGGGCGCGGAATGATGTCACTTTAAGGCTCCCTCGTATTTTTCAACGATAATGGCTGAGCGGGCGGGATTGACAATGGAGCACGTGAGCGCGGAGGTGCGCAGTCGAAGCGGTAATCGGCCAGTTAAGCTCTTACCGTCCGGCAGGGGAAAGCTCAAGAGCGGCCGTAATGCGCTGAGGCGCGGCCCAGCATCGAGCTGTCCGGCCCGTCATCGCTCCGGATCACTGGCCGTATCCAAGGCCCCTTGATGGACAGCCGGGATGTTGCGACCGATGGGGGCGCATCGCCTTTCGACATACTTCCATTTGCCGAGTTCCCGGGCGGGGTAAAGGTGAAGCGCCAGTCGAGCGAGCGCGCGGCAAGATCGATCTCTCCCTGCCCGCTCATGTGCCGGCCAGCGGAGGCCAGCAGCACATCTGTAAAACTGAGCTGCCCGTTGCGCAGCATCATCTCGAAGCGCAGCTTTTCAAAAGTGGCATTGGTGAACTCGAACGTACCCCAGCCATCGGTTTCGCCAGGAGACGTGCTGGCGAGGCGCGGGATGTCGAGGCGCATCTGCCCACCTTCGGGAAAATTCACCCTCGCCCGCGCGATCAGCCGGTCTTTGATTTCCGCCGGATCGGTCCAGGTCGCCTCAGCCTCGAGATTGACGTCGGCGGCTCCGTTCAGCCAATCGCGCTGCTGTATCAGGTCGAGGAAGCCAGCAGCATCGAGGCCCTCAATGCTAAGGCGGGCCGAGGCGTGCGTTGATGGGCCGCCCAGGTCCATGGCGACCTGACCGCGCACCTCCCCGCCCAGGAAATCGAGTTCGGCAATTTCGGCAGTCAGCCGCCCCGAGTGGGATGCCAGCGTCAGGGCAGTCTGGCCGGCTGCCATGCTCTCCCAGGTAATGGCTTTGGCAGAAACGCGCAGATCGGTCTCGACCTGCGGCGTGATCGGCGTTCCGCCTGCAAGACGAGCCATCCCGGCGTCGGACAGGAGCGCCTTCAGATCGAGCTGGTTGAAGGCGAGCGTTCCTTCCAGGTGTGGCGGCGTTTCTTTGAGATCGAGCGTCAGCGCCGCCTCGGCGGTCTGGCCCGCGAGCGAGATCGCCCTGGTGGTCAATGCGGCCGCCTGCGGCGAGACAGTGATTGGGCCGGAAACATCGAAAGCCACGCCGAACATGCCTGGAGGTGTGCGAACGCCCAGCCAGTCCGCCGCTTTGGCCAGATTGGGTCCGCTCGCAGCGAATTCCCCCGCCGCCTCAGCACCGCCGCCGCTCAATAGCGCGTTGCCGTCGAACTGTCCCTTGACAAGATCGCTCGCCAGCCGAACCCGCAAGGGTACGCGCGCCTCGCGTTGCACGTGAAGGCCTGAACTAACGCTAAGACTGAAGGGTATCCCCTTCCAGTGAAGACGCGCAGAGGCGAGCAGCTGTCGCCCCGATCTGGCGCTGCGCACAGTAGCGTTGTCGACCACAAGCCGCCGGTACGCCGCGCGGCCGCTAGGGCGCACAGCAATAACGGAGTCGTCGAGATTGAATGCCGCGAAGGATTTGTTTGGTTCTCCCGAGATAAGATCTTCGTAAAGCGCTGGAATGTCCGTGACACCCTCACTGCGCACCTTGAAGACGGCGTTATGGATGCTGATCTTGTCGAACTGCAAATTACCCAGAAGCAGATCCGACCAGTCGATGCGCGCCACGACGCTCGCGGCCTTCATTCCCTCAATCGGGGCAAAATCCTTGAACTGGCCGATCTCCACATTCTGGGCTTCGACCGAAAGCGAGAAGAAATCCTTGATGGAAATCGCACCGGCGACCTTGACCTCCGCCCCGGTCCAGGAGCCGATCTCGCGGAGCAACTTGGCCCTCACCGGCTGGGCATTGACCAGGAATGGCAGGATGGCTGCAAGCACCGCCGTTGGCAGCAGAAAGGCAAAACCGGCCAGCGCATAACGCAAAAACGGTACTTTCAATCTCATACGCACTCGATCATGATCGGGCCGTGACCAAAGAGCCACGGCAACCCCAATTGCCCCTCGAAGCAAGAATGCTCTCTTTGGGCCATATTCAAGGCGAAGGCGAGGCGAACGCTTGGAGAGATCAGACATGACGCCCGAAAAGCCGTTGTGGCAGCCGACCGAGGATGCCATCCGCGCGAGCAATCTCACCCGCTTCATGACCTATCTCGCCCGTCACTACGGCGCGTATTTCACTGATAGCCGCGATCTTCACGCCTTCTCCATCCGCGCTCCTGAGGTATTTTGGCCTGCGCTTTGGGACTTTTTCGGGATCATCGGTGAGAAGGGACGCGCCCCCTTTCTGGTCGATGCCGGCAAAATGCCAGGAGCACAGTTCTTCCCGCAAGCCCGGTTGAACTTCGCTGAAAACCTGCTCGCGCGTCCAAGCGATAAGCCTGCGGTTGTGTTCTGGGGCGAAGACAAGGTCAAGCGCCGACTAAGCTGGGAGGAGCTTACCGCACAGGTTTCACAGCTTCAGCAGTGGCTTAAATCACAAGGTGTCGGCGTCGGCGACCGCGTTGCGGCGATGCTCCCGAACTGCCCGGAAGCGCTGATCGGCATGCTGGCGACAGCCTCGGTGGGCGCGATCTGGTCGTCCTGTTCGCCGGATTTCGGTGTGCAGGGCGCACTCGATCGTTTCGGGCAGATCGAGCCGAAAGTGCTGATCGCCTGCGACGGCTACTATTATGCCGGCAAGACCATCGAGACCGGCGAGAAAGTGCAGGGCATCAAGGCCGGACTGCCGACCGCAAGGGCGTGCCTGATCACGACCTATATCGGCAGGGCGGATGCCGTCGCCGATATCGTCAGCGACGGCGCTACGTG
>Ga0081540_1003363_pt1 | contig 12675 bp, 11 predicted proteins | sample TabmetS2T1R1_FD_71024 | JGI IMG/M metagenome (GOLD analysis project Ga0081540, IMG submission 71024) | Tabebuia heterophylla rhizosphere microbial communities from the University of Puerto Rico - S2T1R1 | ecosystem: Host-associated > Plants > Roots > Rhizosphere ...
TTGCCGGTGCTGCCCGAAGTAAACAGCAGCGCGCACTCGCCGTTGAACTCGGCATCCTGGGCGATGATATCCGTCTGGCACGGCGGAATGCGGCTGTCGGTATCGATCAGGCGGGCGCGCCCGAGTGCCGCCCCCTTTGTCACCTGCATGCGATCTGATGCTGCCACCAGCAGATCGGCCTGCGACAGCTCAAGCTGGAACGATAATTCGTCGGGCCGGACATCGGGGTTGATCGGAACGATCGAAACGCCGAGCGCATTGAGCGCGAGCCAATGCAGGAAGAAGACCGGGCGATTTTCGAGCAGCAAGGCAACCCGCGCCCCGTGTCCATAGCCGGCGGCTGCGTATTCGGCGCGCAGCCGGTCTACCGCGGTCTTGAAGGCGCCGTATTCGATTCTGAATCCTTGCGGCGCGTAGGGCAGTCCCGCGCTTGCAGGCGCCAGCAGGAATGGCGCGTCCGGCCGCCTCGCGGCCGTGGCCGCGAAGGCATCGGATGGCGATCGATACGTGTCGAGGCTCATTGCGGACACAGCTCCTGTTGATGCCGCCAGCGCCGCAAGGGATGGGCAGCCGGAACCCGGACGCAGCCCTTGCTGCGGCGGCAGCTTTCGTGAATACTTTAAGCCTAAACTATCTCGTCGGCCAAGTGCGATCTATCGCAGATCAGCCCGGCGAAACCTTAAGGAGGCGCGGGTGCAGGCAGGTAATAGCAGCGCGGCCAGGAAGCGGCCGGGTGGGCCGATCTGGTCGCAGGCGGCTGAGCGCTTCCCGCCGGCGGACCGGGTTCTCTCGACCATCCTGACGCGGCAGGCCGCGCAATATCGCGATCGCACGCTGTTTGTTTTCGGCGAAACAAGATGGAGCTATGCCGAGACGGCCGTGATCGCAGCCGCATCCGCGGCCCGCCTGCTGCGCGCCGGGGTTCAGGCCGGCGACCGTGTCGCGCTGATGTGCTCGAACCGGCCGGAATTTCTGGAAGTCTATCTCGGCTGCGCCTGGATGGGTGCCGTGACCGTGCCGATCAACACGGCGCTGCGCGGCATCCAGCTCAGCCACATCCTGCGCAACTCGACGCCGAAACTGCTGGTGATCGAGCAGGCCTTTATGCCGACGATCGAAACGCTGAAAAGCGACGTCGCCGCGCCGGATATTGTCTGGACGATCGGCGATAGCGCCGCGTCTTCGGTCGCGCCGGGATCGACCTCGCCGCTGCCCGCGCTCGGCGAGGGGGTCTCGCCCGCGCCCGTGCAGTCGGACGACACGATCGCAATCCTCTATACATCCGGCACCACGGGGCCTTCCAAGGGCGTCTGCTGCCCGCAGGCGCAGATGTTCTGGTGGGGCGTCCACTCAGCGCGCGCACTCGAGATCCGCGAGGGCGACGTGCTGTTCACGACGCTACCGCTATTCCACACCAATGCGTTGAACGCATTCTATCAGGCGCTGCTGAACGGCTGCACCTACGTGCTCGAACCGAAGTTCTCCGCCTCCGGTTTCTGGGCAGCGGCGCGACGGCATCAGGCGACCGTCGGCTATCTCCTCGGCGCGATGGCCGTGATGCTGCTGGCGCAGCCGAAATCCGCCGATGACACCGCGCATTTCCTGCGGGTCGCGCTCGGCGGCGGCGTCCCCGGTCAATTTCACGGCCCGTTTCTCGAACGCTTCGGTGTGCCGCTGCTCGACGGCTACGGCTCGACCGAAACGAATTTCGTGTTCGCAAGCTCCATCCCGTCCGATCGCCCCGGCACGATGGGTCATCTCGTCGAGGGCGTGGAGGCCTGCATCGCCGGTCCCGGCGACGCACCTCTCCCTGACGGTGAGGCCGGCGAGCTGCTGCTACGATCGCGCGAGCCGCTCGCATTCTCGACGGGCTATTTCGAAATGCCGGACAAGACGGCCGAAGCGTGGCGAAACGGCTGGTTCCACACTGGCGACCGCGTCGTGCGCGATGCGGATGGTCACTACCGCTTCGTCGACCGGATGAAGGATTCCATCCGCCGGCGCGGCGAGAATGTTTCATCCTGGGAGGTGGAGCAGGTGCTGCTGAAGCATCCGGCGATCGCTGCCTGCGCAATCTATCCGCTGCCGTCCGAGCTCGGTGAAGACGAGGTTGCGGCCGCCGTCCAGCTCGAACCCGGCCATGTGCTCGAGCCGATCGATGTCGTCAGGCATTGCGAGGGCAAGATGGCCTATTTCGCGGTTCCGCGGTTTGTCCGGATCGTCACCGAAATGCCGCTCACCGAGAATGGCAAGATTCGAAAGGTCGCGCTGCGCGAGGCCGGAAAAACGCCCGACACCTGGGACCGCGACGCCGCGGGATACAGGCTGCGCCGCTAAATCGTGATGACTTTTCTTCGAATCGTCATCCCGCTTTATCTTTTTGTTTGAGCATGATCTTTTCGGAAAACCGGTGCCCACTTTTCCGGATCATGCTCTAGCCTTGCCGCGCATATCAAGGGCGGTCTTGCTCTATCGCGCGCTTCACGGCGTTCTTCAGGTCGTCGAGCTCCCTGACCAATCCGTCGAGCCGCTCTTTCGGAAATTCGGCCAACAGCGAAGCCAGCCAGAGGCCGTGCTTCTTTGCCATCCGCCTGAACGCCTTCCTGCCCTCGGCCGTCATGCAGACGATCTGCACGCGACGGTCGAGCGGCGACGGCGACCGCGTGATGAAACCGTCTTCGACCAGGCGATCCACGATCGGAGTGAGATTTCCGGCCGTGACCATCAGGCGCTTCGGCAGCTCACCCAGCACCAGCCCAACAGGCTCGCGATCGAGCTGTGCCAGAACGTCGAAGCGCGGCATCGTGAAGTCGAACTCTTCGCGGAACTGGCGCCGAAGGTCAGCGCCGATCAACGACGTGCAGGCAAGGAGGCGAAGCCAAACCCTGACCTGGGCGCGGTTATCCGCGTCTTCCCCGGTCATGTTCTCTTCGTCGATCAGCGCGAGCTCCTTGCCGGCCATCAATCCAGGTCTCCCGAAATTCTCTGTGCGGCCGAGCGGATCGGCATCAAAGGTTCTGAAATGAACGTGTGAATCCTTTAGAACCAAATCAAGTGTCCGGTATGCGAGGGATCTGAGCGACCCCGCCTCCGGGTCCGGTTGCGCGAAGCACCCGCGACCGTAGTGGAGGATATTGTGGCCGGGCAAGCGAGGCGGGCCCCTGTCCATACAAGAAACAGCCCAAATTTCCAAAAATGCGCGCCCGCGCCTCAATACCGGATCGCCCATCGGGACGGAACGCGGCGTATGGCGACTTTCAATGCTCGACTTTGCACGCCGGCCCGGTTATAAAATAATACTTTAGGCCTAAACTAAAATGAGCCCCCTGTATGGCCCGTTTTGATTCCATGACCCTCGCCGAGTTGCCGAGCGGCGTCTGGCGCACGCGCCTCCCTATACGCTTCGGCTCCTGCGATCCGGCCGGAATCGTCTATACGCCGGAATATCTCAACCTGTTCAACGGCGTGATCGAGGACTGGTACGGCGATGCGCTGGGATTGCCCTATCATGAGCTGGTCGGAACACGGCGGACCGGCCTCGGCTACGCGCACGTCTCGGCGGATTTCGCCAAGCCCAGCAGCATGGGCGACGTTCTCGACGTCGCCGTCATCGTGCGCGATATCGGACGCACCTCGGTGAAGCTCACGGTTCACGCGTTCAGGGATGGCGCCGAATGCGTACGCGCCACCTTCGTGACGGTGACGACATCGCTGGTGGATCACAAATCGATGACGCTGCCCGACGACATGCGTTTTGCGTTGAAAAATTACCAGACGAGTTGCGACGCCTCGGCCAGCCTCGCCTCAACAAGCCTGCGATACGGGCCGAACAGCCTGCCGGCGTGACGGCCATCCCCAAGCTGAACGCCCGGAGCGCGTGCCGCTTAAGAGGGGCCACTTAACACGATACGGACCAGTACTTCTGGTCTGTCCGACCGTATTGGTCGGAGGCGCCAAACGAACGACTCTTTGTGAGGTGGGCGATTTTCTATTGCTTCCTATCTGTTTGTGGACAGGAATTAGCCAAGTTCCCCCATTGTCTTGTCCACCTGTCCCGAAGGAGCCTCCAATGCGCGTATTGGCTTGCACGATTCTGACGACCGCAACGGTGTTGGTCGCCGTGCCCGCGCGCGCCCAGACCTATGATCCAAACTACCCGGTGTGCCTGCAAACCTATTCCACTGGCGGCGGCTATATCGACTGCAGCTTTACTTCGCAGGCGCAATGCGCGGCAACTGCATCGGGCCGCTCGGCGCAGTGCCTGAACAATCCGTTTTTCGCGGTGGGCGGCAGGAAACTGCCTCGGCAACGTGGCGTTTACTAGAGGCGGCTGCATCGGCGGCGTCATGCCCAATTTTGCCCACGCCGTCGCTTCTACGTATAATCCGGGCGAACCACCCATTCCGTGAGGTCACGTGACTGCCCCCAATCCCGCTGCCGGCAAACCGGTCGATCCCGCCTCCCTTGTCAACGTGCCGCAGTTGGTAACGGCCTATTTCGCGTCGAAACCTGATCCATCCGAGCCCACCCAGCGCGTTGCCTTCGGGACCTCGGGGCATCGCGGGACATCGCTGAAGAATTCGTTCAACGAAAACCATATCCTGGCGACGACGCAGGCGATCTGCGACCACCGCCGCGAGACCGGACTGACCGGCCCGCTGTTCGTCGGCATCGATACCCATGCGCTCGCTGAGCCGGCGCTGGCGAGCGCGGTGGAAGTGTTTGCCGCCAACGGCGTCGACATCATGATCGACGAACGCGGCGGCTACACCCCGACGCCGGTCATCTCGCATGCGATCCTGAGCTACAACAGGGGCCGGACCAGCGGACTTGCCGATGGCGTCGTCATCACGCCCTCGCACAATCCGCCCGAGGATGGCGGCTACAAATATAACCCGCCGCATGGCGGCCCGGCCGACACCGACGTGACGGCCAAGGTCGAAAAGGCCGCCAACGCCTACATGGAAGCCGACATGAAGGGCGTTGTGCGGGTGCCGTATGAGCGCGCCCGCAAGGCGCCCTCGACGCATCTGCACGACTACATCACCCCCTATGTCGCCGATCTCGTCAATGCCGTGGACATGGCGCTGATCAAGTCATCGGGCGTGAAGATCGGAATCGATCCGCTCGGCGGCGCGGCTGTTCACTACTGGGCGCCGCTGATCGAGCGTTATGGAATCGATGCGACCATCGTCAACACCGCCGTCGATCCGACGTTCCGTTTCATGACGGCGGATTGGGATGGAAAAATCCGCATGGACTGCTCCTCGCCGTTCGCGATGGCGAGCTTGATTGCGATGCGCGACAGGTTCGACGTTGCCTTTGCCAATGACACCGACGCCGACCGGCACGGGATCGTGACGCGCACGGGCGGCCTGATGAATCCGAACCATTTTCTTGCGGCTGCGATCGCCTATCTGTTCGAGCACAGGCCGCAATGGAGCAAGCAGGCCGCGATCGGCAAGACCATCGTCTCCAGTTCGATCATCGACCGTGTCGCGGTTAAGCTGAACCGCAAGCTGGTCGAAACCCCGGTTGGCTTCAAATGGTTCGTCGAAGGCCTCGGCACCGGTGCGTTCGGATTCGCCGGCGAGGAAAGCGCCGGCGCATCGTTCCTCAAGCGCGACGGCTCGGTGTGGACGACCGACAAGGACGGCATGGTGATGGGGCTGCTCGCCGCCGAAATCCTGGGTCGCACCGGTCGCGATCCAAGCCAGCTTTTTGCCGCCCTCACGGCCGAATTAGGCGTGCCCTACTACGAGCGGATCGACGTGCCAGCAACGCCAAAACAAAAGAGCGCGTTGAAGGCGCTCGGGCCGGAGCAACTCGACATGCGCCAGCTTGCCGGCGAACCGGTCAGCGCGATTCGGACCCGGGCGCCGGGCAACGATCAATCCTTCGGCGGCATCAAGGTCGAATCCGAGGCGGGATGGTTTGCCGCGCGGCCATCGGGCACCGAAGACGTCTACAAGATCTACGCCGAGAGTTTCCGGGACCAGAACCATCTGAAGACGATTCAGCAGGATGCCCAGCGCGCCATCGCGAAGGCGTTCTGATTTCGCGGTGAGGCGGCTGGGGCAACCGGAAATCTCCGATCGCCCATTGCGTGGCGGGAACATGTTGCACCAGGCTGCGCCCGGTTGCACCAGTTCGGCACAGTCCTGACCAGACGGGAACTGCGGAATTGATTTCGGACGCCGCCGCGCCTGCGATCACGCTGAAATCACGAAGGCAAACGCAGTGTTAGGCTCGGGAGTTAGCTGCCAAAAGCCGTCCGGGAACGGGGGGCCTGCAAGCTATCGCGAGGTACCGGGGGATGAAATGAGTGCGGAATCGGTCGTCTACTATCTGAATTGCGTGCCTGAGAGCGATCCGAATGACCAAACCGAATGGCTTTTGACGGCATTGGGGCAATATACCGGTGCGGAACTGCGTGAACTGCTTTATGTGGCGGAAGAGCCGGGATTCTTTGAATTGATGCGCGGGCTGTTTGCGCTTTCGGACGAGAACCGTGCCGTCCTGCAGCAGTTTCTCGCAAACGGCTCCCCGGCGGCCATGAAGGCGGCGATCGACCCGAATGGTCGGTTGACGATTGACCACGCCAGTGTCGAGCAGCGCGTAAAAATGCTTCCTGTGATCGCTAATTAGTATCCTGGGCTCCCTGAGGTTGTGATAAGGTTCCAGCCTGAACAGTTGGGAGCCGCCCATGGCGACAAGGAAGTCTGGCCCGCTTGATGTGATGGTGGGCGCCAGGATTCGTGTGTTGCGGGTCAATCGCGGCATGAGCCAATCCGTGCTCGCGGAACGGATCGGCGTTACTTTTCAACAAGTGCAGAAATACGAGCGAGGCGCCAACCGGGTTGGCGCGAGCCGGTTGTCGCAAATCGCTGCTGCGCTGGACGTTTCGGTTGGCGAGTTTTTCGAATCTTCCCGGGCTGGACCTCGCGACTTGAATTCGCCGGTTCACTTGCTCGCCGAGCCGGGCGCCTTGCGCGTTCTCAAGGCCTATGCGCGAACGCCCAGTCCGCGCGTCCGGTCTTGCATCGCCAAGCTGGTTGAAAGCATCGCCGACCGAACTTCCGGGACCAAGGCTCCGGTTGCGCGTCTGAATACTGTCGATCTTGGTGAGCGACGGAAGTTTCCCTCGCGGGGATAGTCTTCCGCAGGAAGACAGGCGGCAATCTCGTGGCGGTCCGCAATTCGGTTGGAAGCGTCAGCCGGTCGCGCGAATCGCAAGCCGCTCCGGCGGCCTGCTGCCGGGAATGAACTCGCCGATCCAGTCACGGCGCGTCGCTTCGATATGCCAGGACATTGCCTCGGCCGAATAGGGTGCCGGATCGGGAATGTCCTTGCGGATCTCCTTGCCGTCAAGCCAGCCGCAGCTGTGCGAGTAGCGCGCCTTGCAGACGAGATGGATGTCGCCGTGGTTCTGCAGCAGCACATAGCCATCGGCGGGAAAAAATGTGCCGGCCAACTCGATCGCACCAGGCAACTGGCGCACTAACAGGAATGTGCTGGTGGATTGCGATTCCGATTCGGAAACCAGCACGCCGACGAGGCTGTGGATCGGCGCGATCACCTGCGGTGCAACCAGCGCGAGTGGCTCCGTGATCGGGCCCGCCGTCGCGATCGAAAGATATTCGCCCTCTGGTCCCCAACGGCAGGCGATCAGCCATTCGCGGCTACGGCTACGAATCATGGTTGGCTTGGCATAGTCTGAACGGGCAATATCTGCCGCCATGGCTATGACTAAGGCTTTCGCGAGCATAAGTTTCCTCCAGGGCGAGGCGGGCTGGCCTCTCGTCCGGAGTCTGCGCGTCAAGTCGTGAGGTCACCGTGAGCGGTACCGTAAATTCGATGCGGGAATTGTTTGCACGCGCGGCATCGTTGCTTCTTGGCAACGATGTGGACGCCGCTGGCGATCACGATGCCGGACGTATCCTGCAGGCGCTGGAATATGCCTCGGAATCCAGCAACCGGATTGATCCGGAGACCGCGAATCGTGCGCATTTGCTTATCGCTGCTTCCCGATTTGCGCGGGTGTTCGAACTGGCCTCACCCGATGCGCCCGGCCTGTTCAGCTTTGGTGCGCAATTCGATCCGGCGCTTGCAGATCCCTTGCATGACGGAAGCCCGTTGGTCGGCGTTTCCGGCGTCGGTCTGACGTTGCGGGATGCATTTCAGGGCTGCATCGGCGAGGGGATCGAGTATCTCTCTCAATTGCAGACCGGGACCGACCTGTTGCTTAAGCCCGGCGTCGACGACTGGACCAGAAAACTTGGTCTGAAGGCGCTGGAGCTGGTCGACGTTCTGTCGGAACGCCGCATGCAACCGGAGCGAGCGCTTTCCTGGTGTCGTGCAACAAGGCTGATCGACGGAGGCGAGGTATGGCTTCCGGCGGACATCTGCCTGCGGCGTCCGCCGGCGGAGCGCGACTTCGCGCCGCCATTCCCCTTGAGCATCGGATCCGCCGCCGGTCCGTCACGGGATGCCGCAGCACTGCACGGCTTGCTGGAATTGATCGAGCGCGATGCGGCGAGCCTGTGGTGGCGGGGCGGTCAACTGGCCCGATCGATTCCGCCACAGCATGAAGCCAGCATCGCGGCGGAAGGTTTGTTGCGGCAACTCCGGCATGGCGCATCGGTGCAGCGCCGGACATGGCTGCTCGATATCACGACGGATATCGGCGTGCCCTGCGTCGCGTCCGTCTCGTGCCGGGCGGACGGTTCCGGTTTTGCCTTCGGCCTCGCCGCGCGGCCGGCGCTCGAGGCTGCGGTCCGCGCGGCCACTCTCGAAATGTGCCAGTTCGAACTGGCCGACGCCGTCGTTATGGCCAAACGGAGCGAGCGCGGCGATGACGCGCTCAACGCCCAGGATCGCATCCACCTGCAGCGCGCGGCGATCGATGCCGATCAGTGCAGACTGTTGCAGCCGGTCACGGAGTACGCGGCCCATCTGCCGCTTCACGCAACTGAAGCGAGCGTCATATTTGGGTTGATCGTACAGCGTTTGGAAAAACTGGGAATCGAGACATTTTGTCTTGATCTCACGCGCCAGCGCTTCGCCGTTCCGGTGGTCCGCATGATTGCCCCAGGCCTGCAACTCGAGCCATCCGAAATCGTCACGGCCAGGCTGCAGGATGTAATTGCGCGAACCGGAGGCGGCACAACCTATACCGGGGGTGTCCCTTTGATATAGACTGGCTGGAAATAACCAACCGGTCCCGGAAACCCGTTGCATGCCGGCCAGCGTAAACGCCATCACAGCAGACAACGTCACGGCGGCGCCTGAGAGCGCTCCGCGTCTGTCGGTGTCGCTGGTTGGACGGCTCGGCGTGTGGTTCAACGGCCGGCCGATTGAACTGCGAACCCGCAAGGCCGGCGCGGTCCTTAGTTACCTCGCGCTTTCGGAGATGAAGCAGGAGAGTCGCGAGCGGCTTGTTGGCCTGCTCTGGAGTCGTTCGGACGAGGAAAAGGCTCGGGCCTCGCTGCGCCAGGTCGTTCGCGAACTGCGGTCGCTGCTGGAGGAGGCCGGATATGACGGCTTCGTCGCGGAGCGGCTGATGATCGGCATCGACGTCGGGCGAATTGAAGTCGACATTGAAAGCGTGATTCAGCTCGCCGAGGGTGGGCGCGTTCACCCGCTGCTGCTCGATACACCGCAGCTCGACGGCCGGCTGCTCGAAGGGATGGACGATCTCGATCCGTCGTTCCGGGTCTGGGTACTGGCCAAGCGGCAGACCATCCATGAACGGCTGATGCGAAATCTCGACGAAGGTCTGACCTCCGCAAGCGTTCTCGCCGACTCCAAAAAAAGGATTGCGGCCGCGATCGTCAATCTCGACCCGACCCATGAATATGCCTGCCGCTATCTGATGCGGGCGCATGCGGAAGAGGGCGACGTCGCCGGTGCGCTGCGCATTTACAAGGCGCTGTGGGATCTCCTGGACCGCGACTACGCGATGGAGCCGTCGTCGGCCACCGAAGAACTCGTCGCGAACATCAAGCTCGGCATTCTGGAGCGCGCGCCGGCCGATCGGGCCGCGTCGGCAGCGAATGATGAATTCGCCGTCAGGATGATGAGGGGCTCCGCTCTCCAGCCGGCGGTGGCGATGTCGCCACCGGCCAATGCACCTGCCAGGACGCGCCTGGTGTTGCTGCCCTTTGCGATGCATGGCGTCGACGAAGACCACAGCCATCTGGTGCAGGGGTTCTCCCAGCATCTCGCCGCCTGTCTCGTGCGCTTCCGCGAATGGAGCGTGGTCGATCGTCCGCCCGCGGCCGTCTTGCTTCCCGCCTCGGGCACGGCGCCGCAATACTGCATCGAAACCACCGCCTACCAGGCGGGCGCCGAAATCAACATCGTGATGGTGCTGCGGGACGATACCTCCGGGATCTACGTCTGGAGCGAAAGCTTCCGGCTCGGCCTCGGCAACTGGTTCGAAACGCAGCAGCGCATCATCCGCCGGATCGCGACTTCCTTGAACGTGCAGTTGTCAACCGAGCGGCTGATGCGGCTGGCAGGCGAGCCCGACGTTTCGCTCGATCTTCACGACCGCTGGCTGCGCGGCCAGAATCTCATCGCGAAGTTCGACAAGGAAAGCTGGCAGCGGGCGGTCGTGATCTTTCGCGACTCGATCAGGGAAAATCCTGCTTTCTCGCCGTTCTACAGCAGCCTTGTGCAGATGAACAACATCGAGCATCTCGTGCATCCCGGGGTCCTTCGCAATCTCGACAAGGCAAAGGCGACCCTTGAACTGGCGAAAACCGCCGTTGAACTCGATCCGGTCGATTCCAGGGCGCATCTTTGTTGCGGCTGGTCCTATACATTTGCGTTGCGCGAGGCCGAGGCGGCGCCGCACATGGACCTCGCTTGCGAGCTGAACGACAACGATCCGTGGACGCTGCTGTCCAGCGCTCACTATTGCGCTTTCTGCGGCTCGATCGAACAAGCTCAGCTACGCGCCAGCCAATCGCTTGCCCTTTCGCTGGCGCCCTCACGCCTCGAATGGGGCTATCACTGCATCATTCAGTGCCTGTGCGGCGACTATGCGGGCGCCATAGAGGCCTGCGACCGCGCCTACAATGTCATTCAGACGCTGCCCGCATGGCGTGCGGCCGCGCTGTTCGAACTGGGGCAGCCCGAGTTGGCGCGCGAGGAAGCGCAGCGATTTCTGAACGGCATTCGCTCGTTCTGGGTTGGGCCAGACGCGCCGACCGACGTGGCCATCACACGCTGGCTCCTGCAAGCGCACCCCATCAACATCAAGGCGCGGTGGGAAACCCTGCGCCGCAGCTTGCGCGGCGCCGGGTTTCCGGTCGAAGGCATTGCGCCATTGTACTGGTGACAAGGCCGGTTGTGGATTTCAGGCGCAGGCGCTGATGGTGTAGTCGCCGATACGTTCGGCATGCACCTTGAACTTCTCGCTCTCCGGGATCACGGGATCCATACCGTTGAACAGGCGCTTGTAGAACGGCGGAAGCGGATAGGTAGCTCCGGGCTGGTTGAGCAGCGCCTCGGAATCCTCGATCATCACCTTCGGCGGCAACTTTACCGTGATCGTGTCCTGTTCCTGCTTGATGAACGTGATGTGCTTGAAGCGATCCGGCACGGTGGCGAATACCTGCGCCTTGGCGAGCTGCTCCTTGAACTCGTCCATCGTCTCCGGCAGCGGATAGACGTTGTCGTCGTCGAGGTAGTTCGTGCCGGTCGCCCAGGTCTTCACCAGTTTGCCCCAACGCTCATGGTTGGTCACCTGTAGCCTTTCGATGCGCTGCATGGTCTTACTCCTCCGGGTTGGGTGAGACGGAACAATTCCGCTTCACAAAAATGCAGGTACGGCCTGCTGCAGTTCGGCAATTTCAGTGGTGAACTTCACCAACTGCGCCATGCTTGGGATGTCGGGAATTTTCTGGAAAAAATTCGCCGGATAGTATTCGCGAGACAAATCGGCAAGCTGATCTGCGAGCGCGTCGCCGCCGGAAGAGCGCGGATCGCCTGCGAGCGCGCCGAAAATCACTTCCGATACGATGATCGAGCCGAGCGGTCCAAGGCGCTGGCCCTCTGCCTGCGGTTGCTGCATCGCTTCGAACAGGATGAAGAAGGGCAGCGGCGGATCGTTCGAAAGGGTTTCGATGTCTTCGGCCGTCAGCGCGCCATACGCCGGTGCGGCGACCAGCCAATCGCGGAGCTGGCTGACGCGATAGGCGCGGTCGGCAAGCAAGCGTGACACGGCGATGAACTGCGGTTTCCGGGTCGCGATCTCGGCAATCAGCGCGTCCACCGACCACATGCCGGCGATCCCGGCGCCGAGCAGGTCACGGTAGAGCAGGCCAACCCGTTCGGTCTCGTCGAATGCCGGAAAGATCTGATCGTTGCCCAACCCGTCGCTGAGATACGGTCCGATGCGCCGGCTGAAGTTCGGCTTGGTTTCATTGATCTCGAAGAAGCGCGACCACTGCACCATCCAGGTTTCATCGAGCGGCATGTTGACCGGATCGTTTGCGGAAGTTTTTTCAAGCGTGCTGTAGAGGTCCTGAATCGACAGGTCATTGATGCAGTACTCGTGTCGCACCATGGCGTGACCGAAGCGAAACGCGCCGTGCGAGAACTCGAACGGAATTTCCCAGTCGCCGATCGCAAGACCCTGGCTGGATTCATCGGGCCGATCGATGA